>Ga0075421_100004941_pt1 | contig 16063 bp, 16 predicted proteins | sample SoiMetdeltSBSDD5_FD_75292 | JGI IMG/M metagenome (GOLD analysis project Ga0075421, IMG submission 75292) | Bulk soil microbial communities from a Populus tree surrounding site in Tennessee, USA - Soil MetaG P. deltoides SBSDD5 | ecosystem: Environmental > Terrestrial > Soil > Tree plantation...
GACCGTGAACGGTCTTGTCCCGTTGGTGGTGTCCGCGTCCTGCGCTGCGGCCAGCGTCACGATCTGGTTGGTGTTCCAGTTGGCGGACGTGAAGGTCAGCGTCCCTCCACTTGAGACGGTCAGGTCGGCGTCTCCCGTACCGGCCGTCGCGTTAACGATGACGTTGGAGGTCGGCTGCCTCCCAAGCCGCACGGTGAACGTCGCGGTGGCGCCCTCGGGGACGTTCAGGCTGACCGGTGCGACGATGAGCGTCTGGGGCTGCTGCGAGCCGGTGCACGGTACGCCGTTGATGGCGAAGTCGGTCGGGTTGTTGTTGACGCCGCCGGTGTAGGTTCCGTTGAAGCCGATCCCCGTCTGCCCATTGGTCGGGATGTTGCCGTTCCAGGGCATGTTGACGGCCTGGACGTTCTGGCCGTTCTGGGACCAGACGGCCGACCAGCCGTCCGTGACCCGCTGTTGGTTGGGGAAGGTGAAGGTGAGCGTCCAGGAGGTGAGCGGGTCGCCAAGGTTGACGATGGTCAGGTTGGCGCCGAAGCCGCTGCCGTTGTCCCAGTTTTTCTGGTAGGTGACTTGGCAGGCGACGGCGGCCTGTGCCGGGGTGGCGATCGCGGCAAGCCCGGCGACCACCAATGCCCCCACCGCCACCAGCGCGGTCCGGCGGGGGCGGCGCATGATGCGAAACACTATGACTCCTCGCGGGTAAGCCGGGGCACCGTCGGATTCGCCGATGACTCCCGGCAGGGAACGGACGCGGCACCGCCTCTGCCCAGTGGTGCCCTGCGTGCCCGCCACGCGCGCTAGCCAAGCCAATAGAAGAGCCAAGCCGACGCGCTTCTCCCGCTCGCCACGTATTCGCGAGTGGACACAGTGTGCCATGGAAACGCTCCCACCACAAACAGCACAGCACTCATGAACAGCGGCCTTCATGACGGCGGCCTCTATGACGGCGGCCTTTATGACAGGGCGGCCTTTATGACAGGGCGGCCTTTATGACAGGGCGGCGTACCGCCCCGGCGTCGTGGCGAGATGCCGCTTGAAGTGGCGGGTCAGATGCGACTGGTCATAGAAGCCCACCGCTACCGCCACCTCCGACGGCGGCTGCCCGGCCAGCAGCAGGCGACGTGCCGCATCGACGCGGCGGCCCGTCAGGTAGGCGTGCGGTGGCAGGCCGAAGCGCCGGGTGAACGCCCTGACCAGGTGTGCCGGGTGGCAGTCGAGCGTCCACGCCGCTTCCCGCAAGGTGATCCCCTCCACGACCCGCTCGTCCAGCAGCTGACGTAACCTATTCGCCACATCGGCCCCAGCATCCGCCTGCCGTAAGGGAAGCAAGCGCAGATGGCCGATCAGCCGCTCCCGGATGAAGGCCAGCCGCGACTCGGCCTCGAGCGCGTCTCCAGGGTGTGACAATGCGCCGTGCAAGCGATGGATCCGCTCCCGCAGCAACTCATCTGGCAGCTCCGGCCGATCAACGGCCGCACCCACCCACCGATGGTCCAAAATGGATGAATCGAGGTAGAGGACGCGCTTGCGAAACCCTTCCGGCGTCGCCGCCCTGCCGTCGTGCGGCACATGCGGCGGCAGCAGCGTGACGCCCGGCCGTAACGTCCCGTGCTCATGCCTTTCGAGGTCGTAGCGGATCGCCCCGTCATCGACGATCAGCAGCGTCCACGTGTCGTGCGTGTGCGACGGATACACATGGTCGACGAAATGCGCGTGGAAGACCTCCGCGATCCCGGGGACCGGAGGCGTCCATGCCTTCATGCATCAAAAACATACAAGACATCGGGGGGTACCCGGAGGAGTCTGCATTCCATGCACAACACGAAGATCGCCGTCGTGCTCAGAGAGGACCTCGCCGGATGGCAAAGCCTCAACGTGACCGCGTTTCTCGTCTCCGGTCTGCCCGCCGGCTCGCCCGAGCTGATCGGCCAACCCTACGAGGACGCCGACGGTACCAAGTATCTCCCGATGTTTCGCCAGCCCGTCCTGATTTTCGCCGCCGACGGTCCGACCCTCAAGGCCGCTTATGACCGAGCCTTACAACGCGGTCTGGTCCCTTCGATCTACACCGCCGAGCTGTTCACCACCGGAAACGACGAGGATAACCGGGCGGCCGTACGAGCCGTCCGGCGCGACGATCTCGACCTGGTGGGGCTGGGCCTTTGCGGCCTGAAGAACGCCATCGACAAAATCGTCAAGGGCGCACGCCTGCACCGCTGACGGCACCCGGCTGGCTTGCATGGGCATGCCCGTTGACGGCTTGCCCATTAACAGGCTGCCCGTTGACGGCCTGCCCGTTGACAGGCTGCCCGTTGACAGGCTGCCCGTTGACAGGCTGCCCGTTGACGGCCTGCCCGTTGATCTCGGGGGGTACAGCGTGGGCGTGCGCGTGACCGTGGGCGTGGGTCCGCGACAACGGTCGCTGCAGAGCCACCGTGGGATGCGTCCGCACGCCACCGGACGCCGTCGTGCACTCCGCCACTCCGCGCGCCGGGTGCGGTGGCAAGCCGGGGACGACGGCCGACACGCGCCGGATCGGGATCGGCACCGGCTCGACGGCGAGCTCGTGCTGCGGCTCGGCGTAACGCGTCAGGGCGATCACCGCGCCGAGGGTGACCACGAACCCGAGTGCCGCCAACCACTCCAGCCCTGGCCGCATCTGATCGCCGAGCAGGACCAGGCCGAGGATGGCGGCGGGGACCGCGCCGGCCGCGTCCATGCCCGCCACCGCCGCGTTGGTCGAGCCGCGCTGCATGGCCAGGCCCAGCAGCAGCTGGCCGGTGAGCGAGTGAGCGATCACCAGGTAGAGCAGGGGGTTGAGCACGAACTCGGCGATGGAGTGCGCGCCCGCCAGGGGCCGGGCCGCGATGGCGGCGGAGGCGAAGCAGAGCCCGGCGATCGAACCCAGCACCACCGAGCCGAGGGCGCCCTTGATGCGGGCGGCGAAGACGCTGCCCGCCGCGATCACGGCCAGCGCCACGATCAACGAGATGATGCCCTTGATGCCCAGCTGCTCGCCCTTGCTTGGCTCGGCCGAGGCGGCCAGGGCGCCGATGCCCAGCACGACAAGCAGCAGCAGACCGATCTCGGCGCGGGGCAACCGCCACTTCAGGATGATGACCCCTAGCAGCGCCGTCACGCAGAGACCAGCCGTCACCGCCGATTGGACGAGGAACAGCGGAAGGTCACGCCGCGCGGCCAGGGCAAGGAAGAAGCCAAGTATCTGGCAGCCCAGCCCGAATAGGTATGTCCGGTGCCCGAAAAGCCTCAGCAGCAGCCCGGGGTCGAGGGTCTCGGTGCTCGCTGTGCGGGTGGCGGCGATCGACTGCAGCAGGTTGGCCAGGCCATAAGCGGCGATCATCGCTGCAAGGAACCACCACCCTGAGGACACCACCCACGCAGCTTAGACCCTGAAGACTCAAACTTCCCCACCATGGCCCTACATGAGGGGCAAGATGAGAGTGGTTTAACTAACTGGATGAGGAAGACTACAGAGCGTGAAGTCCGGATGGGGTCAGCCTTTCCAGCACATCCGTGTGGAGCTGTCCGTTTGTCGCCACCGCCGAACCGCCGCCCACACCCGGCCGTCCCGACAGGTCACTGAACGTGCCGCCCGCCTCCGTCACGATCGGTACCAGCGCCGCCATGTCCCACACCATCAGTTCCGGCTCGACCATGATGTCGACCGCTCCCTCGGCCAGCAGCATGTACCCGTAAAAGTCCCCATATGCCCGGCTGCGCCAAGTCTTGCGCATCAGGTCCAGCACCGACGACAGCCGGCCCGTCTGCTCCCACCCATCCAGCGACGAGTAGCAAAAGCTCGCGTCCGCCAGCCGCCGCACGCCCGAAACCTTGATGGGCACCGCGTTGGCCTGATGCCGGCCGGCGAACGCGCCCACCCCGCGCCCGGCCCACCAACGCCGCCCCAGCGCCGGTGCCGACGCCAGCCCGACGACGGGGGTATCGCCTTCCATCAACGAAATCAGGGTGCCCCAAATGGGTACCCCCCGAATGAAATTCTTGGTCCCGTCGATGGGATCTATTACCCACTGCCTGGTGCTGTTCGCGCCGGTCACGCCGAACTCCTCGCCCAGCACCCCGTCGCGGGGACGGGTGCGGGCAAGCGTCGACCGCAGCGCCTTCTCCACCGCCGTGTCGGCGTCGGAGACCGGGCTCAGGTCAGGCTTGGACTCCACATAGAGGTCCAGCGCCCTGAACCGCGCCATAGCGATCGAGTCGGCGGTGTCCGCCAGCACATGCGCAAGCGCGAGGTCGTCATCAAGCCGTGCCGCCGTCCGTGCCGCCGTCTTTGCCATGGCCGAAAGAGTAGCGGGTCAAACCCCGGTCGCGGTTAGGCGTTCGGACAGCAGATGCTTCTCCGCCGGGTTGACGGCCAGCGCCAGCGCCCGGTCGAGGGCGCCGCGCGCCTCATCGTGGCGGCCCAGCTCCCGCAGGATCTCGGCGCGGGTGGCATGGAAAAGCCGGTTGCCGGCGAGGCGATCCGCGAGCCGGTCCACCTCAGCCAGGGCCTGCGCGGCGTTGCGGGCATGCCAGGTTGCCACGGCCGCCGACAGCAGCGTCAGCGGGCTGCCGCTCTGCCTGTGCAGCTCCTGGTAGAGCATGCGGATCTGGAGCCAGTCGGTCTCCTTGTACGACGGCGCCGTGGCGTGCAAGGCGGCGATCGCCGCGTGCGTCTGGTACGGCCCGGGCCGGCCGCGAAGCAGGGCACGGTCGAGCGTGCGCACGGCCGCATCGATCGCGGTACCGTCCCAAGTGGACCGATCCTGGTCGGCGAGCAGGACGAGGCGGCCTTCGGCGTCGATACGAGCGGCGGCGCGGGCCTCGCACAGGTCGAGCAGGGCGGCCAGCCCGATCACCTCCGGTTCGCCCGGCATCAGCAGCTCCAGCTGCCGGATCAGGGCCAGCGCCTGGGCCGCCAGATCCCGCCGCTGCACAGTGTCGGCGCTGTTCGCCAGGTACCCCTCGTTGTAGACCAGATAGATCACCGTCAGTACCGAGGCGAGGCGTCCTGGATACTCGTCTGGGGAGGGGATGGCGAACGGGGCCTCGCGCTCGCGGATGAGCCGGTTGGCCCGCACCAGCCGCTGCGCCATGGTCGGCACGGGCACCAGGAAGGCGGCGGCGATCTCCTCGGTCGTCAGCCCGCAGACGGCCCGCAGGGTGAGCGCGATCTGCGCGGCTTCGCCACCCCGCTTGCCGAGATCGGGGTGGCAGCAGCCGAAGATGAGGGCAAGCAGATCATCGCTGTCGGGATTTCCAATGGGTACCTGATAAGCAAGCTTGGAACGGCCAACCTCTTCCCGTCGAAGCTGGTCGACCGCCTTGCGCCACGCCGTGGTCACGAGCCACCCTGCGGGCTGGGCGGGGACTCCGTCGTTGGGCCAGTGCCGCAATGCCTGTGCCAGCGCCTCCTGCAGGGCGTCTTCGGCTCGGTCGAGGTCGCCGAGGCGCCTTGCGAGCGCGCCGCGCATGGAGGCGGCCTGGGTTCGCCACACCTCCTCAAGCACCCGCGCCGCGCTCACTCCTGCCCCTCCTCGCGCTCGCCGCGGCGCTCCTCGTGCTCGCCGCTGCGCGGTTCTGGTTCGCTGCGCGGTTCTGGTTCGCTGCGCGGTTCTGGTTCGCTGCGCGGTTCTGGTTCGCTGCGCGGTTCTGGTTCGCTGCGCGGTTCCGGCTCGCCGCGCGTTTCTGACTCGCCGGCGCGGCTGGCTAGCAGGCGGCGGAAGGAGGCGAGGCGGCGGGGATCGGCGTGGCCCTGGGCGACCCACTCGTCGAGGGCGCAGTCGCCGCCGAGATGCTCGCAGTTGGGCGGGCAGTTCAATGTGCCCTCGACCAGATCCGGGAAGCCGTGCAGCAAGTCGTCGGCGGAGACGTGGGCGAGGCCGAAGCTGCGGATCCCTGGCGTGTCGATGATCCAGGAGGGCTCGCGCTCGTCGGGCAGGCGCAAGGCCACCGCGCTGGTGGAGGTGTGCCGTCCCTTGCCGATCGCGCTCACCTCGCCCACCGCCCGGCCGGCGCCGGGGATCAGCCGGTTGACCAATGTGGACTTCCCGACCCCGGAGTGGCCGACGAAGACCGAAACCTTGCCACGCAAGGTTTTTCGCAACGGGCCCAGATCGGCCTCGGGGGACAGCAGCAGGTGCGGCACGTTGAGCGACGAGTAGTAGTCGAGCACCTCCGCCGGCCCGGCCAGATCCGCCTTTGTCAAGCACAGCAACGGTTCTATGCCGGCGGCATACGCGGCAACCAGACAGCGGTCGATGAAACCGGTGCGCGGCGGCGGGTCGGCGAGGGCGCTCACGATCACCATCTGGTCGGCGTTGGCCACGACAACGCGCTCGATCCGGCCCTCGGCGGTGGTCTCGTCATCGTCGGCCGTGCGCCGCAGAACCGATTGCCGTTCCTCGATGCGTACGATCCGGGCCAGGCTGCCGGCGGCGCCGGAGACGTCGCCGACGAGCGCGACCTCGTCGCCGACCACGACCGACTTGCGGCCCAGCTCCCTGGCGCGCATCGCCGTGATCGCCAGCTCGGTGCCGTCGTCGACGATGACCGTGTACCGGCCGCGATCGACGGCGACCACGAACCCACCGACCGCTTCCTCATGCTTGGGACGGATCCTGGTGCGGGGGCGGGAGCGCGACGAGCGGGTGGCTCGCACCCTCACGTCGTCCTCGTCGTACTCCCGCTTCCGGCTCAGGGTCAGCCCTCCCACCTGTTCGGGTAGCCGGCCGGGGCGCTGTTCGGGTACCCGTTCGGGGCGGAGGCGCCCGCCACCATCTCGGCCCACAGCCGCGGAAAGGCTGGCAGGGTCTTGGCCGTGCACGAGACGTCGCTGACCACCACGTCCGGTACGCGCAGCCCGATGACCGCGGCCGCGTGCGCCAGCCGGTGATCGTCATATGTCTCGAAAACCCTGCCGCTCATGGGTTTCGGGGCGATCGCCAGCCCGTCGGCGGTCTCCGACACGTCGGCGCCAAGCGCGGCGAGCTGCGTGCCCAGGGCCGCCAGCCGGTCGGTCTCGTGATGGCGGATGTGCCCGACCCCGCGCAGGTACGACGGGCCGTCGGCGAGCGTGGCGAGCGCCGCGACGACCGGGGTCAGCTCAGCGACGTCGGCCAGCGACACGTTCAGCCCGTGGATCGTTCCGGAGCCGGTCACGGTCAGCCCCGACTCGGTCAGGCCCAGTTTGCCGCCGAGCTTGGTGAAGATCTCGCGGACCTTCTCCACCGGCTGGACGCTGGTGTGCGGCCAGCCGCGCAGCGTCACCGTACCGCCGGTCACCAGGGCGGCGGCGAAGAACGGCGCGGCGCCGGACAGATCGGGCTCGATCTGCCAGGCGCGGCCGGTCAGGCGGCTGGGCGCCACCCGCCACACGTCGCGCGTGCTGTCATCGACGGCCGCGCCCGCCGAGCGGAGCATGTGCACCGTCATTCGCAGGTGCGGCGCGTTGGGTACTGGTGGGCCCTCGTGCCGGACCGTCACGCCCTCGTCGAAGTCGGCGCCGGCGAGCAGCAGCCCCGAGACGAACTGGCTGGAGGCGGAGGCGTCAATGACCACCTCGCCGCCGCGCAGCCGTCCCGCGCCGTGCACCACCAGGGGCAGGCCGTCGCTGGGGGAGGCGTCGATCTTCGCACCCAGTTCACGCAGGGCCTTGATCAGTGGACCGAGCGGGCGCCTGCGGGCATAAGGATCCCCGTCGAAGGTGACGTCCCCATTGGCAACGGTGGCAACGGGGGGCAGGAAGCGCATGATGGTCCCGGCGAGGCCGCAGTCGATATGTGCCGGCCCCTTGAGCGGCCGCGGCCGCACGTCCCACCGCTCATCGTCCATTGTGGAGACCTTGCAGCCGAGGGCGCGCAAACCGGCCGCCATCAGCTCGGTGTCCCGTGCACGCAGCGGCGCGTGCACGGTGGAGGGGCCGACCGACAGTGCGGAGAGCACCAATGCTCTCGCAGTCATCGACTTCGATCCGGGCAGGCGGACCTCGGCCTCCACGGGCTGGTGGGCCCTCGGGGCTGTCCAGGGCACCCGTGCAGGCGCCGGCTTCGAGTTCACGCCCTAAGTCTGCCAGTAAAGGCATGAAGTTCGGCCCGGGAGGCGGGCTAGAGTCTCCCGCATGTGTGGGCGTTACGCGACGACACGGTCGGCGGACGATCTTGCGAAACTGTTCGCCGCCTTCGACGAGACCGAGGGCACCCTGGCGCCCGACTACAACCTTGCACCCACCGACCCCGCACCGATCGTGCGGCTGTTACATGGCGCCGCCCAAACGCCAGCGGCGCTGCGGCGGGTTCTCAGCGTTGCGCGGTGGGGCCTGGTGCCGGTGTGGGCGGACGACCCGAGGATCGGTGCACGGATGATCAATGCCCGATCCGAGACGGTGGCGACGGCCCGCGCCTATGCGGCGTCTTTCAGACAAAAGCGTTGTCTGGTACCCGCTGATGGCTGGTTTGAATGGGCGACGATCGACGGGCGGAAGCAGCCGCACTTCATGACAGTCCCGGAAGGCTTCGCCTTCGCCGGCCTGTGGGCGACCAATGACTCGGAGCGGCCGGCGCGCAGCGACGGAGCTGCGACCAATGACTCGGAGCGGCCGGCGCGCAGCCACGCAGCTGCGACCAAAAACACGACCGGCAGGTTTGGCCTGTCCTGCTCGATCATCACGACCGCGGCCGTCGGCGACCTGACCCGCATCCACGACCGGATGCCGCTGCTGCTCGAGCCCGACCGCTGGGAGGAATGGCTGACCGCTCCCGTTACGGACGTCACTGCCGCCGCCGCTCTGCTGGCTCCGCCGCCGCCCAAATACGTCGCATCGATCGAGATCAGGCCGGTCGGCCCGGCCGTCGGCAACGTCCGCAACGACGGTCCTGAATTGATCGCGCGCGTAGGCGACGCCCAGGCCCGTCCCGAAATACAGGAAAGACTCTTCTGAGTTGGCGGCATGTTTGTGTAATTACGCGCCGGTTTGTGACGTCAATTTTGGCTGACCCCCTTGTCTAAACCCCCGTGGATGCGGTAAGCAACAACGTCGGCGCGAATGACTGAGAGTGACAGTGTGCCGCATCCACGGGGGAGGTGGGGAGGATGACTAGGGCGCGGGTTCCACGCCCACAGGAGGTCGCCGCCGCCAGACGCGATCCGCGACTGATCCGGGCGGTCACCGAACGGCACGACAACGCTTGGCGCACAAGGGGCGTGTGCCAGACTGTCGATCCAGAGACGTTCTTCCCGGTGCCCATGGCGCCAGCCGATGTCGCGATAGGACTGTGCGGCCGCTGCCCGGTCGCGGGCGCCTGCCTTGCTTGGGCCTTGAGCGTCGGCGACTGCCACGGCGTCTGGGGTGGCACCACCGCGCGCGAGCGGCGCGCGATGCTCGTCGCCTGGCGCACCGAGGAGCAGGCCGAGGAGTTGCCCTATTCGGAGCTTCACCCGCCGGTCGACATGATTGTCTCGGCCGGGGAGCTGGTTCCCACGCAGCGCCGCCCCGCGCCGCGCTTGGAGGGTCGGATCGAGGGCGCCGCCGAGCTTGCGTTGCTGAAACGAGAACCGGCACGGGTGCCGGCCTGTTAACTCTTCCCTATGAAGGTTTCCACGCCGCGGGGCGATGCCCGGATCGAGGTCTACAAGGCGAAGGGTAAGCCGCGGGCGTTGCTGGCGCTCGGGCACGGGGCGGGTGGGGACGTCGACTCCCCTGACCTCATCGCCGTACGCGACACCGCCGTCCCGGCCGGAGTCACCGTCGCATTGATCACCCAGCCGTACCGGGTGGCGGGGCGCCGCACGCCCGCACCAGCTGCCCAGCTCGACGAGGCTTGGCTAAGTGTGATCCAGCTGAGCGTGATCCAGCAGCTGCCAGGCCCCTCGACCAAGAAGGTGCCGCTGATCGTGGGCGGGCGGTCGAGCGGGGCAAGGGTCGCCTGCCGTACCGCCCAAGCGGCCGGGGCGGCCGGCGTCGTCAGCCTGGCCTTCCCGCTGCACCCGCCAGGCAAGCCGGAGCGCAGCCGCGACGAGGAGCTGCGCGAGTGCGGGGTGCCCGCGCTGGTGGTCAACGGCGACCGAGACCCGTTCGGCGTGCCGGAACCAGGGCCGGGGATCGATGTCGTGATCATCCCCGGCGCGCGCCACGACCTGCGCAAAGACACCGCCGCCGTGGCCGATGCCGTGATCGGGTGGCTGCGCGCCCATGACTGGGCAACCTGAGTCCGGCAATGCCGGCGGTTGCTTCGGACGCGCAGAAATTCGGTGATCACTGACACTTTCCCGGTACCCCCGGAATGTCTTTGCCTTTGTCTGTCGTTGCACGTCACGGATCCCTAACCTTCGAGAGGTGGCAATGGTGCGGACCCCATCACCGTCCCTAAGGACGGTGGCGAACATCCTCAACGCGCCCGAATGGCCCGCGACCGAGCAGCCGGAGACGGTGCCGGCGGTCCCGGCGCCGGGCATCGACATCCCCGCTGTAACCTCTGTGCAGCGGAAGGCGGTTGCGCGGGTGACAAGCACGGAGAGCACAGATGAGCGTCGCGCCCGGTTCGAACGGGATGCGATGCCGTTTGTCGACCAGTTGTACGCCGCCGCTCTGCGCATGACCCGCAACCCGGCCGACGCCGAGGACCTGGTGCAGGAGACCTTCCTGAAGGCATTCGCCGCCTTCCACCAGTTCGAGGAGGGCACCAACCTCAAGGCGTGGCTGTACCGGATCCTGACGAACACCTTCATCAACTCGTACCGCAAGAAGCAGCGCCAGCCCGTCCAGGCGCCGACCGATGAGATCACCGATTGGCAGCTCGCCGAGGCGGAGTCGCACACCTCCTCCGGACTCAAGTCCGCCGAGATGGAGGCGTTGGACCGGTTGCCCGACAGCGACGTGAAGGACGCGCTGCAATCATTGCCCGAGGAATTCCGGCTGGCGGTGTACCTCGCCGATGTCGAGGGTTTCTCGTACAAGGAGGTTGCCGACATCATGGGCACGCCGATCGGCACGGTCATGTCCCGCCTTCACCGCGGGCGGCGCAACCTGAGGAAGGCCCTTGAGGCTTACGCCGTCGAGCATGGCCTGTCGCGGGAGGCCGCGGCATGACTTCGCAAGACGGCATGGCTTGGCAAGGCGGCAAGCGTCTGAAGGACACTGAGCCTCTAAAAGACACTGAGCCTCTAAAAGACACTGAGCCTCTGAGAGACAGTGAGGAAGTCGATTGCCGCGAGGTCCTCACCGAGGTCTACCTTTACCTGGATCTCGAGTGCTCCGACCAGCGCCGGCGGGTGATCAAGCACCATCTCGACGAGTGCAGCCCCTGCCTGCGTGAGTACGGCATCGAGCAGGAGGTCAAGGCGCTCGTCGCCCGCTGCTGCGGGCAGGAGAAGGCGCCGCCGGAGATGCTGGCTCGGCTGCGTGCCAAGCTATCCGCACTGGTCATAGACGTTGAGGTGAGCCGCGAGCCGGGTTAGGGCCCATACTCTGGTCACGCCGTGGTTGGATACTTGCGATGCCGTGGCGTGTACGAGAAGGGACCGGCTATGGCCGACGAAATTCGCGCCGAGATGGTGGCGAACGTGTGGAAGATCGTGGCGTCCGTGGGCGACGAGGTCTCCGAGGGCGACACGCTCGTGATCCTCGAGTCCATGAAGATGGAGATCCCCGTCGTCGCGGAGTCTGACGGCGTCGTCCAGCAGATGGCGGTCAGCGAGGGTGACGTCGTCCAGGAGGGCGACCTCATCGCGGTCATCGAATGAGTTTTATGAATGAGCTTTAAGATCCGGGTCGCTAGATCCGAAGACTTTGCCGCGATCGGTGAGCTGACCGTTGCCGCCTATCGCGGCGACGGGCAGACCCGCGACGGGCACCCCTATGAGCCGGTGCTGCTTGACGCGGCCGGGCGCTCCGGCGCCGGCACCCTGCTGCTGTGCGAGGAGGCCGGTGCCAGTGACGCCGGCGGTGCCATTCTCGGCGCCGTCCTGTTTGTCCAGGCGGGAAGCGAGTACGCCGAGCTGTCGCGGGAGGGTGAGGCGGAGTTTCGGATGCTCGCGGTGGCGCCGTGGGCCCAGCGCCGTGGAGTTGGTGAGGCCCTTGTCAACGCCTGCCTCCAGCGGGCACGCGAGCTTGGCTGCGCCTCGGTGGTGATCTGCGTGCGCGACTTCGCCGCCGACGCCGGCCGTCTGTACAAGCGGATGGGTTTCGTGCGCGAACCCTCGCTGGACTGGTCGCCATACGAGGGTGTGCTGCTGCTCGGGTTGCGTTACGAACTTTGAGTCACTGATTTGGGGTCGACTGATTTGGGGTCGACTGGCTTGGGATCGACTGGCGCTTGAGGTCGATCAGCTCGTAGGCGGCGGCGAGTGCGGCCTCGTTGCGCTCGGCCTCGCTGTACCTGTCCTCGGGCAGGAGCATCCACGACACGTGCAGGCCGAAGATGGCAAGGCCCATCCGCATCCGGTCGGCGGCAGCGGCTTTGGGCGAATCGTGGGTGGCGCCGGTCAGCGCGTCGACCATCCTTTCCATCGCCTCGCGCCATCTGGCCGCGTTGGCCATGTTCTTAAAGGCCGGCTGGTTCTGCTGGACGAACTTCATCACCTTGAAGTGCCGGCTGATGCCGAGGTTTTCCATGTAGCGGCGGAGGAACTCGCGCCGCATCTCCGGGGAGGGTTTCTGCTCACCGGCCCATTCGAGCAGGGCGTCGATGCGCGCGATGTGATCGGCGGTCATCGACTCGACGATCTCCTCTTTGCTCTTGAAGTGGTAGTAGAGGGCGGCCTTGGTGACCCCGAGGCGCTCGGAGATCTCGCGCAGTGAGGTGGCGTCGTAGCCCTTCTCCGTGAACAGCTCAAGCGCGATTTCCTGGATGCGGCTTCGGGTGTCCTCACGAGGCACGGCACCGCGCACTGTGGCATCCGTCATAGCGCGTCTCCCTCTATCCAACTTGACGACCGGCAAGTAAGAGCTTACCGTACGGCTAGTAAGGAAATCTAGCCGGTCGGCAAGTAAGCCGGTCGTTCTCGCGAGGAGCCTACCCTTGACGGCAACAACTGTGGACCAGGCACCAGCGCCACCACCTTCCGAAAGCGCCGGCCGGCGCATCAACATCACGATCGTCATGCTCGGACTTCTGCTGGCCATGATGCTGGCGATGCTCGACAACATGATCGTGGGTACGGCCATGCCCAAGATTGTCGGGGAGCTTGGCGGGCTGTCCAAGCTGTCCTGGGTTGTCACCGCCTACGTGCTGGGTGTGGCGGTCTCGACGCCGATCTGGGGCAAGCTCGGCGACCTCTACGGCCGCAAGCGAGTTTTCCTGACTTCAATCGTCCTGTTCATCATCGGGTCCATGCTCTCCGGCGCGGCCGGCGAGTTCGCGTGGCTCAACGATCAGGTCGCCCCCATGACCCAGCTGATCCTCTTCCGCGCCTTCCAGGGGTTGGGCGCTGGCGGGCTCATGGTCGGTGCCTTCGCCCTCATCGGCGACCTCGTCGCGCCACGGGACCGGGGCAAGTATCAAGGCATGATGGGCGGCATCATGGCGCTGTCCATGATCGCCGGCCCGCTGGTCGGCGGCCTCATCACCGACAACGCATCCTGGCGCTGGATCTTCTACATGAACATCCCCATCGCGGGCGCCGCCCTGTTCCTGCTGATCACCTTCCTCCACCTGCCTCGCAGGCGCACCGAGCACAAGATCGACTGGCTGGGCGCGGGTTTGCTGGCGGTCGGCATCACTTCCGTCGTGCTCATCACCACCTGGGGCGGCAAGGACTACGCGTGGACCAGCAGGACCATCATCGGCCTCGGCGTGCTGGCGATCGTTTCGCTGATCGGGTTCGTGTTCGTCCAGAACCGGGTCCCCGAGCCGATCCTGCCCCTTGGCCTGTTCAAGAACGCCAACTTCAGCCTCGTCAGCGGCATCGGATTCCTCGTCGGCTTCGGGCTTTTCGGCGCCGTCTCGTTCCTTCCGCTGTACATGCAGACCGTGCAGGGCGCCTCGGCCACCAACAGCGGCCTGCTACTCCTGCCGATGATGATGGGCGTCATGGTGACATCGATCGTGATCGGTCGCCTCATCACCAAGACGGGCCGGTACCGCGCCTTCCCGATCATCGGCGGTGTCATCATGCTCGTCGCGATGCTGCTGCTCACGAGATTGGACGTCGACACCAGCAAGACCGAGTCCACGATTTACATGGTGCTGCTCGGCCTCGGCATGGGCTTCATGATGCAGACCACCCTGCTGATCTCGCAGAACAGCGTGGAGCTCAAGGACATGGGCGTCGCCAGCTCGACCGCCACGTTCGCCCGCTCCATCGGTGGATCCTTCGGTGTGGCGCTGTTCGGAGCCGTGTTCACGGATCGCATGAAGGAAGACATCACCAAGTCGGTCGGGCCTCAGGCCGCTGCCATGGTCGACCAGGGCGGGGCCGGTTTCCAGCCCGGCCAGCTCGACCAGCTTGCCCCGCAGGTCAAGACCGGCCTGCTGCACGCGATCGCCTACGGCATGTCGGGCCTGTTCTGGTGGGCGCTGGCCTTCGCACTCGTGATTCCCGTGCTGGCCTGGTTCATTCGCGAGGTACCGTTGCGGACCTCCGAGGATCACGCACAGGCCATGGCGGCGATGGAGTAACACCCCCAAAGCTGGTGAGCGCCGGTCCTCCGCCTAGGACCGGCGCTCACTGTCATGTTTGCGCGTGAAGGCAAGCACACCCAGGGCAGAGTGCGCTTAGGGCAGAGTGCGCTTAGGGCAGAGTGCTCTTCGGGCAGAGCCGTTTAGGGCAGAGTGCGCTTCGGGCAGAGTGCGCTTCGGGCAGAGTGCTCGCCGAGGCGTATGCGGGGGGCAACGCACCGTGCGGGCTCCGACGCGTGCGCTCGCCGCCTTGCCGAACTCGGCGCGCTGCGCCCCCGACCTCGACACCGCCGCCGCGACATAGCCGTCATGTCCTCAATCGACATGTATGCGCAGCTCCGCGCCGGGCACGGCTGGTCCTACGACCGGTGCGAACAGTGGATGTGCGACAGCCTGACAACACTGTTGCTCAAGTGAGGTGGCTGCGCAAACTTGCGCGGAACGTTGTGATCTGACTCTGTTTCGTGCAAGACTGCGCATGTGACGGACACTAATGAGCGCGGCGCGGGGATGGCCGCCGACATTGCGGAGCAGCCCGAGGTGTATGCCCGGCTGCTGGAGGCGGGCAGGGCCAAGGCGATCGCCGAGGTCGCGCGGAAGATCGCCGAGCGCGGGCCGCAGCACGTGGTGTTCACGGCCAGAGGCACTTCGGATCACGCCGCACTGTATGGGACATACCTCGCCGAGATCCGCCTCAACCTGGCGGCGGGGCTGGCTTCGCCAAGCGCCATAACGCTTTTCGGAGCGCGGCCGGATCTGTCGCATGCGCTCGTCGTTGGCGTGTCGCAGAGCGGCGGGTCGCCGGACCTGACCGAGGTCATCAAGGTGGCGCGGGAGTCGGGGGCGCTGACCCTGGCGGTCACCAACAATCCCGAATCGGCTCTGGCGCAGGCGGCCGAGCTCTCGATCGATGTGGGCGCTGGGCACGAGCGGGCCGTGGCGGCGACAAAGAGCTACACCGCCGAGCTGCTGGCGCTGCTCATGCTGGTGGAGAACATCCGGGGCATGACCGATGAGGTGCGCCGGGAGCTGGGCGAGATCCCGGAGCTGGCGGCCCGGACCATGACGGGCGGCCAGGCGAAGGAGTTCGCGGGGCGGTACCGATTCGCGGCCAGGATGGTGACCACGGGCCGGGGCTATGCCTATCCGAGCGCGCGGGAGGCGGCGCTGAAGCTGATGGAGACCTCCTACCTGCCGGCGCTCGCGTTCTCCGGCGCCGACCTGCTGCACGGGCCGCTGGCCATGACCCAGCCCGACGTGCCCGTGCTCGCGCTGGTGGGCGACGGTCCGGGCGGGCGGTCGATGCGTGATGTGCTCACGCGGCTGCGGGAGCAGCGCGCCGATGTGGTGACCGTCGGACCCGACGGGCTGCTGCCGGTACCCCCCGTTGAAGAAAAATATGCCCCGCTGCTGGAAATCCTGCCGTTGCA
>Ga0075421_100004942_pt1 | contig 16059 bp, 13 predicted proteins | sample SoiMetdeltSBSDD5_FD_75292 | JGI IMG/M metagenome (GOLD analysis project Ga0075421, IMG submission 75292) | Bulk soil microbial communities from a Populus tree surrounding site in Tennessee, USA - Soil MetaG P. deltoides SBSDD5 | ecosystem: Environmental > Terrestrial > Soil > Tree plantation...
CGTCTCCACCCGGAGTCGCACCGTTGATGGTGAACTGCGTGTCGATCTGTTCGTCAGGACCGGCAGACAAGACGAATACGTCGTTGGTCGTCGTCGTCCGGAAGTAATTCACGTTGACCGCGTAGCGGTTGCCCCAGGGATCGGGATCGATGGGCGCGTTGATGTACGCGCCACGCCAGGGCGTTGTGCCGCCCGTCGTATACACGCCGGCGCCGCCAGGTGTGTTGGTGACCAGATGCCGCTCGAGGAAATCCACTTGCGTCGCCGCGGCCGGGTTGACGAGGTCGTCCCAGGTCGTCGCGCCAATGGCCGAGAACGGAATGTCTCCGTCGCTGACCAGCATCTCCACCGTGGCGCCGCCGCTCGTGCCCGTCGTCGTGAACGGCGTGAACGACGTGAATCCGCTGACGAAGTTGTTGATGGCGGTTTTGATTGCCGCCGCGTCGTCGCCCGCCCTGGCAAGCTTCGCGCGATCGAGCGTCCGCGACGCGATCGGCGCTGCAGCCGCGGTCAGAATCGCTGCGACCGTCAACACAATCGTCGCCTCGACGAGCGTGATGCCTCGCTGACTCGTCATGGCTCCACCAGCGCCATCAAGTCGTCGTCGCCGGGGGTGAGCCCGTTCTGCGAGTACGCAGAGTCGATCTGCTCGTCGGGCCCGGCCGAGAAGACCACCACGTCCTGGTTGCCGCCGGTCAGAAACTCGACGTTCACGGCGTAGCGATTTCCCCATGGGTCGGGATTCACCGGCGCTGAGAGATACGCGCCACGCCACGGACTGCCGCCGGTCGTCGGATAGTCGTTGGCCGCGTTGCCTCGCGGGTTGTTGGTGACGAGATGACGCTCGATGAAGTCGACGAGCCCCGTCGCGTTGTCAACCGGCCGCTGCCATTCGACACTGCCAGTACCCGAGACATCGCGTGGAATGTCGCCGTCGCTGACCAGGATCTCGACGTGCGTGCCGCCTGAAGTGCCGGTGATCGTGAAACTGGTGAAGCTCACGTCGTTCAGCATCTCGAGGACCTGCGTCTGGATGTCGGTCATCGCAGTGCTGGCAACGGTCGTCTCGGCGTGGGCGATGGTGGCGGTCATCGTCGGCATGAGCACCGCAACCAGCGCGGTCGTCGCCGTCAGCATGAGCGCCACCTCGAGCAGCGTGATCCCCGCTGCGGCACGAAGACGCCGTGTCATTGGATGCGGACCACGATGTCGTCGCCGTAGGCGCGGGCATCGACGATGCTCTGCTCGAACGGCGTGTCGATGACGCCATCGGCTCCGGCGGACACGACGAACACCGCGCGGCGGATGCGTCCCTGCGCGTCAGCCGCGCTGCTGCCGCCATCGAGCCACTGTGAGTTGATCAGGAATTGCCGGCCCCAGGCGTCGCCCTTGATCTCCGCGCTGACGTACGGACCGTTCCATCCGCCGTACTCGCCGCTGCGGCGGACGCGATAGCCGCGACGGTTGTTCATCAGATGGTCGTCGAGCGATCCAGACGGCGTCTCGCGCCATCGCTGCCGCTGGACGCGCATCGCCGCGCGTGCGCTGGCCGTCAGGGAGACGCCGCTGTGACCCGGCGCAGCGAGCAGCGGAATCGTCGCCGTGACGTCGCTGTCGCTGGTCTGCGCATCCTCGACATCGGGCGCGCTTCCTTGACTGGCCAGCAAGTCGGGCAGACGCAGCGCGCCGGCCCCGAGTTGTGTCGAAGGGCCGCCGGCCCCGCCGAGGTTCAGCGCGTCCGCACCGACATCCTTCTGAAGGTTGACCAATCCCAACGCGATCATCGAAGCGTCGTTCTTGGCCTTGACGGCTCGCGCGGTGTTCACCGACTCGGACACGATGGGCGACATCGCGCCAGCAAGGATGAAGAGGACGGACAAGATGACCGTCGTCTCGAGGATGGTGATCCCGCGTTCGCTGAGACATCGACCAGACATGCGCCGGGCTGCGGAGCAAGCGGAGTGCCCTTGGCGCCGACCTGGCTAACGTGTTGACGAGAAACGGGCTGCCTGCTCAGACGACGGCAGGCGCTACACAGATTGTTGGAGTCGACGTGTGCGCCAAACTGTGCGCGGGCAACAGTTTTTGATGGTGGGTCGAAGGAATGGGCCGCCTGAAGGCGGCCCCTATATGCGGCCCTACTTCGCGGGAACCTCCGAGCCGGACGAGAGCTGCAGCATCGTCAGGGCGCCGAGTACCAGCGGATCGAATTGAGCGAGGCGCTCGACAGTCATGATCTCCAGCGCATGAGCGGGCGGCACCGGCGTATCGCCGATCCCCGAGACGAGCTCGTCCCATACATCCGCGACCGCGACGATGCGTGCCCCGAGCGGAATCGCCTCGCCCTTCAGTCCGCGCGGGAATCCGCTGCCGTCGTAGCGCTCGTGGGCGGCCACGGCAATCTCGTTCGCGGCAGCGAGAAACGGCACGTTCTTCAGCATCGCCTGACCGTGCAGCGGATACGAGCGGAGCTTGGCGCGTTCTTCTTCGGAGAGCGATCGTTCTTTGCGGACGAGAATCGAGTCGGGCAGCGCCAGGCGGCCGAGGTTGTGCAGCAGCGCGGCGCGCTCGATGTCGGACAACTGCGGCTCGCTGACGCGCAGCGCCATCGCCAGGTTCACCGACAGCTTCGAGACGCGGTGCGCGTGATCGTAGGAGTGCGCGTCGCGGACGCGCAGCATTGCCAGCATCGCTTCGAGACTCGCCGCCGCGTTCAGCTCGAGCTCGCCGAGCGCGTCGGTTATCTGCGTGCGCCGTTCGTCCAGCTCGCGCTGCATGTCGGTCAACGCGCGTCGCGACTTGTGCGCGAAGAACGCGCGGTTGACGGCTTCGGTCAGCCGCTCGCGTGAGAACGGCTTGACGAGATAGTCCACGACCCCCGACTGCAGGCTGTTGACGGCCGCGTCGAACTCGAGCACGCCCGTGGTCATCATGACGACCGTCTCGGGAAAGCCCACGTGCAGCTGCTCGGCCAGCCACAGACCGTCCTTCGCGGGAAGGCGGATGTCGCACAACGCCACGGCCGGCGCGCCGCCCGACTGCGCCAGCGCGAGTCCTTCTTCGGCAGTGCCCGCCTCGATGACGGTCGCCCCTTCGGCCTCGACCCAGTGCCGCAGCAGCTTGCGCAGCGGCTCTTCGTCGTCAACGATCAATACACGCATTACCGCCCCACCCCCGCCGACGAAACCATCGACGCAATGTCATCACCCGCCGTCGGCAACCCGTCGCGTTCGAACGCCGACTCGATCACGCCATCGGGGCCGGCGCTGAGCGCAACGGTGTCGAACACGGGACTCTTCATCGCCGCGACGTTCACCGCGTAACGGTGTCCCCATGGATCGGCCGCGACCGGGTCCTGAATGTAGGCGCCGCGCCATCCAAACTGGGCGCGCGGCTGCCGGGTCGAATAGCCTGCCCCGTTGACGATCAACTGATCGTCGAGGCGGCCAACCGTGGCGCCGGTCGATGCCCAGTTCCGAGACGAGGTGTGTGTCGCAGGTATCAATCCATCGCCGACGAGCAGGTCGTAGGTGACCCAGCCGCCCTGGCGACTGCGCTCCGGGCCCACGTCGTTCATCAGGCGCACCAGACCCAGCGAGATGGTGCGGACGTCACCGCGTGCGCGCACGAGTTGCGCGTCCTCGAGATAGGTGGTCACGGCGGGTGCCGCCACGCCACTGAGGATGGTGAGGGCCGTGAGGATGGTGGTGACCTCGGTCACCGAATATCCCCGGCATGCGCGCCAGAAGGCCGTTGGACGGATACGCACCATGTTCTGCCGGAGCAATCGGCAGGCCGCGCGAGAGCCGCAATCATACTGCGGCGCCGATACGGTCGGGACATACGCGCGCACATGTGCGGTGTGCGGAAACGACACACGCTTCTCGCTCGGGCCAAGCCTTCACTTTCTCGTTCTCTTTGCTTCCGCTTCGACCCGATCTTGCCGTAGCCTGTGCGCCACCCCCAGTCAGTGAAGATTCTGTTCGCGGCGCTGCACAACGGCTACTACCGCAATCTGGACTCCGTCGTCGAGGAACTCGCTCGGCGAGGGCACGATATTCATCTGGGCGCCGAGCGAGAGGATTCATCGTTCGGCGGACAGCCCATCGTCGACCGCCTCACCGCCGCGTACGACAACGTCACGAGCGGGCGCACCGCGGTCAGGGATCCCGAGTCGCTGTTTCTCCCCGCGAAGATCCGCTTCGCGATCGACTACCTGCGATATCTCGAACCGCAGTACACGCCCGAGTCCGGTCTGTGGGTACGTGCGCGCGAACGCACGCCGGCGGGGATGCTTCACCTGGCGAACTCGCCGTTCCTCTCGTGCCGCCCGATCAGACGCCTCGTGACTCACGCCCTCGACGCCGTCGATCGCGCTGTACCGGCGAGCGCCGACATCGAGCGCTTCCTCGATGCGCAGCAACCGGACCTGATCGTCATCACACCGCTCATTGGACTCGTGGCGTGCTCGCAGCTCGATCTCCTGCGCAGCGCGCTGCGCCGCGGTATTGCCACCGCGGTCATGGTGTGGAGCTGGGACCACCTCTCGAGCAAGGCGCTCATCCGCGACGTTCCCGACGCGCTGCTCGTCTGGAATGACGTCCAGAAGCGCGAGGCGATGCGCCTGCATGGTGTGCCGGAGACGCGCGTCGTCGTCACCGGCGCGCAGTGCTACGACCGTTGGTTCGGACGCGTCCCGACACGATCGCGACCGGAGTTCGCGCGCCGTGCGGGTCTGCCCGACGATCGTCCGTACGTGATGTGGACGTGCTCGGCGCTGCTTCCGGGGACACCGCCGGAGCCTGGGATCTTCCTGCGATGGGCATCGCAGCTCCGCCGCTCGTGCGATCCGCGAGTGCGAGACGTTCCGATTCTGCTGCGTCCGCATCCGTCTCGTACGGCCGAATGGGCAAACGGTGACTGGCGGTCAGCAGGAAACGTCGTCATGTTTGGCGGGCCGCCTGTCGATGATGAGGGCCGCGAGGACTACTTCGAATCGCTGTACTACAGCGCCGCGGTCGTCGGCATCACGACCAGCGCGTTTCTCGAGGCCGCCGTCGTCGGGCGTCCGGTCATGTCCTTCCACGCCGACGATCTCGTCGCGGAGCACGAAGCGTCGCTCCATTTCCAGCATCTCGTCGACGCCGACCATGGCCTGCTGACGATGGCGGGTTCGCTCGAAGAGCACGAACGACAGCTGGCAAGCGTGCTCGCCGGGCACTCGTCAGCCCTGCTGCGGCGGCAGTCGCGCTTCGTTCGCGAATTCATACGACCGCGCGGAATGGACATCTCGGCAACCGGCGTCGTCGCGGATGCGTTGGAACGACTGCCTGCCGCGCCACGTTGCGGACTCGCAGACACGCTGCCAGGGTTGGGCCGCTTCGGATGGCTGCAGATGCAGCGGCTCGAGCGCCATCCCCGTTGGCGTCGTTTCATTCTGGACGCGCGAGAGTATGAGCGCGAGACGCGGGAGCAGGCGAAGGCGCGCATCCGCACGGAAGAACTGATGCGCAAGCGCGCCGCGAAGCAGCTGGCGCTCACCAGGAAGCGGGCGGCGAAACGCGCCTCGTAGTGTCCGGCTTCAGCCGGACTGCCCCGTAGTGTCCGGCTTCAGCCGGACTGCCTCGTAGTGTCCGGCTTCAGCCGGACTGCCCCAACCTGGGCTTGATCACCACCAGCCGCCGCTCCACATCGGACAGCAGCTCTCCGTGCTCGGGACCGGCGTACTTCAGGAACTCCGTGTAGTGATCGTAGGCGAGCGCAAGCGCGCTCTGCTCTTCGTACAACACGGCGACGTTGTAATGCGCCATGCCGTGCGTTGGCTGATATCCGATCGCGCGAACGAGCAACTCGATCGCCTGATCGCGATGCTGATCGGCCTTCTCGACGAGCGCCAGGTTGACAATGAGGTCGGCGTTGCGCGGCTCGATCGCCATGGCTGCGCGCAACTCGGCGCGTGCCTCAGAAGGGCGCGCGGCATCGAGCAATACCACCGCCAGGTTGCTTCGTGCCTTCACGTATCGCGGGTTGATCGCAATCGCCCGACGAAACTCGTCGATCGCGTCCTGAGTCATCCCGCGACGGTGATAGAGCAGCCCGAGATTGTTGCGAGCCTCGATGTTGAACTCGTCGCCAGCCAGCACGGCGAGATAGTGCTTCAGCGCTTCGTCGTAGTTTCCAAGGTTGTGATAACGAACGGCGAGTTCGAAGTGGTTCACGCCGTCATTCGCGGGCTTGGGATCCGGGCTCGAGGCTTTGGGCTCTCCGTCTTGGGAGTTGCTAGCCGGCCTTTGGGCGTTGCCAGCCGGGCGGGCGTTGCTCGCTGGGCGTTGCGAGTTGGCAGCTGGGCGCTGGGATGGCCGGCTGCGCAGCACCACGCTCGGCGCCTCGCTCTTCCGCGAATCCTCGGCCGCCGGATCGGTCATCGGTGCCCCGTTCGTCACCGATGACGGCGGCGGAGGCGCTTTCCGCGTCGGCGACGGCGGCGGTGGCGTGACGCGAACGGGCGGGGCGGCCGCGCTCGATGGGGCGGCCGGCGCGTAATTGCTGATCAGCGTTCGTGCGACCTGAATTGCCCCCCATGCGCCGAGACCAATCACCAGCAACAGGCCCAATCCAAGCAGCCGCGTGCGGCGAGGACGCACACCCGTCCCGAGCGCGGACGAAGACCCGGCAAGACCCAACCCGGCCGGGACCTGTCGTTGTTCGCTTGCGGGCGGCACGGAGTCCGGCGTCGCTCCTCCTTTTCGCGAGCGCCGCAGCGCATCGAGGATCGCGCTCATCAGAACAGTGCGACCCTGCGAACGCGGTGGAACCACGACTTCTCTTGCGTGACCACGGGCTTGAGGTCGAGTCCCTCAGCGGCAATCGTCACCAGATTCTCGTCGATGCGGGTCGTCTGTGCCGAGTATCCTCCGAGCAGCGCGCGATCGCACAGCATGTTGATGAGCCGGGGGATACCGCCTGAGTACTGATACACGACTTTCAGTGCCGTAGGCGCGAACACGACGCTGCGTGCTCCGTTGGCGATTGCCAGGCGATGCGTGACGTAGGCGGCCGTTTCCTCGTCCGTGAGCGGCTTCAGCTGATACCGGATCGAGACGCGTTGATCGAGCTGGCGCAACGCAGGCGACCGCAGCAGCGGCATCAGGTTCAACTGTCCGACCAGGACGATCTGCAGCAGCTTCTCCTTGTCCGTCTCCAGGTTCGAGAGGATTCTGATCTGCTCGAGAATCGTCAGCGGCAGGTTCTGCGCCTCGTCCACGATCAGCACGGCTCGCGCACCCAGTGGAATCAACGACAGCAGGAAGTCGTACAACGTGTTGACGAGATCCTGCTTGCTTGGCTGACGTCCGCCCAGGCGCTCCTCGCCCCTCGAGATCACGCCGAGATCCTGCAGGATTCCTCGCAGCAGGTCCTCCTCGGAGAGAAACGGGTTGAGCAGCAGTGCCGTGAACGTCCTCTTGTCGGTGTGCTCCAGGAGCGCTCGACACAGCGTCGTCTTGCCGGTGCCGATGTCGCCGGTGATGACGACGAAGCCTTCGCGTCGATCGATGGCGTACTGCAGCAGCTCGAACGCGTTGGCGTGCGACTCGCTGCGGTAGAGATACTTCGGATCGGGTGTGAGGCTGAATGGCTTCTCAGCAAACCCGTAATAGGACTCGTACATCGGTCAGCGTGCCTTGGCGATCGCGCGTGCGTCCTCCAGACGCTTGATTTCGCGCGTCGTGGTGGCCGCGGTCTCGCCAGGCCCCATCACCGTTGGCGTCAACAGGATCACCAGGTCGGTCTTGCGGCGGTTCTTCTCGGTGCGCTTGAAGAGATTGCCGACCACCGGCACATCGCCGATGAGAGGAACCTTCGCCGTCTCGACGCTGGCGCGGTCCTGCATCAGCCCGGCGATGACGATCGTCTCTCCCTGCCGTACGCGGACCAGCGTGTCGGTCTCTCGCACGCTGATGATCGGGACCTGATCGCCGAGCCGCGACGTCGCCACGCCGGTCCGCTCGGTGATGCTGGGATTGATGTTCATGTGGATGATGCCGTCGGCGCTGATCTGCGGCGTGACGCTCAGCACCACTCCCTCGGTGAGGGACTGCGGAGTCACCGTGGATTGCACGATCTGCCCGCTCTGCGAATCGATCTGCGTCGTCGTGGTGAAGAACACGTCCTGCGTTCCGATGCGCATGACCGCCGGCTCGTTGTTCATGGCGGTAATGCGCGGGCTCGACAGGACGTTGACTTTGCCCTGCGCGGCAAAGGCGTTGAGCAGCGCGCTGAAGTCGCCAACGTTGAGGGCCAGCGTGAAGCCGCCGGTCGTCGCCGGCGCGAGCGTTTGCGTCGCGGTGGCGTTGTTGTTGAGTCCGCCGATCACGGCGTGCCAGTTGATGCCGGCGGAGAACTCGTCGCGCAGCTCCACTTCGATGACCTTGGCCTCGATCTGCACCTGACGCGTGACGCGCAGCATCACCGCTTCCAGGTACTGTTCGACGCGGGCGAGCCGGCTGGGACGATCGGTCACCTGCAGCAGGGCCGCGGTTCGATCGAGGCTCATGCGGCCCTCAGGCGAGAGGAGCGCTTTCACGCCCTCGCCGAGATCTGTGTACAGGTTGGGAGAGTCGGTACCGCTGACTTGAGAGGTGCTGCCACCAGATGCGGCTCCGGCCAGACCTGCGGTTCCGGCCCCGCCCGCCACGAGGCTGGTCTGCGCGCCGGCGCCACCCAGTCCGAGGTTGCTGCCAGTCGCGCCGGTGGTGCCGGCGATCGAACGGCTGCCGCTCCGCTGCGTGATCACGTAGTCGACGCTGTAGAACCTCGTGTCGAGCTCGCGCCGGAAGACGCGAATCACCTGGCCGCGAACCGAGTAGTCCAGACCGAGCGGTTCGAGAATGAGGTCCAGCGCCTCACGAAGCGTGACGTTCTTGAGGTCACCGAGAAACGTCTGATCGAGCGACGGGTCCGGGATGATGCTCAGACGCGTATCGCGCACGAGCAGCAGCAGGATGTCCTTGATCGGCGTCGCATCTGAGAACCCCAGGGAGATGCGCTGCACGTCGAGCTCGGGATGCGGCTGATTCAGATCGAGCTGCGTAATCGGCACCGGCGGCAATGGCGTGGAAGGCTGCTGGGCGTGAGCCGCGAACGGGCACACCACGACCGCCAGGAGCATCGACGCCAGGACACACCGATTCGGATGCACAGAGTTTCTCCACCTGAATTTCGGCCGAAAGCAAAGGCGGGAATAGCCGTGCTTGGCGGTCCTCACGACCTGCCGCCTACCGCCGGCCTCGGACGTAGACCACTATCCCGGCGAGCAGGGGTATCAGCGGGAGCAATCCCACGTTGACGATGTACATCCAGGCCCGGGTGCTTTGAGTGAGCTCGATACGCCGATTCTCGCGACCTTCCACGGAGACGAGAGTCGCTTCCTGTTCGCCAATCAACCAGGCCAGCGTGCGGAGGAAGAAATCGCGATTGCCTTGTCGCCGGAGCCAGGCATTCGACACGAAGTCGGCGTCGCCGACGACGGCCATTCGTGTTTCGCGATCCTGACGGCCGCCACCACCCGCGGCAATGGCGCCGGCCAGGGTCAGCGGACCGGGCAGGTCACTCCCCTCTTCGATGGCCGGCGATGGCGCTGTGCTGGTCGTCGCAAAACTGCGTGCCGAGGTTTCAGCCAGCGGCAACGGCTTCCCCCCGGACTCGGCGTGCTCGATGATGCGGAGTGGCCTCGCACCGTCGTACATCGTCGCGATCTCGAATCCGCGCGTGATCGGATGGTCGTGATACTTCAGGCCCAGCGGCGTTCGCGGTCCTCCACCGACACTCTGCCCTGCTCCGCTGGTGTCCACGATCGCGCCGCTGCCTGGCTCGAAACCGCGCGGACGAAGCCAGTCGCTGAGCGACGGAGCGGGATCAGGTTCGATCAACAGCGCAATGCGGCCTCGCGCCTCGTAGTACGCGTCGAGATGTTTCAGCTCGAGTGCCGACAGCGACTGTGTCGGCCCCGCGATCACCAGCGCCGCGCAGTCGGTACGAACGTTCGTCTCGAGCAGGGTGATCGCTTCCGTGCGGTAATTGCCCGCGGCCAGCGTCTCCGAGAGCCGCGAAAGACCTCCCGGCCCGGCATCGGCCAGTCCGCGTTCACCGTGTCCGGTGACGAAGCAGATGAGATGTTCCTGACGCGCTGTCGCCTGCACGATCGCCGTGATGAGCGCTTGCTCGTTCGGCTCTTCGATCTTGCGAAACTTCTCGTCGGCGGCGACGACAACAGTGCCCAGTCTGACGACGCCATACCGCTGCGCCATCGTGCGATCCCGGTCGACGTCGACGAACTCGACACGAACGCGGCGCGTTTCGCGCTCGAATCCGCGCAGCAGCGATTCGACGGCCGGATCCGAGGTGCGTCCGAACTGTTGCAGGGTGACCGGCTCTTCCAGACGCTGCAGGATGTGACGCGTCTCGGCGCTGACTTCGTTCCGCCCCGAAGCCGTCAGATCGACGCTCCACGGGTGATACCAGACGACGATGTTGAGCAACACGAGCAGGCCGACGAACACCGCGATCGAGATGCCGGTCGTCACCGCGAACACACCGCGTGGATCGCGGACCCATTCGATGACCTCGTGCCAGTTCCACACGATGGTGATCAGGACAATCGCAGCGCCGGCAGCGGCGAGGGCGAGGCCGGTACGATCCCATTGCACGCTGAGCGCGGCGCGGATGAATGCCGTAATCAGCAGCAGCGCGCCGGGGATGGCGAGATAGCGGCGCACGTCAGCTCCGCTTGAACCGCACGGCTTCGATCGACCGCTGCGTGAGGAACAGCGCAAGGGCGAGGAAGCCGGCGAAGTACGTGATGTCGCGCAGGGCCACGACACCGCGCGCGAACTCGCCATAGTGGAAGAAGAACGACAGGAACTGGATGAAGTCCACCCAGATCGACCGTGCCACCGACGCCGACGTGTCGACGAAATTGAGCGCCACGAGCACGCCGTACGTGCAGAGCGCCGAGACCAGCACGTTCTCGCACAGCGACGAGATGAACAGTCCGATGGCGATCTCGGTCGCCGCGAGCAGCAGCAGGCCAGCGTAGCCAGCGGCGACGACTCCCGGCTCCCATGCCCCGCCCTGGGCGAGGAAATAGAAGAACGGAAGCGTGGGCAGACACATGGCGCCGACGAGCGTGAGCGCGGCCACGAACTTGCCCAGCGTGAGCTCGAGCGGCCGTATCGGAGATGTCAACAGCAGTTCGAGCGTCCCTTTCCGGCGTTCATCCGTCAGCAGTCCCATCGTCAGGAGCGGCAGGACGAGCAGCAGGATGAAGCCTTCCTGCTTGAAGAACTCCTCGAGGACCGTCGTCGGCACGTCGAGTTGCAGCGCCGAGCGGCCGATCGCGTTCAGCTGCTGATCAGCGAGGCTGGCCTGGCGAATGTAGTACGTCACCTGATTCGAGAAGAAGAATCCCGAGAGCAGCGCATACGTCGTCAGCGCGGCGTACGCGGTCGGCGAGACGAAGTACGACCGCAGCTCTCGCCTGGCGATCGCGAGGATGTGTCTCATGCATCCTCCGTCAGCTTGAGGAAGATCTCCTCGAGCGAGAGCGACTCGCTGCGCAGCGCGAGCAGACGCCAGCGCGCCGCGAGCACGCGGGCAATCTCGGGACGAATGTCGGTGCCGATCGCGCTCTCGATCGTCGCCGTGACGATCCCGTCGCATGCATCGGCATGAACGCCGGAGACGCCGGGGATTGGGCGGACGGCGTCGTTCACGTCGGCGGCGCTCGCACCGCCCACTTCCACCGTCACTGCTTCGCGGCCGCGGAGACGCTGTGACAGGCTCTGCGGCGAATCCACCGCCATCACGCGTCCGCGATTGATGATCACGACGCGGTCGGTGACCTGGCTGACCTCGGGAAGGATGTGAGTGGACAGCACGACGGTGTGCTCGCCGCGCAGTGCCACGATCAGATCGCGCACTTCGACGCGCTGCTTCGGATCGAGACTCGAGGTCGGCTCGTCGAGGATGAGTACCGGGGGTTCGTGCACGATCGCCTGCGCCAGACCTACTCGCTGTTTGAATCCCTTCGAGAGCGTTCCGATCCGCTTGCTGGCGACGTCGCCGAGATTGGCACGGTCGAGCGCGCGGTCAATGGCCGCGTGCCGTCGCGTTCGAGGCACGTCCTTGATCTCCGCGACAAAACCGAGGAACTGGCGGACCGTGAGTTCGGGATAGAGCGGCGGATTCTCAGGCAGGTAGCCGATGCGGCGTTTGGCGTCGATCGGCCGCTTCAACAGATCGTGACCGTCTATCGCTACGGATCCCCCGCTTGGTGGCAGGTAGCCCGTCACCATCCGCATCGACGTCGTCTTGCCCGCGCCGTTCGGGCCGAGGAAGCCGAGCACCTCGCCCGCCCCCACCTCGAACGAGAGGTCACTGACCGCAGTGTGCGAGCCAAAGCGCTTGGTCAGGTGCTGGACAGTGATCACGGAGTCGCCAGGAATACCTATCGGCACGCGGTTTTGCCGAGGTCAGGGGCTTCGGGGTCTGACCCGGGGTCTGACCCCGGGTCAGACCCCAAAGGTTTGTGTCAACCGGGGTTGTCGGTGGATCTGGGAACTTTATTGACGAGTATGATGTCTAAGTGATATCAGATAGACATCACAGAGGGCAAATTGCCCTCGATATGGAGGTTTTCGATGGTCCGCGAACGTCTTCGGGATGGGTTTTCCGGATTCCTGATGCTCGTGGTCACCCTGGTTTACCCCGCGCTTCCGATCTGGCTGTTCATTACCGGTATCAACAGAGTCGATGCCCGCGACCCGAACCCGTTCTTTTTCATCGGCGCGGTGGTGCTGGGCTTGCTCTGGATCCTGCTCGTGAAAGGGTTCTTCACCGTCGCACCGAATGAGGGCCAGGTGCTACAGCTGTTCGGCAGCTATGTGGGCACCGCCAAGACGACCGGCCTGCGATGGGCGAACCCGTTCTTCTCGAAGAAAAGGATCTCGCTGCGCGTGCGGAACTTCGAGAGCTCCCATCTCAAGGTGAACGACGCGGACGGCAACCCGATCGAGATCGCCGCCGTGGTGGTGTGGCGTGTCGTCGAGACGGCGGAAGCGACCTTCGAGGTCAACGACTACGAAAACTACGTGCACGTGCAGAGTGAAGCGGCACTGCGGAACGCCGCGACCAGCTACCCGTACGATTCGCATCAAGAGCATGTGATCTCGCTGCGGGGCTCTACTTCCGCAGTCGCGGACCATCTGAAGCAGGAGGTCCAGCAACGACTGCAGAAGGCGGGTGTCGAAGTGCTCGAGGCGCGCATCAGCCATCTCGCGTATGCGCCTGAGATCGCCGCAGCCATGCTGCAGCGCCAGCAGGCTGGCGCGATCATCGCCGCCCGTCAGCGGATCGTCGAGGGCGCGGTCGGCATGGTGGAAATGGCGCTCGAGATGCTGTCGCACAAGGGAATCGTCCAGCTGGACGAAGAACGCAAGGCCGCGATGGTCAGCAATCTGCTGGTCGTGCTGTGCGGCGAGAAGGGCGCGCAGCCGATCGTCAACACGGGGACCATCCACCAGTAAGACGGACTACCCGTGGCGGAACGGAAACCCTTCCTGCTTCGCATTGACTCCACGGTGCTCGAGAGCGTTCAGCGCTGGGCCAACGATGATTTGCGCAGCCTGAACGCTCAAATCGAGTATCTTCTCCGGGAGTCACTTCGCCGGGCCGGCCGGGCGGCCGCACGCCAGCCCGGCGGGTCTCAAGAGCACGACCCGCCCCAGACAGCGGGCGAGACACCTAACGAACCGGATCCGTCGGCCGATACATAAAGCGTGCAGATGCGCGCATCCACCCCTACAGTTGTCCGTCCCCTGCTGAAATGGGCCGGCGGCAAACGACAGTTGCTCCCCGTTCTGGCCGGACACTATCCGCCGGCGTTCTCTCGCTACATCGAGCCGTTCATGGGCAGTGCCGCGGTGTTCTTCGATCTCCTGAACAGCGGCCGCCTGGCGCGAAAGGCGATCGTGCTCGCCGACGTCAACCCCGATCTGATTGGGTGCTATCGCACGCTGCGCGATCGCCCCGAGGCGGTCATTCGTTCGCTGCAGACGCTGGCGCGCGAGTACAGAAGCAGTGGGGCCGCGTCCTACTACGACGTCCGGGACACTCGCTTCAATCCACTGCGCGCGGCGCTGCGAGCGCGTGCGTCGGAACCCGGCGACGTGGCGGACATGTACACACCCGGGCTCGCGGCGATGTTGATCTTCCTCAACCGCACCGGTTTCAACGGACTGTTCCGATTGAACCGGCACGGCGGCTTCAACGTTCCCGCCGGACGCTACACGAACCCACGCATCTGCGATGAAGCGCATCTGCGTGCCGTCGCCGAGGCACTCGCCTCGCCCGGCGTGACGATCGCCCTGCAGTCATTCGATCGCACACTCGACCAGGCCGCCGCCGGCGACTTCGTGTACTGCGATCCGCCGTACGCGCCACTGAGCCGCACGTCGAGCTTTGCGAACTACACCGCCGACGGATTCACCGCGTTCGATCAGCGCCGCCTGCAGCAGAAGGTCGTCGCCGCCTGCAAGCGCGGCGCACATGTCGTCGTCTCGAATTCGAGCGCCGCGGAGATCCTCCACGCATACACCGCACCTGAAGCGCAGAAGGCGGGGCTCGAGGTCACACGCGTACCGGCCCGGCGAGCGATCAATTCGAAGGCGTCTTCACGCGGTCCCGTCGACGAGGTGATCGTCAGTAATGTCAAGATCGCTGCGCTCGAAACCGTGAAGCCGCAGATGGCGCGAGCGCGTCTCAAGGCAAAGCGAAAGTCAGCCTGATTCCTCTCTTGGTCGTGTGTTAGGCTTGAACGTTGACGCGAAAGTGGCGGAACTGGCAGACGCGCCAGACTTAGGATCTGGTACCCGAAAGGGTATGGGGGTTCGAGTCCCTCCTTTCGCACTTCCTACCGCAGCCCCGTAGTCCGTAGCCCATGAAGACAGAGTTCACCGACGTCAGCGCCACACAGAAGACCATCGCGATTGAGATCCCGGTCGACGTCGTGGACGCCGAGATCAATCGCGTCGCCAAGGGCTACACGAAGCAGGCGCGCATCCCCGGCTTCCGGCCCGGCAAGGTGCCGGCCACGCTGATCAAGAAGCGCTTCAAGGAGCAGATCCTTCACGAAGTCGCGAATGGACTCATTCCGCGCGCAGTGGACGAAGCACTCCAGGAACGCGGCATCGAGCCGGTGGACACGCCGAACATCAAGGACGTCGCGCTCGAGGAAGGACAGCCGCTCAAGTTCACGGCGGCGATTGAAACCGTGCCGCCCTTCGACGTCGGCGATCTCTCGACGATGCAAGTCACGCGTCACCCGAGCGTGGTGACCGACGAGGCCGTGGACAAAACCCTCCAGCAGCTGCGACAGCGCGGCGCGAAGTTCGAACCGGTCGAGGACCGCGGCGTCGAAGACGGCGACACGGTCGTACTCGACATCGAACGCAAAGATCCGGACGGCGGCGCGCAGACGCGCGAACCCGATCGCCACGAGAACGTGAGCCTCGAGCTGGGCTCGCCGGCCAATCCTCCGGGATTCGACGCGCAGCTGCTCGGCCTGCGCGGCGGCGAGACGAAGTCGTTCACCATCCACTTTCCCGACGACTACGCGGTCAAGGAAATGGCCAACACCGACGTCGACTACACCGTCACGGTGAAGGACATCCGCCGCAAGGTACTGCCTGAGCTCGACGACGAGTTCGCGAAGGATCTCGGCGCGTTCGAATCGCTGGCGGCGCTGCGCGATCGCGTGCGCGCCGACCTGCAGCAGGAGTCCGACGAGCACGCACAGCAGCATCTCCGCACCGATCTGCTGAAGCAGCTCTCCGATCGCGTGACGTTCGATCTGCCGCCGTCACTGGTCGAGCGCGAAATGGATCGGCGCATCGAGGAATTCGCCAGCCGCCTCATGCAGCAGAACCTCGATCCGCGGCAGGCGGGGATCGACTGGGCCCAGTTCCGCGAATCGCAGCGCGAGCCGGCGAGGGTGTCAGTGGC
>Ga0075421_100004943_pt1 | contig 16059 bp, 13 predicted proteins | sample SoiMetdeltSBSDD5_FD_75292 | JGI IMG/M metagenome (GOLD analysis project Ga0075421, IMG submission 75292) | Bulk soil microbial communities from a Populus tree surrounding site in Tennessee, USA - Soil MetaG P. deltoides SBSDD5 | ecosystem: Environmental > Terrestrial > Soil > Tree plantation...
AAAACACGCCGTGTCGAGCGTACCACGCGCGGACCCGATCGAGCACCGTCGCGTTGAAGGCCACGTCGTCGTGATCGGCGCCCGGATAGACGTGCAGCTCGTGCGTCGTCCCGGCTGCCGTGAGCACTGTGCTCAGACGCTGGTCGGCAGCGAGCGCGACAACCGCATCTTGGTCGCCGTGATGCGCCTGATACGGGGTTCGGATCGCGCCACCATCTGATTCCGATGGGGCCGGGCCAGGCGTGGCATTCGGGCGAACGCCACCTGCCGTATGTGAAGCCGCGCGCAGCAGGGTGGGATGCGCGGCGGCGAGCGCCGTCGTCACGAACGCACCCATGCTGTGGCCGTGTGCGGCCAGTCGCGTCATGTCCACGTAGCCAAGCGCTCGCAGCAGCTCGGCGAGGCGGCGAGCGCGTTGGACGTTCGCGACACTCGCGCCAAGCTCTGTGGGGCCACCCGGTGCGCCGGTCGGCCCCGATCCCGCGTGTGTGTAGTTCGTGGCGATGACCACGGCCCCCCAGCCCACGATCGTCGTGCCGACGTTGCGGGAGTAGTTCGTCGCCGACCCGCCGAACCCGTGGCTCACGATGATGGCCGGGAACGGCCCGGCGCCGCTCGGCTTGAGTAGGACACCGCTCAGATCGTAGACGACGCCGTCGACCGTGTCGCGATACGTCCACGTGGCGCCGGTCGTGGATTCCGGCGACCCAGAGATCACGAGGTGCGCCAAGACACGCGCCGACTCGGTGACGTTCGGCGAGCTCGGCGATGAGTCGCTGCAAGCCGCCGCAATGGCAACGCCTATCGCGAGCAGATGAACTGGAATCGTGCGAGCAGCGAACATTGGCTTGGCGTTCAACGGGTGGGCCGCTCCTCGTGAGACGCGGCTCTACCCCACCCCGTTAAATGGGGTCAGAGTCCTAACGCATCGTTCTATCGCGCTTGGCCACGGCGTGCGTCGGACGCTTCGCGACCGGGGCGCTTGGGAGGGGTGAGTACTACGATTGGTAAGGCAACTCCGGGAAGCGGCCGGATCCTGCTGAACTGAAACGAGCCGCAGGCCTCATCTCGCCATCGAACTACGACGCTGAGAACGCTGAGAACCGAACGCTGAAGGCGCAGAGAACTGCTTCTCAGTGTCTTCAGCGTTAGCCGTTGCAGCGTCCTCTGCGTTCGTCCGATGGCGCGACGTGGCGTCGCCCGTTGATCTTAGCAGGATCCTTCCGGGGTTTCGGTCACAATCGTAGTTCCCACCGGGCGACACCACGAACCTGGACGACCGGAGTCAGAAGAAAAGGTCAGACCAATTGTTCTGACCCCGATGGCATTGCCGCGACATGATGGTTTGTGACTCCCCCCCTGCGAAGCAGCACGAGAGCAAGCGCGAGCAGCCAGACGCGCGAGAGCAACATCGTGAGCGACGAAACCGGGAACAGAGCGCCGCGCATCAGCGTCCCAGTCCCGACCAGACTCAGCACGGCGAGAACGCCGCCCGACCAACCGAGCGCGCGCGGAATGAGTCGGCCCCGCGTGAGCAGAGCCGACGTTCCCGCGAGCACGACCGCCTGCGGAAAGCCGCCGAGGGCGAAGGCGAGCGGCCCGAGGCCGTCGATTGATGCCACCGTGACGGGGTCGACACCGGCAACGGCGAAGCCCAACATCAGGTGATCCTCGATAAGGATGATGATCGGCATGATGACGGCGAGCGCGACACCCGCGCCGAACACAGAGATCGACAGTGCGCCGCTTCCCCTCTCGGCGCGGCGGAGCACGCCGTAGAGCCCACCGAAGAACAGCAATAACAACGGCATCTGCAGCTCGCCGAGATACGAGATGCTGCGGTAGACGGAGCTCCGGGCCATCGCTGCGTAGAACTCGGCTCGCTCGGGCGCGGGCGAGTCGATGGCTGGCAGGTCGGGGAGAATCGCCGCGATGAAGAGTACAGCACCGACAAGGGAAAGCACGGCGGCGGCGATGCCGCTGGCGAAGCCGATGCGGTCGAACGTCGACGGCCCGTCACTCTCCCTGCTCTGGGCGGACGTGGACTCGTCTGACATCACGTGTAGGTTCATGTTGAAGTTCTCCGGCAGTAACGGGCCGATCCAAAGTGGCCGGCCCGCGTCGACCGGACGGCCGGGAGAGTATGCCGACGCCGGCGTGAGCACATGGGTCACCCGACCCCATAGCGCGCGAGTGTCGAATGAAGCAGCCGGTCAAGACGGTCGTGGTCGCCACGTGGCGGTCAGTGGCGAGGCTCCTCGGCCCGTCGAAAGAGGACAACGCTCGGCATCTCCGCGAGCGAGGAGAAACGGTGACGTCACTCGTGATTCGCGACGCAACCGAGGCTGACATCCCCGCGCTGGCGGAGCTGCACGTCACCACCTGGAACGCGACCTACGCTCCGATGGGCATGACGGGTCCATCGGTCGCGATCCGCGAGCATCAATGGCGCGAGGCGTTCGCGAAGCCTGACGGCAGCTGGTTTTGTCTGGTTGTCGAGAACGCTCAGGGCGATCTGGTCGGCTTCGCGCAGGCGAACCGAAGTGACCACCCCGAGTACGGCGGCGAGTTGAACAAGATCTACCTGCGGCGCGAGTACCAGCGCATGGGGTTGGGCAAGCGCCTCGTGGGGCACGTCGCACGACGGTTCCTGAGTCAGGGCATCACGAGCATGTGGCTCTTCGGGGATGCCCGGAACCCTTCGGTCAACGCATGGAAAGCGTTAGGCGCCGTCAAGACGGATGATGATCCGGGCAACGGTAACTACGGCTGGCGCGACCTCCACCGCCTGGCCGAACGATGCCCAATCGATTGAGTCGGCTGACGTGAATTGGGGTCGTTAATTGGGGTCAGCGGCCAACGAGATAGGTGAGTCGCCAGACGCCGGGCGGCTCACGACGCCACTGGGCCATGAAGTTGAACGTGACCACACGCGCCGTATCGCCCGCTGGCCTTACCGGTCCGGCGATTGTCCCCACCTCGTAGGCGATGTCACCGGCGAGCCGCACCGCCTGACTCTGATGCCGTGCGTCGATGACGGTCACCACACGCAGCCCCTGCGCTTCCATGCTGTCGATCGCGGGTCGGCCGCGGATTTCCGGAGCCCCGCCAACCGCGTAGACCGCATCCTTCGCGTACATGTCGATGACGCCGGCCAGGTCTCGGCGCTTGGCGGCGGCGATGTGATCTGCCCACGCGCGCTCGATGGCGGTGCGGGCGCTCGTGATCGCCGAGTCGGTTGGCGACCCGGAGGGCGTCAGGAGGTCGCGGACCGGCCCGACCTCATAGCCGCGCGAGCGAAGGCTGTCGATGAGCGGCCCGATTGCGCCGAGCGACGTCGCTCGACTCGGGTACCACGGGTGCAGCAGGATGATCGAGCCCGGACGGACGCGCTCGAGCACGTGCCTAACGATCCCTGCCGACGTCGCCGCCACGTCGGCATACGAGTCCGGCTCGACGTCCCACATGACGGTCGTACGCGCCGTTCGGGCGAGGTACCACGGGAGGGCGAACAGCTTGTACCCAAACGGGGGCCGGAAGTACACCGTGCCGCTGTACCCGGCCGCACGAATGAGCGAGTCCGTTCGATCGATCTGCGATCGCACGAAACCGCTCGTGCGGAGCACCATCCGATCGTGCGAGTACGTGTGGTTTCCCAGCTCGTGGCCCGCGTTCACGAGCCGCTGGCCGGCCGACGGCGTCTGCGCCAAGTCGGCTCCGATCACGAAGAACGTCGCGTGCACGCCGCGCGACGCGAGCACGTGGTCGATACTGTCCAGCACCGCCGGTGTCGGGCCGTCGTCGAACGTCAGCGCGACGCGCCGCTCGTTCGTCTCGACGCGGTCGACGAGGCGGCCGAACGCCTGGACCGTCCGCGCGCGGGCGAGCTGCCGCAGGCCCGCGAGCGCAACGAGCAGCGTGAGCAGCCCTCCCGTGACCCAGCGGGCACGCTTCGTCACAGCTACTGCGTGGCGCTCGTGGTTCGCCCTCGAACGAGGGTGCGGATCTTCTCCACGACCGGCTGGCTCCCTCCGCCGTAGTTCGAGAGGACCACCGCGACGTAGCCCGTACCCTTGAAGATGTCGAGGTTGGAGCTGATGCCGGGGAAGCCGCCGCTGTGGCCGACGATCTTCGTCTCGGGGTCGACTCCGAACCCATAGCCGTACTGCGGTGAATTCACCTCGGGCTTCGGCGTCGTCATGAGTTCGAACGTCGCCGCCGAAACAACTTTCCCCGACTTCAGTCCCTCAGCGAACCGCAGGAGATCCTCGGCGGTCGAATAGCCCCCGCCCGCGGGACCGCCTCGCATGACGTGCATGAAGATGTTGTTCCGGTAGCGCTTCGCGCCGTCGGCGCCGAACTCGCGCTGGTAGCCGACGGCGAGGTTCGGGTTGACGCGGTCCAGCTCGTAGGCATCCGTGTTCACCATGCCTAACGGTTTTGCCAAGTTCTCGCGCACGTAATCGAAGTAGTCCTGTTTCGTGACCACTTCGATGACCTTCCCCAGCACGAGCATCCCGGTGTTGCTGTAGGACCAGCGGGTGCCTGGCTCGAACGCGAGCGAGTCGCCCTTCGCGAGCTGCATCATCTCGTCGACGGTGCGGAACCGGGCCCGCGATGCCCGCTCGAACTCGGCGTTGAAGTAGCTGCCGAGCCCGGAGGTGTGGGTCAGCAGGTGCTTGATCCGGATCTTCTGCGCAGCCGCCGCGCTCGGAAAGTCGGGGACGAACTTCGAGAGCGGGTCGTCGTACGACAGTTTGCCCTGCTCGACGAGCCTCGCGATCATCGCCGACGTGAACATCTTGTTCATCGACCCGAGGTTGAACTTCGTGTCGAGCTTGTTAGGCACGCCGAAGTCCTTGTTGGCCTCGCCGAAGACGCTCGTGTAGATCGGCTTGCCGTCCTTCGCGACCAGGACGGCGCCCGAGAAGAGGTCGGCGTTGGCGAGCGCCTTGACATACTGGTCGACGGCGGCGGCGAGCTCGGTGTCGCTCCCGACGCGCTGTGCCGCGGCGGCTGCGCCTGGCCCGGGCGGACGCTGGCCGAGCCCGAGAATGCGATGCGGCGCGGCTGCTTCGGTTCTTACGGCAACGGCGATGAGGTCACCGGTGAGCTTTCGGCGAAGGAGGACCGTGGCGCGATCGGCCGTTTCCTCCTGCACTTCGACCCACTCGAGTCCTCCGGCCAGCTCGCGCTGACCCAGGAAGAAATCGACGTGCGCCTGCGCGGGTAGCGTGCGCATCTGGCCGCCGAACGCGGTGTCGACGAACGAGCGGACTGTAGCGGGGGTCGCGGCGTTGATCGCTGCAACGACTTCGCGAGCACGGCGGGTTGCCGGCGAGGGTGTCTGCGCCAACGCGGCCTCCGAGAGTGCCGACAGGATCGCGGCGGTAACCATCGAGCGATACAGGCGCATTCCAGGACTCCGGTGAAAGCCATGACCAGGGCCAGTCGCCTGGACGTGAGAACGTCCCCTGATCTAAGCCACGGACCGCCCGTTGCCAAATCTGGCAAGAGGCTGGGGCGAAGGGATATTTGTGCGAATGCGCATTTCCAACCTGGTGCACGCGGTCGACGCCCACGCGTGCGGCGAGCACGGACGCGTCATCGTCGGCGGCGTCCTCGACGTCCCGGGCGCGACGATGTTCGACAAGATGTGCTACTTGCGCGACCACGCCGACGGGCTGCGCAAGCGCATGTTGCGCGAGCCCCGCGGCTACCCGGCCGCGAACTGCAACCTGATCCTGCCATCGTCGCACCCCGAGGCGGACGCCGGCTTCGTGATCATGGAGCAGGTGGAGTATCCCGGTATGTCCGGAACGAACACGATGTGCGTCACCACCGTGTTGTTGGAAACCGGGATGCTGCCCATGAGCGAGCCGGTCACCGAGCTCACGCTCGAGGCTCCCGCCGGGCTCATTCGGGTGCGCGCCGATTGCGCGAACGGGAAGGTGAAGCGCGTGACGTTCCGCAACGTCCCCGCGTTCGCCGCCTACCTCGACGCGCCGGTCGAGGTTCCGCACCTCGGGACGGTGGCGGTGGACGTCGCGTACGGCGGCATGTTCTACGTCATCGCCGATGCGACGCAGTTCGGGTTGCGCCTAACGCCGGATGAGGGCGGCGACATCGTCCGCATCGGGGAGATGATCAAGGCCGCCGCCCGTGAGCAGTGTCCCGTCGTGCACCCCGAGCAGCCGGGCTTCGAGGGCATCACCATCGCGCAATTGTCCGGCCCACCACTTCGGAGCGACGCCGACTGGCAGAACGCCGTGATCGTCTCGACCGGAGAGCTCGACTGGAACAAACCCAGCACCTGGACCGGCGCCATCGACCGATCGCCGTGCGGGACCGGGACGTGCGCGAAGATGGCGACGCTTTACGCGAGGGGAAAGCTCGGCCTCAACCAGGACTTCCGCCACGCCGGCGTGCTCGGCACGGTGTTCACCGGTCGGCTCGTCGAGGAAACGACGGTCGGTCAGTATCGCGCCGTCGTGCCGACGCTCGGCGGCCAGGCCTGGATCACCGGGATGGCGACCTACGTCCTCGATCCGGATGACCCGTTCCCCGACGGCTTCACCGTCGGGGATATCTGGTAGATCACCGGCGCACGCCGTCAGCGCACGTTGACCGTTCCCGTCATGCCCGGGTGGAGGTGGCAGTTGTAGACGTAGCGGCCGGCGGTTGGGAACGTGCGCGTTACCGACTGGTTGCTGGTCGCTGCAGGGATGCTCTCGGGCGCGCCTGCAGGGGCGTTGTCGAAGAACACATTGTGAGCCAGTGACCCGAACGCGAAGGTCACCGTACCGCCCGCGGTCAGCTCGACGGTGGCGGGAGTGAACCGCTCGCTCGGCGTCGCTTGAACGGTTGCCGTCGGTTGAGGATCACCCGGCGGCCCGTCCCCGGGACCGGTGGACCCGCCATAACCATCACCGCCACAGGCGGCGCCGAGCAGCGATGCTGCGACGAGGGCGAACCAGCGAGCGCGCCAGCGGGACGACGCGGGGATTCGTTGCGACTTCAGGTGTGCGATGGACATACAGGGCATTCCGCGATCTGCGAGTTGGAACGTGCGTGAGCAAGGGCTCACCACTTGTAAAACGGCAGACGCGGAACAATCCGGCCATCGTGCGGCGCGCTGCGAAATCTCGCGACATTCGCGATATGCCGAAAAAACGGCCTCGCCATCGCCGTCCGCCGAGACGATGGTCAGAGACGCATCCCTCTGAACCGTCGACACTTCGGCGCCCAACGGCCGCCCGCGCTCTCCTGGTCCCTGTCGTGCTTTCCCTCTCGGTGCAGTTCATCGCAATCAAACTCTCGAGAGGGATACACCATACATGCGAACCGGCACATTGGTGACCATGCTCGGCCTCGCGCTCGTCAGCGCGACCGCGTCGGCGCAAGACGTCACCTACGATTACGACAAGGCAACTGACTTCACCAAGCTCAAGACCTACGCCTGGATCTCAGGCACGAACCTCCGTGACGAGTGCAATCACAAGCGCATCGTCACGGCGATCGATGCACAGCTCACCGCGAAAGGGCTCACGCAAGTCGCGTCGGGGGCGAACCCCGACGTGCTCGTCGCCTATCACGCGGGCTTCGATAAGAACCTTCAGATCAATGCGTCCTCGTTCGACTCTGACCCCGATTCCCCCAATTTCGCCGGCGGCGGACCGACGTACCGCGCACGTGGACGAATCACGCGGGCGGTTTCGTACTCCTCGATCGCATGCGCGATCCAGCCGATCGTCCTGCCTAACGCAAAAAGCAGGATGGGCGCCTCACGCGGAAGCCGATATGCCAGCGTCACTGCGGCCAGGCCAGAATCGAGGTTCGGCTCGTCCTGAAGCACATCGAGCCCCGCCTTGAAGAGATACTGAAACGGCCGCCACGCAGCCTCGTTTCCACTCGTTCTGGCGAGCTGGATGAGCATCGCCGCCCGCGGATCACCGGATGGGTAGAGTGGATGCCCGAACCCCGGCACGCGCTCGCCGCGCCGAAGGCGCTCGGTGATTGCGGCACGAGCGCCTTTCGCCGAGCCCACCTGCCTGACGAGATCGAGCACGTGAGTGGCCGCCCCGCCGTGCCTGGTGCCCTTGAGCGTCGCCATCGCGGCTGACACGATGTCGTACGGTGTCGCACCAGCCGAGGCCGCGCATCGGGCGACGAAGGCCGAGACGTTCAGCTCGTGGTCCGCGCAAAGCACGAGCGCCGCTCGGATGACGTCGGCCACCGCGTCGCGCTTCGGCGCCCAGACTGACTGCAGGGTCCGATGAATCGGCTGCCGAGCATCGCTCCGGCCGATGAGCGTCGTGAAGAGCCGGAGGATGCGCGCGCCCGTTTGCCTGACCGCCGGTGGGCGCAGGTCGTACGACGCCACGTCCCGCTCCGCGGCGATGGGAAGCGCCGCCTGCAGAAGCGTCAGCGGTTCATGCGACCGCGCCTCGAGCGGCGCCAGCTCGCGTCTCGTTAGGGCCGACGGTTGCTCGAAGAGTCGACTCGCGTCCGCGTCGCGCGCTCCCCAGAGGAGTGTCGCCACGGCTTCGATGCTCGACGTCGCCGCGAGCGCGAGCGCGTCCTGACCGCGGTAGTAGAAGAATCCGTCCTGGATCAGCGTGATGCCCGACTCGAGCACGGGCCCACCCCATCGCAGCGCTCCCGTGGCAGTCCGTGATGGATCTCGTCGCGTCGCCGTGCGTTCGACCAACCGCTCGACGTCTTCCCGGTGGTATCGGCGTTCTCGCGTTCGTCCAGGGATCGGTTCCGACCGCACCAGACCGCGGCTGGTGTACGCGTACAGCGTCGCCCGCGTGACGCGAAGGGCGTCCGCGGCTTCTCGCGCGGTGAGATACGGGCCGACACGGCTGATATGTTGATTCATCAATCAAGATTGACAACTATTTCGCCGCCGGACAACCATCCAGCCATGAGAGAAGGCCTGGACGACGTCGTGGCGGTCTCGACCCGCCTGAGCCACGTCGACGGCGAAGCAGGCGAGCTGACCATCGCCGGCTACCCCGTCGACGATCTGGCCCCCCACGCAAGCGTCGAGGAAGTCGCGTACCTCCTCCTGTACGGCAATCTGCCGGAAGAGAGCGAACGCGTTAGGTTCTCGGTCGACTTGGCCGAGCGGCGAGGCATCCCCACCGCGGTGCTGGACCTGCTCCGTGCGGCCGCGCACGACAACGCGCCCCCGATGGACGCGCTGCGAATGGCGGCGGCCGCGCTCGCACTCGGACGCAACGGCGAGCCGCCGGATGACGCGCTCACCGCGATCGCGTCCTTCCCTACGATCGTCGGGACGTACTGGCGTCTTCGGAATGGCGACGAGCCCGTTCCCGTGCGCTATGACCTCGGCCACGCCGCACACTACCTCCATCAACTCTCGGGCGCCTTGCCGTCCGCGGAGCGCACCCGTGCTCTGGAGACGTACTTGATCACGGTGTGCGATCACGGGCTCAATGCCTCGACTTTCGCCGCGCGCGTCATCATCTCCACCCGCTCCGACGTCATCTCGGCCATCACGGGCGCCGTCGGTGCGCTCAAGGGTCCGCTCCACGGCGGAGCACCCGGCCCGGCCCTCGACATGGTCCTCGAGATCGGCGCCTCCGAGCGTGCGGAGTCCGTCATTCGGGCAAAGCTCGATCGCGGCGAGCGCCTCATGGGGTTCGGCCACCGCGTCTACCGCGTTCGCGACCCGCGCGCTGACGTCCTCGCCCAGGCCGCAGAGCGTCTCTACGCGAACGATGTGGATCGCTCGATCTATGACCTCGCCCGCAGCGTCGAAGCGACTGCGCTGCGCTTGCTCCGTGAGCACAAGCCGGATCGTCGACTCGACACGAACGTGGAGTTCTACACTGCGCTGCTGCTCCACGGACTCGGCCTACCCACGGAGCTCTTCACGCCGACGTTTGCAGTCGGCCGCGTACTCGGCTGGTCGGCGCATTGCCTGGAGCAGCTCCGCGAGGGACGGCTGATCCGCCCGCAGTCAGCGTATGTCGGCCCAACTGGCCTTCAGTATCGGAATTGGGGTCAGCCCCCAATTACGGTCGCGACTGGCGCGTTACTCGAACATCCCGGCTGAGGGCTTCTGCATGGGTTTGTGACGTCACTCCGCCCGTAGAACATCCGCCGGATCGAGGCGCGCGCTACGGCGGGCCGGGATCCAGCTCGCCAGCGCCGCGATCCCGACGAGCAGGAGCGACGCCGCCGCAAGCGTCAGCGGGTCCGTAGACGCGATCCCGAACAACAGCGACTCGAGCGCTCTCGCAACCGCCATAAAGAGCAGCAGTCCGCCGGCGACCCCAAACCCGGTGACCATCACGCCCTGCTTCGTCAGCATCCCCACGACCGCCCGCGGCGTGGCGCCGAGCGCGATACGGACCGCCAGCTCGCGCGTGCGCAGCGACACGACGTACGCCATCACGCCATACAGCCCGATGGAGCCGAGGATGAGCGTGACGATGGCGGCGGTGCCGAGCACGATGATCGTGAAGGAGAGCTGAGCCATCGACGCCGCCGCGACCGCACTCATCGGCCGCACGTCGAAGAGGGGCAGCGTCGGATCCAGCTCACGAACGACGCCCTGCACAGCCGTCGTGATCGCCGCCGGCTCACCGACCGTGCGGACGACGAGGGCCATCGTCCACCGCGTCTGGGAGCTGAAGTCACTCCCGGATGGCACCTCGGGGAAGTAGACGAGTGCCGATGGCGGCGACGCGAGGGACGTGTCTCGCGTGCTGCCCACCACCCCGATGACCGTGAACCATCGCCCGTTAGGCAGCGTGCGGAATCGCTTGCCGATCACCTGTTGACCGGTGGAGTCCCCCCAGAACTGCACGGCGGTCGCCTGACTGATGACCGCCTCCAACGGCCGCTGCACGTCCAGCCGGGCGAACGTCCTCCCAGCGAGCAGCGGGATGCCCATCGTGCGGAAGTAGCCACCGTCCGTCGTGGCGTAGATCTGCAACGGCGGAATCTTGTTGTCGTACGACGCGTCGCCCTCGGGGTAGAACGGGTTCTGATTCAGCCCCGGAGAGTTGAGCGGGACGCGTGACGTCACGGCAGCGTCGCGCACGCCGGGCAGCAGTCGGACGCGATCGAGGAGCTGCGCATAGAACCGCGACGCACTCGTGTCACTCGGATAGCGAGCACTGGGCAACGATAGCCACAACGTAGCGATGTGCTCCGTGTCGAATCCGGGGCGCACGGCATTCAGTCGCTGGAAGGTGCGAAGGAGCAACCCCGAGCTCGCGAGCGCGACGAGCGCGAGCGCAATCTGCGCCGCGACCAGCGTGCTCCGTACCCGCTGCCGCGCTCGGCCCGCCGTGCCGCCACGGCCGCCTTCACGCAGCGCCTCCAAGAGCTCCACACGTCCGATGCGGAGTGCCGGCACGATGCTACACACGATCGCGACGAGGGCAGAGGCTGCGACCGCAAACCCAACCGTTGCGAGGTCGATGCGCACCTCGGCCACCCGGGGAATCGTTGCCGGTCCGGCGTTCACGAGAAGCCGAATCGCGGCCCACGCAACCGCGAGCGCGCCCGCGCTCGACACCGCCGTGATCACGAGTGACTCGGCCAGGAAGTACGCGATGACCCGACCGCGACCGGCGCCGAGCGCTTCGCGAACGGCCAGCTCGCGTTGGCGGCCGTCAGCCCGAACGAGGATGAGGTTCGTGACATTCGCGCAGGCGACGAGCAGTACAAGGCCCGCCGCCGCGGCGACGATCCAGAGCGTCTTTGCGACGCCGCCGGTGACGTCCGCCTTGAGCGGCACCAGAAGCGGGACGGGCTTCGCCATGTCGAGCAGCTGCTGCGACGAGACACCCGGCACCATGTTCGGGAACAGCTCCACCATCCGCGGCAACACGGCGGTGAACTCGCGCTGCGCGCCAGCAACGGTGACGCCAGGCTTGAGCCGTGCGATGGCCTCGTAGTCGAAGCCGCCGGGGTATGTCTCGTTAGGGTTGAGCTGAAGCGGCAGCCACAGCTGGATCCCCGCAAGCGGGAAACGGAAGCGCTCCGGCATCACACCGACGATCTCGCGACTCCGTCCGTTGACTTCGAGCGTGCGCCCAATGACCCCGCGATCGGCACCAAAACGCGAGCGCCAGAGCCCTTCGCTGATGAGGACCACGCTCGGGCCGTTCGGCCGGTCCTCCGCCTCCGTAAACCCACGCCCGAGGAGCGGCGGGACCGCGAGTATCGAGATCACGCTCGCCGTGATGTCAGCGGAGATGGCTCGTTGCGGCTCTCCGCCACCGCGCGGGTCGGACAGGTTCACTGAGCCGCTCTGGTAGACGCCGATGTCCTCGATCGATCGCGCCAGCCGCTTGTACGTGTGGTACGTTCCGGACGTCTGGCTACCCTTCGAGATCGAGACGGCTCGTAGGTCGTGCCACGCGCCGATGAGTCGATCGGGATCGCCGTACGGGAGCGGGCGGAGCAACACGCCATTCACGAGGGCGAAGATCGCCACTGCCGCCCCGATGCCGATGACGAGCGTCGTCGAGGCGGTGATCGTGAACGCAGGGCTACGGCGGAGCGATCGCCAAGCGGGGCGGACGGTGGTCGAGAATGACATGGGCCGTGCGGCTCGGTCTGATGTACACCGGCCTACGGCCCTTCCGAGAGTCCGGTTTCCATGTCATTCCGAGCGGACGGCGCGCGACGCGTACGGTCCGCTCGGAATGACAAACGGCTAGTCGGCCACTAGCGTCGCGGCGGGTTGGAACGCGCCGATCTGCTGCATCATCGCCATCTGGTCCCAGTTGTTCCATCCCTCGACCATCTTCCCGTCCTTCAGCCGCGCGATTGACATGCCACTGACCGTCACCTTCCGGCCGGTGGATGCGACGCCGAGATCGTCGCCCTGATGGGTCATCGTGGCTGTCCAACGCGACGCCATCAGATCCCCTTCCTCGATCGTATCCTCGACGGTGACCTGGATGTCGGGGAACGCGGCGCGAAGCCGAGCCTGGAATGGCTTGAACGACGCCGGTCCGCGCACATCCTTGTCCGACTCGCCGAGGCCATGGATGATGGCATCCTCGGCCATCATCTCATCGATGGCACCGGCGTTTCCCTTGTTCCACACTTCGTCAAACCAGCGGTTCATGAACGCGACGGCAGTCCTGCCCATTAGTGACCTCCTGTCGGCGGTGGGACGACCACGGGCCTCCAATCTGCCGCGAGTCGAAGCCGGCGCAACATGCTGTCGATTTCGCTGCGTTTGGTTCGACGTGGGGGTAGCAGAGCCAGAGTCATCCAGAGTCTACGATACAGGAGATTCGATCATGCCTCGTTTCATGATGATGGTGAAGGCCGATGAGAACTTCCGCAGGTCCGGTCCGCCGCCCGCGGAGCTGATGGACGCCATTGGCAAGCTCGGCGTGGAGGCGATGAAGAACGGAAAGATGGTGATGATGGGCGGGCTCAAGCATAGCTCCCAGGGCGCTACGGTACGCGTCACCGATGGGAAGCTCGTCACAACCGACGGTCCGTTTGCGGAAGCGAAGGAGATCATCGGCGGCTTCTCGATCATGGAGTGCGGCTCCAAGGAAGAGGCCGTAGAGGAGGGCCGCAAGTTCATGGAGCTGCACCGCAGGCTGTGGCCCGGCTGGGAGGGCGAAACGGAGATCCGTCAGATGTACGACGACGGCGACCGTCCGCCAGGTCGTTAGCCTCGCTTTGTCCGCCCCGACAGGGCGAGGAGATCGGCTGGTGATTCTCGGGATATGGGACTCGGTCATCATTGCTCGCGTCGGCTCGGCGAAATCCGAGCGCGACGACATGACGAGTCCAACTCATCTGGAGAATCACGATGTCTCGCTCAATACAGCCCATTGCACGCAAGGCGCTCGCGCTTCGTTGGGCGGCGCCGCTGTCCATCTTCGGTGTTCTAGCAGCCTGCAACGACCGACCGGCAGCCACGGCGCCCGCGCCCGTGCCGGCGTCGCTGGACGGTGCGAACCTGAACACGACCCCAACCCTCAAAATCGAGCGGATCCTCTTCTCGGCTATTACCGATTCGGGTAGCAGGATCTTCCGGGTAGAGCCCGACGGCAGCAACCTGGCCCAGGTTCCGACCAAGGGGATTGCGTTCGCTCCCTCGTGGTCCGCGGATCGAACGAAAATCACGTTCACCCGACCCGTGTTCGGCATGCAGAAGGTGATGGTGATGTATGCCGACGGCTCCGGCCTCAAGCAGCTCGTGACTGGGGAGTATCCGCGCTTCCGGCCGGACGGGACGAAGATCGCGTTCCAGCGATCGGTAAACGGGGGTCCGCCGCAAATCTTCATCATGGACCCGGACGGCACGGACGTGGAGCAGTTGACTCACAATCCGCACGGTGCCTACTGGCCAAGCTGGTCGCCCGGAGGCGAGCGGATCGCTTACACAGCCGCCGCATACGACGGCGGCCCGCTGGATCTCGAGATCTGGTGGACGAACCATAGCGGACTTCAGCAGCACCAGATCACGTACTGCAACAAGTTGCAGGGAGTACGGTGTGCCGCGGCGGATTGGGCGATGGTTGGAACCGAGCAACGGCTCGTGTACTCGGTTTCGCCCGGCACGGCGAACGTGTCGCAGATTCGAACCAGTTCGTGGGGTGGTTCGGATGAGACCGTGGTCACCAATGTCCCGAAGGTCCCGGGGAACAAGTTTCCGGTCTGGTCTCGGGATCGAACCCAAATCGCGTACTTCGACAAACAGAACGCGTCCGCCGACTGGCCGGACATTTTCATCGTGAATCTCGACGGGAGCAATCAAACCCGCCTGACGACGATGGACGTCCCGAAGTCGAGAGCGAGCTGGTAGCCGATACCACAACCTGCTAGCAGGGGGCTCCCGCCATCTGTATCGTGGGGTCGAGACACGCATTGATGTGTCAGCCCACGGTGCTCGGCGAAGGGCCCCATGCAACAGCAGATCCGCTTCTGTAAGACAACTGACGGCGTCCGCATCGCGTACGCGACCGTGGGCGCCGGCCGTCCGTTAGTGAAGGCCGCCAACTGGCTCAGCCATGTCGAGTACGACTGGCGAACGCCGGTGTGGCGGCCGCTCTTCGAGCGCCTCGCTCGTAATCGGCGCCTCGTGCGGTACGACGAGCGAGGTTGCGGATTGTCCGACTGGGATGTCGAGGAGTTCTCCCTGGACGCCTGGGTGCGCGACCTCGAAGCCGTCGTCGACGCGGCCGGCTTGAAGCGCTTCCCGCTGCTTGGCATCTCGCAGGGCGGTCCGATCGCGATCGCGTACACCGTCCGTCACCCCGAGCGGGTGAGCCGGCTCGTGCTCTACGGCACGTACCCCCACGGATACATGAAGCGAGGTCTTACGCCGGCGCAGCTCGAGGAACGGCGACTGCTCATCGACCTGGCACGAATCGGGTGGGGGCGCGAGAGCCCCGCTTTCCGCCAGGTATTCACGTCGATGTTCATCCCTGGAGGCTCGCCCGAGCAGTTGCGCTGGTTCAACGACCTGCAGCGCGAGTCGACGTCGCCGGAGAACGCAGCCCGGATGATAGCCGCGTTCGGCCTGCTGGACGTCAGTGACCTCGCACCCAAGGTCAACGTACCCGCGTTGGTTCTTCACGCGCGCGGCGATATGCGGATCGGGTTCGAAGAAGGGAGACAGCTGGCCTCGCTTATCCCCGATGCGCGATTCGTCCCGCTCGAGAGTCGCAACCACCTGGTCCTCGAAGAAGAGCCGGCGTTCGGTCACTTCGTAAGTGAGGTCGAGGCGTTTCTCGATGCGGATGAGGACGACGCGGAGCCTCGCTCGCGCGCGCCGTTCCCGGAGCTCACCGACCGTGAGACCGAGATCCTGGGGCTGGTTGCGCGCGGCCTCGCGAACGGCCGCATCGCCGAGCGGCTCCGCATCAGCGACAAGACGGTGCGGAATCACGTCACGAACATCTTCTGGAAGCTCGGCGCCACCACGCGCGCCGAAGCCATCGTCCGCGCTCGTGACGCGGGGTACGGTGTCGACCCCGACCATTCCTGATTCCGTGTCATTCCGAGCGTAGCGAGGAATGACACGGGGCTGTACTA
>Ga0075421_100004947_pt1 | contig 16053 bp, 18 predicted proteins | sample SoiMetdeltSBSDD5_FD_75292 | JGI IMG/M metagenome (GOLD analysis project Ga0075421, IMG submission 75292) | Bulk soil microbial communities from a Populus tree surrounding site in Tennessee, USA - Soil MetaG P. deltoides SBSDD5 | ecosystem: Environmental > Terrestrial > Soil > Tree plantation...
GGCGAGAACGATGCCGCCGTATTTGGCAACGCGGTCTTTGTGGGAACTGACGTACTCAACAGTGTGGCCGACTTCTTCGACGAAGCGATCCGACTTCAAATCGTGGCGCGTGACTTTGTCCAAGGGTACCTCTCCAAGATGCGATGCGCGGTTTCAGTAGCTCTTTGCGTGCCTTGCGGGCCATCAAGGCGCACGAAGCGCTGGGGAGCGTAGATTCCTACTCTTGCGAGTCTATCATAACGCCTGGCGCGACCCCTCCCAAAGCGGATGTGTAAACCCGAGGAATTCACCTGAAACAGATTTTCGGGATTGGATGTCTTCCTCACGGAACGCAGCGGGCGCGCCACTCTCGGAGGGCAGTCGAGGCGTCGAATTCGATAGGAGCAGTAAGCTAAATGAAATCAGTAATTTGCGCGGGGCTTGCGGCCTCCACTCTGTTTGTGGGTGGCCTGATGGCGCAAACAACGACGAGCACCGACTTTTTTGGGGGCTTGTACGGAAATCCAGGCGACCCAGTCCGCACGGTGACACTCGAAGCTGATCTTTCCACGTTGAACGAGAACCCGCCGATAGTGGGGCGCGACGCCTCGGGGCACGCGGCGATTGAAATCCGATTCGACCGGGGGGGGACGGCGGGTGCGGTGATCTCGCCCACCAAAGCGACCGTGCTGGTGAACATTACGGCCACGACGACACAAGGTGAGACCTTCACGGCCGCACACATTCACCGCGGCGCGCGCGGCACGAATGGTCCGGTTGTGGTCGATTTTAAACTTGGCACGACCACCACCACGGCGAACCAGATGGCGACGATCTCGACGCAGTTTGAGGTGACCGACAGTGCCACGCTGGCGATTCTCAATGAGATCGTGGACAATCCGGGAGCCTTCTACACCAATGTGCATTCGCAGACGAATCCCGGCGGGCACATTCGCGGACAGCTGACCGAATCGGCATTGGCGGCGACGCGCCGGCTGGAGCGCAGGCTAGCCAACTTTGCGGAAAAGGATCTGATCGACATCAAGCGGCTGGTGATTCGCCTGGCCCAGAAAGAGGGGCTACTCGCGGCGGACCAAGCAGACCAGATGCTTGACGCGTTGGACAGCCGCCCACAGTAACAGTAAGCACCAGACAACTGAATTCACGCGGCGGTCTTAGGGCCGCCGCTTTTGCGTTTATGCCTTGACGTGAGCAGTGGTGAGGTTGCGGCCGATGGCGAATTTGACCAGTCCAGCCACATCGTGAATGTCCAGTTTGCGCATCAAGCTGGCGCGATAGGTATCGACGGTCTTTGGACTGAGGTCGAGGCGAGCAGCGATCTCTTTGGCGCGCACGCCTTCGATCAACATGGAAAAGACCTGGTACTCACGTGCGCTGAGCATGCCCACGGGGTCGTCGGCGCCAGCGGGGATCCGAGGTGAGAATACCTGCTCCAACTGAACATGAGGCGAAATATAGATTCCGCCCTTCATCACCTGGTCGAGGGCCTCCAGAAAATGGGCGGCCGGACCGGACTTGAGAACGAACGCGTTGGCGCCACACCGGAGCCCTTCCACGACGGTCTTCCTATCCTGGCGGTGGGCCAGTAGAATGAGCCGGGTAGGGATCTCTTTCTGGCGGCATTTGCTCACCAGTTCGATCGCATAGAGGCCGCTGAGATTGAGGTCGAGGACGGCGATGTCGGGCCGAAGCTTCTCGATCAGCCGCAGCGCTTCCTCACCCTCCTGGCACTGAGCAATCACTTCGTAGGATCCGCTGCGCTCACACAGTGCGGCAAGACCTTCACGAAGGAGGGATGCCTCGTCGGCTAATAACACTGTTGCTTTCGGCATGAGGATGTTCCCTGGGCGGCACGTGCCAATCCAGCCAATGAAACAGTGCCGCTCGCAGGGGCTCTCTCTCGAATGATCTACCAGAGATGAATAAACTTCCCTCCTGTTTACCCATCTAAAGCGACCGGAATTTCACTTAGTTAAAACTACGGATTGCCGCTGCCTCGTCGTCGAACACCTCGAAAACCGTATAGAGCTTCGTGATCTGCAACAAGTCGACGACCCGTTTGGTGAGGTTCAACAGCTTGAAGGAGCCGCCCTGGTTGGTTACGGTGGTGAAGCCGGAAACCAGTTCCCCGATGCCCGAGCTGTCGATGTAGTTCACCTCGGCCAGGTTCAGCAGCACCTTCTTGTTGCCGCTGGCCGACAACTCGCGAATCTTTTCGCGAAAGGCCGTCGAACCTTCGCCCAGCGTAATGCGGCCATTGGCGTCGATTACGGTCACGTCGCCGACCTGTCTTGTGGTCAATGTCATGCTCACTGTGAAAAACCTCCTCGAAGTCGATATATTGCGAAGTATTGGCCCTGTGCCGGCAAATCAACCTGGATGCCGTTTCTTCACCATCCGGATCAGCGTTCCCTCGGCGTCCCTGGGCAGCACCGAAAATTCGTCCATGAACGCCTGCATCATCAACAACCCGCGGCCGGAGTGCTTCAACAGGTTCTCTGACGACAACGGATCGGGTACGGCTGCCTGTGTAAACCCGGTTCCCTCGTCGCTAATCTCCACTGTCATCTGCTCGGGTGAAATCAGGACCCGCAGATGGACCTTTTTCCGGCCGTGAAAGCGGTTGCCGTGCGTGACGGCGTTGACAAGCGATTCGCGTACGGCGATGCCGATACGATGAAGCTCGTCTTCGTCGAATCCAATGCCGCGGGCGGCCTCCAGGACGAGTTCTTCTCCCCGGTCAACACTTTCCAGCTTGGAATCTAGCCGGATATCGGTATGAATGCTGTCGCTACCCTGTGTCACCCGTGGTCCCGTGGGCCATACGCTGCGCCCGATTTGGCTGAATTGCCAAGGTAAGCCACCGCTCTCGGCAAAGTCAAGCGAATCGTGCGGAAGGCATCGCCGGAAGTGGAGCTAACGCGAGCGCTCTCGAAGAAACGTAAGGAGGGCGGGGTCGGCTGAGGTCCCAGCAAGAAGTCCGAGTGGCCCGCCTTCCGGGCGTCCGGCATGAAAAGTGTCCGCTCATTCGAGGATGAGTAAGTGCACATCGTTGTCGAGGCCTTTCCATGCGTGTTTCGTGTTGAGGGGACCGTTCGAAGTTCGGTTTCGGAGGGTCTCTTTGTTGGGAAATACATTACCAACGCATGCGAGTTCGAAGAGCTAGGAGCGCTTGTGCATTTGGTCTATCGCTCTGTTCAGTTCTTGGAGAATCAAGAGTTCGACTGAGATCGAAAAGGCACTATCCGAGGTTGTCCCATTCGGCGGGGTCTAGATGGGCCTGGTGGAGAATGCTGCGAAGCGTGCCGACTGGGATTTCGCTCTTTTTGGGGACGATGGCGGTGTCGACAACATCGTTTACGCGGCGTACAAATTTGACGTGACTGCCCCTCTGACTTGATTCGACAAAGCCAACCGTCTCAAGACGCCGTTTGACCTCACGGAAAGCTAGAGGCCTAAGCCGCCCCAACCTCGACCTCGATCATACGGACTTTGGGTGGACGCGTCGCCACGGGTGGCTCGAAGTGCAATTCGAGGGCCTCGCGGAGGTTGGCCAGGGCTTCCTCTTCCGACTCGCCCTGGCTTGCGACATCGACTTCGAGGCATTGAGAGACGTACCAGTTGCCTTCCTGCCAAACGGTTGCGGCGAAGGATCGCTTCATAGCCGTTATTGTTTCACAGGCCGAACCGGCTTCTCCAACACCAGCTTCACCGTCGGGTAGGTGAGTGAGGGCCGCCATTCGTCGGTGACGGCGCCGGCGTCGAGGTCTTCGTAGCGGACGATCTTGAAGGCTTTCCAATTGGACACGAGTTGGGCGAGAGTGGCGTTGCGGTCCCAGGCGGATTGAAAGACAACCAAGCCTCCGGGGCGGAGGGCTTTGGCGAAGAGAGGAGGGAGCTTGGGGTCGTCGGCGTCCATGTAGTTGTAGAGGCAGACGATGAGATCCCACTGGTTTTCGCCGAAGGCGAAGGTTTCATGACGCGCTTCGACGGTGTTGATTTTTACGCCTGCCTTGGCGGCGTATTCCTGGGCGACGGCGAGAGCGTCCTTGGCCATGTCGTAGCCGGTGACGTCCCAACCGATGGAGGCAAGGTAGATGGCGTTGCGGCCGCGTCCCATGGCGGCGTCGAGGGCGCGGCCCGGTTTGCGGCCACGGACCATTTCCTGCAGGAGACGCGAGGGATCGTCAGGGCCGCCGCCGAGTTTAAAGGCCGCGTTCCAGTAGACGGCTTCGCGGGCGGAGGAGGCGCGGCGAAGGCGGTTGACACGGTCGAGTAATTTCGTTCCCTCGGCCTCGGAGATACCACGGGCACGAAGCGTGAGGCCGTAGGACTGAGCGAGGGTCGATTTGTGTCCGGGCGGGAGCGGCTTTAGCGCCTCCACCCAAGCCGCGAAGTCCTTCCAGAGAGCCTCGTCGCTGGTCAGGTCCGGCGTTTGTCCCAGAAGCAGGGACAGCGCCAGGGCCGTGACCAGGACGACGCGGCGCATAGGTTATTTGAGGGCCACGGTGGTAGCCGCCGATGTGCCGATGCGGTTGGCAACCGTAACGCCGATCGATTGGATCGTGTCCGAGAGCGAGAAGCCGGTGGTCAGTACGTCACCGGAGAGGCTGAGCGGAATAGTGACCGTAAACAGGCTGCCGAATTGGCCCGAAGCCGTGCCCTGGTACCAGCCGAGGAAGGCCGATTCGACGGGGATGGTAACGCGCTGCGTGCCGACATTCTCTCCCGGCGCGCCGGTGATGGTGAGGTCGATCTGCGTGACCGAGCGCGCGGTCGAGTAGCCGCTGACCTGGAGCGTAATCGCAGATGCTGCCTTGGAAGCGACGATCGCGCTGAGGATGCGAGGCGCGCCGGAGGCGATGGTGAGGTTGAGAGTTGGCGGCGTAGTGGGCGTCAGATTGAAGCCGCTTTCGGTGGAGACGGAAGGCGTGAGCGTGATCGTTCCCGCTACGCTGCCGGTCTGGACGCGGATGGTGCTGGCGCCGTTCGGGAAGACGGCAGCGGTTTGTCCGGCGGGAATGGTAAACGTGACGGTGCGCCCGCCAGTGGCGAATTGGACCGATGGGTCGTTGGAGAACACGTCGGAGTTGAAGGCGAGGGTGAGTGTGCCGGTGACGTTGGTGCGATAGGGGCTGGCGATGGCGAGGCCGATGGCAGGTTGCTGCAACGCTTCCTGCGCACCGGTGGCGCCGGTAAAACGCAACGTCGGCAGCGGAGCGGGCGCTTCGCCGAAGCCGTTCAGGGTGAAGCTTGCGTTGTCCACCTTGAGGGTGGCCGTCGACGCACCTTGAGCCGCCGGTGCAAACTGCACGCTGAAGGAGATGGAGGCGCCGGGGGCGAGTTGCGCAGGAAGCGCGGGCGTCTGCGACAGCGTGAAAATGGTGGAGGCCGCCGTGAGACCGATGGCGTTGATCGTTGAGGGCGAGGTGCCCGAGTTGGTCGCCGTGAATGTGATGGAGTTGGACTCACCCACGCGTGCGGGAAGGAAATTGACGGTGCCGCCATTGCTGACGGTGGCCGGGGTTCCAGAGGCCGCGAAGGAATAGGTGAGGTTGGCGCCTAGCCCATTCGACGTCACTTCAAAATCCACTTCTCCCACGCGCAGGCGGCCAGCGGCGCGTCCTGTTGTCGTGGGGTTGAAGTTGAGGGTGAAGGCGATCTGGCCGCCAATGGGAATGGTGACGGGAATCAGGGGGCTGTCAGTGAGCGAATAGCCGGCGCCGTTGACCGCGAGCGCCGTGATGCGGGCGTCGGCATTGCCATTATTGCGGACGCGCACGGTGACCACGCTCTTTTCGCCGACGACGGCATCAGGGACGGTGATCAATCCACCGGGATTCACGGGGCTGGTTTGATCGCCGCTGGTAACGGTATAGCTGAAGTTCGCCCCCGTTCCCGAGCCCTGCAATGTGAAGCTGCTGGCCGCGCCTGCCGCGGTGATCGACATGCTGCCGACCGCGGGATCGAGCGACTTGGACGTGAACTGCACGGTGTATTGGAGCGTGCTCCCCGCGTTGACGGCCGTGTTGGGCAGGGGCAGGCCAATGCCAGAGAAGTTCGCGCCGCCTACGGTGATCGACTGCACGATGCCTTGGGCGGTGCCGCGATTGGTGATGACGACCGTGGCGGTACTAGTGGCGTCGATGGCCGTGGGCGGGAAGACGAGCGTGGAGCCGCTAGCGATCGGGGACGCGTTACCACCCTGCGGCGTGTAGCTGAAGGCGAATTCGGGCGCGGTGCCGACCAGGTTGATCAACGTGGTCCGCGCCTGGCTGTTGACCGTCGAATTGATGGACAACGTGCCGGTGGTGCGATTGCTGGTCGCCGGATTGTGCCGCAGGACAAGAGAAATCGTCTGGTTGGCGTTCAGCGAAAAGGGAAGCTCGGGGGCGTTCACGAGGGCGAAATCGGCCGAGCCGGTCAATGTCAGGGCGTTGATCTGAACCAGCACGCCGGCGCGGTTGGTCAGCGTCACGACGGCGTCATTGCTAACGCCAACATTGGTGGCGGCGAACGTGATGGTGCCGCCTTCGGGAATGTCGGAGGAGGTCGACTGCTGGTTGACCAATATGGAGAACGTCTGCGCGCTGGCCGACTGGCCCGCGAGGGCAACGAGCAGGGCGGAGGCGGCAACGAAGCCGCGGATCGCTTTCGAGATTTGCATGAACTATTCCTCCACCGCCACCGCTACGGCATCAGCCGCCGGCACAAAGAACACCGCGCCTCGCGCGGCATCGAGCACTTCCAGGGGATCGCTGGAAGCGCCCCTGGATTTCAACGAGAACAGCGGAGAGATGCCATCGGCTCCCATGGCGAGAGCGACCATGCGGTCAGGCGCGAACTCGAGAGCGACGCGGCCGAGCAATTCGCCGCTGACCGCATTCAATCGAACCAGTTCATGATTGGCTCCGGAGGCTACCAGCAGCGCGTCGCCGAGAACGGCGAGTCCAACTGGATCGGTAATGCCGAGCGACTCGTTGGCTACCAGCGCGATTTCCACGGCGCCTCCGGCATCGCGGGCGACGGAGACAGAATTTGCGGCACGATCGGCGAAGTAGACGCCGCTCTTGGCCACGGCGATGGCCGGAATGTCGTTGCCTTGCGCGAGGAGAGCCGGTTCGGCTCCTTCTGAGGCGCGGTACACCGCGTCGCGTCCGTCGCCGTCGAGGACGAAGACCAGGGAGCGCGCGCTCGATTCGAGCGACATCGCGGAGATGCGGCCAAGCGTAGCGGGGTTGCCCAGGCCTGCCGCTTCCACGCCCGATCCGAGCTTGCGCCAGACGGCGATGCCCGCTTCGGCGCCGTAGATCGCGACGGCGTCGGAGTCCGACGACCAGGAGGAGAGTGAAGGCGTGGGATAGTTCTCGGCAACCGTTTCGCTGTGGAGCTCGGCATCGAAGCGAAGCAGCGAGAGCTTGCCACCTTTGAGAGCCAGCGCCGAGCGCCCGTTTGGAGCGACGGTGGCGAAGTCGAGTTCGCCGACGACCGATGCACCCAGGTAGGCCGCGCCGGGAACCCCCATCATCACGCGGATGGCGTGGGTCTGCTCATCGTAAACCAGCCCACTGACCGGGCCGTCGAGGCGGGACTCCTGGGCCAGGGCCACGGCGGACCCCAACAGGAGCGGCATAATCCATGCAAATCGTATGTTCATCGGGTTCGCTCCTTATTACCTGGGTCCTGCCACGGTCACGGGACCGGCGGATACGCTGACGGGCACCTTGCCCGACGCCGATGGGGAGTCGTCGCCGCCCGCGGCAACAGCTACGCCGGCGGCGATGGCGCCAGCACCGACGATGCCGAGAGCGATCCACAGATTACGCCTACTCTTCGTGCTGCCGCCGCTCATGGAAGCACCGGGCCCGCTCACATTGCTTTGGGCGATGATCGCCGTGCCTGTCTTACTGCCGGAGGTGGCGGTCACCTTGATATTGAATCGACCCTCTTCGGAGTTTGGCTGGTAGCCGGTAACAGCGGCTCTGCCTTGGGCGTCCGTTTTCACGGTTTGATTTTTAAGCCATCCGTGAAAGTTGCCGCTCGGTCCGACGGCGGGAAGCACGACGACGACTTCGGCGCCCTCCACCGGCTTTCCGGCGTCCTTCACTTCGACAACCGGGGCCACGGCGGTTCGTGCGCGCACGTTGTTTTTGGCGCCTTCGCCCTCGATGACTGTTATTTCCAACTCACCGGTTTTGGCGCCCGCTGCGGGAGGTGGCGTTTGTTGCGCAGGCAACAATAGCGCACCTGCAACCAGGCAGGCCAGCATATCTCTTAATTTCAAGACACCCTCCATATAAGTGCCCGATCGGGGTCTAACCAATCCGGCACGGGTTGAATTGCACGCGAATGATATCACGCAGCGCTTGGCGGCTTAATTCGCACCTCGCGCCCGCCATCGACGATCGACTGGCGTCCGGCTTCCACGACCAATTCGTTATAGGCGCTGTTGGCCGGGGTCGCCATGACGCCCGAGTCGTCCAGTTCACGCAATAGACGCTGACGCTCGCCTTCCGGTGCCGCCTCCACGCGAAGTATGTTGCGAATAATGAACTCAACCGAACGGAATCCATAGCCGACGACCTCCAGGCCTGGTCCGCCGAGGTCAACATACTGAAAATAGTCCGTGCTGGGTTCGGCGAACATAGTGGACCCGGGCGCCGATGGTTCCTGAATGTAGCAATATTTCAGGCCTCGGTATTGATCGGAATGTTCCAACCAGCCGCCGCGTTGCCGGCCGTCCTCACCAGCTCCGGCGAAGTACATGGTGATGCCTTGCGTATTTGTGCCAGGTGCGGCGTCGGGGAAACTGAGCGAATTTTGGACGTTCAGGCAGGCTCCGTTCTCCCAAATGACGCGCGCGTCCGTATATAGGTAACCTTCGCGGCCATTAGGATAGCGATCTTTAATGCCGTATACGCTCACGGCGACCGGTTTGAGGCCGGTCACGAAGGCGACCAGGTCCACATAGTGGCAGCCGATGTAAGTGAACGCATCTGAATTCTCTACGGTGCACCAGTTCTGAAAGTTCGAATTTCGGTAGTACCATTTTTCCATCAGGCGCGCGGTACCCAGTTTGAATTCGCCGAACATTCCGGCACGGTAGCGGCGGCGGGCGAGCAGACTGCGGTCGTCGAGGCGCTTGTGATACTCGACACCGACCACCAGATTGCGCCTCTTCGCCTCGGCTTCGATCTCCAATGCCTGGGCTGCGCTGAGGACCAGAGGTTTCACCACGAGTAAGTGCTGGTTACAGCGCAGTGCCTGCATGACCGCTTCATAGTGCAACTGGTCGGGTAGGGCGACGACGGCAATTTGCCGCGGCTTCATGGCGGCGAGGAGCGCTTTGTAGCGGTCCGGATCGCGGGCGTCGGGGATCTGCTCGTACTCTGGATAGGCTTTGAAGGAGTGGCCAGGAAAGGCGCGAAGGATCGTTTCGTTTTCGGCGAGGGCGCGGACGGTTTGGGCGCTTTGCGCGACGACGCTGATTTCGCCGATCATGCCACGCCGTTGCAATTGATAGAGCGAGGGCAGAATCTGATCGTGGGCGATCATGCCGCCCCCGATCATCAGAACGTCGAGCTTCATGCGGGAACGCCCAGGGCCAGCGCGGCGGCAAAGGCCTCTTCAAACACGTCGAGGCTTTCGGCGAGTGCATCGTCGGTGATGTTGAGCGGGGGACAAATTTTGACCGCGCCGCCACCGAAGCCGACGGGCGAGAACATGAGCACACCGCGATAGAGCGCCTCTTGGACGATGGCCCAAGCAAGGTCGGCGTCAGGCTCCATGCCGCCCGGCTTGACGCAGGCTACTGCCGCCACCAAGCCTTTGCCATCGACGCAGCCGATTTGCGGATGCTCCGCCATCATGGCGCGGAGGCGATCGAGGAGGACGGCGCCAAGGCGGGCCGAGCGCTCCACCAATCCTTCACGCTCGATCAGGTCGATATTGGCCAGCGCGGCCGCGCAGCAGAGCGGATTGCCGGTATGAGTCGAAGTCATGCTGCCCGCGGGATGGAGGTCCATCACGTCAGAGCGGCCGATGACGCAGGAGAGCGGTAAAGAACTCGAAATGCCTTTGCCCCAGGTGGAGAGGTCGGGCACGATGCCGTAGTGCTGATAGCCTGCCAGCTTCCCGGTGCGGCCAAAGCCCGCCTGTACTTCGTCGCACACGAGGAGGGCCTGATGGCCGGTACACCACTCGCGCAGCTTCTGCATGTATTCGACCGGGGCGAAGCTTGCGCTGCCGCCCTGGTAGGTTTCCAGCATCACGCCGGCGATATTGCGCGCCGGCACGCCCGCTTCATCGAGCGCGCGTAGAAAACCGTCGAAGGTCGTGTCCTTCGTGCGGAAGCCGTCGGGAAAGGGCACCTGCACGAAGCCGGGATCGAGGGTTCCGATCCATTCCTTGAGTACAGGGATGCCACCCGCCTGCTGCGAGCCGAGTGTGCGGCCGTGGAAGGCCTTGTCGAAGCTGACGATGACGTTCTTGGCGCGTCCGCCGACCTTCGACCCATACGTCCGGCACAATTTGATGGCGCACTCGACGGCTTCCGAGCCCGTGGTGAGCAGGAAAACTTTGCGGTCGTCCTCGCCGAACATGGTGGCCAGCTTTTCGACCAGTTTCATGCGAATTTCGGTGGGAAAGCAGTACGTGGTGAGCAGTTTTCGCTGGGCCATGGCGACGACCGCGTCGACGATCTCCTGGCGGCCGTGACCGGCGTTGGTGATCAACACGCCGCTCGACCAATCGATCCAGCAATTGCCCCAGGCATCGTAGACCTGGAAGCCGTCGGCGCGGTCCCACAAGATGGGCGGCTGGCCGCGCATGGCGACCGGCTCAAAGGCCTGCAATTTTTCGAGGATCGGAACCGATCCGGGGGCCGGAAGATCGGTTGCGATTTTCCGGTACTTCGTCTCCACCCGCGCGACCTTGCGCGGCACCAAACTGTATTCGCGTGCCATGAATGAACTATTGTATGGGAGCGGTGGTTAGCGGAAAGCGGCGGGAATGGAAATCACGAGAACCGCCGGTTTTTCACCCGCGGTCATCCTACTTGGAATCGGAACAAAGCTCCACCCTGATGATTCTCAAAACCCTTCAGGATACGAGTGTTCATCAGCGCCTGCATGTAGCAATGATGCACCGTGAGGACGAGATCCTGAAACAGCGGATCGTCTTCCATCATTGTGACCTTGAGCCCGTGCTTTCTGCACTCCTCGGCATGAATGTGACGTGCATGCGTCTTGTTGTCCCAGTAGTTGCTGAAGGCCTCCACAACTTCGGCGGCACGGGCGGCGGCATTTTCCTCGCCACCAAACATGACCCGGGTTAGTTGGTCTTTGACGAATGCGTTCGCCCAATCGATGGCCTGTTCGCACTGTCCAAGAAACGTCGGATGATACTTGCCGATGATCTCCCTCCAAATAGCCAACTTGCCAGGATCCTCCTTGCACTGTTCGACGGCGCGGTCAAACTCATCCAATACGCCGTAAGCCGGCACACCCGCGAGATGGGGATCAATGGGACCGAGATTCGACTGTTTCCCCAAAACAATCTCGCGGCATGAGCAGGCAATCATCGTTCCGGCCGACATCGCAATTTGCGGTACTACCGCCCGCATGTTTGTACCGAAAATGGATTGCAGATAGTGGACGATCGACTGGGTCGCCGCAATGTCTCCACCTGGCGTGTGGAGCAGTAAGTCAACACCCTTCGCCTTGTCCAGACCATGCACCGCTGTCATGAAGCCGTTCTTATCCTCGTCGCTTATCTCGTTCCAACTAGGTCGGGTTTCGAAAGGAAGGCTGAATAGTATGCGATGACATTACGGCCTGTGTGTTCGTGAAGAAGCCGAAGGTATTTGCGGCGGACCGCATCGCCGGCAGCCTCGACCGAATCAATCTCGCGGCGAACTTCGTTCCAATTGGGCATCGTTCTCGCCGCGCATTCGACCGGAAATCATTCCGTATTCTGGCTGGCGCGGGTCGGAACCCAGCGAAGCAGGGATGGTTGACGCAGATCGAGCGGGTTTACTTTAGCGCGATTCCAAGTGGGTTCAAAAAACTCCCGGTAGAGTTCCTCGCGCTGTCCCGGTTGGAGTTCGGAACGCTTTGTTTGATCTTTTGCAACTTCAGTGTCGTGATCGGTCACATTCCACTCCCTTCGTCCTCATCGTAACATCGCTACCGCGTGTACTCGGTGAGCACCTGCTTCGTCGTGCCGCGCCAGTTTTCCAGGGCCGGTGCGCCGGCTTTGTCGAACCAGGCGGCCATCTCCTTGCGGAGGGTGGCGAGGCGTTCGGCGTAGGCGGGATCGTCGATGCGGTTTTTCGTTTCGCCAGGATCGGCTTCCAGGTCGTAGAGTTCGCTTGGCCACTCCTTAGTCCGTTCGACGTACTTGAGGGTTTTGGTACGAACGCCGCGGACAAAGGAGTACTCAAAGAACAGACGGTTGTCCCAGGCGCGCGGACGCCGGCCTTGCAAAAGCCCAGCGTAGCTTCTGCCGATGCGTTTGGACTCGCCCTTGGGCTCTTTCACGCCGAGGTAGTCGAGGATCGTCGGGAAGTAGTCGTAGCTGGAGACCATCTCGCGCACTGTCTGGCCCTTGCGAATACGTCCTGGATGATTCCAGATCATTGGCACGCGGATCGATTCCTCATACATGTTGAAGGGCCACGTGCCGTTGCCTTTGCCCCACACGCCGTGCTGGCCGGCGTTCCACCCCTGGTCGGCGGTGAAGATCACGAGCGTGTCGTCACGCTTGCCCAGTTCTTCGAGCTTGCCGAGCACGCGGCCAACGTTTGCGTCGGCGCCGGTGATGAGGGCTGAGTAGGCGTGCATGCTCGCGGAGTTGTTGTGATGGGCGCGCAGGCCGCGGTTCTGCCAGGCGTGCGTCTCGCCGCGTGGGAAGCAGGCGAAGTCACTTGCCTCGTAGGGAGAGCGATACTTCTCCGGCTGATAGTCGAACGGGGTGTGAGGCGCATAGAAGGGAACGAGCAAGTAGAAGGGGTTGTCGCGATTCTTCTGCTGGTCGAGGAACTCGAGCGCGAAGTCGCCAACGGCGTCGGTTTTGTAGTCCTGGGATGCGGTTTGCACGCCATTCTTGACGAATTTGACGTTACGGTAAGGGCCGCCGCCACCGGGAATGGTGGCCCAATAGGTGAAGCCCTTCTGCGCGTGGTCGTCGTCGCCCATGTGCCACTTACCCGCCATGCCGAGGGTGTAACCGGCCTGGGCCAACACCTCGGCGTACGTCGTATTGCCGTCGAGCCAGCGGCGCGTTTTCGCGCCAAAGCTGTCGTCCGGCCGCAGCCAATCCTGCACGCCATGCGCGCTCGGGATGACGCCGGTCATATAGGTAGCGCGGCTTGGCGAACAGACGGGCGTGCAGGCATACGCGCTGTCGAACTTCGCTCCACCATCGGCGAGCTTTTGCAGGTTTGGCGTCTTCATCTGGCCGCAGCCGTAGACGCTCGACGCCCAGGCGCCATGATCGTCAGTCATGAACATGACGACGTTGGTTCGTCTGCCAGACCCGCCGCGTTGCGCTTTCGCCGTTTGCAACAGCGGTCCGCATGCCACGCCGGCCGCGGCTCCGAATAGTTCTCTGCGTGTCATAAGCCGAACATCATATACCCGGCGGCTCCGGCACTTCGAGCCATTCGCAAAGTACGCGGTAGGTAAATCCCCACAGCGGTACACCACGTAGGGGAATGCCAGGCATTCGCCGTCCCTCAGGCAGTCCGGAAACTGCGTCGGCTTCGTGAAGGGCTAAGTCGCGAAGCGTCGCGAGGGGCAACCAGATCGCCTCCTCCGCTTCGAAGCCATCGGGTGTCGCTTCGAACACTTCAGGAATGCGAAACAGAAAGGGCGCCACCAGCATCAGCCTCCCCAGGTGGTGCCCGGCGTGGCGTATGGGAAAGGCGCGTTCCAATTGCTCGCGACTCACGTCAACACCGCATTCTTCGGACAATTCGCGCAGAGCAGTTTGAATCAGGTCGGCGTCACCAGGTTCACGCCTGCCACCGGGGAACGACCACTGTCCGGACCACGGATCGCCCTGGCGCCTGGACCGCCGCATGAGCAGCACGGATTCCACCGGCTCCGCCGCATACACCACCGCTACCGCCGCATCGGCTTCCATCCCTTTCAGCCTAACGCGCGGCGCAGCGCCTTCCCTAACGGCGCAGTTCGGCCTTCGCCCGCTGGATTTCCTGACGCAGCTCTTCCTTGGCTTGGCGCAGTTCCTCTTTGGCCTTCCGCAACTCCTCGCGCACCTCGCGCGTCGCATCGCGAATCTCTTCCCGGGCCTGCATCGCGGCTCTTCGCCCTTCCTCGGCCGCTTCGCGACGGGCTCGTTTCACATCCTGAATCGCTTCTCTGATATCCTCACGCGCCTCATGGCGATCATGGCGGGTGCATCCGGCCAACGAGGTCATTGCAAAAACTGCCAGGAACGCTATCCCCACAACTTTCATGCGGACTCCTTCTGCAGGTTGTTACGCGCAATCATTTCAAATTGTTCCCGAGGGCGCGGGGGAGACACTACCTACCAGATTTATCCTAGGCCGTCTGATTTCGTTTGAATTGTATTAGAAAACTAGTACACTATATATCCAGATGGCACAAACAAGCAAAGCCGGTGTTCAGCCATTTCAGTTTCAGCTCGATTTGAGCACCGGAGTGCCCGTCTACCGCCAGTTGATCGATCAGGTTCTTGGTGCGCTGTCAGCGGGAACCTTAAATCCGGGCAACCGATTACCGACAGTCCGTCAGGTTGCGGTAGATCTTGCCATCAACCCCAATACAGTGGTCCGTGCATATAAGGAGCTAGAAATTCGAGGCATCCTCACGACCCAACAGGGGACGGGCACCTTTATCGCCGAGCGTCCGGCGCCAAGCGACGACGGAGAGCGTCTGCGGAAGCTGTATGTTCTGGCAGGCGAGGTGGCGGCTCGTGCGGGGGCAGCGGGTTTTACGTTGGATGAATTGATAGAGAGATTGGCCGAGCTGCGCGACGAATCGACCGGCGCGCCCAAGGGCCGTTAAGGAGGAGTTATGGGTATTGTGAATATCCCATTCAAGAAAATCGGCGAAGATGTTGGAGTTGTCAATAAAGGCATCGCCGCCTTCGCACCTATTTCTATCGTGGTCCTTGCCGGTGGGCTGTTGCTCGCGCTGGCCACGATCGCGCTCACAAAAAACGCCCCGGCGATGATCCTGATCGTGCTTGCCTCGATCATCGCGCTGTTTTCGATTCGCCAAACGCGTCAGTGGGAACGAGCCAACGTCCTGCGCTTCGGCAGATATCGCGGACTGCGCGGGCCGGGCCTGTTTACCATCATTCCCGTGGTGGATTCGATACCGCGCGTGATCGACCAGCGAGTGCGCGCCACCGATGTCACCGCCGAATCAGCTCTCACCAAGGACACCGTGCCTGTGAACGTCGACGCTATCGTCTTCTGGATCGTATGGGATGCCGAGAAGGCATTGCTCGAGGTACAGGATTACGCCGTTGCCGTCGCCATGTCCGCGCAGACGGCGCTACGGGAGTGCATTGGTTCGCACGAGCTGGCTTCGATTCTGCACGAGCGCGACAAGTTGAATCAATCGCTGCAGCGTATCCTCGATGCAAAGACGAACCCGTGGGGCATCACAGTACAGAGCGTGGAGATCCGCGAGGTGCTGCTGCCGCAAGGCCTGGAGGACGCCATGTCGCGCGAAGCCCAAGCCGAGCGCGAACGCCGTGCGCGCATCATTCTCGGCACGGCTGAAACCGAGATCAGCGACAAGTTCGCTCAGGCCGCGCTTGTCTATCAGAACAATCCCATCGCGCTGCACCTGCGCGCGATGAACATGCTGTACGAGGCGATCAAAGAGAAGGGCGCCATGGTCATCGTTCCCAGCTCGGCTGTGGAAACGATGGGGCTCGGCGGGATGCTGGCAACCAGCAGTCTCCCCGGCGCGCCCCGCCCGCAATAACACGCGCCGACGATGCGCACCCGCAACTGGTTCCGCCTTGCGTGGATCACCGCCGGACTGGCCTTCTTCG
>Ga0075421_100004948_pt1 | contig 16052 bp, 14 predicted proteins | sample SoiMetdeltSBSDD5_FD_75292 | JGI IMG/M metagenome (GOLD analysis project Ga0075421, IMG submission 75292) | Bulk soil microbial communities from a Populus tree surrounding site in Tennessee, USA - Soil MetaG P. deltoides SBSDD5 | ecosystem: Environmental > Terrestrial > Soil > Tree plantation...
GCCCGCAGACGGTGCGCGGCTTCGCCTGGTCGCCGTACGGCAAAGTCGCGAAGGTCGAGTACAGCCTGGACGGCGGGCGGGAGTGGCAGGAAGCGACCTTGCTGGAGCCGAATCAGCCGCTGGCATGGGTGCGCTGGGAGATGCGCTGGGACCCGAAGCCGGGCTCGTACGAGATCGTGACGCGGGCCACGGACGAGCAGGGGAACACACAGCCTGACGCCGTGAAGTGGAACTCGCTCGGGTACCTGTACTGCGCGGTGGTCTCCCACCCGGTGACCGTCAGCGGCTGACCCGAAGCCCTCCACCGCGACCCCGAGGCGATCCCGAGGGCCGCACCGCCTGATGAAGACGGCGGGTGCGGCCCTCTGGGCGATCCCGTAGTTGCGTCGACGAAAAATCTGGGTTGACGCTGCCGCATTCTAGCGCGATAGTGCGAACGGAGCCGCTGTCGCTCGAACGCAGCGCGCGACTCGGCCGTTCGTACGTCACGTTCAGGGGGCAGGGATCGCGGCGCGGTGCCGCGAGGGCGGGGCTGGCGATGAGACAAGGGGAGACGCAGGGGACACGAGCTCGGTTCGGGCCGGGCCTTCACACAGTACGATCGCGGACGGCGCTGGCGGCGTTCGCCGTCGTTGCGATCATCCATGCCGCCCGGTGGGACGTTGTACTGGCGCAGGATCGGTGTACGGGCTCTCAACTGCCGCTCGATGCCATCGTCAGGTGCCTCGAGAGCACCAATCTCGATGCCCGAACGAACGCTGCGCGGGCCCTCGCCCTCCGGCCGGCTGATGCAGCCCAGGTGCTGCCACAGCTCATCGCAGCGTTCGACGAGCGGGAACCGAGCCTGGGCTCGTACCTCGCGCGCGTCGTGGCAAACGTCGGCGAGCCCGCCATCGCTCCGTTGAGGCAGGCACTCACCCATCCACGCCCAGATGTGCGAGGAGGGGCGGCGGAGACGCTCGCCTTGATCGTGCCGACGCCGGTCAACGCGATCCCGGACCTCTTGAAGCTCCTCTCCGACGACGACATCCGGGTGCGCGAGGCCGCAAGCGGTGCACTCGCGGCCATCGCCGCCGACGATCCGAGCAGCGTCATCGCGGCGTTGGGAGACCAGAACGTCGCGGTTCGCCTCGGCGCGGCCAGTGCGCTGAAACAGATGAAGTCGGTGCCGCCACGAGCCGCGCCGATCCTCTCGACGTTGCTCGCCGGCGACGCGAGTCCCGAGGTGCGTGCCGCCTCGGCGTCCGCGCTCGGAAAGATCGGGCCGGAGGCCGCTACTGAGCTACCGAGGCTTCGCGAGGCGCTCAAGAGCGACCCCAACGTCGAGGTGCGTGTTGCGGCGGCCGAGACCCTCGGTGGCCTGCGCCAACTCGCGCTTCCGGCGCTCCCGGAGCTGGTGGCAGCGCTCGAAGATCGGACTCGGACACGAGGCGACAGGGTCGAGCGTCACACCTTCACGGCCGCGGCTCGGGCGTTGGAGATGATCGGATGGGAGGCGCACGTGGCGCTGCCCGACCTTGCGCGCCACGGGACATTAAGTTCCGGGTTCGGCGAAGATGAGCGCGCCAGGGCAGTGGTGAAGACGATCGCCCAGGATCTCGAAGCCCGACGTTCGACGATCCCGGAGTCGGCCCTGGAGCAGGCGATCCGTGACCTCGATACGGCGCGCGCGACGCTCGGCGACAGAACGCCGCTCGAAGCTACGCTGGCACGTGCTGCACTCCAGGACGAGCTCGACAAGCGTCCACTAGCGAAGGCCAGAGAGGTGGTGGCGTGGCTCGTGACGTATCCTCCTCTCGCCGCCGGTCTCGGCTACGCGCTGCTGGGATCGGTCCTGGTGTTCGGGGCGCTCTGGCTCCGGCCGCTCTGGCTGCTCAAAGTCAACGATCTCGTCAAGTCGGTGAGCGAGGTCTCGTTGCCGTGGCTGGGCGGTGTCAAGCTCCCGCTCAACAAGGTTCTGCTCGTCGGATTCTTCGCCTACCACCCGCGCGTGCTCGACGCCTGGGTGCGCGCCCACGTGCAGACGGCGCGCCGCACGTTCGATCGGAATCCCAGGGCCCAGGCGCGGCGTGTTACGTGGACGTTCCGGTCTGGATCGACGGCCAGCAGTCGCCGGTCGTGCCGAGCGGACAGGAGCTGCGCACGGCGTTCGGCCACAGCCTGACCTGCATCCTGATCCGAGGTGAGGGCGGCACGGGCAAGACCAGCCTGGCGTGCCAGATCGCGCGCTGGGCGACGGCGAGCGAGCCGGAGCTCCGTCCGACCAGGCACCTGATGCTGCCGGTGTTGCTCGACCGCAACCTGGAGCCAGACGCCGCCCCCGGCAAGGATCCATTTGTGACCGAGATCCGTGGCAAGCTCCAGGTGCTGATCGACGAACGCGAACCGGTGCCCGAGGAGCTGGTCGAGCGCCTGCTCCGCCACCGCCGCGTCCTGGTCATCGTCGATCGGCTCTCGGAGCTGTCGAAGGCAACGCGGGACCGGGTACGGCCCGGATCGCCGGAGTTCCCGGCCAACGCATTGATCGTCACCTCGCGCCTCGACGAGACGACCCAGGCCCTCAGCGGTGTCACCGCGACCGTCATGACCCCGCTTCGGTTCGCCGCTGACCGCCTGGCATCGTTCATGGAGGCATACTTGCTTCGCCTCCAGAAGCGCCAGCTGTTCGACGACCAGGCCTTCTTCGAAGGGTGCCGGGGCCTGTCCGCGATCGTGGGCGCGCGGGAGATCACGGTCCTCCTCGCCAAGCTCTACGCCGATCAGATGGTCAAGCACGCCGAGGGTGCCGGCGACAGATCGTCCTTGCCGGACAGCATCCCGCGCTTGATGCTCGACTACCTGAACCTGGTCAACGAGGAAGTTGAGAAGCCGGAGCGCCTCGAAAGCGCGGCGGTCCACCGCGACCTCATGGCCGTCGCCTGGGAGTGCCTGCGCCGGGGCTATCGTCCGGACTGGGCCGGCATCGACCAGGTGCTCTCCGCAATCGGTGGGGACGACGCGAAGGGGCGCCTCGCCTACCTGACGCAACGGCTGCGGCTCGTCGAGATCGAGCCAACGGAGCACACGGCGGTCAAGATCGTGCTGGACCCGCTCGCGGAGTACCTGGCGGGCCACCATCTGGTGCGTGCGTATCGTGAGGACGCCGACGCCTGGCGGGCGTTCCTCGCCCAGGGGGACGCGCAGGAGGGCGCGCCCGGGTCGATCGCCGGCTTCCTGCTGGCCGTCCGCGACTGCTGCCTGGCGCGCCCGGATCGGATCGAAACGCCCGCCTTCATGGCCCGTGAGATCGCCCGGCGGGTGGACGTGGAGGGGACCGTCGACGTCGAGCCGGTCTCGCCGCTGGCGATCGTCGTGCTCCGGGCCGCGCGGACCGGGCCGATATTCAACGTCGGCTGCACGCTCCGGAATGGCAGAAAGGACCCGGTGACGATTTATCAGCTCGAGGCCCGGTTGTCCGACCCGCAAGGTGCGACGTTCCCGCTGCGCTGGGAACGGTTCTACGACGGCGGCATGCTGATGCGCGAGATCTCGGTCGCTCAGCCGATCGAGCTGCCGCCCACCGATGGCGAATGGCTGGGGATCCAGTTCGTCGGACCGGGCTCGATACGCGAGTACGCGTGGCCGGACGGGCGGTATGACCTCGACGTGTGGGGGTGGCTGTCGCCGGAGGCACGGGCGAGGCGTCCCGACGTGACGACGCGCTGTGAGATCGAGGTGTCGGTGAGCGACGCCGGACAGCTTCGGTTCTGGACCGTCGCCACGGATGACGTGTGGGATAGCGTCGACGACCCGGACAACGCGGTCGCCGTTCCGGTACCCTTGACGGTCAGGCCAGCAACGGTGTGACGAACAGTCGAGTGGCTCGAGAAATCAGGCGCTCTTTCGTTCCGTCAGCAGTTGCCGGCCCAGCGTCAGTTCGGCCTCGGTCAGCATCCGCGTCGCTTCCATTAAGTGCTGGACCATCTCGAACTGGCGCGGCGTCAGCGATTCGAGCAGGCGGCACTCGATGTTCGAGATGATCAGCTCCAGGTCGTCCGGAAAGCTCGGAATCTCCTGATATTGCGTCGGCGCGGGCTGGTTGCCGTTTCGCATGTCCGTAGGTCACCCCCGTGAATCCTGACGGGACTATCGTCACACAGGGGCGATCAGGACAACGTTACCATCGGCACACAATCGATCAGGTCGCCGTCAGGATTTGCTGGAGAACGTCGGGGGATGGCCGCGCGACCCGTGCCTCGACCTGGCCGTCGCGCACCCGCGTCTCGAACTTCGGCTGTGGATACGTCGCCGGTCCGCGCGTGACCTCGCCGTCGCGGAAGTCGAACCGCGAGCCGTGCCAGGGGCACTCCACGCACCATTCGTCGACCAGCCGGCCCTCGGCCAGCGGGCCGCTCATGTGCGAGCAGGTGCCGTTCAACGCCAGCACCTCGCGCCCGCGCCGCATCAGCACCAGCGGGATCTTCGTGCCCTCGACCTCGATCTCGGCGGCGCTCAGCCGCCCTTCGCGCAGATCGTCGAGCTTCGCGACCGGGCGGAAGTCGTCCAGCTCCTCGCTGGTGTCGCCCATGTCCGGGCTCCAGGCATTGCGGTTCACGCCGTGGCCCAGCGCGTACGAGATCTCGCCGCCGAGGTACGCCGAGACGGTCATCACGACCAGACCCTTGGTGGAGAGCAGGACGCCAAGCCCGCGATGACCGCGCTTTCGCGCCAGCCACGACAGCGTGTAGCAGCCGAGCGCGGCACTGTTCAGCGCGGCGTGCGCCAGCCCGACCCGGCGGCTGCGGCCCTCCGTGTATCCCCAGTCGACCAGGCCCGAGGCGGCGGCCGGCAAAGTTGCCAGGATCCCGAAGCCGATCGCAGTCTGCGCACCGTCTTCGTCGCCGACGAGGTCGAGGACGGCCGCCGTCAGCCAGGAGCCGGCCGGTCCCAGGATCAAGGCCGGGTGGAGCGCATGCCCGAGCCAGGTGCCGTGGAGTACGTCCTTCAGCTTCATTCCCTGCTCGCCGGCCCCGTCGAAGAGCGCCATCAAGCCGCCCTGGAGCCGCTCGGCGGGCTCCTCCAGCCAGGGCCGGCGCGGGTCCGGACCATCGGAGAGCAACAGGGAGATCCGTTCGAGCAGCTTCGCGGTCATCTTGGTTCTCCGGCCAGCGTTCTGGTACGTCTCTGGTATCGGCACGCCGTCACGCCAGGGGGCAAGAATCGTTCCTGTTGGTGAGCGGTCCGCAACGTGCAGCAGCCAGGTGCTGACAGGCGCACGAGCCGGCCGGGCGCGGCGAGGTGCCCGATCCGACCCGGCCCGGCGGACCGACCGGAGGGACAGATGTCCGGGCAGCCGGCGTTGCGGGGGGCCAGCCGACGGCGTGCCGGCTCCGGGGTGTCGAGCAGGATGGCGCTCGTCGTGATGCTCGCGATGGTCGCGGCGATTTTCGCGACCGTCCTGGAGGGGCTCACGGCCGGTACTTCCGTGCTGGCTGCCGACGCCGCCAGCTACGTACCGACGCTCAACAACCTGCCGCCCGGCTACCGCGAGGAGGCCGTCGACGCCGTCGGCGGCGACCTCGAACCGACCATCGCGCTCCGCCGTGCGTTCGTCAGCCTGGACGGCAATCGGCGCGTGGTCGTCGACGTCGCACTCGGCAGCTCGATCCAGGACGCCCACGTGATGCTGGGCAACCGGATGAATCAGCTCGTCCGCTATCACGACTGGCGGATCACCCCGAACGCCCCCTTCGGCGAGGTCGCGTTCCGAGGCACCGGACCGGCCCCGGACGGCCGAAGCAGCGCCATGATCGCGTTCCGGATCTACGCCGTCACCGCGGAGATCAGCGCCAGCAGCGCGACCGGCGACCCGGACATCCCGCTCCTGGACAACCTGGCGCGCCTGGTCGAGCGCCGGATCTGGGCCGATCCCGAGGCGGTGGCGTTCCAACCAGGCCTGCCGGAAGCGCCGCCGCAGCGGCTCCCGGGCCGGGATTCCGTGGTGCCCGGCTTGGTGACGATCGGGCCGGGCGGGCTGGTGCCGCCGGGGGCCGAGGTGACCGGCAGCTCCAGCGGCTCGCCGGTCGGCGGCGACACGATCGTGCAGCTGAACATCGTCGGGTTGGATCGGCCGTGGCAGGCCGGCGGCGTCCTGCCGGCCCCGGCCAACAACATGGAGTATTTGACGGTCCAGCCGCAGATCGTGGTAACTGGCCAGACCGAGGTGGTGATCGCGCTGACAGACTTCTGGATCAGCACCTTCGACGGGCGATCGTGGACGCCGATCCCCGGGCGCAGCCCGGCCCTGCTGGCCGGCTCGGTCGTCATCGGAGCGCCGGCCTCCGGCTGGCTGACGTTCCAGGTGCCGAGGGATCAGCCGGCTCTCCAATTGACCTGGCGCATCCGCACGCGCCAGTCGCTGACCGGGCAGGACAACGTCGAACAGACGCTGGTGATCCCGCTGACGATTGGCGCGACCGCGAGCGCGCAGGTTGGCGAGACCCCGCCGCCGGCCGGCGTGCCGGTCGTCCCGCCGAGCTCGGCCCCGACCGGCCCGAGCGGCCCGGCCAGCCCCTCCGGCCCCACCGCGCCAACCACGCCGCCGGGCCCGGCCGGGCCGGCCACCACCCCGCTGGGCGGCTGACGCCGGCGCGGCTCCGGCCTGAAGGAGCCCGGCCCGGCCTCAACACGCGCGAGGGCCCTCTCCTGGCCGGAGAGGACCCTCGTTCGACCGCGGCCGTCCGCTCAGGAGGGCTCTGGGGCGAGGTGGCGCGTCGTCGACCGGATGCGCGGCTGGCGAACGCCGATTCGCTCGGGGGTGCCGCTCCAGAGCGCGTACCCCAGCCAGGCGAGCCCGGCGCCGAGCATCACCGGCCCGACGACCCAGAGGAAGTCAAGCTGCAGCATGATGCCGCCGATCCGTTCGAGGACGAGCAGCGCGATGCCGCCCAGCACCATCAGCGTGCCGACGCTGCGCGGCACAACCCCCGCGCGGTACGTCGCGATCCCCAGCAACACGTGGCCGAGCGCGAACAGAATGCCGATGATCAGGAATGCCTCGCCGACGCCGGGCGGGGGCGGGCCGTCCACGATCTCGGGCGTCTGCAGTCCCATGAACGGGATCATGAACGCCTCGATCATGGCGCCCATGACGAACGATGCCGTGCCGATGAACGCGACGACGAACGCGACCACGCCGAACAGTCCCGCTCGCTCCAGTTGCCGCGCCAGCAGTCCGACCAGCCCGAACAGCACCAGGATCGCGCCGACGTTCGGCATCATGTGGACCGGCACCCAGACCCAGCTGGTGTAGCCGGCGGCGGAGTGGTCGGGGTGGAGCACGGGGAACAGCGCGAACAGGATCCCACCGACGATGGTGGCGAGTCCGCTGGCCCGAATGAGCGCTGATGGCGTCAACCTGATTCTCCCAACGGTCCGAGATGCGGTCCTGCGCCCGGCCGCGATGCGTCGGCCGGGGCCGCGTGCGCAGAACGATTGTGCGGCACGTGGCAACCGGCCAGGTGTTCACGGCCGAACGGCCGAAATGTTGGCTATTTGACACGCCGAGCCGTTCCGCACCGCGAGCGTGAGCGAGCCGGATCCGACAGTAGAGTCCGGCTCGCTCATGCTCGCGGTGCGGATGCCGCCTGCCGGCCGCAGCGCGCAGACAGGGCGTGGAGTCTCAGTCTAGAGCGTCTGGTTGATGCCTCGACGCGTCTGATTGAACCGTCGCTGGTTGAACCTGGGGTGATCCTGGTTGAACCGCTGGTTCCAGGTGATGTGCTGGTTGAGCCCCGGCGGCAGCTGCTGGTTAAACCGCCGCGTCAGCCCCGGCGGGCGCTGATTGATACGCGGCTGCGCCTGGTTCCAACCCGGGGGCTGCTGGAGCGCCAACGACGGCACCTCCACCGGGCCGGCCTCGACGGAGGGCGCTTTGCCCCTCGCCCACAGTGACGCCGCGACCGCGCCGGCGATGCCCCCCAGCAACCCGCGCAACGCCCGCCGACGCGACAACCCGCGCGCGACGGCCTTGCGATCTCGTCGAACTGGCTGCGCGCCGGGCGGGCTCGCGCTCGACGCCCCGGACAGGCCGACGAGGTCGCCCAGGTGCCGCTCCAGCGCCTCGATGCGCAGCAGCAGGCGCCCGATCTGCGCCACGAGCTGGAAGATGACCCAGAAGTAGAAGATGAAGGCCAGCCAGGCTACGATGACCGCGACGTCGAGCAGCCCCAAATTCCCTCTCCAGCCGCCCGCAAAGCGGGCGAGCGGGCCCCGAATCGCGCTACGCTCACGGGGTTATGGGTGACGATATCCGATGACGACCTCCGTCGTTGAAGCGCCGGCGGCGAAGATCGGCGTGCGGACGGCCTCGCGCGCGACCATCGCCGAGGTGCTGCTGGTCCTGGTGCTGGCGGCCACGGCGATCGTCGTGCTGTATCAGCAGGCGCAGCGGCAGTCGTTCAGCGTCGACGAGAGCCGCTGGATCGCCACCAGCCGCTACTTCTGGATCACCTTCGTGGATCGCGACGTGCTCGGCCCGGCCTGGCAGCCGAACTACATCGTGCTGACCCACCCGCCCGTCGCGCGGTACATCATCGGCGCGGGACTGGCGCTCCAGGGCTGGTCCCCGGACGACCTGAACGGTCGCTACGACACCGACCGCAGTCGCGACTTCAACCGGCGGGCCGGTAACATCCCCAGCCGCGAGCTGCTGAACGACGCCCGCAACGTCGTCCTCCTGTTCGCCGTCGTCGCGACGCTGCTGCTCTACCCGATCGGCCGGAGCGTCGGCGGCGCGCTGGGCTGGGGCCTGGCCGGGCCGTTGTCGGGCGTCACTGCCGTGGTGCTGGCGCTCGCCCATCCGCTCCTGGCGACCGTCTGGACCCGTGCCCTCGCCGAGTCGGTCCTGGCCTTCTTCTGCCTGCTCGCGATCTGGTTCGCGATCCACCTCGCCAGGGCGTCCGGCGGGAGTCGGACTCGCTTCGGCTGGGCGCTCGGCCTCGGGCTCTCGGTGGGCCTCGCCACGGCGACCAAGCTCTCCGGATCGCTGGTCGCGGCCGGGCTGGTGCTGTACGTGGCCGCGCGACAGGCGCTCCGACTGTGGCAGGAGCGGCGCCTGGTCGGCCTCGGCCCGTGGATTGACGCCGGGCTGGCCGCCGTCTTGTTCTTCGTCGTCGTCAACCCGCTGCTCTACCCGAACCCGGCCTGGCGGTCGGTGCTCCTCTTCGAGCATCGGCGCGACGAGATGGAGCAGCAGGCGCTCGGCACGCCCCGCCTCGCGATCCCGAACGACGTGACGGTGCGGGCGGCGATGATGTATCGCCGGACGTTCCTGGACTGGGGCACGTTCGAGGCGCGCTTCGGACTGCCGCTCGACGCGCCGCTCGCGGCGATCGGGCTTGGCGTCGTCGCGTTCGTCACCTGGCGCGCGATCCGCCGGCGCGAGAGCCTTGGCCCGCCGACCCTCCTGCTCTGCTGGACGGCCGCCGTCTACGTCGTGAGCACGGTCAACTTCGGCTTCGACTCGTCGCACTACGTCGCGCCGCTGGCGACCGTCGCCGTGCTGCTCCAGGCCGTCGCCCTGGCGGCCCTGGTGACCTTGGCCGTCCGGCTCGTGCGCCGGCCCTCGCGAACGGCGGCCCGCGACCTCAGCGACGCGCCCACGGCAGCGTGAGCCATCCCCGGCGCCGCCCGCCGCCCGGCTGGATCTCGTCGAGCAGCGCGACCAACTGCCGGGTCGCCTGCTTCCAGGTGAAGTCGCGCAGGACCCGTTCGCGAGCCGATCGGCGCGGTGCGTCCCTCCCGTCGATGGCGGCCCGAATCGCCGCGACGGCCGCCGCCTCGTCCGGTGCCCACCAGGACGTATGCCGGAACAACTCGCCGGTCGTCCCGCCGCCGGGGAAGTGGGCCGGCACCTCGGAGGACCGGATCAGGCTCGCCGTCGAAGCGTCGAGGTACGGCCGGTAGGCGCTGTGGTCGGGAGCGATCAAGCGCAGGCCGGAGGCGGCGGCTTCGACCATCGGCTGGTCCCACCCTTCCCCGTGCGAGAGGCTGATGTAGGGGTCGCCGCCGCGTAGAGGCCGGGCATCTCGTCGTCGGCCAGGAGGTCATGCACGACGTGGATCGGCGCTGCCTCTTGCAGCCGCTTGCCCACCTCGTGCTGGAGCCGGACCACGGCGTCGTCCCAGTCCTCGCGCCACCCGGCCAGGTAGAGCCCCAGCTTGAGCAGCAAGACGGCGTCGTCCTGGCGAGTGGTCGCACGGAGCCAGGCGCGCAGCAGGCCGACCTGGTTCTTGCGCGGGCTCAGCTCCGAGATGTTCAGCAACCGCACACGGTGGCGTGACAGCGACTCGCCATCGGCAGTTGCGATGGCCCGGGGCACGGCTGCCCCGCCGAACCGGGCCGGGTCGATCCCGAGCGGCGAGACCCGGATCTTGCCGGGATCGAAGCCGCTCGCCAGCCAGGCCTCGCGGGAGGACTCGGTCGGTACGACCACGAGGTCGTGGCGGCTGTTGTGGCCAATCCAGCTCGGGTGGACGTGTGTCGCCTCGAACATCGTGTAGTTGACGTTGACCATGCCCTCGTACGGGACGACCTGCGGCGGCATCGTGAAGTGGAGCGCGACGTCGGCGCCCACGTCCCGGTCCAGCGAGGCGAACCACGGACCCTGGTGCTCCGGCGCGAACCGGGCCGGCCCCCACTCCGGCACGTCCACCAGCTGGACTGCCACGCCCTGCCGATTTAGCTCGCGCACGAACTCGCGCGTGTGGTGATCGTAGCCGGTCGGGCCGCGAAACGGGCCTCGCACGAGCAGCCGTTGGAGGGACATCGTTCACCGCGCGTCGACGAGGCATTTGGGTTCGATCATACCGGGCTGGCACTATCACCGGGTGAGCCCTGGAGGTCTGACGGTGCAGGTCCCCTACTCGTTTCTCGACCGCCAGTTCGAGGACCCCGAGCCGTACCTGGACGAGATGCGCGAGATCATCGCGCGGGGCAACTTCACGCTCGGCGCGCCCGTCGAGCAGTTCGAACGCCAGTTCGCGGCGTACTGCGGCGTGCCGCACGCCGTCGGCCTCGCGAGCGGCACGGACGCGCTGATGCTGGCGCTCCAGGCGGTCGGCGTCGGACACGGCGACGAGGTCGTCACCGTCTCGGCGACGTTTATCGCCACAGTCGGCGCCATCGCCTCGATCGGGGCGCGGCCGGTCTTCGTCGACGTCGACGACGGCATCGTGATGGACCCGTCGAAGGTCGAGGCGGCAATCACGCCTCGGACGAAGGCGATCCTGCCAGTCCACTGGACCGGGAACATGGCCGACATGTCTGCCCTGCGAGACATCGCCGACCGTCACGGCCTGCCGATCGTCGAGGACGCCTGCCACGCCATCGGGGCGCGCCTGGACGGCCGGGCGGCCGGCCACGTCGGCGACGTCGCCTGCTACAGCTTCCACCCGGTCAAGCACATCAACGCCTGGGGCGACGGCGGCATCCTCGTGACCCGCTCGGACGACCTGGTGGCGGCGGTGAGGATCGCTCGCAACTACGGTCTGGTGGACCGTGACGAGGCCGAAATGTTCGCTCGGAACTCGCGGCTTCACACCCTCCAGATTCCGGTCCTGCGGCGTCAGCTCGAGCTCTTCGAGGATGTCGTTGCCCGCCGCAACGAGATCGCCCGCCGGTACGACGCCGCGTTCGCGGACCTGGACGGCCGCGTCCGGTTCCCCCGCCGCCACGCGGAGGTCCGCCACAGCTTCGTGATCTACGTCATCATGACGGACGATCGTGAGGCGATGATCGCTTACCTCCGAGCGCGCGGCGTGGACGCCCGCGTCCACTACCCGATCCCGATGCACTTGACCCGGGCGGGCCGAAAGCTCGGCCACAGGGAGGGCGACTTTCCGGTCTCCGAGGCGTACGCCCGCGAAACGATCACGCTCCCGGCGCACCAGTACCTCACGGACGAGCAGGTCGCCCACACCATCGACGCCGTCCGCGCCTTCTTCGCCTGAGCCTGCCCGTTACCCCGAGACGCGATCCAGCAAGCGCTGCTTGATGTACGCCACCGCTCCACGGACGCCCGCCTCGAAGTCCTGTCGCGAGCACTTCGCCCGGCGCTCGGCGACGCGGTAGACGTCGCCGGCCTCGATCTCCAGCGCCTCGAGGGTGCCGGTGATGTTCTCCTGGAGCTTCTCCTGGACGCCTGCCAGCAACCGGGCCGGGTCGTGCAGCCAGAACGGCCCGGAGCGATACTCGTGCTTCTCGACGTAATACTCGAAGATCGGGATGGCCGGCCGGGCGTGGCGCACATCCTTCACCGTCGACCAGTCGCGCGCCTTGGTTGTCTCGGTCGAAAGCGCCACGCCGGCCGCGAGCCCGCGCGCGTCGACCACCAGCATGTCGACCCCCTGGAGCTGGTCGAGCCAGCGGTCCCACGACACGACCGGGAAGTGCTCCCGCAGCGCCAGCACGGCGTGGTGCTGCCGCACGAAGGAGGGGTAGGTCCGGGCGGCGCGCGCCCGCACCGCCGTGCGGCGCAGTCCCGGCAGCCGCGAGAGGACCCGACGCTCGACCTCGTCCTGGAACTCGCTCTGGGTCGGGGGGAACGGCCCGTTCACCATGCTGCGGTAGATGCTGACCATGTCCGGGAACTGGGCCGACTCCACGGCCGGGTCGCGCTCTTCGGGGAAGCCCAGGGCATAGTCGCGGATCGCGACCTCCAGGAGCCGGTGGGCCGGCGGCAGCGGCGGCTCCGACGTGGCGCGCGGGGCCTCGACGGCCGCACCGGACTCCTTGGATGGCTCGCGCGGAGGATCGTCTGCCTTGCGGCGCGGCGCGGCCAGCCCCTCCATCCCGGGCAACATCAGGCCAGCAGCCTCTCAACCGCCCGATCGTCCAGCTCCAACCCCAGACCGGGGCCACTCGGGAGCGTGACCGTGCCGTTCGACGGCAGGATCGGGTTCTTGAAGAGGTCCAGCAGCTCCGGGCTCCAGACCTGGTACTCGTGCGGGCGGATCGCGTTGACGTACGTCGAATAGAGGTGCAGGCTGGCGGCGCTGGAGATCCCCGCCGAGGGGCAGTGCGGCATCGTCGGCTTGTTGTACGTCGTCGCCAGGTCGTAGATCCGGCGGTTCTCCGTGATGCCGCCGGCCATCACGATGTCCGGCTGGACGATGTCCGGATTGCCGATCTGGATCAGGTCGCGGAACTGCCAGCGGGTGTGCTCCTGCTCGCCCGACGAGATGGGCACCTCCAACGCGTCGGCGACCTGGCGCAGCCCGAGGTAGTCGTACTGCGGCAGCGGCTCCTCGAAGTGCGCGATGCCCAGCTCCTCGAAGGCACGTCCCTGCCGGATCGCCGTACTGACCGAGTAGCCGTTGTTGGCGTCGAAGCTGAGCGGGATCTCGGGCGGCAGGAACTCGCGGCACAGTCGGAACATCTCGAGGTCCTTGGCCGGGTTGGCGTCCTGCCGATCCGAGTTCCAGTCCATCCGGATCTTGAACGCCCGGTGGCCGGCCGCGTAGCCAGCCTGGACCAGCTCCAGCATGTCCTCCGGCTGCTTGTCCCAGCCCAGCCCGATGCTCAAGTAGAGCGGAATCGTCGTGCGGGCCGGTCCGCCGAGCAGATCCGAGATCGGCAGCCCCGCCGCCTTGCCGGCGATGTCCCAGCAGGCGATGTCGATGGCGCCGATGGCCGTTAGCTGGAGCCCCTTCGGACCGGTCCGCGTCGTCCCGTAGAACATCTCGTCCCAGAGGCGGGTCATCTTGCGCGGGTCCTTGCCCAGCACGATCGGCTTCAGGCCCTCCTCGATCAGCCCGCGCAGACCCGGCTGGCCGCCGGCCTCGCCCAACCCGACGATCCCCTCGTCGGTATAGACCCGTACCAGGTGGCCGCGGACCTTCAGCCGGTCGACGCGCACCTCGGTGATCTTCATGCCGTGTGCTCCCGAAAGCTCCCCCTCCCCCGCGCACGGGGGACGGGGCTGGGGGTAGGGGCTTAGCGCCGATTGGCCCTCGCCGTCGCCATCAGGTCCTCGGCCATGCTCTCGACGGTGAACGCCGGGCGCCAGCCCAGGTCCTCCTCGGCCGCCTCGATCGAGAGGTCCCACTTCGCCGAGATCTTCGAGACCGGGCCGAGGAGCGGATCGGTGTTGAAGGTGAGCGGCGCGTTCGGCTCCCGCTCGCGCGCGATATCCACCAGTTGCTGCGCAGTCACCAGCCCCGTCGAGAGGTGGTAGATTCTCCTGGGTGCCGAGGGGGCTGTTGCCAGGGCCGCCAGCCCGCGCGCGCAGTCCCGGGCGTAAAGCACTGGCGTTCCGGCCTCCGGATCGACGTCAATCTCGTACGGCTCGCCGAGCGCCGCACGCTCCAGGATCAGCGAGGTGTACATCGTGGCAGATCCCGCCGCCACTCGAGACGGACCGACGATCGCCGCCATGCGGGCGGCGCGGAAGTCGAGGCCCCAGCGGCGCTGGTAGTAGAGGCCAAGCTGCTCGCCGAGGATCTTCGCCTGGCCGTACCAGGTCAACGGCTCGGCCGGCGTCATTCCCTCGACCATCGGCTGCTCGACGTTCGGGCCGTAGACCGAGATCGTGCTGGCGAAGACGAACGTCGGGACGCCCCCCAGCCTGGCTGCCTCCAGCATGTTGGCCGTCCCGCCGACGTTCACCCGCATGCAGGCGTCTGGGTTCCGCTCGCAGGCCATCGTGATCAGGCCGGCCAGATGGATGATCGCTGAAAACGGCCGGGAGGCGACGAGCGCGATCATCCCTTCACGGTCGGTCACGTCGGCCTTCTGGAGCTTCACAGCGGAGGGAAGCTCGGGCGGCAGACCCGGGGGCGCGTCGTTCAGATCGACCGCCGCCACCTCGTAACCCTGATCGACAAGCTCGTTGACGAGAAATCGCCCGATGTAGCCGGCTGCCCCGGTCACGAGAATCGCCATGCGCTGGCCTCGTTGCCCACAGAGTATGCTCGGCGATTATACGCGCGGTCGGGAGGCTGGCGAGGCGTGCTCAGGCGTCGGCGAGGTCCGCGGATCGGACGGGCGGCGTCGGGTTGATCGGTAAGATGACCACGAATCGCGTCCCGCCCTCAGCCGGGAATTCGGCGCTGATCGAGCCGCCGTGCTGCTCGACGATCTGGCGGCAGATGTACAGCCCCAGGCCCATCCCGGACGCCAGGTCGCCCGATCGGGCCTGATAGAACCGATCGAAGATCCGGTGGCGTCCCTCCGGCGGGATGCCCGGCCCTCGATCGGTCACGGCCAGGCGCACCATCCCGATCGAGTTGACCGAGAGGTCGACGTCGATCTGGCCGTCGCGCGGGCTGAACTTGATGGCATTGTCGATGAGGTTGGTGAGCACCTGCTCCAGGCGCAGCGGGTCGACCAGCGCTTCGAGCGACCGTGGGGTCCGCACGACCAGGCGATGTTCCCTCGTGCTCGCCTGCATCGTGTCGACGACGCCTTCGACCAACGGTACGAGGTCCGTCACGACCGGCTCGATCATTAGCCGGCCGCCCTCGATGCGCGCGACGTCGAGCAGTCGCGCGACCAGCCGCGAGAGCCGCTCGGACTGCTGCTCGATCGCCTGGAGCGCCCGCTGGACGAGGAGATGGTTGGCCTGGCCGTCCGGCGTGAGGTGCCGAAGGAGCATCTGGGCGAAGCCGAGCATCGTCGTCAGCGGCGTCTTCAGTTCGTGCGCCGCGACCAAGAGGAACTCGTCGCGTGCCCGGATCGCGCGCTGCGCCTCCCGGTAGAGCCGAGCATTGTCCACGGCGAGGCCGGCTCGGCGGGCCAGGTCCTCGGCCAGCGCGAGATCCGCCCGGTCGTAGCGGCGATCGCGATCGCTGGAGAAGAAGGCGAGCGCCCCGAGGACGTCGCCCCTGGCCTTGAGCGGCACCGTCATCGAGGACTGAAAATCGAGCCGTCGCATGATCTCGAGGTGCTCGGCGTCCTGCGCGATGGCGCCGACGTACGCTTGCGGGATGACGGGGGTCAGGATGGGCTGGCCGGTCCGCATCGCCTGGGCCACGCTGCTGCGGTCCGATACCGGGCTGGGCGGGTAGCGGCGC
>Ga0075421_100004952_pt1 | contig 16046 bp, 10 predicted proteins | sample SoiMetdeltSBSDD5_FD_75292 | JGI IMG/M metagenome (GOLD analysis project Ga0075421, IMG submission 75292) | Bulk soil microbial communities from a Populus tree surrounding site in Tennessee, USA - Soil MetaG P. deltoides SBSDD5 | ecosystem: Environmental > Terrestrial > Soil > Tree plantation...
CTCCGCTCCGGTCACTCCGAGCCTGGCGACTGCCCGTGCCGCCGAGACCGCCTGGTGACCCCGGCCGCGGCACGCGCCATGCTGTCCCGGTATAATCGAAGGGCGCCGTTGCGGTGCTCGCCATCCCCTTGCGTCCGGGCCCGCTAGCGGTCCCGTCCCCGTCCCGGAGGTCGCCATCCCCATCGAAGAGCAGAGCACCTGGGCCTCGCTGACCCTTCCGGCGGCGGCAGCTCCGGCGGCCTCCCGTCAGGTGGCCAACGCCTTCCTCCACATCGGCAGGGACCGGGTCTACAACCCACTCACCGATCGGACGCTGCTGGAGACCGACCCGCTCTACGGCGACCTGCGGCGCGTGCTCGGTGCCCAGGCGGTCGCCGAGGAGCTCGAGCCCACGACTGCGGCGCGGCTCGTCGAGGACGGTTGGCTGGTGGCCTCCGACCTCGACCTCTCGAGGAGCTATCACCTCAAGTACGTGTCGCTCGAGGCCCACACGGTCTGCAACCAGGCGTGCTACTTCTGCCCGGTGTCGATCGCGCCCCGCGAGCCCTACTTCATGCCCACCGAGCTCTATCGCTCGATCGTCGACCAGCTCGGCGCCTGGCGCGAGACGATCGAAGCGGTGTTCATGATCAATTACAACGAGCCGACCGCGGACAAGCGCTTCCTCGACCAGGTGCGCATGATCCGCGAGGCGGGGCTGCCGCCGGCGGTGCTCACCAACGGCACCGGGCTCACTCCGCCCCGCGTCGATGCGCTGGTGGAGATGGGCGGCCTGCGCTTCCTGTCGGTCAACATCTCGACGGTCGACCGCCAGCGCTACCGCGAGACACGCGGCGAGGACCACCTCGAGCTCGTGCTGCGGCATCTCGACTACGCGAAAGACAAGCCGCTCGCCGAGCGCATGGACATGATCGTCCTCGGCACCGGCGACGAGACGCACGCGCGGGACTTCGAGGAGATCGCCGCGCGCTTCGCCGGCAGCCGCTTCGACGTCTCGAAGCACCGCGTGATGGACCGCGCGGGCCTGATGCCGATCGGCGCCCGGCCGCCGAAGCCCCACGCCAAGCTGCGCGGCTGCGAGAACGTCGGATCGCGGCCACTGCAGCACTTGCACATCACGCCGCACGGACGCTGCGTGCTCTGCTGCGAGGACTACCACGAGAAGCATCTCGTGGGTGACCTCACGCTGAGCACCGTCGCCGAGGTGCTCACCGGGCCCGAGGTCGCGAAGCTGCGGCGCTGGGTCTACGGCCTCGACGAGGCGCCGGGCGATTTCATGTGCCGGCAGTGCGTCTTCGCTCGCACGCGCTGACGGGCGGCGCCGCAACCGGCGCTGCAACGCAGGGAAGCACCGCGGCGATCTCGGGGCGGCGGCTTCGCCGCGGCCTCGCCGACGCTCTCGCCGCGCTGGTGCCGCCGGCGCTCGTCGCCCTCCTCTACGGTAGCGCGACCCGACTCTTCTGGCTGTCGGACGACTTCTACAACCTGCGGTACGTCCGCGATTGGCGCCCAGCGCAATATTGCCTCGACCCCGAGGTCTGGCAACGCCTGCCGTTTCGGATGCTCACTCCGCTGGTCTTCGTCTCCTACGACCTGGATCTCGCGACGTTCGGGTGGGCGCCGCGGGGCTTCTACTTGCACGAGCTCGCCGCGCTGGCTGCCGCCGGCGTGGCGCTCCACGCGCTCCTACGCTTCTACTTGCCGGTCGGGTGGTCGGTGCTCGGCGCGATGCTCTTCGTCCTCGGCGCGCCGATCGCTGCCGCCGTGGCGCCGATGCTGATGGGGCGGCACTACGCCGAGGCGATGCTTTTCGTGCTCCTCGCTGCCGTCGCCTGGATCGCCGGCCTGCGCGCGCGAGCTCCCGCCACCGGCTGGGCCCTCGCCGTCGGATCGGCGTGCCTCTGGTTGCTGGCGGCGCTGGCGAAAGAAGTCGCGATCCCCTTCGTCGCGCTGCTCCCGTTCTTCCTGCCCGCCGGGCCGCCGGACAAGGCGCTTCGCCGGTTGCTCCCGCATGCGGTCGCGCTCCTCGTCTACTCGGCCTACCGGCGCTACCTGGTCGGAGCGTGGTTCGGCGGCTACGGATGGGCTGTCGAAGGCACAGATCGGCTGAAGGGCTTCGCCCTTCTTCCTGGACGTCTCCTGCGAGAGATGGCGGGCGGCTCGTCGCCTTGGGGGTGGGGCATGGTCGCCGCCATGCTGTGCTGCTGCCTTGGGCTGGCGGTGAAGAGCCGACGCGCCGCTGCCATCCTCGCCGTGGCCGCCGCCGCCGTCGTCCTCCCCATCTTCCCGGTGGCAGCCGAGGTGGTCGCACGCTACGCGGTCGCGCCGTGGCTCGCTCTCGTGGTCGCCTTCGTGATCGCTGCCCCTCGCGTCCGCTTCGGACGCTGGCTGGCGATGGCGGCGCTCGTCTTCGCCGTAGTCGCCAATCGGCAGGCCTGGGCGCGCCAGCTCGGAGCGCTCGAGCGCCAGAGCGTCGAGAATCGTGCGCTCATGTCGCTCGGCCGAGGCGACGTCGTGCGTTTGCCCACCGGACCGCCGGCGTCGTTGGAGGAGCTCCACCGTCTGACGAGCGAGCTCATGCACCGGGAGAGCGGCACGTGGTACCTCGACGAGATCTACCTCTGCGCGGGCGCCAGCCAACCGCGCCGGCTGTGGGAGTACGACGCCGCCGAGGGGAGAGTCGTCGACGTCACCTCGCGCCTGCCGGCGCTGCGCCGCGCCCACTGCGACGGGATCCGCGGTGAGGCGCCTCTCGCGGCGAGCTTCCGCTACGACGACGCGGGCGTGCTCCACTGGTCCCTCGGGCCGTGGAAGGATGGGGTGTGGTCGATCGTCCTGCGCGACGGTGTCGACTCCTACCCGGTGCCGGCGCAAGCGGCCTTCCGGCTGGGCTTGAGCGGTGCGTTTCCGCTGCGGGTGCGCTACCAGTCGCCTGCGGGCTGGACGACCTACTCGCCTGTCCTGCGGCTCGACCTCGCCCCGGGGGGTCGCTGGGCGTGGCGGCGACCTACCACTCCGCCTCGTGGGTCTTCTTGAAGATGGTGTCGTGCGGAGCCGAGCGCTCCGACTCGGGGCGCCCGTTCGAGTAGTAGTAGAACGACACCGACTTGCGCGTCCTCCCTTCGGGGCAGGCGAGCGGGTGCGGATGGCCGTGATACGAGAAGTCGGTGGTGCTGAACACGACCGTGCGGTTGAACACCGGCAGGATCTTGCGCTCGGCGCGCGTCATCGCGGTGTCCCAGAGCTCGAGGTGGCCGCCGTACTGCTCCTCCCAATCCTTGTTGAGGTAGACCAGCAGGTTGAGGCGCCGATCGAGCTTGAGCAGCGGGTGCCAGTTGAAGTCGGCGTGCACCTTCAGGAAGCCGCCGCGCACGATCTGGTGCGGGCCGGCGCCGCCATAATACGGGTCGGGAATCAGCCCTTCGATCCCGGTGAGCGCCTCGAGGAACTGCAACACGCGCGGCGCGTTCATCTCGACGAGGAAGTCCTTCAGGTCGCGCGGCAACGGCGCGCTGTGGACCCACCCCAGCTTCTTCTCGGTGGCGCTCTCGAACTGCTGCCAGGGGATGTCGCCCGGACCGGGGAAGCCGGCGAGGACGGCCTCGAGCAGCCCGTCGGGGAAGAGATTGTCGATGACGATGTGGGGAAACGGGCTCGCACTCTGGTACTGAGCACGCAGCGCGGCCGGATCGACGTTGAGCTCCATCGCAATGCCCTCCGTGGAGCGCGCAATATACGGGCGCGGTCGTGACACGGTCAACGCGGCTCGCTCGGCTTCCGCCGCACGGCCGGCGGCCCAGCGCACCGCCTCCTCGAGCGTCGGCGCCACGTTCTCCGGCCGGTAGCGGTCGGCGCGCTCGAGGCCGCGCTCGCGCGCTTCGCGCCAGGCGGTGGGAGAAGCGAGCAGGCGGCGCGCAGCGGCCGCCATCGCCGCGGCGTCGCCCTCCCCGACGAGCGCCACGGCGCCGTCGCCCATGGTCTCCGTCGAGGGGATGCGCGACGCCACTGCGGGAACGCCGGAGGCCATCGCCTCGAGCAACGGCAGCCCGAACCCTTCACCGGCTCGCGAGGGGAGCAGCAGGAGATCGCATGCGCGCAACGCGTCCGCGACGCGCTCGGGTGCCACGTGGTGCAGGTATTCGTCTGCGGCGAGCACTCCGCTCTCGTCGTCGGAGAGCGGCAGGATCGAGAAGCGGAGCAGGCGGCATGCGAGCCCCTCGGCGCGCAGCATGGCCACCGCGGCGAGCGCAGTGCGGATCCCCTTGACCTCCGACTCGAAGATGCCGGGCACCGCGATCCACGGCTCGGCCGCCGGAGCCGTGCGCTGGTCGGGATGGAACCGCGCGTCGAGCGGAGGCGGCGTGGTGCGGCTCACGCGACCGAAGCGGCTGGCCAGGAACTCACCCAGGTGTGGCGAGACGGTCAGCGTCGGCAGCCGCCAGGAGTAGACCTCCTCGATCTCCGGCAACTGGGCGTCGAGATGGTCCAGCGCACCCTCGTAGCCCTGGCAGAAGTGCGCGAGGGGGCCGAGGCCGAGCTCGCGCGCGCGCCGCAGCGTCGTCCAGTAGGTGGCGATCACCAGGTCCTGCCGGGGCAGCTCGAAGGAGCCGCCGAGATCGACGTAGCGACCAGGGATCGCCGTCCAGTCGGGGCGGGGCCCATCGGCGAGCAGCGTCACCTCGTGCCCTGCCTCGCCGAGGAGCGCGGCGTGCTGGAAGATGACCTTGTTGCCGCCGTTGAGCTCGGGGTAGGGGAGGAGGTAGGTGACGCGCACAGGGGTATCCGATCGCAGGTATCGATCGCAGGGATTCGATCGTAACAACGAGCGAATCGAGCGTCGCGATCGTAGATGCCCGGGAGGCCGTCGTCCACCCCACCGGGGGTCAACCCATTCTGCATCTTCGGCGCTCCACCGCTGATACGCTGCAACCGTCACGCATGTCTACCGGCTGCGACGTTTCGCTCGTCCTCGTCGCCCATCGCTCCTCGGCTCTCCTTCCCGCAGCGGTCGATTCCTTCCGGCGCGAGGCCGCGGCCGTCGGGCTCGCCGGAGAGGCGATCGTCGTCGAGCAGTCCGAAGACGACGCCGAGCTGGAGCGGGCGGCCGCCGCCCGCCCGGACCTGCTCCTCGCGCGTCCCAACCGCGGGTATGCCGCCGGGGTCAACGCCGGACTGGCGTCTGCTCGCGGGCGCTGGCTCCTCGTCGGCAACCCCGACGTCGAGCTCGGTCCGGGGGCGCTGCGTGCGCTGCTCGCGGCGCTCGGCGACGGCTGGGACGTGGTCGGCCCACAGTTCGCGCTCGCCGGGGCCCTCTTCCCGCCAGCCGATGACCAGACGCCGCGCGCCGAGGTGGCGCGCCGGCGCGCCTGGCGCAGCCGCGGAGGTTGGGAAGGCCACATGCGCGCCGAGCTCGCACGCTGGAGCCGGGTGTGGGAGGCGAGCGCACCGGTGTCCGTGCCCACGCTCTCGGGAGCCCTCCTCGCGTTCGCCAGCGAGAGCTCGACCCGTCTCGGGCCGTGGCCCGAGGACTACTTCCTCTACTTCGAAGAGACGGAGTGGCTACGGCGGGCACGCCGCCGCGACGCGCGGCTCGCGGTGGTGCCGGCGGCGCGGGCCGTCCACGCCTGGGGCCATGCCGCCGACCCCGGGGCGTTCGCCGGGCGCTTCGCATCGTCCCAGCGCATGTTCTTTCGCCGCTTCCACCCGGTCCTCGGCCGGCCGGCCCTCGCGGTGCGGCCGGCGGAGCCGCCGGTCGCGCGCCCGTGGCCCGGGCAACCGCAGGGAGCGTCGCGGTGGCTCCTGTCGCCGTCACTTCGGGGCTTCCCCGCCGCGCTCGTCGCGCCGGGCCTCGTCGTCGAGGAAGTCGCCGCCGCGTTCTGCCTTGCCTGCGGGCGCGACGAGGTGACCTTGGTGGGCGTGGGTGTGGGTGAGCCGATCCTCGGCCCCTTCGTCTGGTCGCGATCCACCGCCGGCAGCGTCAATGGCGAAGCGCGGCCCTCGTCCGAGGCGCGCTGAGCCGAGCCTTCCTTCCGCCCGCGGCGACGGCGAGAACGCCGAGAGCCGAGAGCGCAGCTCCCAGCGCGAACCCCTGGGGCACGTAGCGGAGCTCGACGACCCCCTCGCCGGCGGGGACCGTCACGGCGAGCAGCGCACCCTGCCACGGATCGACCCGCTGCGGGCGACCGTCGACGTCCGCGCTCCACCCCCGGTCCCAGGTCTCCGCGACAATGAGCCGGCGTGGGCGATCGCTGCGCCAGGCGATGCGCCAGCGACCCGGGGCCCGGAGCGCGACCCGGGGCGGCTCGGCGTGCGGCGCACCCGCAGTCGATTCCCAGCGCGCCCGCGGCAGCGCGCCCGGCCGCTCCCAGACCCGCGCGTCGGCGCCGTCGTAAGCGAGGCGCCAGCTCGGATCCGGAGAGCGCTCTCCCGCGCGACCCATCACCCAGCGCACGGAGAGCGCATCGAGCCAGGGATCCCGCCACCGTTCGATGGGCCGGAAATAGATCGGGTTGTTCGCGGCGAGCCGCGCATAGACGCGCTGGTAGCGCTCGAGCTTGACCGGGCTATCGCCGCGCACGTCGTCGAGCCCGTAGACCATCGCCGCGTCGGGTCGCAGCGTCGCTCCGGTGGCGGCGACGCGCTCGTCCTTCGTGCTCAGGAGCTCGACGGCCGGGGTCAGCGGGTAGAGCGCGGCGGCCGGCGCTCCGGGGTTGATGCCGCCGTGGGCGACAGCGAGGTCGCCGAGGAGGAGCGCCGGAACCAGCCAGGCCAGTCGCTCGCGCATCGCCGGCGCGACGCGTGCGAGGGCCATGACGAGCAGCGCGAGGGCGACGGCCGCCGCGAACGCGACCCACGCGAGCTGCGTCGCCACCTGCCCGCGCTCTTGCCAGTGTCGAACGAAGATCGCCGCCGCGAGCGCGGAGAGCCCGAACGCCGCCGCCGCGCCAATCGCCAGCGCGCGGCGCGCCTCGCCGTCGATCCAGCGCTGCCAGCCCGCGGCGGCGAGGAGAGCGAGGCCGAGCTCGAGGCCGATCTTGAGGTAGTGGTGGAGCCCGTGCGAGACGAGCGGCAGCGCGAGCAGCAGCTCCTTGGCGAGCGGGAAGTGGTATGCCCCCAGGAGTGCAGCGAGCGTGAACGCCACGACGGCGCGCCAACGCCGATCGCGAAGCGCGAGCGGCAAGGCGGCGAAGGCGAGGGCGAGCGTCGCGGCGCCGGCATAGATCGCGGTCGCCGGATCGTTGTACGGCCCCCACCAGGTGCCGTCGCCGGCGCTGCCGAACGCGTGCGGGAGGACCGCGCGGAGAAGGAGCGAACCGCGCACGCCCCAGGGGATCGAGGTCGGCGGCTGCCAGTGGAGCCACTTGCTGCTCTCGAGGGCGGTGGCCGCGAGGGGCACGTTCTGGATCGCGGAGATGGCGCCGGCAACGATCCAGCCGAGGACGAACTGCCCCCAGACTCGCGCCGAGGCCGCGATGCCGGGCGACCTCCACCAGCGCAGCCCCGCCGACGATTCCGCGTCATCGGGTGTCGGCGCGAGCTCCCCGCTGGCAGCCGCGGTCGTGCCGCGCGCGAGGAGCCAGACCACTGCGAGCAGGGCCGTGAAGAGCGGCGTCTCGGGGTGGCCGCCGAGCAGCTGCAGCCCGCCCGCGAGCGCGAGCGCCGGCCACGAACCGCTGCCGGCGGCGATGCGCTCCACGGCCAGGAGCACCCACGGGACGAGCGCGTGCGTGTTGCCCATCGGAAAGAGGAGGAAGCTCACGACAGTGCCCGAGAGTGGGTAGGCGACCGCGGCGACGAGCGCCGGGCGCGGCGACACCCCGAGCTGACGCGCCAGGGCGGCGGCGCCGCAGCCGCCGATCACCACCCGCAGCCAGGGGAGCAGCAGCAGGCCGAGCTGGACCGGCAGCGCCACGAAGAGGAGGTGGAGTGGAAAGAGCGGCGCGCTCGAGCCGTTGGACCAGAAGGGCTCGCCGGCGAGCTGGTGCGGGTCCCAGAAGGGAAGCCGGCCAGCGCGAAGCTCGTGGCGCAGGAAGAGCAGCCACGGCTCGACCTGGTGCGTGACGTCGAGCAGCTGCGGGTTCGCGGCCCCGGCCTCGACGCGCCCGGTCCATGGCGCCTCCGCCGCAAGGAGCCGAGCCTGGCTGGGGATGCCGTCCGGCAGCGCCAGCGTGCCGGCAAGAAGCGCCGTCGCCGCGAGCCCGGCGACCCACCAGGAGACGCCGGCCTCGCGGCGCCGCGCGAGAAGTCCGAGCGCGGCGAGCGCCAGGAGGAGGACGAGGGCCGGGTTCAGTTTGTGGCCAATGGCCGAAGCGGCGAGTGCCATCGCCCGGCCGGAGTGGGAAGGGGAGCGCGGCTCGGCGGTGTCACTTCCATGGCTCGCGACGCGATCTTAGTGTCCCCTCGGCCCCTGGTATCATCTGCCGCTCGCACGTGGACCCTGCGGCTCCGTGCCGCTCCCGAGTCGACACCGCCGTGGAGCCCCTGCCGTTGACCCTCCCGCCGGGCCAAGCCCCGTCGAACGCAGCCCCGCTCGAAGCTCCGGCCTGCCCGCTGTGCGGCAGCGCCGAGGGTGGAGCCCTGGTGCGCCAGATCGATCCCTATGCCGTCCGTCGCTGCGCTTGCGGCCTCCTCTTCCTCTCGCCGCGCCTCGCCGAGTCGGCCATGCGTGAAGACTACGAGCGTCTCGACTACTTCGAGGGCGGCGGCACCGGGTACGCCAGCTACGCGGCGCAGGAGGCAACCCTCCGTTCCACCTTCCGCGGGCTGCTCCGCGGCATGCGGCGCCATGGGCTCACGGGTGGCCGGCTTCTCGAGGTGGGCTGCGCCTACGGCTATTTCCTCGAGGAGGCGCAGGGCTCCTTCTCACACCGCGCCGGCACCGACTACTCGCCCGAGGCGCTCGCGCGGGCCAGCGGGCGTGCTGACGCGCTGATCCTCGGCGGGCCCTCCGACGTTCCACGCGAGCCGTTCGACTGCGCGGCCTGCATCCACGTCATCGAGCACGTCTACGACCCCGTGCCTTGGCTCGTCGAGATCCGCGAGCGGCTGCGCCCGGGTGGCTGGCTGGTGCTGGCGACCCCGGACGCCGGCTCCCGATGGCGGCCGCTCATGCGCTCGCGCTGGCCGTTCTACAAGGTGCCCGAGCACGTCACCTACTTCGACCGCTCCTCGATGACGAGGCTCATGCTCGCCGCCGGGTTCGAGGCGGTGCGGAGCCTGCCCTACCCGAGCATCTTCCCGCTCGGGCTCGCCGTGCAGAAGCTCGGTGCGAGCCTGCCGCAGGCGCTGGCTCGCTTGCCGGTGCGGCTGCCCGGGGCGACGCTCTGCCTCGCAGCGCGGCGCCCGGAGGCGGGCGCCACCGGCCCGCGCCTTCACGCGGTCAGGAGCTGATACCCGTTGATGGACGCGGTGGAGCTCTCGGTCGTCATTCCCGCCTTCAACGAGGCGTCGCGCCTGGGCGACAGCCTCGAGCGTCTGTTGCCGTTCCTCGAGAAGCGCGGCGAATCGTTCGAGGTGATGGTGGTCGACGACGGCAGCGCCGACGCCACCGTCGAGGTGGCGCGCGAATACGCGCACCGCCGGGTGTGGGTGCTCGAGCTGGCGCGCAACCGCGGCAAGGGAGCAGCCCTGCGCCACGGCGTCGTCGCCAGCAGCGGCGCGAAGGTCCTGCTCTGCGACGCCGACCTGTCGACGCCGATCGAGGAGCTGGCGCGTCTCGAGCCCTACCTCGCCGACGCCAAGCTCGTGCTCGGCAGCCGCGACGTCGAGGGAGCGCGCGTCGAGCTCCACCAGCCCTGGCACCGCGAGCTGATGGGCAAGGCGTTCAACCTCCTCATCCGCGCGCTCGGCTTCGGCGACTTCCGCGACACCCAGTGCGGCTTCAAGCTGATGGACGGCAAGGCGGCGCGCGAGCTCTTCCCGCAGCTCACCATCGAGCGCTTCGCGTACGACGTCGAGCTCGTCTGGGAGGCGCAGCGCCGCGGCTGGAAGATCGCCGAGGTCGGCGTCGAGTGGCATGACTCGCCGGTCTCCCGCGTGCGCCCCTTCCACGACGCGCCGCAGATGCTCCGCGACGTGCTGCGCATCCGCTTCCGCCGGCGGCCGGCGGCGCAGAGCTCGTAGCGCGCGCGAGCGCCAGCATCCGAGCGTCCCTGGCGTGCTCGTCGTTCGACCGACCACTCACTCCGACCTGCCCGGGCTCTCCGCGCTCTATGCCGAGGGTTTCGGTCGGGAGCTGACCGCGGAGGAGTGGGAATGGAAGTACCGCCGGCTGCCAGGCGAGGCGCGAAGTGTGGTGGCGGTGGCCGACGGAGAGGTGCTCGCGCACGCCGGCGCCTACGCCCTCGCGGCGCGGTGGCGCGGTGGCGAGGGCCCAGCGTGGCAGCTCGCGGATTTCGTGGGGCGCCCGCGCGGGCTGCGACCGCCGCTCGTCGTCGCCGGGCGCGCGTTGCTCGCCGACCTGCCGCGGAGCGGGGACCTGCCGGCGATCTTCGGGTTCCCGAGCGTCCGACACCTCGAGCTGGGCGAGCGCGTTTTCGGCTACCGGTGGCTCTCGCCGATCGTGCCCTGGGAGGGGCCGATTCCAACGGTGGTCGCCGGCGAGGTCGAGCCGAGCGACGTCGCCGGCGACTGGGCCGAAGCGGTCTGGGAGGCGTGCTCCGTCGCCGGCGTGCGCCGCACGGCCGCCTTCCTCAACTGGCGGTATTGCGCCCGGCCCGAGCGCTACTACCGCGTCTACCGGCTGCGCGCCGGAGGCCGCGACGGGCTCGCCGTGGCAGCGTTCGTCGGCACCGCGGCCTGGCTGGCCGAGCTCTGGTTACCGCCGGGGGCCGACTGGTCCGCTCCGCTGCTCGGGGTCGCCGCGGACCTGCGCGCGTCGGGCCTCACCTCGTGGCGCGCCTGGCCGCAGCCGGCGGGGGTGCAGGAGCTGCAGCGACTCGGCATGGCCCCGCTCGACGAGGCCGTCCCGTGCGGCTGTCGGGGCCGCCGCAGCGACGACGGCGCCGAGGTCGTCGCGCTCGCCCGCAGCCTGTACTATTCGATGGGTGACCACGATATGGTCTGACCGCGGGTGCTGGCACCGGCTTGCCTCCGCCGCCGCGTGGCTCGCCGTCGCTGCTGCCCTGGCCCCGGGCGCTGCTGCCGCTGCCCGCGCCCCGACGCTCCGCCTCGCCGGAAGCCCGCCGACGCCGGGCCGACCCAACATCGTGCTCGTCGTGATCGACACGCTGCGGGCCGACCACCTGACGCCTTACGGATGGCCCGTACCGACGTCCGCGAACCTCGACGTGACCCTGGCCCGCCGCGGAGTGGTGGTGGAGCGCGCCTACAGCCAGGCACCGTGGACCGTGCCCTCGATGGTCTCGCTGATGGCCGGGCGCTGGCCCGGTGAGGTGATGGGGCGCACCATCATCCAGTACGGCATCCCCGCCGGCGTGCCGTCGCTCGCCTCGACCCTCCAAGGCCTCGGCTACGAGACCGCAGCCTTCGTCGGCAATCCGGTGCTCGATCCCAAGGTCGGCTTCGCGGCCGGGTTCAAGCAGTACTACCATCCGGCGAGCGGCACGGCGACGAGCACCGCGGTGCCGAGCGCCTCCTCGCCGAGCGCCACGGCGACGCCGCGGTGGGAGGGGGCGGACCACCTCACGCGGCTCGCCAAGCAGTGGCTGCGGGCACGGCGCGCCGACACGCCGTATTTCCTCTACGTACACTACGTGGAGCCGCACGACCCGTACGAAAGCCCCGAGGTCGTCAGCGGGCGCTCGCCGTTCTTTCCCGACTACCGTGGCGAGGTCAACGGCACCTGGCCCCAGGGCCTCCTGCTCGGACGGATCCAGCTCGGCGACCCGGCGTCCGACCTGCGCCACCTGCGCGCCCTCTACGACAGTGAGATCCACACCGCCGATCGCTGGCTCGGAGCCCTGCTCAACGGTTTCGACGCCGCCGCCAAGGCGCGCACGCTGTTCGTCGTCACCTCCGACCACGGCGAGGAGCTCTACGACCACGGCAGCTGGAAGCACGGGCGCACCATGTACGAAGAGCAGCTGCGCGTGCCGCTCGTGATCCGCTGGGACGGGCAGCTCCCTGCCGGCGCCCGCGTCCCTGGCCCGGTGCGCTTGCTCGACATCGCACCAACGCTCGTGGCCGCGGCCGGTGGCACACCTCCCCGGGCGTGGCAGGGGGAGGACCTGCTGCCGCTGCTGCGCGGCGAGCTGCGTCCACGGCCCCGGCCGCCCAACTACGCCTCGCATTTCCTCGACGGCCCGCGTCGCCCGTCGGCGCTGCTCGGTCGCTGGAAGCTCGCCCTCTTCGACCGCGCCGCGCGCATCACGCCGGCCGACGCCTACGCGTCGCTCCTCTACAAGGCCGAGATGGCACGGCTGCCGCGCATCGTGCTCTTCGATCTCTCGAAGGACCCCCGGGAGCGCCACGATCTCAGCGCCCAGCATCCCGACTTCGTCGCCGGCCTCGGCGGCATCGTCCAGGACCACCTCGGCCGCGAGGTGCCCGGGCTGCGCGTGTTGCTCACCGGCGTCAAGGCGGGCGTCAGGGTGGTCGCCGAGCTGCGCTTCCGGCGGCCGGTGCGGAGCTGGGAGTCGTGTTTCCTCGGTCCCGGCGACCGCGTGGAGCTCGACGGTGATCGCCTGCGGTTGACGCTCGTCGGCGAGGCCCTTCCCAAGGGCGTGCTGCTGCCGGAGGAGACCGAGATCGTCGCCGTCAACGTCTCCACTCCCGCCGGCGTCGTCGTCCGTCTCGCCAATGGGCTCCCGCACCGCGGCGGTGTGGTGCCGGCCGCCGGCTTGCGGCGCGACCGTTGGCCCGCCGGGGGCGGGGCGCGGCTGCTGCTCTGGCAGCCCGAGCGACCTCCGCAGCCCGCCATGGAGAGCGACCCCGAGGCGGGCAAGCGCCTGCAGTCGCTGGGCTACGCCGGATGAGCTCGGGACCGCTGGAGAGGCCGCGGCTGCCGCCAGGCGCGCCCGAGGTGGTGCGTGCGCGTCGCGTGCTCGTCGTGGCGCCCCACTACGACGACGAGGTGCTCGGTTGTGGCGGCCTCCTGAGCCAGCTCGTGCGCGGCGGCGCATCGGTGCGCGTGACCTTCCTGAGCGACGGCAGCGGCGGGGTCGAAGACGTCGCGGACCGGAAGGCATACGCGGCGCGGAGGCGTGCGGAGTCCGAGGCGGCGCTCGCCGCACTCGGCTCGACCGACGCAGTCCACTTGGGTCTGCCGGACGGCGAGCTCGGTCAGCGGCTCGACGCGATCATGAAGGCCCTCCGCGAGGAGCTGGCCGCGTCGCCCGACCTGGTCCTCGCGCCCTCGCCGCTCGAAGTGACGGGCGACCACCAGGCGTCGTTCGCGGCGCTCTTCTCGGTGCTTTCGCCGCTCCGCCCCGGCGACCCGCTGCACGCGTCGCTCGCGTCCACACGCTTCCTCCTCTACGAAGTGAACCACCCTGCCCACCCGGACCTCCTCGTCGATGTCGGCGCCGAGCTGGCGACGATCGAGCGGGCGATGGGCGCCTACGCCAGCCAGCAGGAACGCCACGACTACCTCGCGGCGGCCCTCGGGCTGCGCCGCTATCGCGCGCTGTCGCTGCCGCCTACGGTGGGCGCCGCCGAGGCCTACTCGAGCCTGATGCTCTCCGACTTCACGACGCGCAGCCTCTCGCGCCTGGTGCGTGACCTCGGCGGCGTGCCCGAACGGGTTGACGTGAACGAAGGCCCTCTCGTCTCGGTGGTCGTTCGCACTTGCGAGCGGCCCGAGCTGCTCGCACAGGCGCTCGCGTCGCTGGCCGACTCGACGTACCGGCGGGTCGAGGTGGTCCTCGTCAACGACGGCGGCGGTGAGGCGCCGGTGGCCGAGGGCTTCCCGTTTCCAGTGCGGCGAGTCGACCTGGCGCCGCGGCAAGGTCGCGCGGCGGCGGCCAACGCCGGCGTCGACGCGGCGGACGGCGCGCTCGTGAGCTTCCTCGACGACGACGACTTGGTCGAGCGCGAGCATCTCGCGACCCTCGTCGCCCTCGTCTCCGCGGCCGGGGTGCGCGCGGCCTACACCGACGCCGCGGTCGGCGTCTACGAGCTCGACGGAGGGGCGGGCGGCGGCTGGCGGCGGGTGGAGCGGCGGCTTCCGTACAGTCGCGACTTCGACCCCGACCTGCTGCTGCTCGACAACTACATCCCGCTGCACACGTTGATGGTCGAACGCGACCTGCTGCGGGCGGCGGGGCCGTTCGATCCGGCCCTCCTGTTCTTCGAGGACTGGGACCTGCTCATCCGCCTCGCCGCGTTGACGCCCTTCCACCACCTCGCCCAGGTGACGTGCGAATACCGCCACTTCCGCGGCGGCGGTCACGTGCTCGGCGAGCGGCCCCGCGAACGACCCGACTTCCTGGCGATGAAGCGGCGCGTTCTCGAGCGCCACCGGGAGAAGCTCACCGAAGACGCGCTCGCGCGCGCCGTCGATCGTCTGCGTGGAGAGGCAGTCGAGGCGGGCGAGGCGGCCGCCGAGGCTCGTTCCTCAGCGCTGCGCGAGGCGGAGGCTCGCCGCGCCGGCGACGACGCGCGCATCGCCGCCGAACGGGCCCGCGTGGCTGCCGAGGAGACGATGCACCGCCACCACGGCGAGGCGGTCGCCCTGCGCGCCGAGCTCGAGCGCGTGCGTGCCGACGGCGACCGCCTCCTCGCCGGCGTGCAGGCGCAGGGGGAGGAGCTCCAGCGTCTCTTCGAGGTGGAACGCGAGCTGCGGCGGTTGGTCGCCGACCAGGACGCCCACCTGGCGCGCTGCTATGCCGAGATCGAGCGGCTCAACCGGCTGCACGACGCCATGCGCGCGACGCGCGCCTGGCGCGCCCACGAGTGGTGGCAGAGCAAGGCGCCGGGGCGCGGCCGATGACGCGGGTGGCCCTGCTCTCGAGCGAGCCGGTGCGCGAGCGCATGGCGGGCATCGGGATCCGCTATCTCGAGCTGGCGCGGCGGCTGCCGCGGCCGGGGATCGAAGTGGTGCTCCTCTCGCCGGCCGCCGTCGCCGAGGTGCCCGCGGTTCCCGGCGAGGTGCGGACCTTCGAGCGGGGACGCCTGCGCGAGCTCGTCGCCGACTGCGACGCGGCCGTGGCGCAGGGGCAGCTCGCCAACGACCTCGTGCTCGCCTGCCCGGAGCTGCCGACCGCGATCGACCTCTACGACCCCTGGCTCGTCGAGAACGCGCACTACCTCGAGACGCTCGGCCTCGACCCCTGGCGCAACGACCACGCGACCTGGGTGTTGCAACTGTCGCGTGCCGACGTCGTGCTCTGCTCGGCGGAGGAGCAGCGCCTCTACTACCTCGGGTTCCTGACCGCCCTCGGCCGCGTCAACCCCGAGCGGCTCGCCGCCGACCCCGACCTCGCGCGCCTCGTGCTCGAGGTCCCGTTCGGAGTGCCCGAGGAGCTGCCGCCGCACCAGCCGTTGCTTCCCGCGCGGCAGGGCGGCGAGCGGCGCATCCTCTTCGGGGGCCTCTACGACTGGTACGACCCCTTCACCCTGCTCACCGCGCTCGAGCGGCTCGACGACGTGCCCTGGGAGCTCCACCTCGTCCGCAACCCCAATGCGGCGGAGACTCCGCAGGCCCTGCTCGCCCGCGTCGAGGAGCGGTGCCGTGCCCGTGGCTGGTGGGGCGGGCGCGTCCGCGCCCTCGACTGGGTCCCCGCGGCGCGGCGATTCGACCTCCTTCGCGACGTCGACGTCCTCTGCTCGCCGCACTTGCCGGCGCTCGAGACGCGGCTCTCTCTCCGCACCCGGTTCCTCGACGCCCTTGCCGCCGGCTGCCCGGTGGTGGTCACCGAGGGTGGCACCGTGGCGCGGCTCGTGCGGCAGCACGACGCGGGCTGGCTGGTGCCGCCCGGCGACTCGGCCGCGCTCCTCGAGGCGCTGCGCGCCGCGCTCGGCGACGAGGGCGAGCGCGATCGCCACCGCGCCGCCGGTCGTCGTCTCGCCGCCGGCTTCGCCTGGGAGCGCGTCCTCGCGCCGCTCGTCGCCTTCTGTCGCGAGCCGTGGCGCGACCCGACCCGCGA
>Ga0075421_100004953_pt1 | contig 16045 bp, 13 predicted proteins | sample SoiMetdeltSBSDD5_FD_75292 | JGI IMG/M metagenome (GOLD analysis project Ga0075421, IMG submission 75292) | Bulk soil microbial communities from a Populus tree surrounding site in Tennessee, USA - Soil MetaG P. deltoides SBSDD5 | ecosystem: Environmental > Terrestrial > Soil > Tree plantation...
CAGCTGCACGTCGATGTTGCCCTTGAGCACCTGGGATACCGGGCAGCCCTCCACCGCGGCCTTCGCGAGCTGCTGGAACTTCGCCGCATCGATGTTCGGGACGGTGGCGCGCGTGGTCAGCTTCATGGTCGTGATCTTGAAGCCCTCGCCCGCCTTCTCGACCGTGCAGGCCGCGTTCGTTTCCACGCGCGTCGGCGGCGTTCCGTTCCCCTCGAGCTGGGCGCTCAACGCCATGCTGAAACACGCAGCGTGCGCCGCCGCGAGCAGCTCTTCCGGGTTCGAGCCTGGTCCTTCCTCGAAACGGGAGCCGAACGAGTAACGTCCATCGATCGCACCGCTCTCGCCCTTGAAGGTTCCCTTCCCGCCTCGCAGCCCACCTTCCCACGCCGCACTCGCCTTCCGCGTCGGCATTCGTCGTCGCTCCGTATGAGGGACCCGGAAAGCTACTCAGGCTCCGCTCAGAATCGGATGGGTGCCGGCCGACGCAGTGCGGCGCGCGCTACTCGATGTTCTTGCGGAAGCGCCGCACGCTGAACGCGATCAGCACGATCGCGAATGCAGCGAGCGCGAGCGTATCACGCCAGAGCGCGTCCATCCCTACGCCCTTCAGCAGAATCCCGCGCAACACCCGCATGTAGTACGTCACCGGAACGGCTCCGCCGAGCCACTGAGCAAACGTCGGCATCGCCTCACGCGGAAACATGAAGCCCGACAGCAGCACGGTCGGCAGGAGGAACACGAACGACAGCTGCATGGCCTGCACCTGCGTACGCACAACCGTCGATATCAGGAGACCGAGCGCGAGGCTGGCTATGATGAAGGGCGCCGTGATCAGGTACAGGAGTGGTACGCTCCCACGAATCGGGACGTCGAAGACGAAGCGGCCGAGGATGAGAATCACCGTGACCTGCACGTACCCGACGACGGCGAACGGCAGCACCTTCCCGAGCATGATTCCGGTCTTCGAGATCGGCGTGACGATGAGTTGCTCGAGCGTGCCCCGCTCGCGCTCGCGAACGAGTGCCATGCTCGTGATCATGAGCAGCGTCAGTGTGAGCAGGATCCCGATCACCCCGGGGACGATGTAGATCGAGCTCTCGAGCGCGGGGTTGTACCACGGTCGGACTCGCACATCGATCGGCGTGGCACGTCGCGACGACGGGGCGAGTGCCGCCGACCGCGCCTGTCCGGCGAGCGTCGCGCCGGAAATCGCCGCCGCCGACGCGAGCGGATCGGCGGCGTCGACGATGACCTGTGCCTGTGCCGTCCGGCGGCGCTTGATGTTCGTTTCGTAATCGGGCGGGATGATCACGGCTGCCTTCGCGTCGCCGCGCTCCACCAGCCGCTTCACGTCGTCGCGGCCATCAGCGGAACCGACGATGTCGAAGTTTCCGGTGTTCCGGATCGCGTCCACCAGCGCACGGCTCTCTGCGGTGCGCGACTCGTCGAGCACCACAGTCGGCAGGTGTCGTACTTCGGTCCGGATCGCAAAGCCGAACAGGAGGAGCTGGATCGCCGGCAATCCGACCATCATGCCGAGCGTGAACCGGTCCCGCCGCATCTGGACGAACTCCTTCCAGAGCATGGGCCAGAGCGTGTTGCCCGCCAGGCGACGCAGGACCGACGGCCGTGTCATCGGTCGTCCATCGTTAGGCCGGCCGTCGGCGCTGCCGTGGTGCGAGCGCCTTCGTCCCGGCGCTGGAGCTCGATGAAGACGTCCTCGATGCTCTCCTGCCCGAACTGCCTGGTGATCTCCTCCTGGGTCCCCACGGCGATCAGGCGGCCGCGCGAGAGAAACGCCAGGCGCGAGCATCGCGCCGCCTCGTCCATGTAATGCGTCGTGACGAGGATCGTCGTGCCGCCTCGAGCGAGCACGTAGATCCAGTCCCAGAAGAGCCGCCGTGACGCCGGGTCTACACCGGCCGTGGGCTCGTCGAGAAACAGGACTTCGGGCTCGTGCGACGTCGCACACGCAAGCGCCAGACGCTGCTTCCAGCCTCCACTCAGCGTTCCGGCCAGCTGGTCACGGCGCTCCTCGAGTCCGAGGTCGCGCAACTGCTGCGTAATGCGAGCAGCGCGCGCGGAGCCGCGCAGTCCATACACCGAGGCGTAGAAACGAAGGTTCTCGCGGACCGTGAGGTCATCGTACAGACCGAACTTCTGCGACATGTAGCCGATGCGACGGCGAACCCCCTCGGCGTCCTTCGCCACGTCGATCCCGGCTACCTCCGCGCGACCCGACGTCGGTTCCATCAGCCCGCACAGCATGCGGATGGTCGTGGTCTTCCCCGACCCGTTAGGCCCGAGCAGCCCGAACACCTCGCCCCGGGCGATGATGAGGTCGAGCTGGTCGACGGCCACCAGCGCCCCGAAGGCCTTACGCAGTTGCTCGGCGCGCACCGCCGCGCCGTTGGGCGTGCCGGCACGATCCGGGAGCGGGTGGGCCGCCGACGCACTCATGGCTCCCGCCGGTCCACCGCTGACGTATCGATCCTCACCGTCGCCGGGAGTCCCGGCTTGAACGTGCCGGTGGTGTCGAGGATCTCGAGCTTCACACCGAACAGGAGATCGGCACGCTCGTTCTCGGTGAGCGCCACGCGCGGCGTGAATTCCGCCTCGGTAGCGATCGTCGTCACACGCGCCGGCGCGGTGCGGTCACCGAGCCCCTGAACCGACACGCGGGCGGGCTGCCCGACGCGGAGGAACGGCATCACGGGCGCGGCAAGGTACACGCGAACCCAGGGACGCGTCGCATCGCCTAACGTGAAGGCGACCTGGCCGGCGCCGATGACCTCGCCCGGCTCGACGTACCGGCCAAGCACGGTCGCGTCGGCCGGGGCAGTGAGCACGAGATCCGTGGCCGTCGCATTACCGGCGGCGAGCGCAGCCCGCGCGTTCTCGACCTCGGCGCGCGCGGCAGCAATCTGTTCGGGGCGCGCACCTTGTCGAAGGAGTCGCAGCGCCTCCGCCGCCGCGTCGCGCCGTCCCGCAGCCACACGGGCCGCGGTCGCCGCCGCGTCATAGTCGGCGCGACTGATCATCCCCTGCGCTTCCAGCGGCTGGAGTCGCGCCCGGTCGCGTTCCGTGCGATCCGCCTCCGCGCTCGCGGCTCGCAGATCTGCCTCGGCCCCCTGGATCTCGGCGCGACGCGCGCCGGCCTGGAGCTCGCGCAAGCGTGCCTCCGCCGCCGAGACTCGGGCCCGTCGCTGGTCGAGGTCAGCCGGGAGAGAGGATTGGGCCAGCACGACAAGCGTGTCGCCGCGGCGGACGAGCGCCCCTTCCTCCTTCGCGACGCTCACCACACGCCCGGGAACGAACGGCGCAACGTCGATCTGTGTGAGCTCGATGGTTCCATCCGCCGTCACGGCTGCGTCGTCGGCCGACGACGCGGCACAGCCGGCCAACGTGAATGCGAGCAGCGACACGGCAACCACGGCGGAGACGCTCATGAGCTCGTCTCCTGCGATGGTGAAGCCGCCATCAGCGCCGAAAGAGCAAACTCCTCGGCGTGCTGATAGAACGACTCGGCGACCTCGCGCGGGGGCCCGCCAGTTCCGCGCCCCAGCAGAATGCCGACAGCCGGACGCGCAATGACGAAGTACGCGATCTGGGCGATGATGGAAATCGCGGCGAAGCGGGGGTCGAACGACCGTCGAAAGACGCCATCGCGTTGCCCAGCCTCGATCACCGCGCACAGCCGCGTGAAAGCGCCGGCGGCTGAGTTCGTGATGGCCTCCTCCGCGTGCGACGCCTGATGGTCGACCATCTCGCGGACGAAGAGCTGCGGGAAATGCGGGTGATCGACCAGCACTCGAACCTGCATGCGAACGAAGGCGCGGATGCGATCGGCATGGGTGGTCGCGCGCTCGATCGCGTCTGCGCCTCGCACAAGGAGTTGCCCGAGGATCCGCTGCAGCATCGCCCGGTAGAGCGTCTCCTTGTTGTCGTAGTAGTAGTAGAGCAGCGCGGAGTTCACGTCCGCCTCCTTACCGATCTGCTTGATCGTCGTGGGGGCGTAGCCCTGTCGGGCGAACAACCGCTCGGCGGCGTCGAGGATCGCGTCTTGGGTGGTAGCCTCCGTCATGCCTTGTTAATTAATCGATTAATTAACGATGTCAAGCGCTGAGCCACACCGTTGTCCTCGCGAGCGACGCCCTCATGTATTTTTCGCCCGTGAGCTCAGAACCCGCATCTCCGTCTCAGACGCTCCCCCCGACCGTGGAGCGAATCCTCAGCCGATTCCGCGCTCTCGGCCGCGAGGAGAAAATGCAGGCGCTCGTCGGGTACGCGAAGCGGCTAGAGCCCGTTCCGGAGCGGTTCCTGGCTCTCGACCGTGCGCAGTTCACGGTCCCGGAGTGCCAGACCCGAGTGGACCTCTTCCCCGAGTTCAGGGACGGGCGGCTGCACTTTTACGCCGACGTCAACACGCGGCAGTCCCCGACCATCGCGGCGTTTCTCAGTATCCTGTTCAGTGCCGTCAACGACCAGCCGCCGGAAACGACGCTCGCGATTCCCGAGGACTTCATTCGAACCATCATGGACAGCCTCGGCCTCGGCACCCGCGAAGTCGGCCTGACCGCCATGCTCGCGCGGGTAAGGCGGCACGCCGAAAACGCGATCGCGAGCCGGGAATCGGAGTTCAAGGGGTCAGAGTTGTTGAAACCGGATGCATCCGGCTCAACGACTCTGACCCCTTGAACGGCTACTGAACGGGCGCTCCGGTTTTCCGCGGAACTTTCTGGTCGCGGTTGGCCGTCAGGTACACGAACGTCGCGACGACGGCAGCGTTGTGCTTCATGTCGCCCGCCACCAGCCGCTCGTAGACGTCCTGGTTCGAGTGGTGCGTGCGCGAGCCGTACGCCACCGGGTCCTGGATGAACTGGAAGCCCGGCAGCCCCACGGCATCGAACGCGAGGTGGTCCGTGCCCCCCGTGTTGTTCGCCGTCACCGTCTTCAACCGCGGGTCGTTGAAAGCATCCATCCACGCCTTGAAGATCGGCGCGACCGCCTCGTTCTTCTGCAGGTACACGCCGCGGATCGCCCCCGTCCCATTGTCGACGTTGTAGTAGGCCGAGAACCGGTCGTGGTTCGGCTGCTTCATCTGCCCCGCCTGCGCGTCGCCGTAGTTGTCGCGGACGTACGCGCGTGAACCGAGCAGCCCCTGCTCTTCACCGGTCCAGAGCGCGAGTCGGATAGTTCGGCGCGGCCTGAGCCCCGTCGCCTTGATGAGCCGCAGGGCCTCGAGCATCACCGCCGATCCAGCGGCGTTGTCAGTCGCACCCGTTCCCGTGTGCCACGAATCGAAGTGGGCGCCGAGCATGACCACTTCGTCCTTCAACCGCGGGTCGGTGCCCGGGATCTCGGCGATGATGTTGAAGGAGTTCGGGTCTTCGTCGTGGAAGGTGTTCTTGACGTCGATCTCCACGGTGACCGGGACGCCCTTGTCGAGCATGCGCGCGATGCGGCCGTAGTGCTCCGCCGCGAACACGAGCCCGGGCACTTTCGTGGGATTCTTCGGATCGCGCGATCCGCCACCGCCGACGAAGACCGTTCCATCTTCACCCCGACCCGGCGTAACGACGGCCAGCACGCCCTCATCGGCGAAGAACGTCGCGAGCGATCGCTGGAACGCCATCGCCGCCTGGAATCGGCTTGCCTGCGCGTTGTTCGCGTTCGGGCCGCCACCCGCGCGCGGTGCGTCGGGTGTGAACGCCGCCTGAGCCATCCGCGCAAGCGACGAGTCTGCGAGACGTACCGCGTCCGGCGTGAAGCGAGGCGGAACCGAATCGCGTGCCGGCTGCGCCAACACGATCTTGCCGCGCAGCTTGCCGCGGTACTTCTCGAGATCTGGCGCGCTGTCGGCCTTCATCAGCACGACCTCGCCGCGCACCGCGCCGCTGGTCCCGGGCGTCCATGCCGCGGCGTAGGCGATGACCGGGAACGGCTGTGGCGCGATGACGTGCGCGACCATCCGCTCGTTCGTCCAACCGCGCCCGAACGGTCCCCACGTGTCGAGCTCGACGTTCGACATCCCCCATTCGTTCAACTTCTTCGCCGTCCAATCCCCGGCGGCCTTCGTGGCCGGCGACCCGGTGAGCCGCCCGCCGTACACGTCCGTGAGCCAGCTCGCGATCTCCATCACCTGCGAGCGGTTCTGTTCCTCGGACTTGATGCGCGAGATGGCGGCGGTGTCGATTCGCTCCTGCGCGGCGAGCGGAGCCGCGACGATGGCAACGATGGCAATGGCGTGACGAAGCATGGCAGCGAGAGATGATGATCGGTCAGTGGGGCGCGGTCGAATCTACACGCCGGCGCTAACACGTAGGAGTGATCGCGGTCAACCATGGTACGGGCTCGCCCGCGGCGATGTTGACCGGCTTCACCGCGGCTGGCGGTGCGTCAGGGTCCGGGTGGCCGGTACGCGACGTCGAGGATCGCCAGCCGCTGGAGGTGGTCGCCGAGACGCGTCAGGAAATCACGGTAGTTCCGTCGCCCGGCAGGCGTCCACACGACTTCCGCCAGTGCCGTTAGGCGGGGGAACGCCATGTACTCGACCTGCTTCGGACCCTTCATATACTCGGTCCACACCTGAACCTGCGCGCCAAGGATGCGGCCCCGGTGCGCGGCCTCCAGCTCGGCCGGAATCGGTTCGAAGGCGTAGACCGTCTCGAGCGGAAGGTATCCGCCGATCGCCAGCGGCTCGCCCGTTGTGTTCTGCGACTGGTAGTAGTCCAGGTACGTGTGGCTCGTGGGCGCCATGACGACATCGTGACCCGCCCGAGCAGCCTCGATGCCACCCGCCGTTCCACGCCAGGACATCACCGTCGCATTCGGGGCGAGACCACCTTCGAGGATCTCATCCCAGCCAACGAGGCGCCTCCCTTTGCCCGTGAGGAACGCGTCCATCCGCTGAATGAACCAGCTTTGAAGCTCATGCTCGTCCTTCAGACCCAGCTCGCGGATGCGTTCCTGGATGCGCGGGCTCGTCTTCCAGAGCGCTTTGTCCGCCTCGTCGCCGCCGATGTGAATGAAGCGGCTCGGGAACAGCTCGAGCACTTCAGCCAGGACGTCCTGCATGAACGCGACTGTTGAATCCTCGGCGTTCAGGATGTTGGCGTACACGCCCCATCGCATGCCGACGTCCACCGGCTGCCCCGTGACGCCGAGCTGCGGATAGGCAGCGATAGCCGCGAGTGCGTGGCCGGGCATCTCGATCTCCGGAAGCACGTTGACGAACCGGTCGCGCGCGTAGGCGACGATCTCGCGCACATCCTCCTGGGTGTAAAAGCCGCCGTGGCGCTGGCCGTCGAACTTCCACGTCGTCGAATCGGTCGCGCTACCCTGGCGACCCACGACGGTCTGCGTGCGCCACGCCCCGACCTCGGTGAGTCTCGGGTATTTCCGGATCTGAAGCCGCCACCCCTGATCCTCGGTCAGGTGCCAGTGAAAGCTGTTCAGCTTATGGAGTGCGAGGAGGTCGATGTACTTCTTCACGAACTCCTTCGGCATGAAGTGCCGGCCGACGTCGAGGTGCGCGCCGCGCCAGGAGAATCGCGGTCGGTCCACGATGCGCACGGCGGGGATGCCCCAGGCGACGCTGTCGACCCGCGCCTCGCGAAAGGTTTCGGGTGGCAGCAGCTGGCGAATGGTCTGCAGCCCATAGAACACGCCAGCCGGTTCGCGCGCGCGGATCGTGACCTGCCTCGGTGTGACGGTCAGCTCGTACCCCTCGGCGCCGAGGCGCGTGAGGCGGGCGTCGCGGCGGAGGACGATGGCCCGACCTGTCGGAGTTCCGCCGACGCGCACAGCGAGGTTGAGACCGGTCGCGGGCGCGATCGCGGCGGCAAAGCGGCGCGCGATGCCGGCGGTGGCGGCGTCGGCCCAGACGGCCGTGCTCGCGGCGAGCGTAAACCGGCCGGTCCCGACGGTGAGGCTCTCCGGGAGCGGCACGATGGACACGATTGGCGCGTCAGACTGAGCCTGCCCTCGAGCGACCACCGGCGTCAGTGCAGCTGTTGCGAGAGTGGCGGCGCCGAGGAGCGCGATCACGCGGGTGGACATGGGGGATCGGATGGACGTTAGGCAATGCGAGGCTCTGCGGTCACCCGCGAATGTACGTCGTCTGACCGGACCTGCTAGGGCCGCAGCCGGAGCACGTGGTCATCACCCGAGCGAGGCCCGCCGCGACCGTCCCGGTTACTGGTCGTGAAGTAGACCAGCCCGTCGGGTCCCATCACCACCGCGCGCAGGCGCCCAAAGCGTCCGACGAACAGCGACTCGTCGCTGCGCGCACGCCACTCGGCCGACGCCGCCGAGTCACGGGCCACCACCACCCGCCGGAGCTGTTCTCCCTTGAGCGCCGCGACGAACACGCTCCCCGCCCACGGCTGGTGCGGGCCCGTATACGCCGCCACTCCTGACGGTGCGATCCCTGGGTCGCTCCACTCCACCAGCGGTGGCGTGAATCGCCGATCCTCGGAGCGACCCGCGACGGCCGGCCAGCCGAGGTTCCCGCCGCGCGGGATCACGTTCAGCTCATCCCGCCCCTGCCGAAAGCGCTCGTTAGGAAATCCACTCGGCCCGTGATCGGTGCCGATCGCGTCGCCGCTGGGCAACCACGTCAGCCCCTGCACGTTGCGAACACCCCGCGTGTAGACGAGCGAGCCCGGTGTGGGGTTGTCAGCCGGTACCGAGCCATCGGAGCGCATCCGAAGCACCTTGCCGGCGAGCGACGCCGCATTCTGCGCGTGGCTCGGCTCGCGCGCGTCTCCCGTCGCGACGTACAGCATACCGTCCGGCCCGAACGCGATCGCGTCGCCGGCGTGGAATACCGCCGCGGGAATGTCGTCGAGGACGACCGTCGGGCGAACGCCGACTCCGTCCTCGTCGGTCAGGCGGAGCACTCGGTTGACGAGGGCGTCATCGCGATCGACGGTCGCCACGACGTAGATCGCTCGACTGGTCGCGAAGCCCGGCGCGATCGCGATCCCCATGAGCCCCGCCTCGCCCTGCGCGGCAACCGGAAGTGTCGCCCACGGTTCTCGGCGCAACACACCGTTCTCGATCACGCGAATGCGTCCGATCCGTTCGGTCACGAACAGGCGACCGTCAGGCGCGAACGCGAGGGCCCACGGCACCTCGAGCCCGGACGCGACGGTATCGACGGCCGGCAGCTGACCCGCGGCTGGCCGCGCTGCGTTAGGCGTGCTCGCTTCCGGTCGGTCGCACGCAGTGAAGCCGAACGCGATCACAGCCATGACGGCTCGATGCGTCACGAGTCCTCACCCTCCTTGGGCCCGCGTCGCGGCCATCGTCGCGTTTCTCCGTGAGCGAGCAACGCGAGCACAGGCTGTGGGAATCCAGCGTCCGCCCACGCGGCCCGCAAGCGTCGCGGTGGCTCGTCCAGCGCGTCGTCGGCGATGCGGAACGTTCCCCAGTGAATCGGCACGAGCGTCGACGCGGCGGCATCACCGCGACAAAGATCCTCGTATGCACGCACGGCTTCCTCGGGAGTCATGTGCACGTATCGCATGTACCAGCGCGGCTCGTAGGCGCCGATGGGCAGCAGGCAGGCGTCGAACGGACCGATGCGCATACCGATCTCGGCAAAGGCAGGACAGTACGCCGTGTCCCCGGCGAAGTACACGGCCCGCCTAACGCCGTGCGTCGCTTCCGCCGACCAGCCGCTCCACAGCGACCGATTTCGGTCGGCGACGCCGCGGCCGCTCGAGTGTTGTGCAGGCGTGCACACCACGGAGACCGTCCCGGCAGCACGGCGCTCCCACCACGCCATCTCCTCAACCAGACGTGCGCCCGCTCGTCGCACCCGCTCACCCACGCCGAGCGGCGTGAACCACCGCGCGTCGGGAAAGCGTATGGCCAATCGCCTAACGGCGTTCAGATCGAGGTGATCGTAGTGATCGTGCGAGATGAGCACGACATCGATGGGGGGCAAGGACCGGAGGTCCAAGGCAGGCGGCAGGCGCCGTCGAGGTCCAGCGAACCGTACCGGCGATGCGCGATCGGCCCAGACCGGGTCGGTCAGCACGTTCGCGCCGCCGATCTGCACGAGCACGGTCGAGTGTCCTACCCACGTCACCGTGAGCTCGTCCGGGCCGGCCCGCGGTTCCGCGAAGCTCGGCGTCGCGATGTCAAGGACGCGTCCCGGCGGCTCCGGCGATCGCCGCAACCGGTGTGCAAGCGCCCAGCGAACGACGTTGTTGTGACCCGGCGGAGGCCGCGTCGGCCAAGGATTGGTGAAGCGGCGCGATCTGTTCACGCCACCGCCGCGCGCCACGCCAATGGTGTAAGCAGACGGCGCGGCTCGAGTGGCCGCACGCTATCAATGCGCCGGCCGCGCGCCTCGGCGATGGCTCGCGCTGCGCGCTCGCCCGTCTCGCAGCCGCCTTCCATGAACCCCTGCGCATAGCGCGAGCAGTGCTCGCCGGCGAAATGGAGTCCATCGACGGCGTCGCCCTCGACGCCACCGAAGGCCGTCCGCTGGCCAGTGAGGTAGCTTGCGTAGCTCCCACGCGTCCACGGGAACGATGGCCAGTGGAAGCGTACCTCTTTCATTCCCGCGCGTGCGGCGGTGACCCCCGGGAAGACGCGCTCGAGATCCGCCACGAGTCGCGCAGCTTGCTCCGCCGCGGTCCCTTCGCCGAGCTCCACTCCGTGCACGCCACCGGTGAAATTCGTGAGAATGCCCGCGCCGCCCGACTGAAGCCGGCTCGTCTCCCACGTCAGCTGGAACGGCAGGTCCGTGAGCACGCTGCCGTTCGCGCGTTGGCGTTCGCGCCACACGCGCGTGGAGAAACCGACCATCAGCTTTGCGTTCGTGCCATAGCCGAGCTCCGCGATGGCGCGCCGCTGCGGTGTCGGAAGATCGACACCGATGCGCACACTGCGCAGCAAGGTGAACGGCACGGCCACGAGCACGTGGTTCGATGTGGCGGTCGTGCTCGACGACCCACGACGAAGGGAACAGGCGTACGTCCCATCCGCGCGGCGATCGATCGCCTCCAGCACCGTGTTCGTCTCGATCGCGTCAGCGAGCCGGTCGCCGAGTGCGCGGACGATGAGATCGTTGCCGCCGCGGACGTGAAAGCGTTCGTCGCTTTCGCCGAAAATCCGGAACGGATCGGGATCCGGGTCGATCATCAACAGGAAGTTCAGCGCCGACTGCCGGTCGGGCGCGACACCATACTCGGTCGTGTACCCGACATCGAGCAGCTTGCGGAACCATCCGCTCACACCGACGGAGTCGAGCCATTGAGCGATCGACATTCGGTCGAGCTCGAGCGCTTCCGGCCCTGGCTGCTGATGAGTGACGTCGGGGTTGGTGCCGAGTGGTGCGATGGCGGCGGTGACTCGAGCCGCGATGGGGACGAACGCGTCTACGATGTCTCGCTCGCGGCGCATCGCCCCGTCGAAGTAGAAGGTCTCGTGCGCGAGCGTCGGATCATCCGTCGACAGGTCATCGAACTCGATTGCCAGTTCCGCGGCCAGCGCGCGAATGCGCTCATGGTTCGTGTCCACGAGCTCTCCGCCCAGCTCGCACACCTGTCCGTCTGCGAAGAAGTTTCGGAGAGAGTACATGCGGCCGCCAACACGGTTCTGCGCCTCGATGATCCGCACCGGGATACCAGCCTGACGGAGGCGATAGCCAGCGGTCAGTCCGGCGACGCCGGCACCGATGATGAGCACGGGCGGACCGCCGTCGCCGGGTTGCGGCGTCACGCCTGGTGGACGAGGCGGGGCGCATGCGTCGAGCGCCGCGACCGCGGCGACGGCAGCGCTGCCGGCGACGAACTCACGGCGGGTTACGCCTCGCGCGTCGCGGCGGAGATCGACGCGCGCGTCGTCGCGGCGGTCGAGCACCTCGTCGACCGGCTCGGCGTGTGTGATGGCGTAGGAGGCAACGCGATACGAGCGCTGCAGGAGACGAAACAGCGGAGTCCGCGACATCGGCGCTGGGTTGAGGGCATCGCGAGCACACAGAGGCCCGTCAGCGAACGAGGTGACGGTCGTCGCGCGCGCCGGCGAAGCCGGACGAGATTGGTGCACACGACGCGACTCGGCAAGGCACGGCGCTTGCCCCTAGTAGGGTCCCCACCGCTTCAACATCCAGGAGACGTCATGACAATTCTCACCTGGCTTATTGTCGGTCTCGTCGCGGGGGTGCTCGCCTCCATGGTGATGGGTGGCACCGGCTATGGTCTCATCGGCGACATCATCATCGGGATCGTGGGCGCGTTCGTCGGCGGGTGGTTGTTCGCGCAGCTCGGCGTGTCGTCACCGTGGGGTGGTTTGCCCGGGACGATCTTTGTGGCATTCATCGGCGCCGTGGTTCTGCTGTTCATCCTCCGACTCGTTCGCGGCGCTCGAAGAACCGTGTAACGCCGTCGGCGTTCACACGGATCAAGGGGGCAGAGTTGTTGAAATCCGATGCATCGGATTTCAACAACTCTGCCCCCTTGAATACTCCGCGCTACGGGAGGTTGAGGGCTGGCTTCACCTGACCACGGTGACACGTCGTGCAGTTCACCAAAGCGTTAGGCCCCTTCAGATTGGGGATGTTGCGCAGCAGCTGCGTATTGATCGCGGTGGCCATCGCGCTCATGTCGCGGGCGATCTGCTTCTGCGGCTTGTCGTCCCGGTCCCACTCGCCCGCGACGTGGCAGTGCGTGCAGCTCACCCCCAGCGATTTGCCGTAGCCGATGTTCATGATCGAGAGCAGCCGCGCTGCCGGCACGTTCGTGAGCGTCTTCAGGTTCTTGAAGACCTGCGAGGCCGGCTGCTGCTCGCGACCAGCGATCTCCTGCATCACCTCGGCGACGTAGCGCTCGCGTTCGCGCGTCACCGAGTCCGTTTGGGTGCCCGCGGGCGCGGTAGCCGAGGGCGCCGCGTTTCCCGGAGCCGTCGTCTGGCTGGTTCCCGGACTCGGCGACGGCTGCGGAGTTTCGCTGGTGCGTGCCGTTGTGCAAGCCACGACTACGATCACGCTGGCCAGCCTCCATCGACGACGCATGGTCTCCCCCTGGACGAAGTCATCGGTACGCCGGCGCGGGCGCGCGACATGGCTCAGGATGACGTCGATACGATGCGGGCAGAACGGGAATCGTGCGAGTCGAGTTTTTCGGTCGTCGAGTCGCATTCGAGCGGGGCGACTTCCGGCGCGAATTGGGGTCGGAGCCGGGGTCAGCTTCATTACTCTGCCCCCCGGCTCCGACCCCCGAATAGACCCCAACTAACCGCTATCGCTCCACGATTTCCTTGAGCGCGTCCTTGACACGCGGATCCTGCGAGTGGGCCAGCGCGTTGACAGCGCGGCGACGCATCGAGTAGTTCGGGTCGGTCTTCGCGATCGCGAGCAGCTTGTCCATCGCCGGCTTCGTGCCGTTCTGTGACAGCGCCGAGATCACCGCCTCCTTCATCTGCGGGTCATCCACGCGATCGTACAGGCTCACGATGTCGCCGACCGGCGTACCCGCCCGGTCGCTGAGCTGGACGGCGCGGCGACGCAGCCGGATCGACTCGTCGTTGTTCGTCGCGATGGTCATGAGCCACTTCGCGTTCGCCGAGCCGCCCATATCACCGAGCGCGGTAAGGACCGCCTCCTTCGTCTTCTCGCTCGGCAGCTTCGCGTACAACCCGCGGAGAAAGTCCGCGTCCTGACTCGTTGCGTAGTCGCGGCCGATGCCGCGTATGGCCGCGACCCGCATCTCGTCGTTCAGATCGTCGCGTTGCACGGCCGTCCGGAGATAGGTGCGAGCGCGCGGGTCGCCCGACTGCGCGAGCGTCGTCAGCGCCTGCTTTCCGAGCCAGACGTCCTGCGTCGACCGGGAGATCTCGATCAATGCAGGAATTCCTTCCCCGTTCTCCTGGCGCGACAGCACGCGCAGGGCGCTCTGGCGCACCTGTTGGTTGTCGTTCTCGTCGCGGGCGATGGCACCTAACGCCTGGGCGAGCTGGCTCGCCGACACGCCGCCGCGCTCCTCGGGCGCCCGGCTCAACCAGTTGATCGCCGTGCTGCGTGTCTCTCGCGCCCGCGATTGATCGCGCGCGATCGCCAGCAGCTGCGGCGTCACCGTCGTACTATCGCCGAGCATGGCCGGAGCGATGGCGTCGCGACCGGGGCGACCGTCCAGGCGCGCGGCGAGCGAGATCAGATAATCCGCCGCGTCTTTCGTGGACACGGCGCCGAGATCCGTGACGCCAGGGCTCGACTGCACCGGGCCGACGTAGGTGTTCACATCCACGATCTCCTTCCCCGCCCGGCCGAGAACGACGCGCACCGGCCCGGGCTGACAGGGCTCGTTCCGAAGCGTGGCGTCGTTCATGGTCCCGTACCACGATGACCCGTTGATCGAGTAGTACGTGCGGCCATTCCCGCACACGCCTGGCCGAGCGGCGAAGTTGAACTGTACCGGGCCGTCGGCCGCTGACGCGATGCGCTGGGTGAGGTTCTGCGCTTTGCCGGCCGGCGGCAGGAGAAAAACGGCCGCGGCGGCGAGGGCCAGCCGTGAGGTTGCAGTCATTTGTCGATGATCTCCAGCAGAAGCTTCGTAGCGCGGGGATCGTTCTTTCGCATCAGCGCGTTGATCGCGCTCTTCCGCAGGTTCGGGTCGGTGTCGTTCTTGACGATGTCGAGGAGCTTGTCCGTCGCCTCGGGCTCGCGTCGCTGGCCGTAGACGTTGATGAGCTGCTCACGCATCTGCCGGTCCGCGACGGTGGTGTACAGCTTCACCGCGTCGCCGATGGGCATGTTGCGCGACGCGACACGCGACAGGGCGGCAGTCCGAACCTCCAGCGGCTCGTCGCCATTGCGCATCAGCCCGAGCAACCACTGATCGTTCGTCTCGCCGCCGAGGTGGCCGATCACGCGCGCAATGCGGGCCTTCACGCGTGGGTTGTCGATCTTCGGATAGACCCCGCGGAGGTAGGCGGCGTCCTCGTCGGTCGTGCGCTCCGAGTTCTCGAACCCGCCAACGGCCTCGATGCGCAGACGCTCCGGCGCGTCGGCACGCTCGATGAGCGCACGCACCGCTTGTTTCGCACGTGGGTTGGGGTTCGACGCGAGCGCTCGCGCGGCGGTCCGCTGCACGCTCTGATCGGTCGACGTTCGCAGCACTTCGTCGAGCGTGTTCACCGCGATGTCGCTCGGCGACCGGGCGAGGTACTGGATGGCTGAGTTCCGCACTTCGGTCTCGGGATCATTGAGCGCGACGTCACGCAGAATCGCCGGGGCTTCCGCGTCACCCGACTGTCCGAGGACGTAGACGGCCTGGCGCCGCAGCGGCGCAGAGCACTCATCCTTTCGGGCCAGCACGCGTTTCACCGTCGCAGCGACCGACGCCGGGTCAGTCTGCGCCAGCTGCCTCAGCGCCTCCGCCCGGACGGCGATGTCCTCACGATCGCACGTGGGTTGACCCTGCCCACTCATCGTCTGTTGGAGCGCCCGTCTGGCGGCAGGATCGCCGCGCTCAGCGAGCCGGCCTCGGATGCGCGTTGTTAGCGTAGCCGCGTCGGACTGCGTCTTCGCCGACGGGAACTTCGTGCGCAGGGTTTCGAGTGAGACCAGCGCAGCCTTCAGGTCATCGGTGCCGCCAATGCGGTAGAGCGCGAACGCCTGCCAGTAGAGCGCGTCAGGCGCATAACCGGAGTTCGGAAAGCGCTGCGGAATGGAACCGAAGCCGGACGCCGCGCGGCGCCACTCCCCGCGATTCAGCAGCTCGTACGAGGCCTTGTAGAGTGAATCAGCGGGGTCGCCCTGGAGCCACGGTGCACGAGGCCGCGTCGGGAACGGTTCGCCCACATCTGCGTAGCTGCGGAGTGGCTTCGGAGTAATGAGATGCTCATCGCCCGGCCATGCCCCGTGCGACTCGAACTTCGGCGTCCGGAGGCTCATCTCGGGCTTCTCGAAATGCGCCTTCGGCGTCTCGAACATCTCGAACTTCATGTCCGGCTTCTCGAACTTCTCGAATCTCATGTCCGGCTTCTCGAACTTCATGTCCGGCATCTCGGCGTGGAACTTCTTCGGAGA
>Ga0075421_100004956_pt1 | contig 16044 bp, 14 predicted proteins | sample SoiMetdeltSBSDD5_FD_75292 | JGI IMG/M metagenome (GOLD analysis project Ga0075421, IMG submission 75292) | Bulk soil microbial communities from a Populus tree surrounding site in Tennessee, USA - Soil MetaG P. deltoides SBSDD5 | ecosystem: Environmental > Terrestrial > Soil > Tree plantation...
GCGCCGCCTCCACACGGCACAGCACCGCCCGGGCATCTTCGTCTCCCGCCAGTGTCGCCAACAGCAGCCCATCGACGCGCTTGGTCGTGGACAGCCACAGCTCGAGCCTGCGCCACCATCTCGGCGGAGCCACTTCACGCCTGCGGGTCGGAGCCACCCCGGACCGCGCCGTGCGTCAATCTCGACGCGAGGGGCGGTCTGCCGGGATCCACATCGGCAGAGCGCCCTTTTTCGCGCCTGCCTAGCCGACCGCCTCGCCCGGGGCGTAGGCGCTGATCGCCAGGGCGTGGACCTTGGTCTTGAGCTCCTCCGCCAGCGCCTCGTTGACGAGACGCTGGCGCGCAAGGCGTGACTTGCCGGCGAACAGTGGGGAGACGACGAGTACGCGGAAATGGCTCTCGCCGGTCTTGGGTGAATGCCCATGGCCGGCATGCAAGTGCGACTCGTTCACGATATCCAGGCGGACAGGCTGCAGCGCTTCCACCAGTTTATCGCGAATAGTGGCCTCGACTGACATTTTGGCGAAACTCCTCCTCGATCCCATGTGTCAACGTGGGGTGCGGTATAGCAGATGCGCAACGGAGCCCAGAGATGGTCTCCCGCAGAGCCTTGTGCCGTGACCGGCTAGCGCTCATACTTAGTGTGATGAAGCTCGACTCGAAACATTTCGACTCTCTGCGTGCCAAGCCGGCGGGCGATGACATGGCACCGCACGCGGCTGCACCCGCCTGTCAGTGGAAGGGCTGCGGCAACGCCGGCCTTTACCGGGCCCCCATGGGACGGGGCAAGGAGGGCAAGTATTATCTGTTCTGCCTGGATCACGTTCGGCAATTCAACGCCTCGTACAACTATTTCGACGGCTGGAGCAACGCCGAGGTGGAGGCGTTCCAGAAGGACGCCGTGATCGGCCACCGCCCGACATGGAAGGCCGGTCTCTCCGGCGGCGGCGTTCATTACAAGGCAGGCTTCGGCCGCGCCTTCGAGGATCCGCATGCCTTCCTTGCGGGGCGCGCACGCCGCGCTGGCAGCGAGCCCACACGCAAGCTCAAGCCGCTGGAGCGCAAGGCCCTGGAAGCGCTGGGCCTGGTGGAAGGCGCCGGTCGCTCCGAGATCAAGGCCCGCTTCAAGCAGCTGGTGAAGCGCCACCACCCGGACGCCAACGGGGGCGACAAACGGTCCGAGAACAAGTTGCGTGAAATCATCCAAGCCTATAACTATCTCAAGCAGGCTGGGCTCGTGTGAGGCCCGCCAGCAAGAACGAAAACTACCCCACTTGTGGCTGACCCGGTGCAGTACGTCCCGACCGGCACCGGGAGCAAACATCCGGAAACGAACTATATGCCCGCCCAAGCCCAAGCCGGCGTCCCCGGCATGCCGGACATGAAAGTGTCCGTGCGCCAGCTCTTCGGCATCGACAGCGATTTGGAGGTGCCGGCCTACTCCAAGGCCGACGAGCACGTACCGGACGTCGACAGCGACTACGTCTTCAACCGGGAAGTGACGCTGGCGATCCTGGCCGGCTTCAAGCACAACCGCCGGGTGATGATCCAGGGCTACCACGGCACCGGCAAGTCGACCCACATCGAGCAGGTCGCGGCGAGGCTCAACTGGCCGCTCGTGCGCATCAATCTGGACAGCCACGTCAGCCGCATCGACCTGATCGGCAAGGACGCCATCGTCTTGAAGGATGGCAAGCAGGTCACCGAGTTCAAGGAGGGTATGCTGCCCTACTGCCTGCAGACCAACACCGCGCTCTGCTTCGACGAGTACGACGCCGGCCGGCCCGACGTGATGTTTGTCATCCAGCGCGTGCTCGAGCAATCGGGCCGGCTCACGCTGCTCGACCAGTCCAAGGTGATCAGGCCGCATACGGCCTTCCGCCTGTTCTCGACCACCAATACGGTCGGCCTGGGGGATACCTCGGGCCTCTACCACGGCACCCAGCAGCTCAATCAGGGCCAATTGGACCGCTGGTCGATCGTGGTAACCCTCAACTACCTGCCGCACGACGAGGAGACGCGCATCGTGCTCGCCAAGGCGAAGAGCTTCGCCAAGAGCGACGCCAAGCGCAAGGTGGTGTCCAACATGGTGCGCGTCGCGGATCTCACCCGCAACGCCTTCATCAACGGCGACCTCTCCACCGTCATGAGCCCGCGCACGGTGCTGACCTGGGCCGAGAACACCGAGATTTTCAACGACCTCGGCTTCGCCTTCCGGATGACCTTCCTCAACAAGTGCGACGAGCTGGAGCGACCCCTGGTGGCCGAGTTCTACCAGCGCTGCTTCGGCGAGGAGCTGCCCGAAAGCGCGGCCAACGTCGCCCTGTCGTGAAGGCGATGATCCACGGCACCACCCGGGGGAGGTGCGATGAGGAAGCCCGTCGTCCTGGCAGTCGCTGCGGCGGCGTTGGTCGCCGCAGCTTGGTGGGCGCGAGCCCAAATGCCGCAAACCGCATGCAGCGTCGGCCACGCTGGCTACCAGGCTCTGCCAATGAAAGTCAGCTACGACAAGGCCAGGGATCTGCTCGGTTGCAATGGCCAGCTCGTGTCACGCCAGAAGCGCGGTGAGCTCGTGATCGAGTCCTATGCCTGGCGCGGCACTGGCGGGCTTTATGGTCGAGCAGAGGCCGTCTTCATCGACAACGCGTTGGAGAAGAAGTCCTTCGTCTCCGTCGGGGTCACTGTGAACATGGAGAGCGAGGGGACGGACAAGGGCTACCGGCAACCTTGACGGAGCGGCTCGCAGGTCGGGTTGCGCGGACAGCGGCAGAAACCCGGCACAAGCGAACAACCTACAAGTGACGAGCATGGCGCAGAGCAAGCACAAGGAAGGCCCGGCGGAGCCCTTCAAGCGGGTTCTGGGGCTTGCCGTCCGCGCCATCGCCGCCGACGACGAGGTGCAGGTGAGCTACGCTCCCGGCAAGCCGGAGATCGACGGCAAGTCGGTTCAGCTGCCCGAGCCCTCGCGTGTCCCTTCGGCCCGGGAGATCGCTGTGATCCGTGGCTGGGCCGACAGCCTGGCCCTCACGGCTGCCTGCCACGACCCCAAGCTCCACTCCAGGCTGGCCCCGCGCGCGGGTCCCGCCAAGGCCGTGTTCGAGGCCGTGGAGCGGGCGCGCATCGAGGCGCTCGGCGCCAACCGCATGCCCGGCATGGCGGCCAATCTGACGGCCCGGGTCGAGGACCAGTACGGTCATGGCAGGTATGCGGAAATTACGGAGCGGGGCGATGCCCCCCTGGAGGACGCTCTCGCTCTCATCGTGCGCGAGCAGCTGAGCGGCGCGGCGCCGCCGAAGACCGCCAAGGCCATGGTGGACCTCTGGCGTCCCTGGATCGACGAGCGCGCTGGCCAGGCGCTATCGCGCCTGAGCCAGTTTGCCGACGACCAGGCCGCCTTCGGCCAGGTCATGCGCGATGTCTTGAGAACCCTCGACCTCTCCGACGAGCTCTCGGATGGCGAGCGCGAGGAGGGCGACCAGGAGGACTCGGAAGGCGGCGACCAGCAGGTCCAGGACCAGCAGGAGGGGCAGGAGGCCGAGGACCGGGCCACCGAGGAGGAGCGTGGCGAAGGCAAGGAAGGCGAGCCCGTCGATGCGCCGCAGGACGCCGACTTCGACGAGACCGATTCCGACGGCGACTTCGAGGAGCTGAGCGACGCACGCGAGCGCAGGCCCAACTTCAACGTCCTCGACAGTCCCGAAGCGTTCGGTTACCGGGTCTTCAGCCGGCAGCACGACGAGGAGATCGCCGCCGAGGATCTCTCGACCCCCGACGAGCTGGAGCGGCTCCGCTCCTTCCTCGACAAGGAGCTGCGGCACCTGCAGAGCGCGGTGGGCCGGCTCGCCAATCGGCTGCAGCGCAAGCTGATGGCGCAGCAGAGCCGCGCCTGGGACTTCGATCTCGAGGAGGGCATACTCGACACGGCCCGCCTCACGCGCGTGGTGACGGACCCGCTCCATGCCCTGACGTTCAAGCACGAGCGCGACACCGTATTCCGCGACACGGTCGTAACGCTCCTGCTCGACAACTCGGGCAGCATGCGCGGGCGGCCGATCATGGTGGCGGCGTGTTGCGCCGACATCCTTGCGCGCACGCTGGAGCGATGCGGCGTCAAGGTGGAGATCCTGGGCTTCACGACCAAGGCCTGGAAAGGCGGGCAGGCCCGCGAGGCGTGGCTCGCCGCCGGCAAGCTGCCCAATCCGGGCCGCCTCAACGATCTGCGCCACATCGTCTACAAGGCAGCCGACGCGCCTTGGCGCCGGGCCAAGCGCTCGCTCGCCCTGATGATGCGCGAGGGCCTCCTGAAGGAGAACATCGACGGCGAGGCGTTGGCCTGGGCCCATCGCCGCCTGCTGGGCCGGCCGGAGCGGCGGCGCATCCTCATGATGATTTCCGATGGCGCGCCGGTCGACGACTCCACGCTGTCGGTCAACACCGGCAACTATCTCGAGCAGCACCTGCGCCAGGTGATCGAGGAGATCGAGACGCGCTCGTCGGTGGAGCTGATCGCCATCGGCATCGGCCACGACGTGACGCGCTACTACCGCCGTGCGGTAACGATTACCGATCCGGCCGAGCTTGCCGGCGCCATGACAGACAAGCTTTGCGAGCTGTTCGAGGAGGGGGCCGAGCCCTATCGCCCGAGCCCGGCGCCGGCTGCGCCCCGCCGCAAGCTGCACTGAGCCCGGCCGCGCCCGGCTGGCTGCCGCCAACAGGTCGCTCGTCGGGCGCACTCCCTTCGTTGCCGGGGTAACCCGTTGTTATCGCTGCGCAGTGACTATGAGGCACCCGAGCGCGTAGGGGAGGCGGCCGGCCGGCAGCGACCCTGCCTCGGCAAGTTTGGTCGAGCGCCGGAGAGATCATGACGCACGCGATGGGCGCCGGCGGCATCACACGCCGCATGCTTCTGGGTGGCCTCGCCGCAAGCGCCTGCACGGCGCACGCGCCCCTGGGCCTCGCCCAACCCCCGGAGGCCCGCGAGGGGACCGGGACCCCGATCGCGATCAACGCCAGGACCATTGCCGGCTTCCAGCCCGGCCGTCCCGAGGCAACACGGTTCGGCGACCTGGAGTTTCGCGGCGGTCTCGTGCTTTCGTCGCCGAGCGAGGACTTCGGCGGCTGGTCCGGCTTGGTCATGGCGGCAGATGGCAAGGCCCTGCTCGCCGTCTCCGACGCCGGCTCCTGGCTGCGTGCCGATGTCGCCTACGCCGGCACCAGGCCTACGGCGCTCACCGGCGCACGCCTGGGCTCCCTGCGCGGCCTGCGCGGTCGTGCCTTGAGCGCCAAGCGCGAGCAGGACGCGGAAGCGGTCGCCCTCCTCGAGGGGTCCCTCGACCGCGGCACCCTGCTCATCGGCTTCGAGCGGCTGCATCGCATCGGCCGCTTCGAGATCCGCGACGGTCGGATCGAGCCGCCGTCCGAGCATCTCGCCATCCCGGATGAGGCGCGCCGCATGCCACGCAACCAGGGCTTCGAGGCGCTGGCCGTGATCCGGGCCGGCCCGCTCGGAGGCTCGCTCGTCGCCTTCGCCGAGCGCTTCACGCGGGGCAGCGGCTATCACACGGGGTGGATCTGGGTCGCAGGCACGCCGCACCGCCTGCAGCTGCGCGACATCGACGGCTTCAACATCACCGACGCGGCAGGTCTCCCCGATGGCGGGCTGTTGGTGCTCGAGCGCTACTTCCGCTGGACCGAAGGGGTCAGCATGCGCATCCGCCGCCTCCAGCCGGGCGAGATCAGGCCGGGCGCGCGGCTGACAGGCCGCATCGTGTTCCAGGGCGATTCGAGCTATGAGATCGACAACATGGAGGGCATGGCCGTCCACCGCGGCGCCGGCGGGGAGACGGTGGTCACCCTGATCTCGGACGACAACTTCAACCGCCTCCTCCAGCGCACCGTGCTTCTGCAGTTCGGTCTGGCCGGCTGAGTGGCACTGCACGCCCCGAAAAAAGCGGCCGAGTCGTCCTACGCGACCGCCTGCTCTGCCTGCGCTTTCGACACAGCGCGCTTCAGCTTCTGGCAGCGGTCCGAAAGCGAATCTTCCTTCGCCTTCGTCAGGAAGGCATCGAGGCCACCGGCCCGCTCGACCGACTTCAGGGCGTGTGCACTGATGCGCAGGCGCACCTTGCGCTGCAACACGTCGCTGATCAGCGTTACATCGACCAGATTGGGCCGGAACGTGCGTTTGGTCTTGTTCTCGGCGTGGCTGCGCAACTGGCCCGACATCGGGCCCTTGCCGGTCAGCTCGCATCGGCGTGTCATTCGAGCGGTCCTTGGAAGTGCGAACGGCGCGTGAGCGTGCGCCCTGTGGCGAACGGGTCTCGCCTGCGCGGCCGTTCTATACGAGAACCCAGTCGCGTCAAGGCTTTGTGCTCGCACCAGCCAGCTGTTACGCTATTCTTTACCGGCCGTGAAATAGCGTCGCGAGACACAGAATTGACGCAAACCCTGCTAGCGTACCCGCGAAGAATCTGGTGGTTGCCGTGCGTCGCTGAACATGTGTAGGGGCTACGTAATGAAGCGCCTGGTGCCGATTGTCGTGAGTCTTGCAGCGTTCGTCCTCGGCGATACCTACGCCAGTCGAGTGCTCGCATTGCCGGCCACCGTCCGCGCTGTCTACGAGGTCAATTTCAACGGCTTCACGGTCGGCACCTTCGAGTTCGTGTCCCAGGCCGAGGAGCAGAGCTACACCCTGACGGGCAACGCGCAGCTCACCCTGCTGCTCGGCGCATTCACCTGGATCGGCGAGACCAGGACGTTCGGATTGATCGCCAACGAGACCCCCAGACCCGCCGCGTTCTCATTCGACTTCCGCACCAACAACAACAAGTCGGGCTCGACCAAGATCGACTTTGCCAACGGCGGCGTTTTCGATGTCCGGAACTCTCCTCCCGCAACGCTCAAGGTGGATACGGTGCCACTGCGAGAGCAGCACCTGAAGGGCGTGCTCGATCCCCTCAGCGCCATCCTGGTCGTCGCGAGCTACACCAATCCCGATCCCTGCGATCACCGCCTGCCCATATTCGACGGCAAGGAGCGCTTCGATCTCGTGCTGTCCTACAAGGGCCAGGTGAAAGTGAGCGAGCAGCAGCCGAGCGGGCAGCCGGCCATCGCTCACGTCTGCCGTGTGAAGTATCGGCCGATTGCCGGTCACAAGGTCGATGCTGAAAGCTCGTACCTGGCGACGAGCGATGCCATCGAGGTCTCGTTGCGCCCGATCCCGAGCGCCAACGTCCTCGTCCCCTACCAGATCACGATTCCAACGTTGATAGGCTACGCCACGATCGTATCGAAACGGGTGGAGATCGAATCTCCGGGGCTCCCACAAATCGCGCTCCTGCATTGAGGCCGCGCCCGGCCCAGGCCTCGCGCAGCTCACATCGTCTCCCTCCGGCAACACTGCGAAGCCGCTCTGAGCGCCGCTTTTTGGGCATCAGCCCTTGATCTTGCCGCATCGCTCTGCAATGCCTCGCCTAGACCGACGCCGAAGGGCTTCCCGATGAGCCGACATTTGGAACACCGCATCCGCAACGTCACCGCCGTGCTCGGCCCGACCAACACCGGCAAGACGCACCTCGCGATCGAGCGCATGCTGGGGCATCGGTCCGGGCTCATCGGCCTGCCCCTGCGCCTGCTGGCCCGCGAGGTCTACGACAAGATCGTCGCCAGGGTCGGCACCGACGCAGTCGCCCTGATCACCGGCGAGGAGAAGATCAAGCCGGAGCAGCCGCGCTACTACGTCTGCACGGTCGAGGCCATGCCGCGCGAGCCCGATGTGGATTTTCTGGCGATCGACGAGGTTCAGCTCGCCGCCGACCCGGAGCGCGGGCATATCTTCACCGACCGCCTGCTGCATGCGCGTGGCCGCGAGGAGACCCTGCTGCTCGGCGCCCAGACTATGCGTCAGGCCATCGCCGATTTGATACCCGGCGCGAATTTCATCTCCCGTCCACGCCTGTCGAAGCTCGGCTACGCGGGCGAGAAGAAGATCACGCGCCTGCCGACGCGCACGGCCGTCGTGGCGTTCTCGGCATCCGAGGTCTACGCCATTGCCGAGCTGATGCGCCGCCAGCGGGGCGGCGCCGCGGTCGTGCTGGGGGCCCTGAGCCCGCGCACGCGCAACGCCCAGGTGGCCCTCTACCAGTCGGGCGACGTCGACTTTCTGGTCGCGACCGACGCGATCGGGATGGGTCTCAACCTCGACGTGGACCACGTGGCGTTCGCCGGCGTGCGCAAGTTCGATGGGCAGACGCACCGCGACCTCATCCCGGCGGAGCTGGCCCAGATCGCCGGGCGTGCCGGGCGGCATATGAACGACGGCACCTTTGGCGTCACCGGCAACGTCCAGGCATTCTCCACCGACCTCATCGAGCGGCTCGAGACCCACGCCTTCGACAACGTGAAGGCGCTGCAATGGCGCAACCGGGACCTCGATTTTCGCTCTCTGGACCGGCTGCGCGAGAGCCTGCGTCTGATCCCGGTTGAGCAGCGTCTCACGCGCGCGCGCATGGCGGACGATACGCTGGCTCTGGAGACCGTCAGCGGCGACCGGGAGCTGACGGACCTGGCCACCTCGCCAGAGGCGGTGGCGCGCCTGTGGGACGTCTGCCAGGTTCCGGACTATCGCAAGATCTCCGCACAGGATCATGCCGAGCTGGTCTCCGCCCTCTACAAGTTCCTGATGAGCCCGGCGGGGCGCATCCCCGCCGACTGGTTTGCCAAGCAGGTGGCCTTCGCCGACCGCACCGACGGCGACATCGACACCCTGGCCACGCGCATCTCCCACATCCGCACGTGGACCTTCGTCTCGAACCGCCGCGACTGGCTGGACGATCCCGAGCACTGGCAGGGACGCACGCGCGCCATCGAGGACAGCCTCTCCGACGCCTTGCACGAGTGCCTGACCCAGCGCTTCATCGACCGGCGCACCAGCGCCCTGATGCGCGGCCTCAAGCAGAAGGACGAGCTGGTCGCCGACATCGCTCAGGATGGCGCAGTCCAGGTCCAGAACCACTACGTGGGCCGCCTGCAGGGCTTCCGCTTCTTCCCCGACACGCAGGCCGAAGGGGTCAATGGCAAGGCGGCGCGCAGTGCGGCCGCGCAGGTGCTCGCCAGAGAGCTCGCCATGCGCGCGCGCCGTGTGGCGTCGGCCAAGAGCGACGCGTTCAAGCTGAGCCGGCTCGGTCAGATCCTGTGGCGGGACGAGGAGATCGGGCGGCTCGAGGCCGGCGACGACCTCCTGAAGCCCATTGTGGTGATCGCGGCCGACGAATCCATGAGCGCGGCGGACAAGGAGAAGGTGCAGGAGCGGTTGGTCGCCTGGGTCTCCGAGATCATCCACCAGCGCCTCAAGCCGCTCGTGGACATCGCCGCTGCCAAGGACCTGTCCGGACTTGCGCGCGGCATGGCGTTCCGGCTGAGCGAGGGCTTGGGGATCCTGCGGCGCGACGCGGTGGCGGAGGAGGTACGGGCGCTCGATCAGCCGGCACGCTCGCAGTTGCGCAACTACGGTGTGCGCTTCGGCGCCTTCAATATCTACTTTCCCGCGCTCCTCAAGCCGGCTGCCGTCGAGCTGGCATTCCGGTTGTGGGTGCTCAAGTGCGGCGCGGCCAACGGCCTGGACTTGGCCAACCCGCCCGACTTGCCGCGTCCTGGCCTCACGTCGCTCCTCATGGACGCGCGCCTCCCGGAGGCCTTCTATCGCATCGCCGGCTATCATCCTTGCGGACCGCGGGCCGTCAGGATCGACATGCTGGAGCGGCTCGCAGACCAGATCAGGCCACTGGTGGCGTGGCGGCCGAACCCCGCCAGCTCCAATCCGCCTCCAAAAGGGGCCACGGGAGACGGCGGGTTCAGGGTCACACCCGACATGATGTCGATCCTGGGGTGCTCGTCGGGCAACGTGGGCGAGGTGCTGCAGACGCTGGGCTTCCGCCTCGAGCGTGTGGCGGTGGCGCCGGCCCCCCTGCCGCCAGAGAACGGAGCTGCCGGCGAGGCCGCCGCTGCAGCCGCGGCCGAGGCGGCTGACACGACTCCCGCACCAGGCACGGATGCGAACGGCGGACAGCCCGGCGAGCCGGCCCCGGCAGCGGCAGCGGAGGCCACCGCCGCAGGGGCCGACGAGAGCGCCGCGGGCGTCTCCGAGCCGGCGGCTTCGCCCGAGAAGGCACCTGCCGAGGCGAGGTGGGACGAAGTCTGGCGCCCGCGCAGGCAGGGCCGCCAGCATGACCGCCCGCGTCGCCGGCACAGCGACCATGGAGCGGCGAACAACGCCCAGGCGAGGCAAGGCGAGCAGGCTGAGGGGCGTCCGGGGCAGCGCGGCAAGGAGGTCTGGCGCGACCGCCGCCAGCAGCGCAAGCAGGGCCCGCCCGGGCGTCGGGAGCAGCGGCCGCGCACCTACGGGCACTCGGCGTCACCGCCCCCCAAGTCCGGGATCGACCCCGACTCGCCGTTTGCGGCCCTGAGCTCGCTCAAGGCGGCGCTGGAGCGGCAAAGCCAGGAATAGCGGCGAGCCGCGATGGGGGCAGACCGCACGACGCCAGACCCGCTGTCGGCGCTGCCCCAACGCCTCGACAAGTGGCTCTGGTTTGCCCGGATCCTCAAGAGCCGGACCTCGGCGGCTCAGCTGATCGAGGGCGGCAAGGTCCGGGTGAACCGGGTTCGGGTGGTCAAGCCCAGCCATACCGTGCAGAAGGGCGACATCCTGACGATCGCGCTGCGCGGTCGGGTGCTCGTGCTGAGGATATTGGCGGGCGGAACGCGCCGCGGGCCGCCACCGGAAGCCAGGCTCCTCTATGAGCCTGTCGACGGTCAGGTCCGGCAATCACCGGGTGGGTGAGCGGCGATAGGGGTTCAGTGTTGCGCCGGCCGGCGAGCCGGATGGCCGCCGCGACATTTCTGCACTTGCGCCTTGCGGCCGTTCCTCCACTTGTGCAACAGATGCGCTCCCATCGATAAGCACTGCATGAGAACTGCGCTACTTGGCGTGAAACGAGCATGACCTACATCGTCAACGAGAATTGCATCAAGTGCAAATACACGGATTGCGTGGAGGTCTGCCCGGTCGACTGCTTCTACGAGGGCGCCAATATGCTGGTCATCCATCCGGATGAGTGCATCGACTGCGGCGTCTGCGAGCCAGAGTGCCCGGTCGATGCAATAAAACCGGATACCGACCGCGGCGCCCAGCAATGGCTCAAGATAAACCGAGAGTATTCGGAGAAGTGGCCAAATATTACTTCAAAGAAGCCGGCACCCGAAGGTGCTGATGATTTTCGTGACCAGAAGGACAAGTTCAACAAGTATTTTGATCCGGAGCCCGGCTCCGGAGACTAGCTGGCAAACTGTCAGGTCATCTTATCTGCACGCTACGGTTGCGTGAGCCGTCGCGGCTGAGTATTTGACGAACTTAAGCATTTTGCGATGCTGCCGAGCGAGAAACCGCCCCCGCCCGCTTCAAGATCGGTGAAAATTGTGTTATGGTGCTTGCGTGTGGTCTTGGCGTGAACACATCTGGAACACACGACGTCAGATAGCGCGATTTTCCCGCTGCACGACCACTGGACGGCGTACAGCTGGCGATTGCGCCGACGTGTGGACGCGTTTTTGGGCACGACAGGGGTTGGAGGCGGCTTGCCCTCGCGGTGCCGTCAGCGGTGGGTTGGGCCGACACGCCGTCTATTACCTGTTGCAGCTCGGCGGCACAGGGCGGTTTCTAGTCTGCACGCGAATGTAGAGTGAGAGCGACATGGCGCAGAGAATGGCCTCGAGCAGGGCGAAGAAAGTCAATAAGAAGCCCGCCAGCCGCAAGGCGGCGCACCCCATGCCGACTGCCAAGGCCGCCAAGCCCAAGCGCAAGAGCGGGGCGGTGAAAGTCCAGGCCAAGCTCGCGCGAAAGCCGGCGCCGGTAAAGCAGAAGCACGCCGCTCCACCAGTCAAGGCTCCCGCAACCAAGCGGGCCGTGCAGGCGCAGACCGCGCGCGCAGCCGAGGTTGCCAAGTCCAGCGCCCCGGCCGCCAAGTCAGCGGCCCCGGTGCCGGCAGCCAAGGCCGCGGCGACCCCTGCGAGGCAGGCGGCACCCGTTCCGCCTCGCCCGGCGGCGCCCGCAGGCGCCCGTGCCATGCCCGCGGCAGGCGCCCGCGCCATGCCTGCGGCGGTGGCCAAGACTGCGGGCCAGAAGATCATCTCCCCTCCTTCCATGCCCCCCTCCCCGGCGCGTGCGGTCGAGAGGGCAGAGGCTCCCAAAAAGCCGGTGCATCAGCGCCACGGGTTCAAGATCGGCGAGTGGATCGTTTACCCCGCTCACGGTGTCGGCAGGATTGTTACTATCGAGGAGCAGGAGATCGCCGGGATCTCGCTGGAGCTGTTCGTCATCACCTTCGAGAAGGACAAGATGACGCTCCGGGTTCCGACCGGCAAATCGCAGAGCGTCGGCATGCGCAAGCTGGCCGACGAGCCGACCGTCAAGAAGGCGATGGAGACGCTGCGGGGGCGGGCGCGCGTCAAGCGCACCATGTGGAGCCGGCGCGCCCAGGAGTACGAGGCAAAGATCAATTCGGGCGATCTCGTTGCCATTGCAGAGGTGGTCCGGGACCTCTACCGGTCGGAAAGCCAGCCTGAGCAATCCTACTCGGAGCGGCAACTCTACGAGGCCGCGCTCGACCGCATGGCGCGCGAGATCGCCGTGGTGGAGAAGCTGGACGAGCGCGGCGCGACGCAGCGCATCACCGAGGTGCTGGCCAAGAGCGCACGCGGGCGCCGACTGGCCGCCGAGGAGGCCGAGACGAAAGCGGCCTGAGCGGCACGAGAAGCCTCCTTCGGCTCCCGCTCGGTCCCCGAGCTCGCTGCCACCGTAGCGCTGCCCTGCCCCCCCTCCGGAGGGCGGCCTTGCAGAGCCCTGGCAGGGGCTCCAGCAGCGCTCCATGTGTCCTTCGTGCCGACCCCGACCGAGGCGGTCGAGCGCACATTGGATACGGTCGAAGTCGGTGGTCCAAGCCGACTTCGTAGAAGAGGGGCGCACATGCGCTCGGGGATCGATATCAATTCAGCGTGTCCAGGACGCCCAGGAGAACGCCAGGAAGGCAACCAGCGTCTACGGCCACGGCTGCTCGGAAGCTGGCACCCACACTGTGTGTCTCAGCAGCACGGATGCAGGCGGCAAGGCCGCGGAGCTGAAGGCGGGCCGGCTATTCGGGACCAAGCCCGCCTCACTCGGGGGCCGACAGGACGTTCCATGGCCGCGTCAGCGGCGAGGAGCGAGCGCATCGACGCGTGCCGCAAAGGCCGGACAATACCGCCGGAGGCTGGCCGCGACGCCTTCCTGAGCCTCGGCCGCCGCGCGGGGGATCAGGCCCTGCGCGCGGAAGACGCGAAAGAGAGGCGCGAGATGCCGAACACCGCGAGGCCGGCGAGCATCGTGAGTGCGCTCGCGAGCGACTCCATCGGCTTCTCGGTCACCAGGTAGTACATCATGAACCCGGTGACCAGGAGGAAGAGCACGGGGGTCACCGGATAGCCCCAGACCCGATAGGAGCGCGGTAGGGCGGGCTGGGTGTAGCGCAGCACGATGACGCCGAGCACTGCCAGGAAGGTACAGAAGGTCAGGCCGAACTGGATATAGTTGACCACAGTCTCGAAGCTCTGGGTGAAGAGCAGCACGTTCACCACCGCGAGCTGGAACAGGATGGCCGTCGCCGGAACTCCGGTCTTCGAGGTGCGCGCAAAGAAGCGCAGGGCGGGAACGTCCTCGCCGATCACCATATTCACGCGCGGGCCGATCCAGACCATGGCGCTGACCGCGGAGATGAGGCCGATGCAGATCAGGGCGGCGACGACCCGCCCTCCGGCGTCGCCGAAAATCTCGGCCCCGGCGATCTGCGCCACGTTGGGCTGATTCTCCATCTTCGCCATCGGCGTCGTGTAGAGAAACACGGCGTTGAGGGCGACGTAGAGCACCAGAACGATCAGCGTGGCAGCGAGCAGCGACCGGGGCAGGGCCTTCTCGGGATCCCGGACCTCGTTGATGATGTAGGTGGCGGCGTTCCACCCCGAATAGGAGTACATGACGAACACGAGGCTGATCGCGAACGGCGCGCTCAGGATGTAGCCGATATCCTGTGCCGACGGCGCGAACGAGATCGGCTGCGGCGTGCCGACGGCGAACCCGGCCACGATGAAGGCGGCGATCAGACCCACCTTGATGGCGGTGGAGATATTCTGGAACAGGCTGCCCTGGCGCACGCCGCCGAGGTGCACGAGCGAGACGATCCACGCCAGCGCGAGGCCGAGCAGCAGCGACGCGGTGCCCGTCGAGACCACATTACCCAGAAACCCCGGGAAGGCGCCCATGAAGTAGGTGCCGAACGCCATGGCTGCCACGGCGATCGGTGCGGCGAACCCCACTGTCGCCGAGATCCAGCCCGCGAGGAAGCCGACCGCCGGATGGTAGATGCGCGAGAGAAAATTGTACTCACCGCCGGAGCGGGGGAGCGCCGCCGCCAACTCGGCATAAGCGAGTGCCCCGCACAGGGCCGTGATGCCGCCGACCACCCAAAGCATCAGGAGCGAGAAGGCAGAGGGGAGACCGCGCACCTGGAAGCCCAGGCTGATGAAAACGCCGATCCCGATCATGTCGGCCACGGCAATCGCCGTCGCCGTGAGCGTCGACACCCGCGCGATGTCGAGGGAGCGCTGACTTGCAGGCGCCGTGCTGCCCTGCTCCTGCATTTGCGACAATCCAGCTTCGACGAGGGTACGAGGCCTGGGCGTACCAGCTCCGGCTTCGATCAACAACGCCTTTCAGAACGCCTTCAGTGCGGCTGGTCAGGCTGTGTGTCGCCGCCGCCCGTTACTTCGAGCAAACCGCCCGAAGAGAGGTCGATCACCGGCGCACGGCCGCGTTGCGCGATCCAGCCGCGCACGCGCACGGTGCGGCCTTCCAGGCCCCTGGGATTGCTCGCGTAGGCATCGAGCAAGGCGCTGTCGTCGCGGCGCAGCGAGACCGAGAACCCTTGCCGCCAGTTGCGGTCGAAGTTCAGGTAGACGGTTCCGCGCGTCTGGCTGACGCGGACGATCCGGCCCTCGACCACCTGGAAGGTCGCGCGGTAGCGCAGCAGCTCGGCGGGCTTGTGCGCGGGCCGCACCTGATAGGCCGCCTCTGCCCAGAGGCCGCGGCCTGCCTCACGGGCGGTCTGCTCGGCCGCCAGCAGCTCCTTGCCGCAAGTGCGGCTGCCGGCCAGCGCATAGGCGCGGGCGAAGCCACTCTCGATGAGCTCGCGCTGCACCCAGCGCCGCTCCTCACCCGCGAGCAGGAGCGCCTGCGCCTGGATCCGCCCGTAGCGGTCGGAGCGCCCGCCAGCGAAACCGAGCGCGATGGATTTGCCGAGCACGAGGGCGCGCAACGCCTCGGTTGCCGCGCTCTCGGCCGGCCAGGCACCGGCTTCGGCATCCGCATCGATGGCGCGGGGCCCAAGTGCACCGATCAGGCGCAGCTCCGTGCCGTCGTCCAGCACCACGGTCTCGGCGTCGAGAATGCGGGTGACGGTACGTATCGGCCCCGACTGCAGGCCCGGGCACAGCGTCTCCATCTCGGCAGCATTTGGGGCAAGCGAAACGCTGGCGCAGACGCACGCCACGACGGCGGCACGCACCATTGCGCGAAACCAGCAGTCTCCAGACACCTCGCGCACGTTCACGGGACTCCCCCGATCGGATGAGCGCGTGCATTCAATGCCCCGGTACTCTGCCAATGTCCCGGTATTCGGCCAGCATGGCAAGCCGCGAGCGCTGCCCAGGCACAGCAGGATGAAGGAGACCGGCGCCCGAACGCGAACGCACCGGCCGCGGGGAGAACCCGGGCCGGTGCGCTTGGAGTTGTGAAGAAGGGATATCTCGATGCGCCTCACCCCTCGGCAGACCTGGCAACGACCTACTCTCCCGCGTCTTAAGACGAAGTACCATCGGCGCTGGGGCGTTTCACGGCCGAGTTCGGAATGGGATCGGGTGCAGCCACCCCGCTATAATCACCAGGTCGGCTGAAGGGTGAAGT
>Ga0075421_100004958_pt1 | contig 16043 bp, 13 predicted proteins | sample SoiMetdeltSBSDD5_FD_75292 | JGI IMG/M metagenome (GOLD analysis project Ga0075421, IMG submission 75292) | Bulk soil microbial communities from a Populus tree surrounding site in Tennessee, USA - Soil MetaG P. deltoides SBSDD5 | ecosystem: Environmental > Terrestrial > Soil > Tree plantation...
ATTACAAAATGAGTCAAAGCCTACAGTCTTTGCAGATGATGCTATTCCATGCACTAGATGGTCGCTATTTGGAAGCATTCTCTTGATTATTGTTTTGATGATATTCTTAGGGATGGCTCTATACAATAATAAAATAGTCAATCAATCAATCAATCAATCAACCCACTCACTCATAGGCAACTGATTATCCTTATAACTTTGAAATCTCTATTCCCTAATCATTTTACAATACGTTTCCCATTAACCGCTAATTCAACCAGACCAACGGAGTCACAACAACTGATTTAAACAACGGAAGAACCAACAGAACCATAACTACTTGAAAAAGGTGAAAATAAGGATTAGATTTTAGATAGCGCCTTGCGCTTGTTTGCCGCAATGTCGCCTTTGATTTTTTCTCCCATTGAGTCGTGCTCGGCCTTTAGCTCGGCCTTGGCCTTTTCAAAATAGCTTGAAATCTCTTCTGTCATGTCCTTGCGCTTGCCTGCTCTTCTGCCATCTTCTTCTTGTCCAGTACTACTTTAACCTTCTTGAGCCTAACGAACTCCTCGCGCTCGCGCTCCTCTAGGGTTGCCTTGATGAAGTATATTGCATCTTGATATTGCGGTATGATGACGTATTCAAGTGCGTTGAGCAGCTTTTGTGTACGCTCTAGCTCTTTTGCAAGGCTGAATATTGCATTTTCGTATTCTGCTGCCTTGCATATGCCGGGGAGCATGCTCTTGATGAGCTTGGCCGCCTTGTCGACAGACGCGTTTGTTTCGACAAAGCCGTATGACAGCTGCTGCCTGCCCTTCTCTGTCTCGACCTTCAGCGTTGGTATTTTAACATCTACGATGCGCCTGATGTTGACGTCGACTTCCATTATACTGGGGGTCGAGTCCGATATTGATTCAAGCGTCATTGTGCCAAGGGACATATAGGCGTCATAAACAGAGGTGTATATTTCATCCAAGGGTGTCCATATGTCTTCCCTTGCCTTGTTTGCTTCTTCAATCATTTCGTCTATCTTTTTCAACAATACTTCGCGCTTGTCGTCTAGAATCTTGTGCACCATCTTGGCTACTTGCATCGAGCGCCTTATCTTGATAAGCTCTATCTTTGTTGCTGTAACCCTACCTCCAAATGACATATTTCTCTACTTCTCACCCTTTGTAGTACTGCCTGACGTGGTTTTCTTTGATCTTGGTCAACTCCCCTTCGGGCAGACCTGAGAGTACGTCCCATGCTCTAGTGAGCGTTTCTTCAAGTGTCCTATTCTCGTCAGGTGCCTGCTTTAGGAAGTGTTGCTCAAACTTATCGCCAGCATCGAGGTACTTCAAGTCTACGCCTGTAAGACCTGCCCTGCCAACAATCTCTGAAAGCGCCCTGACCTCCTGCGCTCTTGAATAAGCGTCATAGAGCTGATTGCCAACTTCCATGTGATCTGATCTGGTTTTTCCTTCGCCTACTCCATCCTTCATTAGCCTTGAAAGCGACATGAGCACGTTTACTGGCGGGTAAATGCCCTTTCTGAACAGATCACGCCCAAGCACAATTTGGCCCTCAGTGATGTATCCTGTGAGGTCTGGGATTGGATGCGTAATATCGTCAGCTGGCATAGACAGGATGGGCACCTGAGTTACACTGCCATTCTTGCCCTTGATCCTCCCCGCGCGCTCGTAGTTGTTTGCAAGGTCTGTATAGAGGTAGCCGGGGTAACCCTTCCTGCCGGGGACTTCTTCCCTTGCAGCGCTGATTTCGCGAAGCGCCTCTGCATAGTTGGTCATGTCCGTCAGTATCGCTAATACATGCATACCTAGATCAAATGCAAGGTACTCTGCCACCGTCAGCGCCACTCTTGGGGTGATGATCCTTTCAATTGCAGGGTCATCTGCCAAGTTGAGGAATAGCACAGAGCGCCTCAACGCGCCTGACTCTTCAAGACTACGCTTGAAGTACTGCGCTTCAGAGTACTGCACGCCAATTGCTGCAAAAACAACGGCAAAGTCCTCTTTTGTGCCAACGACTGACGCCTGACGTGCAATTTGGGCTGCCAGGATGTTGTGTGCCATGCCAGAGCCTGAAAATATTGGAAGCTTTTGTCCTCTTACAAGCGTAAGCATACCGTCAATGACTGATACGCCTGTCTGGATAAATGATGTGGGATACTCTCTTCTTTCTGGATTCATAGGTTCGCCGTTGACATCGAGGAACTTGTCTGCAATTGGATCAGGGAGGCCGTCGTTTGGTTTTCCAAGGCCATCAAATACTCTTCCCAGTAGTTCCTGTGAAACTGGCATTTCCATAGTCTTACCAGTAAATTTCGCTTTTGTGCCTTTAATTGTAAGCCCTGTAGTTCCCTCAAATACCTGAACTATAGCCTTACCAAAGCCCACTTCGAGCACCCTGCCGAGCCTGTGCTCGCCATCTATAGTCTCGATCTCGACCAGCTCATCAAATGATACCTTGGTGACGCCGTCAATTATCATCAGCGGTCCCTTTAGCTCGGCTACCTTTGTGTATTCTATTCCATAAGATGTAGCCGTCATCTCAGGCAACTACCTCCGCCTCTTTCTTCTCTGTCCTTGCACCCTCTCCTCCTGCAGCTGTGGCCTTATGAAATTGTTCGTTTATCTGTCTGTCCAGCTCGTCAAATTTGTTAAGCTGATCTTCTGGTATCTCAAATTTTGATTTCAGCAAACTTGGGATTATCGACATCGCCCTAATATCTGCAAGCGAAGTGCCTGCCTTCAATGCCTTCTGAGCCTCCTTGTAGAACTTTACCATCAATCCCACCATCTTGACTTGCTTTTGAGGGCTGCAGTACGTATCTATCTTGTCGAAAGAGTTTTGCTGCAAAATACCGATCTTGACCATGCGCGCGACTTCAAGTACTAGCTTTTCTTCGTCTGGTAGCGCCTCAGGGCCAAGCAGCCTGACGATTTCTTTAAGAGTGTCTTCCCTCTGAAGTACGTGGTACGACTCTGCCCTGAGATTGTACCATTCGCCTGACACGTTCTCCTTCCACCACTTGCTCACGTCCTCAAGATAGCCCGAATATGAATTCATCCAGTTGATTGACGGATAATGCCTTGAATATGCAAGCCTTGTATCAAGCGCCCAAAAGGTCTTGATAAACCTGATGGTGTGTGTCGTCACCGGCTCGGTAAAATCTGCTCCTGATGGAGAAACTGCTCCTACCAGAGTGACAGACCCAGCTCTCTCTGGGGAGCCAAGCGCCCTTACCCTGCCTGCTCTTTCGTAAAATTCTGCAAGCCTTGAAGCGAGGTACGACGGGTAGCCTTCCTCTGCAGGCATCTCTTCAAGACGTCCTGACATTTCGCGGAGTGCCTCCGCCCATCGACTCGTTGAGTCAGCTACGAGCACAACATCGTAACCCATGTCGCGGTAGTACTCTGCAATTGTCACGCCTGTATAGATCGATGCTTCTCTTGCAGCCACTGGCATATTGCTTGTGTTTGCTACAAGCACTGTCCTCTCCATGAGCGGACGACCAGATCGGGGGTCAATAAGATGGGGGAACTCGACAAGCACTTCTGTCATTTCGTTGCCGCGTTCGCCGCAGCCAATGTATACGACCACCTTAGAGTCTGCCCATTTGGCGATTTGATGCAACGTCACAGTCTTGCCTGTGCCAAAGCCACCTGGAATTGCACCGGTTCCGCCCTTTGCAATCGGGAAGTAGGTGTCAATGACTCGCTGACCTGTCACGAGCGGAACTGTTGGGTCATAGCGCTCGGTATACGGCCTTGGCTTTCTTACCGGCCACTTGTGATACATTTTTAGCTGAACTTTTTCGCCACCACTTTTTTCAGTGGTTGCAACTATGTGTTCAATGTCATAGTCGCCCTCGCTTGCAATATCGGTTATCTTGCCGCCCGGATGATTTGGTGGAACCAAGATGCGGTGAGTCAAAAGAGGTGTTTCTTCTACGGTTCCCAGTATCGATCCAGGGCCTACTTGATCGTCTTTTTTCACACTGGGCTTGAACCTATATTTCTTTTTCATGTCGACTGGGCTTGTCATCACACCTCTGCCAATGTAGGCTCCTGATTTGGCTGCAATCTCGTCCAACGGCCGTTGAATGCCATCGTAGATCTTGCCAATGATTCCTGGGCCTAGTAGCACTGAAAGCGGCTGGCCAGTGCCAGTAACAGGCTCGCCTGGCTTTAAGCCAGACGTTGACTCATATACTTGAATAAATGCAATGTCCCCAGTTAATCTGATTACTTCGCCAATGAGCTTTGACTCGCCCACCTCAACAGTTTCGTACATTTTTGCTGTAGACATGCCGTCTGCCCTAACTGCTGGCCCACTAATCCAAACAATCTTCCCTTTTGCTACCAATCTTTATTCCACTCCTCTTAACATCTGGGCAATGTTTTTCCTTATTAAAGGTTTGAGTCGTTCAATACGGGAATCAAGAGTATTGTCATATGTCATCGTGCCATCTGCCGATTTTATTCTAATACCTCCAAGTACGTCAATGTACTGGTCCGACACTCTTGCCTGCTGCACCTTGCCGCTGTTCTGCAATTCGGAGACTATCTTCCTTACAAGCTCACCGTCATTTTTGTTGCACTCTATAATAACTGCGTTCGATCCTCCAACAGCTGAGATGCTTTCTTCGATCATGTGCTTCAACAGCTCCTTGTAGCTATCCTGGCTATTTGAGGCCTGCAGCTTTTTCTTGGCCTCTTCAAATGCTTTATTTACAGCATTTTCAATTGTTAGAAGTTCTTGGTTGCGGGCTGCAAGCCTTGCCGATCCAATAATCTGGCGCTTAAGGTTCTCGGCCTGCTTTCTTGCAGCCTCGACTATCCTTGTGCGCTCTGCTTCCAACTTGCCTCGAGAAGATTCGAGGTTATCAAGCGACTCTTGGTAAGCAGAATCTATCTGAGAAATCAGCTCAGCTTCCTTTTGATCTAAAACCGTGCCTATCATGCGCTCTAAAGCAGAATTTGAGCTCATTTGATTGTGTTCCGCCTTTTCACGGAATTTTAACCTTTTGACGCAGAACCAGCTCTAGTATGAAGCCGTAGTAGTCATGGTACAATCCCTGCCAACAAGCTTGTCGTCTAGGTTTCGGATAAGAGCTCTTATGCGCTTGAGATGGCCTCCTTCCCAGTATATCTTGCCGCAGGTGGTACATTGAAAAAACTGGTTATAGCACGCTATAACTCTGTCTGGTACAACAATATAATCAACATCATCATTATTACGTTCATGATTTTTCAACTGATCTGATGTCTTTTCCTCCATGGGCCCATTACATACCGAGCAGCGTGAGCTAATACCGTTCATACCGACGGACGTTATTCCATTGTTTGTAAGAATATATGCCAAGTCTTCAAGCTCGCTTGCGCCCCCACTTACCAGCACGCCGCGGGCGCCAACCTTGACTGTTCGCTTGAACAGCTCCTTGTCCGCAGTCAGGATCACTCGGTCCTGCTCGATGCCTATCTTTAAGATTTCGTCGTCATGAGCATGCGCGATATATATTGTATCAAAGCCAAAAATGCGGAGCTTGCGGGCGATGCTTCCCAGCATCGCATCAGCTAGAAAAGCTACACTATGTGCCTTCAGCACTAGACGATTCGCCCCTGCATACTTCACAGGTAAATGTGCCCTCGTCATACTGTAATAGGTCTGACCATTCGCCGCATTGGTCACAAAAGCCGGATACATTTCTGGCTGAGCGAGCTATGCCAAGCTCGCCTCTGATGATGGTAGCTTTTTCAGATACTATTTCTACAAGATCAGGAGTTACTGCAATGACGTCTGAAGAGGAAATAATACCAACAAGTCTGTTCTTGTAGACCACTCCAAGACGCTTAATGTTGTGTTTCCGGAGCACGCGAGCGGCCTCTGTAATGCTCTCCTCACTTTCTATGGTATAGATCTCTTTCATTACCTCCTTTGCCTTTATCTGGCTTGGCTTGGCGTCATTGACTATGGCCTTAGAAACAATGTCCCAATCTGTAACGATGCCAACTGGCTTGTCCTTCTCCATAATGATTATGCTTCCAATGTTTTCGTCTTTCATCTTTTTTGCAATGTCATGGATGGTGTCATTAGGAGAGGCAGAAACAACCGGGCTATTCATGATGTCCCTGACAAGTACTCTTGTAGTCATGTGTGCATCGGTATGCTCTCTAATCAGCTTCTTTACCACGAAAAAGTATTCGAATTTCTGCCTTTAATTACTTATCTGATTTTCACTAGAAAAATGTCATATTATATAAATATGATTACAGGCATTCATCAGATTCTATTGTTACTCTCTCTTCTTCCTTCTTTCTTTCTTCCTTCCCTCCTTCTGTGCGAAATGCTTCATTTTTGAAAAATTCTTGCGACTTATTTGATATCCTCTGGGACTTTGCTACCCTACACCCTTCTTATAGTCTCCACACTCTTTGATGTTATGATTAACATGTTATTTGTCGCCTGATTCTACAGTAACTGATGGTGGTGGTGCCTCTTGCAGCAGCTGCTGCTGACCCCTTGCAGTGAAAGACAACCGGGACTGACCTGTCGGCAATGCTCTTACAAATTCGTCAAGGCTTACATGCTTGATTGATTCTGCAATTTTGGTGTTCTCGCCAGCTATTTTTACAAATTCTGATTTGACCTTCTTTGCAGCGTTCATTGGGTCCACACCCCCCTGCAGGAGCACTGTATAAAAGATCGAGCGTTTTTTTACCGCTTCCTCTGGCCCACAGAGAAGCGTTTCTCTGTTATTCAATTGCATGATGCCAATTGCAAGTCTCAATTCTACCCCTTTTATGTAATTGCGTTTGCCCTCTATTACAAACGAGCCCTTCGGTAAGAACTGACCTGTCGGTGCTCCCTTTTTCACCTGCTCTGCCATGACCCAGTATGCGTCGGCGCTAGAGAGACCGTCCTTCCATGCCCTGCTAAATGAGATGGTAGCCTGTGCGACCTCATGTAAGGATGAATTGATCGTGCTTTCTTGGGTCGCTGCAAAAGCTGCAGCATTCTTTATAATAAGAAATGGTGAGCCGTGAACTTCAGCATGAAAAACAATGTCGTGCTCCGTCAAATGCTTACGTATTAATGCAGAATTGGATGAGGCATCACGACCGCCAATTACCAAGAGGCCGTCAGTGGTGATGAACCATCGGTAGCGTTCGTACCACTCCCTAGAGATCTGTTCTTTTACAATGACTTTTCTATGGATGGCCGCAGTCTCACTCCTTAATTTTCCAATTTGAACAAGAATCTTGCCACGTGCCTCTTCTATTGATGCATTGCCACGCTCCATTTCTTTTGCCCTTGCGAAAAGCATCGAGCTTGCTTTGGCAAGGTTTGGCTGCATCATAACCTGCTCGCCTGCTACCTCTATGTATTGGATGCCTTTTTCTGTGACTAATGATGCAGAGTTGGCTGCAAGCAAGTCAGCGATTACGTCACTCCCTCGGTAGGAAAGCGCCATTAATTCGCCAGCCAGCTTACGTATAGCAGCCGCTTTTTTGAGTACAGTTTCTTTTGCTCTGTTCAGCTCTTCCAAGTCGTGCTCAAGTACCGCAATCTGCCTGTCTAGCTCGACTGTCCTGCTGTTGCGCCCTATGTCCATGATTTCATTGCTTAGCACTTCGTCGACTGCATCCATATACGACGCAACTTTTTTGATGCTGTTCTTCTTGATCAACTTTGAAGCAGCCGCTGCTTCTTGTGTTATTATTGGCAGTGCTTCTTGAGGCTTGTCATCTTGCATGATAACAATCGGCTCGTGGTTCTTGCCGCCAGTGCTGACCTCATTTATGATGTTCTTGATAGTATTGTAAATCTTGCTTAATTCGTCGTCAGATAATTGCGCAGCATGCTTGTCCACTTCAATGCCTGCGCGATTGATAACTTCTTCGACAAATTTCTTTGGCATTGAGATGTTGCGGCCGATCCACCTTAGCACATCTAGGTTCTTTGCTCCATCCCTCAGAGATAGCATCTGGTCAAGTGTAATATTGAAGACATCGACGCCTCTTGCCGGCGGGTAGACGTAGCGCAGGCCGACACTGAGAGTTCTATGCCTTACGTGTATTGGATTGAGGATTGCAATTATCTGCATATTTTCGTTGCAAATTATGAGGTTGCCGTCACCAAAGAACTCACCGACGACGATTCTTACCTTTCCATCTGGATGCCTAAATTTTAGTGAGACAATGCGCTCACTTCCAATCTGCTCAATTAATTCCAGCTTGGAGCGCTCAAGCTCTTTCTGAGCAATGCTCTCAAGGCTATTGTTTTCTTCCACAGGTTTGAACTTTAGCCTTGTAATCCAAATGCCTCTTGTTGAGAGGACAAACATGATATCTTCTTGCATGGGGTGATGGAGCTTGAGAAAGAGGGAGCTCCTAGTTATGGCATTAATGCTGCTTACATAATATCCTGAGGAGCTACTAATGATCCTGCTTCTAATCTCGTTGACTAGGTATCGTAACTCGATGCTGGATAGCTCCATGACGAAAGATAGTAATGGAATGTCACAAATATTAAACAACTGAAAATAGCAGACAGAAATTCGAGTGTAACTGTAACTATTACTATTAGTAATGTTACTTGTTTTTCTATCTTATAGAGAACAAAAAATTTTGTGATATGAATATCAGAACAACACAGCCGCAAGGCATTTTACTAGCTCCAATTTAACCACAAAACGTGATATTGGACATATTTGAGAGGCTCTATTATATGCGTGCTCTGGCGGGTGTGGCCGCAGGCATCGTCGCCGGCATTGTCATACCACCTGAGTTCGACCAATACACATCAATAGTCACTGCCATACTAGTCGGAATGGTATTCTATTTTGCCTCGCTTGCAATTGGCAGGCGAATAGCCAAGAATGTGCCAAAGGATAAACGCAAAAAAGTTGCAACAGAGGGCATCATACCGTTCATCTTTCTGCTGCTGGCATGTATGATTATAGTCTATACTGCGCTCCACCAGTCCTCCATTGTAAGTTAAATACCGTCAGCATTATCAGTTACAGCAAGTTGCTAGTATGGGACTACCGCACTCCGGGCATCCCTGACGAGCTTTTCGAAAGGACAGAGGAAGTGCCGATAACAAAGGAGGACATTCGTGCGATAACAATAAGCAAGCTACGTCTCAAGGAGGGCCACTCAGCAATAGATGTTGGCTGCGGCAGCGGAAGCATCACTGTAGAACTATGCCTGCAGACAAAGGGCAAAATATATGCCATTGACTTTGACGAAAAAGCAGTCGAGCTGACAAAAAAGAACCTGCAGAAATTTGGAGTTAAGGCAGAACAAGTCATACTGGGCAGGGCTCAGGATATCTTGCCAAAGCTATTGGAGGTTGATGCAATAATAGTGGGTGGCACATGGGGTGACACAAAGCATGTGATTGAACTTGCAGTAGGCCGATTAAAAAAGGGAGGTAGGATTGTCATCGACACTATACTTATTGAGACCATGTATCAGGCGCTTACTGCACTTAACGAGCTAGACCTGAAGGAAATAGACATTACCCAGGTGACAATATCCAAAGCGCGCAAGGTCACAACAGGCACGATGATGCTTGCAAGAAACCCTGTGACGATAATATCAGCAACTAAAGTTTGAAAGCACACACTTGGTACCGTATTTTTTCAAATTGGGTTCGCCAGAGAATTCTACTTCTGATTTTAAGTTGATTCTATACTAAAAATAAAGGGTATAATCCAACTAATGTGATGTTCAGTTTGATCATATAAGGTAATCTTCCTAGTCGATCTATAGAGTCTGATAAATACAAATATCTTCCTTTTTATTCTCTAGGATATGTCTAAAAAAATTAAGGTTGCACTAGCCGGTATTGGAAACTGTGCTTCTGCACTAATGCAGGGTATAAAGTATTATGACGCAAACAGTAACGGTAAGTCAAATGATTCAATTGGACTTACTGCATTTGATTTGGGAGGTTACGAACCAAGAGACATTGAATTTGTGGCAGCGTTTGACGTTATTGATTCAAAGGTAGGAAAAGATCTCTCTGAGGCAATTTTTGCAGAACCAAACAATACAGTGAAGATAGCCAACGTGGAGAAGTCGAATGTAATTGTTGAAAAAGCAGAAGTTCTAGACGGTTTGGGGAACCACTATCGCGGAAAGGTACAGGTCTCGGATAAACCTCCTGCAAATGTGGCCAAGGTCCTAAAAGAGAGTGGAGCCGAAATTCTTCTCAATTACTTACCTGTTGGAAGCAGACAAGCAACAAGATACTATGCTGAAGCCTGCCTTGATGCAGGTTGCGCTTTTATTAATGCAATCCCTGTATTTATAGCATCAAACGCAAAATGGCAGCAGGCATTTGAAGATCGTAAATTACCATGCACTGGTGATGACGTTATGAGCCAGCTTGGTGCCACCGTCGTTCATAAAACACTGGTAAAGCTCTTTGTAGACCGCGGAGTAAAGGTAGACCAGACCTACCAGCTAAACATCGGAGGTGACATGGACTTTTACAATATGTTGGATGAGGATCGGCTAGAGGACAAGAGAGTGAGCAAGACAAGTGCAGTAGCTGCAATGGCACCTTATGAAATACCGATGAGGATTGGACCCTCAGACTTTGTACCATTCTTGGATAACGAGAAGATATGCTACATATTCATGAAAGGAAGGTATTTTGGCAATATCCCTGTCGAGCTTGACCTTAAACTAAAAGTGGTTGATGCATACAACAGCGCTGGTGTAATGATAGACGCGGTGAGGGCAACCAAGATTGCACTTGACAGAGGTATTTCTGGACCACTTGAGAGTGTATCGGCTTACTGCTTCAAGCATCCTCCGGTGCAGTTGCCTTATTCTGTTGCCAAGTCAAACTTCTTAGAATTTGTCGAAGGCAAGAAAGAACGATAGAATTTGATCCTTTCCCCATTTTCTTTGATCTATTATTAGTTCTTTTATCTCTGTGGCGGCTTTTCGGCAATACCGTTCCATAGCTCTTTGACATATTGAGATCCAGAGATCAGATACGTTTCTACTCTCACCAGCTATAAAAGCGATTCCGATAGCAAGCCTTGCTAATGCAAAAGCAGGAATATCTCTTACAAACAGAACAAGGTAGTTAAATAGTATTTTAGCGAAAAAGCTTCTTTCCGTGATGCAGCTGCAAAAAATATTTTACCAAAAGGAGATGGATTGAGCGCGATAACGTATAATTAGCTCACGTGAAAACTAACCAGATAGCTACCCTTGGTGCACATTAAAAAGCTCGAAGTCTACGGCTTCAAGTCATTTGGTTTCAAGAACACTGCAGTGTATTTCGAGAGGGGATTAGTAGCTATAACTGGTCCAAACGGCTCAGGTAAGTCTAACATTCTTGATGCTATCATGTTTGCAATAGGCGAGAATAGTCCCAAAACTCTGAGGGTAGACAAGTTCCAATCGTTGTTCCACGACAGCCAGAACAGCAACCACCGCCTTATTCGCGTTAGCCTGACATTTGACAACACTGACAGAGGTATACCTATCGATTCTGACACAGTCACTTTGACACGTGGAATTGAGGGTCAGAATGGTGAGAGCCAGTATTGGCTTGATGACAAGAAGGTAACCAAGACTGCCATAATGGAGCTACTTGAAGTAGTGCTGGCAGCTCCAAACAAACTCAATATTGTACAGCAGGGCATGATCACAAGAATTTCTGAACTAAATTCCGAAGAACGCAGAAGGATAATAGAGGATATAGTCGGCCTCTCCTACTTTGACGAAAAGAAAGCAGAGGCTCTTAAGCAGCTGGACGAGGCCGATAGGAGGCTTGAGGTTGCATTTGCAAGGATGGGCGAGATCAGAAAGCGCATAGATGAGCTTGAGACAGAGAGAAATGAACAGTTAAGGTATGACCAGCTTAACACTGAGCTTAAGAGGTTCAAAGCGGTGCAGACATCAAACACCATACGAAACCTGAGGTACAAGCTGGCTACAAGCACTCAGATCCTTGAGTCAAACAACCAAAAATCATTACACCTTTCAAAGCTAATGGAGGAGGCACGACTAGAGATTGAAAAGTTCGACGCTGAAAAGTCAAGATTCATTCAACAGGTTGACTCTGCTAACAGGGCAAAGGCGCAGGTTGCTATGAGACTATCGGGAATCGTCCATGACTCAGAGCGGACAAAGGCTATGTTGAGTGAGTTTGAGCGCCGGATTGCTGACCTTGAAAGGAAGCTACCTTCCATTCACAGGAGCAAGCAAGCTGCAGTTCAGCGAATAGAAAGCACGCATTATGAGGTTGATAGATTGAAGAAAGAAGTGGAGCAAAAGAAGACAGCCGTCCAAGACCTAAAGATCAAGCTCGCTGCAATCGATAGTGAAATTGAAAAGATAACCGCCAAGGTTGCTAAATACGCTGCTTTCCGTGACACAAAAGAAAATAGGCTTGCACGGATGGTATCGCTAAAGGGTCGGATAGAGCTTGCTGGGGCCAGAGTCGAAGAAAAAATCAAGACCAATAATTACAAGAAGAAGTCTAACGATTCAACCATCAATTTGCTCCAATCAGAAATTTTAGCTACAAAAAGCCGCATAGCACAATTTGAAAGGTCACTTGAGTCTGATGGAGTAAAATTGCATGATGCTGCCAAGCTTGCATTTGAACTTGCAGACACGAAAGCAAATCTTGAAAAGGAGCTGGCCGGCTCTGCAAACCTACTGGTGCGTGCAGAGAGTCTTGTGAACAAGTTTGAGGAACGGGCCACCATAGCCAAAAACGCCATGAACGAGGATCTTGCTATTGCAGAATTGATGAAAGAAAAAGACAGGTTCAGCATCTGCGGCCTTGTGCACGACTTAATAAGATGGGACAAGTCCTACGAGCGGCCTGTGTTTGCAGCAGGCTCTGAATGGATGAAAGCCTTTGTAGTGACTGACATCAAATCCATGATAATGATAGCTGCCTATGCCAAGGAGCAAAAACTTCCACGTCTTAGGATGATACCACTTGACGTCGTCAGCCGCTTTAAGGAGAAGCAGGAAATGCCCCGCGATGAGGTCAATGTAATTGGGAAGCTATCAGATCTTGTACATTCTGATTATGACAAGTTGTCAGCGTTCCTGTTCTCAGACATACTGATTGTAAGAAATTCGTCGACAGCCTTCATGCTATCAAGGAAAGGCTATAGGACTGTGTCAGCTGATGGTGAGCTGTTCGAACCAGCTGGAGGTTCGATGTCGGTGGACTTTGGAGGAAGGATAACTGATATGACAAAGGCGATACTTTTTGGCGCGTCGGTGGAAAATCTCCGTACAATGATACTGAAGCTCTACAAGCTGGTTGAAGAGAAGAACACAGAGCTCCAGGAAATTTCCAAGCGTATAAGCACCGGCGAGTCTGAGAGAGTCGAACTAGAGCTTATTATCAGAGATGGTCAAAGAAATATTACTAAAGAAAAAGAATCTTCAGAAGTAAAAGAAAAGTCGGTCTCAGAGCTCATCTTAGATAATAAAGCCCTCCAGTCAGAAGCCGACTTGCTTACGACAGAGCTTGAGAAATATTCAAGGAGGCTTACCCTTCTTTCCCCTGCTATGGAAAAGCTATCATCAAGCCTAGAGAGCATAAGTGAAGAACCGTCAAGCAAAAATGAGCTTGCTGACAAGAACATACTACACAATCAGATAGTAAAGGCAATAGACATAGCCAATATCGAGCTTGGCCAGACAATATCTATACTCGGGGGGCTTGAAGCTAAGCTGGAACTTGATATGCAGCATCTGGCCGAGATGAACCAAGAAGATGAACGCCTTTCCCTCGAACTAGAGGAACGCAAACGCCAGATAGTAGAGATGTATAGGAAGTCGCAGTCACTTGAAGCGGAGCTCAAAGGGCTCAGAGATCAGGAACAGCAGATAATCGGTTCTTCGGGCAGCGCCTATAGCGTACTGCAAGAATATGAGCGCAAGATAAAAGCACTCTCAGAGAGCGAGCGCAAAATGTCAAAGGAGTACAACTTAATAGAGCGGGAGTCTGCATTGCTTAGAAAAGACATTGCAGACCTGACTGCTGAGGAATCTCGCCAGATAAACAATCTTCTGTCTCTTGGCTACAAGAACCTCCTTGATGAGATAGATGTCGAAACAGCGATTAAAGAGTTAACTGACGAATCTGAAGAAGTCAAGTCAAGGATCAACCTCCGCGCAGACGAGGCGTACGTACAGGTAATGGATGGCTACCGTGGCATGTCAACTAGGCGCAACCAGCTCGAGAGTGAGCGTAATTCCATAGTTTCCTTCATTGAGCAGATAGTGAAAGAAAAAGAGAAGGTCTTCATGGAGGCGTTTCAGAAAGTTGACAACGATATACGCGCAACATTTGAGAAAATGACAGGAGGCTTGGCATGGCTCGAGATCGAGAACTCTGAAGATATTTTTTCAAGCGGTGTGATGCTGCTAGTGCGGTTCCCCGGTAAGACCGTCCCCCGTGAATCAACCACACTGTCGGGTGGCGAAAAGACGATTGCTGCCACTGTGTTCCTGCTTGCTCTCCAGTCACTCAAACCGTCGCCATTTTATTTGTTGGATGAAGTAGACGCACATCTTGATGCCGAGAACACTGACAGACTGTCAAAGGTACTCCTCGAGCGCTCAAAGGATAACCAGATAATCATGGTCACATTGAAGGACTCTACTGTGGCCAAAGCTGCCCTTATCTATGGCATCTACCCAAAAGAAGGAGCTTCGCAGGTTGTAAAGTACAAGAATCCTGCGCGGTTGGCGCTTGCCCACTAAGCTGAAACAATCTGTAAATACCGAAAAGCAGCATATATAGACTATCTACATTGGGAACTAGACTGTTGCAGCCCAAGAGGATATTGATGTTGTCATTTGCAGTCACCGCCGCAGTAGCAGTTGTCGAAACTGTAGGTGGAATTTTAAGCGACAGCATTTCGCTTGTGAGCGATGCAGTGCATATGTTCACTGACGTGATGGCGATTGGACTAAGTCTTTTTGCAATAACAATGGCTGCAAGAAGCCATTCTGGCGCAATGACGTTTGGCTACCATAGAGCGGAAGTAATGGTTGCACTTGCAAATGGTGTAGCCCTTACTGTAATTTCATTATGGGTGTTGTACGAAGCATTTCTCCGCGTCATGTCTCCGCGCATAATAGACGCACCACTGCTGCTACTGACAGCAAGTATCGGTCTTGCAGGCAACCTAGTAGTGATGTTTCTATTAAAGCACCACGCCGGAAAGAGCATCAACATTCACAGTGCATTCATCCACGTCGTCTACAACACAATATCATCTATCGCAGTCATCACTACTGGTTTTATTGCTCTTAACACTGGCATCACCATAGTGGATCCGCTTGTCGCCTTTCTGATAGCAGGGCTGGTGGCCAGAAGTGCTTACTCTATAGTGAGAAGTAGCACGCTTATACTGCTAGAGGGTGCTCCATCGGAGCTTGATATACGAGAAATATTAGCAACGCTCAAGGAGCTGGATGGCGTGGTAGATGTCCATGATCTGCACGTCTGGACAATATCAACTGGCATGGACGCACTGAGTGGGCACGTGGTCGTACGCGACCAGATGCTGAGCGAGTCAAACAAGCTCTTGTCTGAAATAAACACAGTGTTGGCCGAGCGCTACAATATAACCCATACTACCATACAGATGGAGCATGAACGGGAAATATCCTTCAGGCGTACAATAAAATGAGTAACATTAATTTTTTGCTTTGGCTGGTGGGTCTTTTTCCAAGCAGTAGTTAAACGCTATTAGGTTTTTACAACTCGCTTATGTGGAACTTGGACATACAGCCAGTGCACTCATAAATCTCGTCGCCAACTGGGCCGGACACATTGAACTTCACAATGGTGGTGCATTTGGGACATCTTCCATCCACTCTGCGAGACTTTCTTGCAGGCCTTACAAGAGTTTTTCTTCTTCTGCTACCCATACCCAGGCTAAAAAACTCGCTGCCGTTTTATAAATCCAGATGCACTAAAATTGTCTAACTTTCTTACTTCTCATGTCCATATTCTTATCGTTCCCCGATGTTCCAGTATAGAAC
>Ga0075421_100004959_pt1 | contig 16042 bp, 12 predicted proteins | sample SoiMetdeltSBSDD5_FD_75292 | JGI IMG/M metagenome (GOLD analysis project Ga0075421, IMG submission 75292) | Bulk soil microbial communities from a Populus tree surrounding site in Tennessee, USA - Soil MetaG P. deltoides SBSDD5 | ecosystem: Environmental > Terrestrial > Soil > Tree plantation...
CTCGTGGTCGACGACAACGCGACCAACCGGCGGCTGCTGCAAGACATGCTGCTGGCATGGCGGATGGCTCCCGTGTCGGTTACCAGCGTGGCGGAGGCGCTCGCGGCGCTGCGCGCGGCCAAGGCGTCGGGTAAGCCGTTCGACCTCGTGCTGGCCGACGTCCAGATGCCGACAGAGGACGGCTTCACGCTGGCAGAGGCAATCAAGTCGGATCCGTTCACCGGCGGCCCCCGCATCGTGATGCTCACCTCAGCCGGCCAGCCGGGCGATGCCGCCCGATGCCGGGAGCTGGGCGTGGCCGCCTACCTGCCGAAGCCGATCAATCGTTCGGAACTGCGCGACGCCGTCGTCCACGCCCTGGGTGCTCAGCCGTCGGCTGCGAGCCAGCCGGCACTGGTCACGCGCCACTCCCTTCGCGAAGCGCGCCCCAGCGGGCGCATTCTTCTCGTCGAGGACAACAGCGTCAATCAGCTGGTTGCGAGGCGGCTGCTCGAGAAGCGCGGGCACACCGTAGCGGTGGCGAACAACGGGCGGGAAGCGCTCACGATGCTGGAGGCAGCATCAGCCGACGGATTTGCCTGCGTGCTGATGGACGTCCAGATGCCTGAGATGGACGGCTTCGAGTGCACCGCCGTCATCAGGGACCGGGAGCGGACGACTGGCGCCCATCTGCCGATCATCGCGATGACCGCGCACACGATGAAGGGCGACGCGGCCCGCTGCCTCGCGGCGGGGATGGATGCCTACGTGTCGAAGCCGATTCATCCCGACGCGCTGTTCGACGTCATCGCGCCGTTCGTCAACGGGCGGGGCGTGTCCTCGCCGCGCCAGTCGCCGGCGCTGCACCAGGACTGAAAAAAAGCCCGGGGCGCTTGCGCGCACCCGGGCCTCGACTTGCGACTACCGACGTGCGACTACCGGCTTCTAGAACTCGTATCTGAATCCCAGCTGGAACACGCGCGGGTCGAGCACCGCGATCACGCGCTTGTAATCGTTCGAGAACAGGTTGAAGTTGGTGACCGGATCGGCGTTGAGCAGGTTGTAGACGTCGAGCATCGCCGTGAACTTCGATTTGCCGATGGTGAACGCCTTGTCGACGCGGAAGTTCATCAGGTTGACCGCTTCGGATCGATTCTGGTCGATGTTCTCGACGAAGAACGTGCACTCGAAGTTGCACACGTTCAGCGTCGGCGTCGCACTGACGCTCTCGTCGATGATGCGGGCGAACGGGAAGCCGCTCTGCATCCGGTAGTTCAGCGCGATGGCGATATCCGCCGGGAACGTGTACCGCCCCGACATCTGCAGGTGGTACATCGTCGATTCCTGCCGGTTCGGCGCCGCCGGGTTGATTGTCAGCTGCGGCCCGACGCCGATCGGATCGGTCGCGAGCGGCGTGCTGTTGCCGAAGTTGGTGATGTCGGGCGTGCGCAGCTCGTTGCGCCAGATGTGATCGAAACTGGTCTGGACGAAGAAGCGGTCGCTGAACCGCTTGTTGAACGCGAACTCGATGGTGTCGTAGTGGAAGTTGCCGTCCGGCCAGTTGTCGAACGAGGTATTCGTCTGGTCGGCAATCGACGACGGCACGTCGAGCAGCGTAAACGTCTCGCTGCCGTCGACAACACGCGTCGAAACCGTGTTCTGCCCCTGCCACGCCGTTACCAGCGGAGTGGTATAGAACGGGACGAAATCGTACTGGTTCTTGCGGACATACGTGAACCGCGCAGACGACTCGCCCCAGAACTGGTGCTCCAGCGAGCCGCTGATTTCGTCGGTGTGCGGCGTCTTGAGATCTTCGTTCACGACCGACGACGCGCCGCCGATGCGGAGCCGCAGCGAGCCGAGCTCGGACGGCCCGTCGTAGCGGTTGTTGCGGTTCTGGTCGAGGAAGTTGTACTCGGCGTAGTTGGTGCCGCCCGGGTTCGCCGACGAGAAGCCGTCCGCAAGGTTGTTGTAGTAGCGGCCCCAGAAGCCCTTGAGCACGGTCTGGCCCTTGGTGCTCAGGTTGTAGCTGACGCCGATACGCGGGGCGAGGTCCGTGTTGCTGACCAGCGTCGCACCAGTCACCGTCGTCTGGGCCGGGAAGATCGGCCCCGACGGCGCGATGTCGGCAATCTCCGGCTTGCGGATGGCATCGTTGTAATAGATCTTCTGATAGTCGACGCGGAGGCCCGCAGTGATTGACACACGGTTGTTCGGCGACCAGCGATCCTGCGCGTAGAAGCTGTGGTGGCGGTCGATGATCGGCGCCGCCGTCCAGTCCGTCCCGTAGCCGCTCGCGATGCCGGTGTCGGCGAAGCGGATGCGGTCGGCCTGCCCGCTGGCAAACGACGGGAACGAGAGGCGGTACGGGCCGTTGCTGCCGTTGATGCCGAAGCGGTACGAATCGTACAGATCCTCGTAGCCGAACTTGAGGTCGTGGCTGCCGGCGCCCTTCTGCGGCACGTAGTAGGTCAGCTGCGCCTTGCCCTGCGGCTTGTCGCGAACGGTCGTGAAGCTGTTCCAACCGGCGCCGCGCACGGCGGTCGTCGACCGATCGAGCGCCGGCCTGCTCACCGTCGGATCGACTGCCGGCACCATCGGCCAGGCCAGTCTGAAGCTGCCGACGTTGACGTTGAGGAAGGCGCGGCTGCTGACCACCCACTGCCACTCGCCCTTGTACATCGTCGACCAGCTGTCCTGCGCCTGGATCGATTCCGGCGGACGCAAGGTCGACAGCCCGCGCTTCGGCTTCTGTTTGTTGCCGCGCTGGATGTAGCCGATCAGCGTGTTGTTCTGACTGACCTTCCCAGTGACCTTCGCGGTGTAGTTGTCGAAGATGCCGAGGTCGGTCGCGACCGACTCGTCGACGCCGGCGACGACCTTGTCGATCTTGAAGTGGTTGTAGGCGGCGTAGAACCATACCGAGTCGCGCTTGATCGGGCCGCCGAGATCGGCGTGCGCCTCCCAGAACAGGAGGTTCGGGTTCGCGCACTGAGGCGTCCCAGACGCATTCGGCGGGCACCTGTAGCCCCGCGCGCTGACGTCCGACGGCTCGCCGTTGCTGCCGACGAAGCTGCCCGGCTCGTAGCTGAGATGCTCGAGACCCTTGAACGCGTTGCCGCCGCTCTTGATCGACGTGACGATGGCCGCGCCGGGCGAGTTCATCTCGACGTCGGCGCCGAGCGCGCTGACCGAGACTTCCTCGTTCGCGAAGTAGTCGGCGTAGAAGCCGGTGCCGCCAACGCCCTCGGTGTGATCGACGCCGTCGGTGACGACGCGCGCCTGGTTCTGGACGCCGAAGACTTCGTAGCCCGACTGCTGGCTCTTGTGGCTGCCGCCGACGTCAAACCCCTGCATGCGGACGCCAGGCGCCTCGGACAGCGCGCCCCAGGCGTCGGTCGAGTTCGGGACGCCGATCAGCTCTTCGCCCTTCAGGTTGGTGCCGATCTTCGTCGTCGCGACGTCAACCACCGGCGAGGCGCCGGTGACGACGACGTTTTCGGCGAGCCCGCCGAGTTGCAGTTGTGCGTCAACCGACAGGGTCTGGCCGAGCACGACTCCAATGTTTTCGCGCACGTTCTGGCGGAAGCCCTGGAGCTCGAACGTCACGCGATACGTGCCCGACGGCAGGGCAGGAAAGAGGTAGCGGCCGTCCCCCTCGGTGATGGCCGTACGCTGTCCCTGGAGCGCCGGCGAGGTCACCGTCACGGTGACGCCCGGAAGCACCGCTCCCTGCGCGTCGCTCACGGTTCCGGCAAGACGACCCTGGCTGATCTGGGCGAAGCCCGGCGACGCCGCCAGGATGATGGCGGCCGCCGCAAGGGCCGCGAGGCACACCGCTCTCGATCTCATACAGCCTCCTCAAGACGCATTACAACAATCGATGGCTCGCGCTGACGCGCGACGGGCAGGAGTCTAGATGTATCCGGTTGTAAAAGGAAAGGGGCAAATGAGCCTTCCCGCACCCGGAAGAACGGGTGCGCGGTTTCGATACAACAAAACGGATCGGCCGGATTTGCCGTCCGGATACGGACACCGGATCGCTGCGCATACGTAGCTTTCGCCGCCGGACGCCGTGATGTTACCGGACGGTGCTTCCGCTACCGAGGCGGTGCGGCAAGCGACTTGAGCCGATCCTGGGCGGCGCGGAAATAAGGATCTGATGTGGGCACCTGCTGCAGCAGCAGGCGTGCGTCGTCGAAACGGCGCTGGTTGATGCGCGCGACCGCGAGGAGGAACTTCGCGGTTGGCTGCGCCGGATCGAGCCTGAGCGCCATCTGGAGCGACTCCGCCGCGCGCTCGAGCTCGCCGCCGAGCAGGTGCACGACGCCCAGGTCGCGCTCGAACCCGGCGTCGTCACGGTAGAGGCGCTCCATCCGTGCGAACTCGCGGCCGACGCGCTGGAAGCGCTCGAGGTCCGGCGCGGCGAGCGGCTGGCCGCGCAGGTTGATGAGCGAGACGAGCGCGGCGATGCGGACGGCGCGCTGCGGATCGTCGAGCGCGGCGAGCACGGCGCGCCGCGCGGCATCGTCCTCGGCCGCCGCCGTGGTGGCGCGTTGTCCGATGCTCGAGATGGCGACGGCGCGGACCGCGGGATGCGCGGTCGCTGCGGCCGCAAGGAGCGCCGAACCGGCACGCGCGTCAGGGTAGTTGCGCAGGTAGCCAACCGCGTTCGCCCGAATCAAGGGGCTCGCGATCGGGTCGGCCGCGAGCGTCAGCAGCTTGTCGAGCGAACCCGGCCGGTTCGCGCGCGCCGCGGTGAACGCCTCAGCCTGTTTCACGAGCTTGATCCGGCGGCCGTTGGGCCACCACGCCTGCATTGTCTCGACGGCCCACGACGGCTTCTTGTCCGTGTGGCATTCGGTGCAGGCGTTCGGAATCCCGTGCGCCACCGTGTTCTCGGGCGCCGGCAGGCTGATGGTGTGATCGCGCATCGACGCCTTGATGCTGATCACGGTTTTCGGCATGTGGCACTCGACGCAGGAACTGCCGGCGCTCGTGGAGCGGTGACGCGTGTGCGCCTCGAGGCGCGCGCCGATCTCCTGATGGCATCCGGTGCAGAGGGCGTTGTTGCGCGCGGCCAGCTGCGGGTTCCTGTCGATGTCCGGCTCGTGCGGATCATTGTGACAGCTGGTGCACGTCGCGCCGCCCTGCAGGAAACACTCGCTCTGCCAGAGGCCGATTGCATCGTTCGAGAACCGCCGCGGGCGGCCGTCGGGCCAGTAGGCGACGTCGAGACCGGGCCGCGGCTCGTACTCGAGGCGCGGCATGAAGTGGTCGTAGTAGTTCCGGCCCGCCTGGTAGCCGGGATCGATGGCGTTGCGCAGCGAGTGGCACTGCGCGCAGATCATGCTGCTCGTCGCCGCATCGAGGCGCGTCGGGCGGACGATCGACGTCGCCGCCGCGGGTGTCGTTCCGTCCGCACTCCGGTAGGCCGCGACGTGGGCACGGCCGGGGCCATGGCAGCGTTCGCAGGAGGTGCCGAAGTCGCGCCACGTCGTCGAGTACTCGCCAGTCGCGGGACGATAGTTGTTGTCCTGCTCGCTGACGTGGCAGCCGACGCAGTCCTTGTTCCACTGCTGCACCGGCCGCTGGTGGTTCTCGTCCGGTCGGACGATGTCCATGTTGTGCAGCCACTCGCGGCGCTGGACGTCCCAGGTGGGCGGCAGGACAACGATCATTCCTTTGTCGATCGTCGTCAGGTAGTGCTGGATCCGGCGGCTGCCAAGCGTGTAGTCGACGCGGTGTTCCTGAGGCCTGCCGGTCACTGACGACGTGATGAAGTAGGCGCCGTCGGCAGCGCGCAGCGGGAAACGCTCGCCGTGCAGCGTCACGCTCCCGTTCGAAAAGTCGCCCTTGACGCTGGCAGGGGTGGCGGCCTGCAGCATCTTGCTATGGCGCGCGCCCTTCCAGGTGTCGTGAATCTTCTGGTGGCAGGCGGCGCAGGCTGCGGCGCCGACGAACCCGGCGTCACTGGGCGCGATGGCCGGCTGCGGTTGAGCGGACGGCGTCCGGGCGTGCGTCACCGCCAGCGCGATGTAGACGAGAATCGCCACCCCCGTGACACGACGCCCCGTCATCGCCACCCCATCAGCCTCGGTCGTTCCCCGGTTCCGGAGCGCATAATCGCGGATTTTCGGTCGGCCTGTCCACCCGTTGGTGCCGCAGCCCTTCTCCGGCACCCTGCTCCGGCGCTCTTCGCACTGATACCTTCCTTACGAAATTCGACGTAAACACACAAGATCGGGCGTTGACAGCCCGGCGTGCTCCTGTCGATAATGAGCGCCAGACATGTTCCTGGCCCTGACGTCCCTCGCCCTTATCAGCGTCGGCATTAACCTGCCGACGACCACGGGGTGATGTAGCCAGCGCCGACCGACAGCGATTTCGACCAAGGGCCATCACCTCAGCAGGTGATGGCCCTTTTGCTTTGTTGACCGGTTTCAGCGGATTGGACCAAAAGGATTAGCGCAATGAATGCCCCAAGACGAGACCCACAGGCCCGCCCGAGCTCGACGCAGACGTTCTTCCCGACGCCGCGTCCCGCGGGAACGAGCGCATCGCCGGCATCGGCGCGGCCGGTGCCGTTCGACGCCCGCAAAGACGACGAACACGCGCCGGAGGAACCGGGATACGGCCACGGCGTGTAAAGATAGCGCCGCATGCACAGGCTGCTGATCCTGTCGCGCCACGCGCGCGACTATCACCGCCTGGTCGACGCGGCGCGCCTGCCCGATCTCGAGGTGACGTCCACGACCGATCCGGCGGACGTCACGCCACGCGCGGCGGAATTCGATCTCGCCTTCGGCGAGCCTTCACTGCTGAAACAGGTCCTCCCAGCCATGAACGGCCTGCGCTGGACGCAGGCAACATGGGCGGGCGTCGAGCCGCTCCTCGATCCCTCGCTGCGGCGCGACTACATCCTGACCAACGCACGCGGCGTCTTCGGCGGACTGATGTCCGAGTACGTGTTCGCGTACCTCCTGGCGCACGAGCGCCGCATCTTCGACAAGCGCGTATCCCAGGCTGACGGGCGCTGGGATCCCACGCCGCCCGGCTCGCTGCGCGGCAAGCAGCTCGGACTGCTCGGCGTCGGCACCATCGGCGCCACGATCGCCAGTACGGCGAAGCACTTCGGCATGACCGTGAAGGGGTACACGCGCGCGAGCGAGGAAAGCGCCGACGTCGATCGCTACTTTCACGGCGCGATGGAGCCGCAGCGCGACGGGTTCTGCTCGGATCTCGATTACTTGGTGAGCATCATGCCGGCGACGAAGGAGACGCGCCACCTCGTCGACGCCTCCTTCCTCCGCGCGCTGCCGCCGCGCGCCGTCTTCGTCAACCCGGGACGTGGCGGGGTTGTCGACGAGCCGGCACTGGCGGCGGCGCTCCAGGAAGGGCGGATTGCCGGCGCGGTGCTCGACGTGTTCCAGACCGAGCCGCTGCCAGCCGATCACATCTTCTGGCGCACGCCGAACGTGATCATCACGTCGCACACCGCGGCCCTGAGCTTCCCGAAGGACATCGCGCCGCTGTTCATCGATAACTACAAACGGCTGCTGGCCGGGGAGCCGCTGAAGTATCGGGTGAACTTCGAGCTCGGATATTGACGGCAGCCCCCGTCACGCTGCGATCGCGCCCACGACGGGGAACGCAGAGCCCGCTGAGCCCGCAGAGCCCGCAGAGCTCACCTCTTATCAGCGTGTACTCGACACAAGGGACACAAAGCCAGGCTGTCCAGCATGTCTGGGGCAAAACCTGCGGCGTCAAATCGCTCGACGCGGCGTCGGGCCTCCTACCTTCGCCGAGATCTGCCTTTGTGTCCTCTGTGTCCTCTGTGTTGAGTCCAAGCGTCGAGTTACCCTGACGCCACCCTTGGGAGATGAGCCCACGATTCTGCGAGTTCAGCGTGTTCTGCGTTGATCGTCGTCACGCCTCCGCTGACACCGCCGCGATCAGCGCCTTGATGTAGCCGAACGTGAACGCGAACGCCTGGTAGCTCTTCGCGTCGCCGTCGATCTTCGGCACGTGGTCGGGCATCATCATGCCGTCGAAGCCGATCTCCTTGTAGACCCGCATCGCCTTCAGCATGTCGACGTCGCCGTCGTCGATGAAGGTCTCGCGGAAGTTCAGGAAGCCGCCGCTGATGTTGCGGAAGTGCACGTTGAAGATCTTCCCGCGCGATCCGAAGTAGCGGATGACGTCGAAGATCTCCTCGCCTGGCTTCTTCAGCATCTCGGAGACGGTGCCCTGGCAGAAGTTGAGGCCGTGGTACGGGCTCGCCTTGATCGCGATGAAGCGCTTCAGCCCCTCGACCGATCCGAGCACGGTCTTGATGCCGCGGTAGCCGCGGTCGGCCGGCATCGCCGGATCCTGCGGGTGAAACGCGAGCTTCACCTTGTGTTCCTCGGCCACCGGGACGACGCGCTCGAGGAAGTAGGTGATCCGCTCCCAGTAGGCGTCGGCGTCGACCGGCCCGGCCTTGGTGAGCGGCGGCTCCTGCCTGGCCTGGTCGTAGACGAACGTGCTGTACTCGGCGCCCCCGCGTCCCTTCGTCGGCGCGGTGCGCGGGACGCCCAGGAACGTCAGGTTGTACTTCACCCCCGGGATGCCGGCGCGCGCCGTGTTGCGGATCATCTGGCAGATGTCGTCGAGCTCGCGGTCGCGCTCCGGGCTCTTGCCCAGCATGATGTTCGGGTTCTCGAACGTCTCGATCTCGTTCGAGCTCAACGGCAGCGGGACGATGTCGAGCGTCAGGCCGAACGACTCGACGCGTTCGCGCAGACGCTGCAGCGACTCGACCGACCAGTTGCCGTCCAATTTCACCGACGGCAGCCGGCTGCAGATGTGGTTCACGCCGAAGCCGGCCATCGCCCGGAGGATCTCATCCGAGTCCCCGTGCTGGGTGCCGACTTTCATCAGCGCTTTGCGGGAAGAACGCGATGCCTGGACTGCCTCGAGCGGCGCCTCCGCGGCTGCCGCTCCCGCCGCCAGGCCCGCTCCGGCCAGACGCACGAAATCCCTGCGGTCCATAGTTGCGCGATTATACTGGCGCACCATGCGAGCCTCGCTTTTGTTGTGTGCACTGCTTGCCGCCGCCGCGCCAGTGGGCATGGGCGCCCAAGCGGACAAGCCGCTCGACATCCAGTTCATCGACGTCGAAGGCGGCCAGGCGACGCTGATTATCTCGCCGTCGGGCGAATCGCTGCTGGTCGACACCGGCTACGTCGGCTTCGACGACCGCGACGCCGACCGCATCGCGGCGGCGGTGAAGCAGGCCGGGCTGTCGCGGATCGACTACCTGGTCGTGACCCATTACCACGCCGACCACGTCGGCGGCGTCCCGGCGCTGGCCGCGCGCGTGCCGATTCGCACCTTCGTCGATCACGGCCCGACGGTGGAGCAGGGCGAGCGGCCGGCGAAGCTGTACAACGACTACGTCGCGGTGCGCGCGAAAGGACGCCATATCGTCGCCCGGCCCGGCGACACGCTGCCGATTGCCGGCGTCGACGTTCGCTTCGTCTCGGCCGCCGGCGATGTGCTGACCAAGGCGCTTCCCGGCGCGGGCGCGCCGAACCCGCTCTGCCGCGACTTCACCGCGAAGCCGCCGGATCCGACCGAGAACGCGCGCTCGGTCGGGATGCTGCTCATCCTCGGCAGCTTCCGCATGCTCGACCTCGGCGATCTCACGTGGAACAAGGAGCACGACCTGGTCTGCCCGAACAACCTCGTCGGTACCGTCGATCTCTACCTGACGACGCACCACGGGCTCGATCAGTCGGGCGCGAAAGTGCTCGTGCACGCGGTCGCGCCGAGGGTCGCGATCATGAACAACGGCGCGAAGAAAGGCGGCATGGCGAGCGCCTGGCGGATCATCCGCGACTCGCCCGGGCTCGAGGATCTGTGGCAGCTGCACTACGCGGTCGACGCCGGCGCCGAAGCCAACGCCGCCGAGCCGTTCATCGCCAACAAGGACGAGACGACCTCGTTTGGCATCCGCGTTGCCGCCGGACGCGATGGCCGCTTCACGGTGACCAACGGCCGCAACGGGATGACGAAGATGTATCAACCGCGCCGCGCGCTGGCGCGGCGCTAGGGATGCTGTCAGCTGTCAGCCTGGAGTCGCGAGTTAAGAGCTGAAAGCTGACAGCGTAGAGCTGAAAGCTAACAGAGGAGGATCGAATGATCGTCAACAAGTGGATCGGCCTGGCTGCATCGATCGTGGTTTTCGTCGCCGGCTTCGCGCTCGGCTCCTTCCGCATGAGCAGCGACGTCGCCCACGCCCAGGGGAAGCACGTCTACGAGCTGCGCACCTATACCGCGCCAGACGGCAAGCTCGGCGACCTGAACGCGCGTTTCCGCAATCACACGCTCAAGATCTTCGAGCGGCATGGGATGAAGAACGTGCTCTACATGACGCCGCAAGACGCGCCCGACTCGCAGAACACGTTGATTTACGTGCTCGAACATCAGAGCCGAGAGGCGGCGAAGAAGTCGTGGGACGCGTTCCGCACGGATCCGGAGTGGCAGAAGGTCGCCAAAGAAACCACGGCCAATGGCCCGATCACCACCAAGGTCGTCTCGGTCTTTGCCGATCCGACGGACTATTCGCCGATGAAGTGAGGTGAGCGATGAGACGCGTAACGGTTCTTCTCTGGCTGGTCCTCGCGCTCGTCGTCGGGGTTCACTGGGTGGGGGAGGCACAGCAGCCGCCCGCCTCCGGCGCCGACGATCCGCGCTTCACCGGCAAGTCGGTGCCGATGGAAGGGAAAGATCTGACAGTCGCACGACGCAGCTTCGAGGCCGGCGCGCGCTCGGCCTGGCACAGCCACGACAAGGGGCAGCTCCTGATGGTCGAAGAGGGCCGCATGCGCACCCAGAAGCGCGGCCAGTCGGTGAAGGAGCTTGGTGTCGGCGAGAGCGACTACACCGGTCCGAGCATCGTGCACTGGCATGGTGCGTCGAAGACACAGGCGCTGGTGCAAATCAACGTCGGCTTCGGCGGTGAGACGAAGTGGATGGACAAGGTCACCGACGCCGAGTACGGACGGTGACCAGGGGCTGGTTGCTCGTGGCTGGTTGCTAGTCGCTGGTTGCCAGGCGAGGGCAGCGCTTGCCGATTCGTGTGGTTCGGCTCGGGACGCCGCGCGCGGCGGGCGAAGGTGTCCGGCTGGGCACCGTTCGCCGTCCGCCGCGCGGCGTGAAGAAGCACGATTTCGCGCGGCTCGACTACTTCGACCTCTGGCTGCCCGACCTCGCGCCGAGCGCGCCGCTGTTCTCGTTCGCCACGTCCGGGCCCATGACCGGCAAACGCTGGGCGGCGTTCGCGAGGAAATACCGTGCCGAGATGAACGCGCCGGCGGCGCAGCGGCTGATCGCGCTGCTCGCCGCGCTCTCGAAAGACGCGAGCTTCAGTGTCGGGTGCTACTGCGAGAACGAATCACGCTGTCACCGATCGCTCTTGCGCGAGCTGCTCGCCGATGCCGGCGCGTCTGTCGTCGGGCCGGTCTGAAGACCGGCCCCTACCGCGACCCGTTGGGGGATGGCCTTCAGGCCGTCCCGACCGTCACTCGCTCCGCAGCGCCTCGGTCGGATTGATCATCGACGCGCGCCGCGCCGGGATGTAGGCGGCAGCCAGCGCCACCAGCAGCACCGTCGACGCCACCAGCCCGAACGCGAACAGCGTCGTGCCGCGGTCGCCGGCCATGCCGCGGGCGAAGATCGAATCGAGCAGCGGTCCTGCGCCCATGCTCGCGACCAGCCCCGCGCCCAGCCCGGCGGCAATCAGCAGCAGCCCCTGCCCGAGCACCATCCGCAGCACGCTCGCCCGGTCGGCGCCGATCGCCATCCGGATGCCTATTTCCTTCGTCCGGCGGCTCGCCGCGTACGCGACCAAGCCGTAGAGGCCGACGACGGCGAGCGCAAGTCCCATTGCGCCCATCGCGCCAATCGTCGTCACGATCACGTCGAGGACGACGAGGCTGCGCAGCCGGTACTGCTCCTCCATGGTGCGGACATTCGCGATCGGAAGGTTTGCGTCGAGCCCGCGCACCAGCTCGCGCAACGGCGCCGCTAGCAGCAGCGGATCGCCGGACGATTCGGCGAGCAGGAACATCGAGTCCGCCGGCTGCTGCCGGAACGGGAGATAGACGAACGGCTTCGGGTTCTCGATCGCGAAGGTGTACTTGCTCGTCCTGGCAACGCCGACGACGATCACCCATGGCCCGCGCGCGCCGTCGAGGCGGAAGCGCTTCCCGATCGGGTCCTGCGACCGCCAGTAGCGCTCGGCGACGACTTGGTTGACGATCGCCACTCGTTGCGCGTCAGCCGAATCGGTTGGCTGGAAGGCGCGGCCGCGCAGGATCGGGAGATCGATCGTCTCGAAGTAGTGCTCGTCGACGACCGAGCTGGCGATCACGACGCTGTCCTGGCCGGGAGGGAACTCAAAACCCTCGGGCACGATCGTGATCGACGGCGGGATGCCGTCCATCGGCATGTAGCGCGTCACGGTGGCCGACGTGACGCCGGGCGTCAGCCGCGCCGCCTCCGCCAGCCGCTCGAAGAACTGCTGCGCCTGTGCCTCGCTGTAGCGCAGCTGCTTCGGCGCCACGCTCATCATCAGCAGGCGATCGGTCCGGAAGCCGGGGCCGCCGGTGAGCTGCTGCTGGAATCCGCGGTAGGTGAAGGTCGCCACCACGAGCAGCACGACCGCGATCGCCACCTGCCCGCCGACCAGCACGCGCCGGCCCCACGGCCGGCGCCGGCCGAAGCCGGCCGCATCGCTGGCCTTCATGACCGCGGTCAAATCGGTTCGGCCCGCCCGCAGCGCCGGCGCGAGCCCGAAGAGCACCGCGCTCACCAACGCGACAGCGATGCTGAAGAGCAGCACGCGCCGGTCGAGCGAGAACGTCGGGGCGATCGGCAGGTCGACCGGGATCTGAATCTGGCTGAAGAGACGCACCGCAGCGTAGCCGACGCCCAGGCCGAGCAGTGCGCCGGCGAACGCGATCAACATGCTCTCGGTAATCAGCTGGCGGACGACGCGCCGGCGCCCGGCGCCGATCGCCAGGCGCATCGCCACCTCGCGCGCCCGCATCGGCGCGCGGCTCGCGAGCAGGCCGGCGACGTTGGCGCAGGCGACGAACAGCACGGCGCCGGCGAGCCCCATCAACATCGCCGCCAGCGTCGCCACCGGCGGCGCCTGCGCGATCCGGTTCTGGAGCTCGGTCCGGACGAGGAGCCGTCCGTTGCGGTTCGTGTCCGGGTGGGCCCGTTCGAGATCGGCGGCGATCGTCGCCAGCTCCGCCTGTGCCTGCGCCCGGGTGACGCCTCTCCGGAGGCGCCCCATGACGGTGAGCCGGCGGTAGTCGCGCGCCTCGAACGGCCGCGCGCCGTCGTCCGGCGTGAAGCGCGGCCACATCATCAGCGGCGCGTAGAACTGGAAGCGCACGAACTGATCGACGCCGGTGAATCGCGCCGGCGTGACGCCGACAACGGTGAAGTCGGCGCCGTTCAGCCGTACCGTGCGGCCGAGGATCGCCGGGTCGGCGCCGAACTGCTGCGTCCAGAACTCGTGGCCGAGAATGACCACGGCGTCGCGCGACGGCGCCTGATTTTCTTCCGGCCGGAAATCGCGTCCAAGCTGCGGCTCGACGCCGACGACGTCGAAGAAGTTACCGGCGACGAGCAGGCCGATCGCCAGCTTCGCCGGCGCCTCAGCGGACGGCGCGAAACCGGCCGTCGACTTGGCGAACGCCGTCAGCCCCGCAAAGCTGCGGCTGCGATCGCGGATGTCGGCGAAGTCGCGATACGAGCTGTCGAGGGAATCCTCGAACGGGTTGACCTGCCCGATCGTCAGCAGTTCGGCGGGACGCGGCACGGTGAGCGGCCGCAGCAGCAGCGTGTCGGCGAAGCTGAATGCAGCGCAGTTGGCGCCGACGCCGATCGCCAGCGAGACGACCGCGACGGCGGTGAAGCCGGGATTTCTCGCCAGCATCCGGTAGCCGTAGCGCAGATCGCGCGCGAGATCCTCGAGCCACGGCACACCGCGCTGCTCGCGCAGCGCCTCCATCGCCTGCACGACGCCGCCCGCGTCGTGCGCCGCGGCGCGCCGTGCGTCGTCCGGCGACTGGCCGCGTTGCTCGGCGGCTTCGGCGGCGAGCTCGAGGTGCGCGCGCAGTTCCTGTTCGAGCTCGCGCTCGCCGCGTCGCGGGCGCAGCGTGGCGACAAGGCGGCTGATCCACTCACGCAGGGTCGCCATCACTCCTCCCGCGCATCAGGCTTCTTCCTGCAACAGCGTCCGCATGATCGTCGTCATCCGCTCCCACTCGGCTCTTTCGGACTTCAGTTCGCGCCGGCCGGCCGCCGTGAGCGTGTAGAACCGCGCCTTGCGGCTGGTGTCGGTGACGCCCCAGTCGCCGCGGATCAGGCCGCGCTGCTCGAGCCGCATCAGGCCGGGATAGAGCGTGCCCATGTTCAGGCGCAGCGCCCCAGCCGAGACCTGCTCGAGCCGCGCCGCGATCGCGTAGCCGTGCTGGGAGCCGAGCGTGGCCAGCGTCTGCAGCACCATCAGGTCGAGCGTGCCCTGGAGCACGTCGGTTTTCGACCGCGCCTTGTCTCTGTTAGGCATGCCAATGGAGTGTAGCGGCTTCCATTCGAATGTCAAGTGGGGCCTGGGCGGCGACCTGGCGGTCGTCGAGCGACGGTAGACGGTCAGGCGCGGAACCATTTCGAGGCGCCGCCGGCAATCCGCCGGAGGTAGAGCCACATCGTCGGCGCCGACGATCCGCGCGCGTACGTGCGCCGCATGTAGGCTGCCTGCGGGAACAGGTGTTCCTTCAGCAGCGCCAGCCGCGGGCGCCATCCGCGCAGCACCCGAACGTCATCCAGCAGCACATCGAGCTTGCGCATGCCCGGGCGGAGAAAGACCGTCGACGGTTCGTCGGGCGGCGCCGCCTCGAGCGCGGCGATCACGTCCGGCGCAATCCGCGTTCCGAACCGATGGTTCGCGAGCAGCAGCGCGCGCAGGCAGATGCGGCGGACGCCGGTGCGCTCGGCGAGCGCGGCCAGCCTGCGCATCCCGTCGTCGTCCAGTGCTTCCGCCAGCAGGTGGACGTCGTAGAGCCAGACGAGCGTTTCCTGGTCGTAGTGATGTGCCGCGCGATGGACGCAGGCGAGCCACAGCGCGTGCATGCGGCCGATGCCGCGCGCGTCCGGACCGAGCAGCGGCAGCCCCACGGCGTCCGCCTTCAGCTCGTCGAACCCAATCGCGTCGGCGAAGCGCTGCGGATTGGCGATCTTCCAGTGCACGTCGTAGAGATGGCGGATGCCGTGCGGGTCGATCCGCTCGCCGTGGAACTGATACGCGACCAGGCGGCCTGCGACTTCGGGCTGCGACGAATAGCCGAGTCGTTCGAGGCAGGCGCGCGTCCCCTCTCGATCTGACGACCGGATCAAGATGTCGGCGTCCGAGCGGACGCGCCACGACGGATCGCGATAGAGGTCGTAGGCGAGCGACGCGCCCTTCATCAGCAGCGGCTCGATGCCTTGTTCTTTCAGCGCGGCGACCACGCGCTGCAGGTCGGCGCGCTGCACGAGCTCGAGCGCGGCCTGCCGATGGGCGCCGGCACGCAGCGCGGCGACGAATGCGGATGGCAGGCGATCGCCGCCGACGGCGGCGACCTTCGCGTGCATGAGGCCGAGAAGCCCGTCGTGCGTCACCGCCGAAAGGAACGCAGCGGCATCGATGCCGGGCGGCAGCGCCGGCGCACCAGGCGACGAGAGAAATGCAGCGGCGGCGAGGCTGATCGAAGTATCCGTAACCCGACTGTAGCGTACGCATCGACGTCGCCGTCGATCGCGGTAGTGTCCGGCTTCAGCCGGACCGCGATGTAGACTGCGGCCCTGATGCGCGACTCCGAAATCTTCAGCTCCGTGATCGAACATGCCCTGGCCGGCGGAACTGCGGTCCAGTTTCGCGCCGAGGGCGAGAGCATGTATCCGACGATCCGCAACGGCGAGACCGTCACCGTTGCGGCCGTGTCTCCGGGTGCCATCGTGCGCG
>Ga0075421_100004963_pt1 | contig 16040 bp, 9 predicted proteins | sample SoiMetdeltSBSDD5_FD_75292 | JGI IMG/M metagenome (GOLD analysis project Ga0075421, IMG submission 75292) | Bulk soil microbial communities from a Populus tree surrounding site in Tennessee, USA - Soil MetaG P. deltoides SBSDD5 | ecosystem: Environmental > Terrestrial > Soil > Tree plantation...
GGACCCAAGCCCAGCCAGCGCGGCACGGTCTCGCAACGTATCAACGACACGACCGTGACGATTGATTACAGTCGTCCGGTCGCGCGTGGGCGCGAGCTGTTCGGCAAGCTCGTGCCCTACGGTCGCGTCTGGTGCCCTGGCGCAGACGATGCGACGACGATCGACGTGACGACGGACGTGACGGTGAACGGACACGCGCTTCCGAAAGGGAAGTACTCGCTCTGGGCCGAGCCCAACGCCGACAAGTGGGTGATGATCTTCAACAAGGTGCCGAACGTGTTTCACACGCGCTATCCGGCCGGGCAGGACGCGCTCCGCGTCGACATCACGCCGCGCACCGGCTCTCACATGGAGACGCTCGCGTTCTACTTCCCGGTCGTCGACGGCCGGAAAGCGGAGCTGGCCTTCCACTGGGGTACGGTAGTGGTGCCGATGGCGCTGGAAGTGCAGTGATTCCGTATGAACAGACTTCGACAGGACGTAGCATACGGCCTGCGGTCGTTCGCCAAGGCGCCCGGATTCGCGGCCATCGCGATCCTCGTGCTCGGTATCGGGATCGGCGCCAACACCGCCATCTTCAGCATCGTCAACGAGCTGCTCCTGAGGCCGTTGTCGGGCCGGGCCGACGAGCTCCACGGCCTCTATAGCCACGATCGGACCGTCCCCGACTCGTTCCGCGCCTTCTCATACGCCAACTACGCCGACATCCGCAGCCAGGGCGAAGTGTTCGACGGGCTGATGGCGTACACGTTCGCCATGGTCGGCACGCCGGCGGGCGAGGACACTCGACGGACTTTCGCCGCGGTCGTGTCGTCGAACTACTTCGACACCCTGGGCGTGCGGCTCGTGGCGGGCCGTCCGTTCAGCCTCGAGGAGGAACGGCCCGGCGCGGCGATTCGCTCGGTCATCACCACCTACGCGCGGTGGAAGCGGGAGGGCCTCGATCCCGCGTTCATCGGCAAGACGATTCGAATCAACGCCGATGAGTACACGGTGGTGGGTGTTGCGCCGGAGGGCTTCACCGGCACCATGGCGCTGGCCTCCGCCGATCTCTACCTGCCGCTGGGCATGTACGACATCGCGGTCAACGACCAGTTCAAGGCGAGCAGGACGGGGTTTGCGGACCGCGCCAATGCCGCCCTGATCGTGGCGGGCCGGCTCGCGACAGGCGTGACGGACGCAGCGGCGGCCGCCAGGCTCGAGGGGCTCTCGCGGCAATTGGAGGCCGCATTTCCGGCGGAGAACAGGAACCAGCTGCTCACGATCCATCGCCTGCCGCGCGTGTCGTCGAGCACGCATCCCGGCGACGACGTCGCGCTCCAAGCGTTCACGGCGCTGCTGATCGGCCTGTCGGGCGTGGTGTTGATCATCGCCTGCCTGAACATCGCCAACATGCTGCTCGCCCGGGGATCCGCCCGGCGCAAGGAGCTGGCGCTGCGTCTCGCGCTCGGCGCCAGCCGCGGGCGCGTCGTCCGCCAGTTGCTCACCGAGAGCCTGCTGCTCGCGATCACCGGCGCCGGCCTTGGCCTTCTTCTGAGCTTCTGGGCGACGCGGGTGCTCGGGCAGTCGATCGCTGCCGCGCTGCCTCTGACGATCACTTTCAACTCGCGGCCCGATACCAACGTCCTGCTTGCGACGCTGGCCTTCGCCGCGATCAGCACGGTCGCGTTCGGTCTTGGTCCCGCCCTGCGTCTCTCGCGGCGCGATTTGGTCGCCGACCTGAAGGATCGCGGCAACGATGGCGCGTCGACGGGCCGCCGCTTTGGTGCGCGCAACCTGCTGGTGATCGGCCAAGTCGCGCTGTCGCTCGCGATGCTGACGGCGGCCGGCATCTTCGCTCGAACCGCCATCGCTGCGGCCATCGCAAACCCTGGCCACGAGTACGAGCGGATGCTGGTCGTCAACATCGACGTTGGCCTGGCCGGCTTCGACGAAGGGCGCGGCCGCACGGCGTACGCCGCGCTGATGAATCGCGTGCGGGTCATTCCCGGCGTGTCCGCCACCAGCGTGGCGTCGACGATGCCTTTCGGCGATATTCAGATGGGCCAGCTCATGGAGCGAGTCGGCGCGAACGCGACCGAGCCGGTGCGGGCACGTACGTATCGCGTGGTCGGCGCGGACTACTTCGCGACGCTCGGCCTGCGCATGCTGCGCGGACGCGAGTTCACCCGCGCCGAGGAGGAGGCGGATTCCGCGCCGCGGGTGGCGATCGTGGACGAGGCGTTCGCGCGGCAGCTGTTCCCCGGCGAGGATCCGATCGGCCAGATGATTCGGGTCGTCGCGCGGCCGGGCGATTCGGCGACCGGCCGGGAGCCGCTGCAGATCGTCGGCATCGCTCCGCCGCTCCGCGAGGATCTGCTCGAACGCGCGGCTGGCCCTCACGTCTACGTGCCCTTCGGCCGCCACTACCAGGCCGGCATGTTCGTGCTGATGCGATCGAGCCAGCCCGACGATGCCGCCGCGGCGGGCGCGCTGCGCGCCGCGATCCGCGGGACGGATGCGCGGCTGCCGGTGCTTGCGCTCTCGACGCTGCAGGCGTTCCACGATCGCGGCCTCGAGCTGTGGGCGCTGAAGACCGGCGCGCGGCTGTTCGCCTCGCTCGGAGCGCTCGCGCTGCTGCTGGCGTTGGTCGGCGTCTACGGTGTGAAGTCGTACGTGGTCGTGCTCAGGACGAGAGAGATCGGCATCCGCATGGCGCTCGGCGCCAGCGCTCGCGACGTACTGCGCCTGGTCCTGAGGGACGGCTTGTTCCTGACGGGCAGCGGCCTCGCGATCGGTCTGCCGCTCGCGCTGCTCGTCTCCCTGGCATTCACCAAGGTCTTCGTCGTGATTGGCGGCGTCGACGGGGGGGTGATCGCGGTCTCGACGATCACGGTCGCGCTTGCCGCGGCCGTGGCCAGCGCCATTCCCGCGCGCCGCGCGACCAGGGTGCAGCCGTTGCAGGCGCTTCAGACCGACTGAGGGCGATCCAGCGAAGCGCCGTTCGGCTGGAGCCGGGCGCCGCGGGCCGGCGCCGCGCCCCACGCCAGGAACAGATCGTAGGCCGCGTTGTCGAGCTCGCGCTGATAGCCGTAGCCGAGACTTTCGAGGAACGCCTCGAAGCTCGCCATGTCCTCGGGCGGTACTTCGAATCCCGCGAGGACTCTTCCGAAATCGGCGCCGTGATTGCGGTAGTGGAACAGACTGATGTTCCACCGTCCGCCGAGCTTGTCGAGAAAGGTCATCAGCGCGCCGGGACGCTCCGGAAACTCGAAGCGGCACAACTGCTCGTTGGTGACCTCGGGGCTGCGGCCCCCGACCATGTGGCGGACGTGAAGCTTGGCCACTTCGTTGTCGGTGAGCTCGAGCGTCTCGTAGCCGCCGGCCCGCAGCGTCGCGGCGAGGCTGGCGGCATCCTCGCGTGAACGCGTGGCAACGCCAACGAAGATGTGCGCGCGATCGCGGCTGCTCAGACGGTAATTGAATTCGGTGACGACGCGGCGGCCGATGGTGGCGCAGAACTCGCGAAACGCGCCGGCGCGCTCGGGGATGGTGACGCCGAGAATCGCTTCGCGCGCTTCGCCGACTTCGGCCCGCTCGGCGACGAAGCGCAGCCGATCGAAATTCATGTTCGCGCCGCTGAGGATGGCGACCAGTCGCAGGTCGCGCACGCCGCCGCGCTCGACCCATTTGCGCAGTCCCGCCACCGCCAGCGCGCCGGCCGGTTCCATGATCGATCGCGTATCGTCGAACACGTCCTTGATGGCCGCGCAGATCTCGTCGTTCGAGACCAGCACGATCTCCTCGACCCACGACTGAACGATCGGGAACGTCAGCTCGCCGACCTCGCGCACGGCGACACCGTCGGCGAAGATGCCGACGTGATCGAGTGCCACCCTGCGACCGGCGGCAATCGAACGGTGCATCGCGTCGGCCTCGTACGGTTCGACACCGATGACCCGCACGTCGGGGCGCAACGCCTTGACGTAGCTGGCGATGCCGGCGATCAGTCCGCCGCCGCCGACGGGCACGAAGATCGCCGAGACATCGCCGAGCTTGTGGCGAAGGATCTCGTTGCCGATCGTGCCCTGGCCGGCGATGACCAGCGGATCGTCGAACGGATCCACGAGCGTCAGGCCGGTTTCCCGCACGAGCTCGTCGCACCGTGCCTTGGCGTCGGCGTAGGTATCGCCGGCGAGCACGACGTCGGCGCCGAGCGCGCGCACCGCCTCCACTTTGATCTCCGGCGTGGTCTGCGGCATGACGATCAACGCGCGAATCCCGAGATGCCGGGCCGCGTAGGCGACGCCTTGCGCGTGATTGCCGGCGCTGGCCGCAATGACACCGCGCGAACGCTCCGCGTCGCTCATGTGCGCGATGCGGTTGTAGGCGCCGCGCAGCTTGTAGCTGAAGACCGGTTGCAGGTCCTCGCGCTTCAGCAGCACGTCGTTGCCGAGCCGTCGCGACAGATGGCGCGCAGGTTCGAGCGGCGTCTCTTGTGCGACGTCGTAGACGCGGCTGGTCAGGATCAGCCGGAGCATGGCGTCGGGTGTCGGCGGACGATGAGGCATCAGCGATCCGCCTCCGAAGCGAGCACGCGGCGGCGCGCGCTCTGGGCCAGCGAGTAGATGTCGTTGAGAATGCCGGCGGCGGTGACCTGGGCGCCGGCGCCCGGGCCGCTGACCACCAGGGGTTCGCTGGAGTAGCGGCTGGTCGTGAAGGCGACGAGATTCCGCGTTCCTTGCAGCGCGCCAATCGGACTGGTGATCGGCACCGCCGTGAGCCGCGCCGACACGGCGCGCGGGGTCGCCGACACCACATAGCGAAGCACGCGGCCCTTCGCCGCTTCCTGCGCGACGCGGGCGCGCCATTCGGCGTCGACCTCGCGCAGACGCGCCATGAATCGATCGAACGGCAGGTTCCTGAGGCGGCGCGGCACGAGGTCGTCCGGGGTCGGCGCCGTGCCGCGGTAACCGAGCAGACGCGCCAGAATCAGCGCCTTGCGCGCGGCATCGCGACCCGAGAGGTCGTCGCGCGGATCCGGTTCGGCGTAGCCCTTGTCGACCGCTTCGCGCACGGCTTGCGAGAACGGTTTGCCGGCCGAGACCGCCGAGACGACATACATCAGCGTCCCGCTGACGCAGCCGTCGACCCGCAGCACGCGGTCGCCGGTTTCCGCGAGCTTGTGATAGGTGTCGATGATCGGCAAGCCGGCGCCGACGGTGGCCTCGTACTTCAACTGACAATTGCCGTTGGCGGACGCCGCCAGCAGCTGCTCGTAGCTGCCCCAGCTGCCGGCCAGCGGCTTCTTGTTGGCGAGCACGACGCTGAAGCCGCTGCCGAGCGCGGCGCGAAGCAGGTCGCTGGTTTCCTCGCTGGTGACGTCGACCAGCACCGGCCGCGACACCGCGTGGCCGGCCATGAAGGCGAGCGCCTCGCTCGACGGCACGCCCCGGCCGCCGAGATCGGCGAGCAGCGCGCCGGCATCCTTGCGGCTCGCGAGCTCGCTGAGGCGCCGCCGTGAAATGCCGCGCGGCTCGAAGATGTACCCCGATCGATCGAGCAGGCCGACGACCCGGACCATGGCGTGGCCGTTCGCCGACCCGATTTGATCGGCGAGGGCGCGGCCCACGCGTCCGAATCCGAGCAGCACGACGTCGGTGCGCGGTGCCGCCGGCGCGCGGCCGCCCCCGATCTTCGAGAGCTGGAAGGCATCATGGACGCGCCGCACCGCCTCGCTGGCCTGGTCGCTGGTGACGGCGAACGAGATGTTGCGCTCCGACGAGCCCTGCGCGATCGCCACCACGTTGATGCCGCCGTCGGCCAGCGCGGTGAAGACGCGCGCCGCAATGCCCGGCGCGCCAACCATGCCATCGCCGACCACGGCAATCACCGCCATGCCGCGCCGCGCGGTGATGTTGTCGATCAGTCCGCTTGCCAGCTCGTCGCGGAACGCGGTTTTCAAGCTCGTCACCGCGCGGTCGGCCTCCGCTTCCGGCAGCGTGAACCCGATCGAGCTCTCCGACGAGGCCTGGAAGATCGTCGACACCGACAGCCGCTCGGCATCGACGGCGACAAAGGTCCGCGCGGCGATGCCGTGGACGCCGACCATGCCCTTGCCGGCCACGGTCACGATCGCCTGGCCCCGCACGATGGCCAGCGCTTTGACCGGATAGTCGGACAGCGATTTGCGTGCCGACACTTCCGTTCCGGGTTGATCGGGATTGATGAAGGAGCGGACGTGCAGGGTGATGCGCGTGCCGGCGATCGGAATGAGCGCGCGGGGATGGAGTACCTTCGCGCCATAGTGCGCGACCTCGGCGGCCTCGCGGTGATGGAGCTGCGGGATGAGGCGCGCCTCCGACACGAGCCGAGGATCGGCGGTCAGGATCCCGGGCACATCCTTCCAGCACACGACCCGCTTGGCGCCGAGCGCGCGCGCCAGGAGGGTCGCGGTCAGATCCGATCCGCCCCGGCCGAGCGTCGTGATGCTGCCGTCCGGCGCCCTGCCGATGAAGCCCGGCACCACCGCAATCGTGGCGGTCGCGAGCAACGGCTTGAGCCGGGCACGCGCGCGGCTGCCGGTGGCGGCGAGATTGGGCGCCGCGCCGCCATGATGGTCGTCGGTCACCACGATGTCGGTCGCGTCGACGAACGCGGCCCGGCGGCGCGCCTGCGACAGGGCGGCCGCGACCATCGCGGCCGAAATACGCTCGCCGCGCGACACCAGCAGATCGCTCGCCCGTGGCGCCAGATGGCCGAGCACGCCGATGGCCACGCACAGCTCGCGGAACTCGCGGGCCGAGGCGTCGATGGTCGCCAGCAGGCGGCGCCGCGCGGCGCCGGCGGGAACCAGCGACCGGGCCACGTCACGATGCCTTCGAAGGAATTCGGCGGCAGCACGGCGAGCCTCGGCATCGCCGCCGGAGGTGGCGGCGGCTGCGCCCTGCAGCAGCAGATCGGTGATGCCGCCGAGCGCCGAGGCCACGACCACCAGCGGGCGATCGTGTTTGCGGATCAGCGCGACGGCGCGCGCGATTGCCGCGGCGTCGGCCAGCGACGCGCCGCCGAATTTCCAGACTTCGAGATCGCGCTTCTGCGTCGCCACGTCAGCGCGCTCCCGGCGTCGACGCGACGCCATCAATCGCGCGCCGCACCGCGTCGTAGTCGTTGGGCAGTTCGACCGGCGGATTGGCGTGCTGCGGCATGACCCCGGCCAGCGTCTTGGTGTGATACCCGGTCTTGAACTCGGAGAACTTCAGGCCGTTCGCGGTCGACACCACGATCACCCGATCGGTCCGGCGGATTTCGCCGCGGGCGGCGAGCTTCTCGAGCGCCGCCAGCGCGACCGCGGTGTGCGGACAGTTGAACATGCCGGTGCGATCGGCACGCGCGGCCGCTTCGGCCAGCTCGCTCTCGGTGGCCTGTTCGACAATGCCGTTGAAGCGCTGCAGGGTGCGAATCGCCTTGTTGATCGACACCGGGTTGCCGATTTGAATGGCCGTCGCCAGCGTCGGCCGAGCCTTCATCGGCTCGAACTTCCAGTGCGAGGTGTAGGCGGCGTAGAGCGGATTGGCGGCCGCGGCCTGCGCCACGACGATCCGCGGCCGCTTGGCGATCAATCCCAGCTCGAACATCTGGTCGAAGCCGGCGCCAATCGCGCTGACGTTGCCGAGATTGCCGCCGGGGATCACCACCACGTCGGGTACTTCCCAATCGAACTGCTGCACGATTTCGATCGACAGCGTCTTCTGTCCCTCGAGCCGCAGGCTGTTCATCGAGTTGGCGAGATACACGCCCTCTTCGGCCGCCAGCCGCTGCACGATCGCCATGCAACCGTCGAAGTCAGTGTCGAGGGCGAGCACCAGCGCGCCGTTGGCGAGCGGCTGCACCAGCTGCGCCGGCGAGACCTTGGCCCGCGGCAGGATGACGATCGCCGGAATGCCCGCGGCTGCCGCGTAGGCGGCGAGCGCCGCCGACGTGTCGCCGGTCGACGCGCACGCCACGGCCCCGACGCTCGATCCGTCGGCCATCATCTGCTTGACGACGGAGACGAGCACCGTCATCCCCAGATCCTTGAACGATCCGGTGTGCGAGTTGCCGCACATCTTCACCCACAAGTCCTCGATGCCGAGCGTCCGGCCGTAGCGCTCGGCCCAGAAGATGTTGGTGCCGCCTTCGTCCATCGACACCACGTTCTGGTCGCGAATCTCCGGGCAGATCCATTCCTTCTTGCCCCACACGCCGGAGCCGTAGGGCCACGCCGTTCGCTTGTAGCGGTCGTCGAAGAGCCGCATCCAGGCGACCGGGCTGCGATGGCGCAGGGCGTCGAGGTCGTGCGACACCTGCAACAGATCGCCGCAGCGCGGGCAGTGATAGATCGGTTGCCAGATCGAATGCTCGCCCGGGCATCCGGCGGCGCAACGAAAGACCGCGCGATACGTGCTCATGTCAAGCGCTCGCCGTTGCCGGCGCTGCCTCGCTGGCCTCGAAATCGCCGAGGCTGCGGCCGATCCGGATCGGCTCGACGCCGTGCCCCTGCAGCACTTCGATGGTCTTGTAGCCGTTGCCGGTGATGCAGATCACGATCGATTCATCGCGCGGAATCGCGCCGCGTTCGATCAGCTGCTTCGTTGCCGCGACCGTCACGCCGCCCGCCGGTTCGGTGAAGATGCCCTCGGTTTCCGCCAGCAGCTGAATGCCTTCGATCACCTCGGCATCGGTCACCTTGGCGCCGCTGCCGCCGGTCGACCGCACCGACCGCAGCACCTGGAAGCCATCCGCCGGATTGCCGATCGCGATCGACTTGGCGATGGTGTCGGGCTTGACCGGATCCGGATACTCGAGCCCCGCCTCGAGCGCGTTGACGACCGGCGAACAGCCGGCTGCTTGTGCCGCGTGGATGGTTGGCACCTGGCCCTCGACCAGGCCGACGGTCTTCAACTCTTCGAACCCCTTGAGGATCCGCGGCAGCAGCGTCCCGCCGGCGACCGGCGATACGACGTGGCGCGGGAAGCGCCAGCCGAGCTGCTCGGCGATCTCGAAGCCGTAGGTCTTGGCCCCTTCGGCGTAATAGGCGCGAAGGTTGATGTTCGCGAAGCCCCACCCGTACTTGTCGGCCACCTGCGTGCACAGCCGATTCACATCGTCATAGTTGCCGCGCACCGCCACGATCCGCGGTCGATAGATGCTGGCTCCGGCCACCTTGCCTGCTTCGAGGTTGTCGGGAATGAACACGTAGACGGAGAGGCCGAGGCGGGCGCCATGTGCCGCGACGCTGCCGGCGAGGTTTCCGGTCGACGCGCACGAGAACACGCTGAATCCGAGCTCGACCGCGCGCGTGGCGGCGATCGACACGACACGGTCCTTGTATGAACAGCTCGGATGGTTCACCGAATCGTCCTTCACGTACAACTCGCGAACGCCCAGGCGCGCGGCGAGCCGACTGGCCCGCACCAGCGGAGTGAAGCCCGAATGCAGCCCGGTGCGCGGATCGCCGGCAATCGGCAGCAGCTCGCGGTATCGCCACAGATTCTTGGGCCGGCTCTCGATCGTTGCTCGCGACAGCGTCGGAGCGATTGCCGCGTAGTCGTAGGTCACTTCGAGTGGGCCCAGGCAGCGGTCGCAGACCCAGAGTGCGGTCGCGGGAAAGGCCGTCTGGCAGAGGTGGCAACGGAGGCTGAAGGTCATATGCTCCTGTTCGAGTTGTGCGCTGACAAAGCTCTGATCGTACATGCCAATCCGAGACGCTTGTAAAGGTCGCCGAGCAGCCGTGTCACGGTGGCAACGCCGGCCGCCGTCGCGAGCACGAGGATCGACGGCCCGGCGCCGCTCAGGCAGACGCCGAGCGCGGCGTCGTCGTCGAACGCCATCGCTTCGGCGAGCCCGGGCACGAGCGGCGCGCGCGCCGGCTGATGCCACCGGTCGCGCATGGCTTCCCGAAGATCCTCGTAGCGGCCGCTGTCGAGCGCGCGGACGAACAGCAGCGCGCGCTGGAGATTGAAGATCGCGTCGCGAAGCGGGACTTCCTTCGGCAGCACCCGCCGTGCTTCGGACGTATGCAGTCCCATATCGGGAGTTGCCACGACCAGCCGCAGGTCGTCGGGCCAGAGCGACGATCGGGCGACGATGCGTCCGTCGTCGGATTGGCAGCAGACCGTCAACCCCCCGAGCAGCGCGGCCGCGGCGTTGTCTGGATGTCCCTCGAGCTCGGTGGCCAGGGCCAGCCACTCCTCATCCGGGCGCCGTCCCGCGATCGATTCGTACAACCGCAGGCCGGCGACGGCGGCCGCGGCGCTGCTGCCAAGCCCGGCGGTCTGCGGGATGTCGCTCTCGACGCGCACGCGGAGCCCGGGTGCGCGGACGCCAATCCGCGATCGCGCCAGCCGGTAGGCCGAATCGATCCGGTTCTCGCCGCTCGGGCCGGCGCCGGCGAACTCCCAGTCGATCGTATCGGACGCGTCGTCGCGGCGTTCCACGACGCGCACGCGCAGATAGAGCTGTACCGCCACGGACAGGGCGTCGAAAGACGGTCCGAGGTTGCTGATCGATCCGGGGACGACGATCTCGGCGTGCTGCATACTCAACGCAAAAAAAACCCGCCGGTCCCTGACGGGAGCCGGCGGGTTCTGGTTCGTTCTGGTCTTGGTCAGTCTCAGTTGCGCGTCGCGCAGAACCCGCCGGGCAGTGCCATGTGAATTCGCGTCGCGCGAATTCGCGTGCAGACGCCGATGGTGGTTCCGCGAGTCACCCGCTAACTATAAGACGCATAAATGGACGCGGTCAAGACATAGCGATTGCTTATGACATCATGCACGGCTACGTCCGCAGGGCCCGGACGGGGTCTACGCGCGCGGCGCGCCAGGCCGGCACGGCATGGGCCGCCAGTGCGGCAGCGGCAAGCGCGACGCCGGCCAGGCTCCACGCGATCGGATCGCCGACGCCGACGCCGTACAACGCCCCGGCCACGACGCGGGTCGCGAGCGAGGCAAGCACCGCGCCGGCGATCGTTCCAGCCACGACGAGCCCCAGGCCCTGGCGCACGACCAGCGCGATGACGCTCCGCGGCGTCGCGCCGATCGCGATGCGAATCCCGATCTCGCGCGTGCGCTGCGCCACCGTGAACGCGATGATCCCGTAGAGACCGACGCCGGCCAGCAGCAAGCCGAGGCCGCTGAACACCGCGACGAACGTTGCCGCTGCTCGTACCGGGAACAGCATCGCCTGCATCTGCATCCGCATCGTCTGGCTCTCGAGCAGCAACAGATCCGGCTCGAGGGCGAGCAGCGTTTCGCGCATCCGCGCAACCAGCGCGCGGTCGTCGGCGGCAGTACGGGCCACGACCACGTTGTAGCCGCTCGGCCGCTGCGTCGACGAGAAGTAGATGGTCGGCCGCACGGGCTCGCCGACGCGCTGCTGCGTGTGATCGGCGACCACGCCCACGATCTCGAACGAGCGTCCGCTCGACAGCGTTCGTTCGTAGACGATCTGCCCGACGGCGCTGGCGGCAGGCCAGTACTTGCGGGCGAACGCGTCGCTCACGATCGCGACCGCCCGGGTCGGTGGCGCATCCGCCGGCGCAAACGCTCGGCCCTCGAGCACGCTGACGCCGAGCGCGCGGAAGTATCCGGGCGACACGATCGCGCTATTGATCGCCGCTCCGGCCGCATCGGCCGCCGGCTGGTGCCCGGGCACGGCAATCTGCGTCGAGTTGAAATTGAGCGAGAACGGCAGGCGCGAGGCCAGGGCCACCCCCTGCACTCCCGGAAGCGCTTCGATCCGCCGCAGGACCTCGCTCCAGTACTGCTGGCTCCGCTCGGGAGCGTAGCGGAGCATTCCGGTGTCGCCCGATACGATCGCGAGCCCGTCGGTGCGGAAGCCGACGTCGGCACGGTTCGACGCTGACAGGCTGCGCAACAGCAACCCCGCGCAGACGAGCAGGACGATCGTCACCGCGATCTGTGCGACGACGAGCAGATCGCGAAAGGACCAGCGCCGTCCGGCGACACGCTCGTGACCCGGTTCGCCCTTGAGATCGGCGGCGAGATTCGGCCGGGTGGCGCGCAGCGCCGGCACCAGGCCGGCCAGGACCCCGGTTGCCATCGCGACGATCACCGCAAAGCTCAGCACGCGAAAGTCGAGACGGAGCGACAAGGACAGCGGCACCGGAATCGGCAGATGCAACGTCGTCAGGACCCGCGTCAACCACCAGGCCAGGAAGAGACCCAGCGCCGCGCCCAGACCCGCGAGCACGAGGCTCTCCGTCAACAGCTGCCGGACGAGGCGCCGGCGGCTCGCGCCGACCGCGAGCCGGATGCCGATCTCACGGTGCCGCGCGGATCCGCGCGCGAGCAGCATGCCGGCGACATTCGCGCACGCAATGGCCAGGACGAGCGCTGCCGCGAGCATCGTGCCGCTCACGACCCACGACAGCACCCGATCCGCTTCGGGATGGAGACGCGTTTCGCTGGCGGCGCGGATCGTCGTCCGCCGGCCCTGGTTGGTCGCGGCGTAGGTCTCGCGAAGGCGCCCGGCAACCACCTCGACGTTCGCGCGAGCCTCGGCAAGCGTGACGCCAGGTTTGAGACGGGCCTTGGCGAACAGCCACCGACGTCCGCGCCGATCGAGTAGCGATGTGCCGGTCGGCGACGGCACTGTCTCGTTGATTCCCCCTGGTTCGATATCGGCGGCGTAGCGCGTCGGCACCCAGATCTCGGGTCCGAGCAACGGCACCATGCCCGTGAACTGATCGTCGAGCACCCCGACGATCGTGAACTGCTGCCCGCGAATGCGGACCGGCCGGCCGATCGCGGAGGGTTGGCCGCCGAACTCGCGCTGCCAGTAGCGATTCGAGAGCACGATCGTCCGCGGCGCCCCCTCGATATCGTCCGATGGCAACAGGGTACGGCCGACCATTGCCCCGACACCGAGCGTCGCGAAGTAATTGCCGGTCACGACTTCGCCCAGCACCAGCCGTCCGCGATCGCCATTTGTAACGCCAGCGAACATCGGCGAGTAGCCCACGACGTCCTCGAAGACGTTGGTCTGGCCGCGATAGTCGATCAGGTCGGGCAGCGAGTTGGTCGAGAACGTATCGCCATCGGCGCCGCTGGTGTAGAGGTCGATCAACCGCGCTGGCTCCCGTACCGGCAGCGGGCGCAGGAGCAGCGCGTCGACGACGGCGAAGATGGCGGTGTTGAAGCCAATCCCGAGACCCAGCGAGAGGATCGCCGTCACGGCGAAGCCGGGACTGCGGATCAGCCAACGCAGCGCGAATTTGAGGTCGGTCATCGACGTCTACTTGAAAAGCCTCGGCACGAAGTCGTGCAGACTGCGGCGCCAGGTCTGCCATTCGTGCGCCGTGCCCGACGATTCATAGAACGTGTGTTTCACACCCGCGCCGTCGAGCGCAGCATGGAGCTTGGTTGCCGCTTCGTGAATGCTCGTTTCGCCGGTGCCGGCGCCGATCCACAGCAGCTTGACCTTCTTGTTGTAGGCCGTGGCATCGGCGAGAGCCCCTCCGAGCGACGTCTTGATGTCGAAGTTGCGCAGCGGCGCGCTGAACGCGCCAATCCACGCGAACGTGTCGAGGTGCGCCGACGTGATCTGCATCGTCTGACTGCCACCCATCGACAAGCCGGCCATGGCGCGAGACGCGCGATCGGCCTGGGTGCGGTACTCGGCATCAATCGTCGGGATCAGATCGTCGATGAGCACTTGCTCGAACGCATTGGGGATCGAAGGCTGGCCGGTCGGTCCCTGGACCGGCGTGGCGCCGAGCTTGGTCGCGTACCCGGTCTCCATCACGACGAGCATCGGTTGCGCACGCTTTGCCGCGATCAAGTTGTCAAGGATCAAGTTCGCGCGTCCCTGCTTGGTCCAGCTGGTTTCGTTCTCACCCGCTCCGTGCTGCAGGTACAGGACGGGATAGCGCGTTTTCAGATCCCGGTCGTAGCCCGGCGGCGTGTAGACGTACGCACGGCGCCACTCGCCGGTCGTCTTCGAGCGATACCAGCGCACGCGGACTTCACCGTGCGGCACGTCGCGGGGCTCGTAGAAGTCCGCGCCCTTCTCAGGGATCTCGATGCCGCTCGTCTGTCGTGCCCAGCCGAAGTACGTCTCGCTGCCCGGGTCGTTGACGGCCATGTCGTCGACGAGGAACCAGTAGTAGTGGAAGCCAGGCACCGCGGCCGGGAGCGTAATCGTCCAGATGCCTTTGCCCGCGTCTTGAGCGGTCATGTCAATCGGCCCCTTCCCGAGGCCGTTGTCCGCACCGCCGGGCTGAAGCTGCACTTTCGTCGCGCCCGGCGCGGTGAATCGAAACGTCACGCGCCCATCGTCGTGGACGCGCGGGTAGGCCGCGTTCCGGACGTTCGAGGACGCCGGCTTGGAATCGTCTCCGGCCTGAAATGCCGCGAGGCTGAGGAGTACCACGCAAATCGTGCGCATCATGTCGGATCCTCCGCGAACGGGACTCGCGCATGATAATCTCTCGCCCGCCCTTTTCGATATGGACGCTCTACCCGCGGCACGATAGTTGTTTCCCGGTGCCTGCCTTGCACCTCGTCGCATCACACGTCGATCCTCGGGTGCGGCTCGCGACACCGCCGCGGGTGCCCGGTTGCGGATCGATCACGGTGGCCGCGAGCGGGGGCCGATCGCGCGTGACGCGCGCCTTTGCCGCCAGCCCGCTGCGGCTGCTCACGCCGAGGAACCATGGGTCCGCTTCTTGGATCTACACGTCGACGTTTGGCGGCGGGCTGGTCGGCGGCGATGCCTTCGATCTGGGGATCGACGTCCTCGATGGTGCAAACGCGTACGTCTCGACGCAATCGGCGACAAAAGTGTACCGATCGCCGTCGGCCACGAGCGTGGCGCTGCGGGCGACGATCGCGCGCGACGCGACCCTGGTGATCGCGCCGGATCCGGTCATCTGTTTCGCGGGTTCGTCGTACCGGCAGGTCCAGCACTTCGATCTGCATCCGGAAGCGAGCCTGGTGTTCGTCGACTGGCTGTCGTCGGGACGCCACGCGTCCGGAGAGCGGTGGCAGTTCGATCGCTACGAGAGCCGGATGATCGTTCGTCGCGGCGGCCGCACGATCGTTCACGAGGCGCTGCTCCTGTCGCCCGATCATGGTCCGCTCCCGGAACGCATCGGTCGTTTCGAGTCGCTGCTGGTCGCGATCGTGATGGGACCAGCGGTCGCCGCCGGCGCAGCGGCAGCATTGACGCGGATCGAGGGCCAGCCGCTCGGTCGCCGCGCGCCGGAGATCGTCAGCGCTTCGCGGCTCGATGGCGGATGCCTGATCAGGATCGCGGGGATCTCGGTCGAGCAGACGGGATCGACGCTCCGCGACCTGTTGGGATTCGTGCCGTCGCTGCTCGGCGACGACCCGTGGGCCCGGAAATGGTGAAACATACGCGATGCATCTGACACCGAGAGAGATCGACAAGCTGGTCCTCCACCAGGCTGGCGTGGTCGCGCAAAAGCGGCTCGCGCGCGGGATTCGTCTCAACTACCCGGAAGCCGTGGCGCTGATCGCCACGCAGTTGCTCGAGTTCATTCGCGACGGCCGATCGGTGGCGGAGTTGATGGACCTTGGACGTCAGCTGCTCGGCCGCGACGACGTCCTCGATGGCGTCGGCGACCTGATTGACGAGGTGCAGGTCGAGGGGACGTTCCCCGACGGGACCAAGCTCGTGACGGTGCACAACCCAATCGCGTCGGAACGCGGGGATCTGGCGTTAGCGCTCTACGGAAGCTTTTTGCCCGTCCCCGCCGCGCAAGGAGTCAGACCCGGGTCTGACCCCGCTCTGACCCCACCCCACGAGCTGGGGGAGGATGCAGCGCTGGCCACAATCGGTGGATTGGCCGGACCGGCGGGGGAGATCGAGCTCAACGCCGGTCGTCAGACGGTGCAACTGCGGGTGACCAATCGCGGCGACCGTCCGATCCAGGTCGGCAGCCACTACCACTTCATCGAGACCAATCGCGTGCTCGAATTCGATCGACGCGCGTCCTACGGGATGCGGCTCGACATTCCCGCCGGCACCGCGGTGCG
>Ga0075421_100004964_pt1 | contig 16039 bp, 14 predicted proteins | sample SoiMetdeltSBSDD5_FD_75292 | JGI IMG/M metagenome (GOLD analysis project Ga0075421, IMG submission 75292) | Bulk soil microbial communities from a Populus tree surrounding site in Tennessee, USA - Soil MetaG P. deltoides SBSDD5 | ecosystem: Environmental > Terrestrial > Soil > Tree plantation...
GGTCTTGACCGACGAGGACGAATCCAGCATCAACGACGGCGGTTTCGCCGTCAGCATGACGCAGCCGACGCAAATGATCGACTGGCCCGGCACCCGCCACAACCTCTCCGGGGTCGTCACATTCGCCGACGGCAGCGCCGAGATTCATCGGTGGAAGGACACACGGACGGTTGTCCGCAACGGAAACGTAAGCAGAAGCCTTCAGTCCGGAAACGAGGACATCCTCTGGCTCCAGGAGCGCACGACACGTCTGGTCGTAAAACAATAAGGACACAGCCGGACGGCCATCCACCTGTCTTGGCGAAACCGCATCACGGCATACGCAGGCAAGGCGGGACCTGCGTAAGACTGGTTCGTTTTCTTCCTCTCTCGAAACCTTGCCAGTCTATTCGCAATCCCGGTATCGTTCCCATCGCTTGGCTTTGAACCTTGAAGTTGAAATCTTGAACCAGATCCAATGACTGTTCGCGTTCGCTTTGCTCCGAGTCCGACCGGATTTCTCCACATCGGCGGCGCCCGCACGGCGCTGTTCAACTGGCTGTACGCCCGTCATACGGGAGGCCAGTTCATCCTCCGCATCGAAGACACGGACGCTGCGCGCAACACGCAGGAAGCTGTCGAAGTGATTCTCAACGGATTGCGCTGGCTTGGAATGGAATGGGACGAAGGGCCGACTACCGGCGACGCAAAAAGTTCGAGCAAAGGCGATCACGGCCCTTACTTCCAGTCGCAACGCAGCGAAATCTACCGGCGGCGTGTCCAGGAACTGAAGGACAAGGGGTTCGCGTACGAGCATGATGGCGCGGTGAGGTTCAAGATGACGCGCGAACCGATTGTGATTCATGACCTGGTGGTGGGAGACGTGCAACGCGAGCTGACCGACCGCGAAAAGCTCGACCCCGATTTCGTCCTTGTCCGCTCGGACGGCCAGCCGGTGTTCCATCTGGTGAACGTCATCGATGACCTGGAAATGCGTATCACGCACGTCATCCGCGGCGAGGACCACTTATCGAACACGGCGAAGCACATTGCATTGTTCCGCGCATTCGGTGTCGAGCCGCCCAGGTATGCCCACATCCCGCTCATCTTGAACCAGGACGGCACGAAGATGAGCAAGCGGGACACCGGGGCGTCGCTCACGTCGTACATGGAGGAGGGCTACGCGCCGGAGGCAGTCGTGAACTATCTCTGCCTGCTCGGGTGGTCGCCGAAGGAGAATCGCGAGGTCATTGCGCTGGACGAGATTGTCAAAGTATTCGACCTCCCGCAGATTCTCCGTCACAACGCGCGGTTCGACCTCGACAAGCTGCACTGGCTCAACGGCGAATACATTCGGTTGATGAGCAATGAGCGGTTCTACGAACTCGCTATTCCCGCGCTCCAACGCGCCGGGTTCGATACGTCGAAGTACCCATCCGCTTACGTTCGGGCGGCGCTGGACACGTGCAAGGGCAAGAAGCGACTCTTTGCCGAACTTGCGGAGTACGGCGGGTTTTATTTTGTGGACAAGGTTGGAATCCCCTCCGACGCGGCGGCGAAGGAGTTCACGCTGGAGAACCGCGATCGACTCAAGAAGCTGCGCGACGCTTTTGCCGCGCTTCCGTCCTTCGACGCGGCAACGCTGGAGAAGACGTTGAAAGAACTGGCGGTGCAACTGGGCGTAAAGGCCGGTGTGCTCGTGCACCCGACGCGGCTGGCGTGCACCGGCGCGGCGGCCGGGCCGAGCCTGTATCATCTTCTGGAAGTGCTGGGCAAAGAGCGCGTTCTCGGTCGGCTCGAACGCGTCTTGCAGACGATGGGTTAGATTGATTGCCAGAAGTCAGCTCCGTTTCGGACGTTGAAGCGGGCTGAAGCCTGCGCTCCGGAGGCGGCGGTTACGCCGCTTCACCGTAAGATGGCTCGAGGGCTTGCGAATTCATCCGGAAATCTCCTTTGGCAACCGCTCTAGCCTTGGGCTGCGGTGACTGGTTTCTTCAACGAGACAAACTGCTTTTCCACGGGGTCATAATCGAAGAGTTCCGCGGTGGCGATTTTGAAGAACCACGCGTGCAGATGGAGCGAGCCGTCGTCCAGGCGCGCCTTGACCGCCGGATACGTCTGCAGGTTTTCGAGCGCGAAGAGTACGTTCTCTTCCGCGGCCGCGGTGACGCGGGCCTCCAGATCCGACAAATGGCTGTACTCCTTTTGCAGCACGTGGCGCACGGGCGCGGCCAGTTCAAGCCACGCCGACAGATGTGGCATCGGTTCGTCGGCCGGCACGCCATGGAGCAGGGCAGACATCGCGCCACACTGCGAGTGGCCGCAGACGACGATGTCGTTCACGCGTAGAGTCTGTACGGCGAATTCGATCGCCGCGGCGGTGGAGTTGGTGCTCCCTGTCACGTCGGCACGAGGAACGATATTCCCGACGTTCTTTACAACGAACAGGTCACCGGGCTTGCTCTGTGTGATCAACTCGGCGAGCACACGCGAATCGGAACAGGTAATGAAGAGCGTGTGCGGATTCTGGCCTTCGCGGGACAATCTCCGGAACAGCTCCCGATACGGTCCGAATTCCGCCGCGCGAAAACGATGCACTCCGGCAATAAGCTTTTCCATGGATGTCCCGCCTTCGTCAGATGGAACGATTCGTCATTTCACCGAATCGTCCACCGGCAATCCGAGTTTCTCGTACAGCTTTCTCCGGCCCGCCTTATCTTCGTCGAGAATTTTCTTCGCGTAGGCGGCAACTTCTTCAGCTTTGGCGCGCGCGACGACGATGACGCCGTCGCCATCGGCGACGATCACATCGCCGGGCATGACCAGGACGCCGCCGCAAACGATCGGCCGGTTGACCGATTCAATCTCGTTTCTCCCCGGCCGGATGCCGCGGCCCGGTTTCTTGAAATAGAGCGGAACCTTCTCGGTGACGATTTCGTCCGTGTCGCGGGCCGTGGCGCTGGTAACGACACCCACGCAGCCCTTGAGTTTCCAACCCATGATGTTGTTCGAGCCAATCGAACCAACATCGGCTTCGGCTGCGTCCTCGATGACGAGCGCGCTGCCGGCGCGGAGCACGGGAACGAACGGTTCGCTGGACTTGTTCCGATACCAGTCGCCAACCCATTTGTCGAAGTCATCCGTTTTCATTTTGCCAGCAGGCGGGTTTTGCGACGGAACGTAGCGGGCCGTGACCGCGATGCCGATGAAGCGATGCGTGAATTTCTCCGTGTCGCGCCAGAGCGGCCGAATGTCGGAGTCCATCAACCCGACGTTCTGCAAACCGACGGCATCCATCCCGTCGGAAACGTCGGCGACCCGCAAACCGTCGAACAGTTTGAGGATGCGCTGATCGTCTTGTTCGGAAAACGCGCGAGTGGCGAGGAAGTTGTGTCCGACGCGGAGGTCCGGCGCGGAGGTCTCGGTCTTTGGCGCGCTGGCCTGGCCGCGCGCAACTTCCAATATGGCCATCGAAACAGCGGAGAACACACAAACGGCGACCGTTGTGCGGAAACGATTTCGTGTTTTCATGCGATTACCTGGTTGAGGGACTGGTCACGGCTCGGGGGGACGCTACGGGCTGCCATAAGTGAAATCGTCAAACAACGTCACGCTGTCGGCTTTCGTCCAGACGCCAACCTTGCCGGCTTCGGCAAGCGTGTCGTCCTCCGCCTCGAACAGTTTCTGGCCGTCGAACGTGACAATGAAATGATTGGCTTTGAAATCGACGCGGAGCGTGTGCCACTCGCCGGAGGCGACCTTGAGGTTCGCGCCTTTGAATTGGGTCCGCTTGCCGTTGATGAAATGATAAATCCGGACGTTGCCCTCCAGCGCGTTGGCACGGGCGATGTAGTAGTTGTCGGCATCCTTGTAGCGCCAGATCACGCCGCCGGCCTGGTCTTCTTCGCCCGAAACCGGTTTGAACTTCACTTCCACGAAGCCGTCTTTGAGATTCGTATCGTTCTTTACGCAGAGGGGATACGCCGCTTCGCCGGATTGTCTGAGAACATTTGGTTTGCTCGGAGCGGAATCGTCTTTCTCAACCGTCCACTTCGGCTTGCCTGTGCCGGTCGTGGTTCCCGTCCAACCCGACGGCAGCTCGCCAGCTTTCACGTCGTCGAAGTTGACGGCTTGCGCGAGCGCGGTCTGGAACAGTGTTGTTGATGCGAGGAGCGTTGGAAGGAAGCGTTTCATGTTGGTCGTTTCACAAGAAATCCGTGTTCATTCGTCCCGGTCTGTGGCAGTAGTCTAGCCGGCATGGACGGGAAGACAACCGCGCATCCGACCTTCAAGGAGGCCTTCCGCTTCTGGTAAGCAGCCCCATGGCGCAAGCATGGCAAAGGATCGCCGGTTTTCTGGCGTTGAAGCGAAACACCTCGCTGCTTCTGGGGGCGCTGGTCCTGGCGCTGACGGGTGAGCGGCTCTGGCTTGGCTTTGCGCCGAAATACCTCGAAACGCTTGGCGCCGGCATCTTCATTATCGGCCTGTTCGACGCACTGCAAACATTGCTGGGCGCGGTTTACGCCTATCCCGGCGGCTGGCTGACCGACCGCTGGGGGCAACGCCGTTCGCTCCTGTTCTTTAACGCGCTCTCACTGGCCGGCTATCTGCTGGTGCTCGTCTGGCAACATTGGCTGGCGTTGTTATTGGGTTCATTTCTGTTTCTCGCATGGAGCGCGTTGTCGTTGCCGGCAACCTTTGCCGTGGTCGCCACGTCGCTCGAAGCCAACCGGCACACGATGGGCGTAGGCGTGCAATCGATGGTCCGCCGCATTCCGATGATGGTCGGGCCATTGATCGGCGGCTGGCTGGTGACCCGCTTCGGTTGGACGGACGGGATTCGTTACGCGTTGCTCGGCTGCATTTGCCTGAGTCTGGCGACCGCCGTTCTTCAATCGCCGATGGTCGAGACTTCGAAGACGGACACGAGGACGAGTTTCGGCAAGGTCATCAAATCGTTTACGCCTGCCCTGCGCGAATTGCTGGTGAGTGATATCCTGATCCGTTTCTGCGAACGGATTCCTTACGCATTCGTGATTCTCTGGGCAATGAACCACGGCGGACTCAATGCTCAGCAATTCGGCGTGCTGATCGCCGTCGAAATGATCACCGCGATGCTGTGCTACATCCCCGTCGCTCATCTCGCGGACAAATACGGTCGCCGGCCATTCGTCCTCGCCACGTTCGTCTTCTTCACGCTCTTTCCCCTGGCGTTGCTCTGGGCGGACAGTTTCTTCTGGCTGGCGGTGGCGTTCGCGGTGCGCGGGCTGAAGGAGTTTGGCGAGCCGGCGCGCAAGGCGTTGATTATCGGCGAAGCGCGGCCTGAACTGCGGTCGCGCACTTACGGCGCTTACTACCTGATTCGCGATTGCATCGTGACGAGCGGGTCATTTCTGGGGGCGTGGCTGTGGAGCATCAGTCCGCACGCGAATTTCATCGGTGCATCGGTCTGCGGTGCGCTCGGGACGTTGTGGTTCTGGCGGTTTGTCTTTCGACGCCCAGCGCAGCGGTAGTGGCGCAGTTTGGTGGGGCGAGGCTACTGACGAGCCGGCTCGCAAGGACTCTCGCTCCACCGGATGTTGCAAACGGAGGCACTACCAGCGCAGCAGAAGGATTGACGGTGTTTCGTGATGGCGCAAGACTGTTGCGAATCCGATATGACCACGGCCAACAAGATCAGCATCTTCCGCATCTTGCTGGTGCCGTTCTTCATCGCGCAGGTGCTTTATTACGTCGAGACCGGGAAGGAATGGCATCGATACCTGGCGATCCTGACGTTTGCCGTGGCCGCCCTGAGTGATGCCATCGATGGATACATGGCGCGCCGTTACAACCAACGCAGCGAGCTCGGGAAAATCCTGGATCCGCTGGGGGACAAACTCCTGCTGGTGTCCGGAATCGTGCTGCTGAGTTTCCATTATGAGAAGTACCTGCCGCACTTGCCGCTTTGGATGACGGTAACGATCCTCAGCCGGGACATGCTGCTTCTGATCGGGTCGGTAGTGATCTACTACACGTGCGGCAAGGTGAGCGTCCGCCCGCACTTCACCGGCAAAGTGGCAACCGTCATGCAAATGACCGCGGTGTTGTGGGCGCTGTTCAAGCTCGACGGCGGCTGGCTGTTTGTCTGGGCCCTGGCCGCGGCGCTCTGCACGGGAGGATCAGGCGTGATTTACGTGTTTGACGGCGTCAAACAACTGGCGGCCAGTCCCGCCAGTTCGGCAACGACGAAATCGTGAACGAGAGACGGAGTGGAGAATTGGAGAGTTGGAGAAGCGGAGTAATGGAGTCAGAAGGGAACAGGCGACGAAGCCTGTCGGCAACACTTCAGCACTCCATCACTCCGGTAGCTTGCTTATGCCAAACGCACTTGAACTAAAACTGAAGGAAGGAGACAAAGCCCCGGCTTTCAAAGCATCAACCAACGGCGGCGGCGAGGTCTCGCTCGCAGAATTCAAAGGGAAGCACGTCGTGCTCTATTTCTATCCCAGGGACGACACGCCCGGTTGCACCAGGGAAGCATGCGCCTTCCGCGACCATTTCGCGGAATTCAGGAAGAAGGGCGCCATCGTGCTGGGGGTCAGCGTGGACCCGGCGAAGTCACACGATAAGTTTGTGAAGAAATACCAGTTGCCGTTCGCGCTGTTATCGGACGAGGACCGGAAGATTGTCGAAGCGTATGGCGTATGGGGTGAGAAACAGTTCATGGGTCGGAAGTACATGGGCACAAACCGCGTGACGTTCCTGATTGGTCCCGACGGCAGAATCAAACAAATCTGGCCGAAGGTGAAGCCGGAAGAACACGCGGAAGAAGTGCTGGCGGCTCTTGAATCGTAATTTGACACCTCATTGTCCGGGAACTATAAAGCCAGACCTGAATTGAACGAACCTTAACAAATTACGACTATGCCTATCTCCGTTGGAACCAAAGCGCCGGATTTTACCTTGAAATCCAAACAGGCGTCCGGCCTTGTGGATGTGAAATTGAGCAACAACTTCGGCAAAAAGAACACGGTGGTGCTCTTCTATCCGCTCGCCTTCACGAGTGTCTGCACGCAGGAAATGTGTGACATCACCCAGGGCATCAATGCCTACAAGGACCTGAACGCCGACGTCATCGGCATCAGTGTCGATAGCCCGTTCGCACAGGAAGCCTGGGCGCAGAAGGAAAAGATCGGCATTACCCTGGCCAGCGATCTGAACAAGGAAACGGCGAAAGCCTACGGCACGCTCCTGCCGGACTTGATCGGTCTCGGTTCCGTGAGCGCGCGCGCCGCGTTCGTCGTGGATAAGAACGGCGTCATTCAATACAGCGAACAGACGCCGACTCCGAAGGAACTGCCGAACTTCAATGCGATCAGGGAGACTCTGGCAAAGCTCAGGTAGTCCCCCCTTTCCTTGGGAGTGTACCGTACTACAGATGGACGCGGACAGGGACTTGACGCGAATTCCGCTAATTGCCGCGAATGGGGAAGCCGGATTTAAACTCGTGTGAATTCGTGAAATTCGCGTCAACGTCCTTTTGGAAATCCGTACAGTTCACGCACGGACGACAAGGTTTGGAGTGCGGTGACGAGTCACCGCTGTTGCTCTTGGCCGACTCGTCGGCAAAGTAGAGCCGCGTTCAGCTGCGCGGAGAATGGGTACACCCACACCAGTTCGACGGCGACAAGTCGCCTGCCAAAGCGGCGAGAACTCGCCGCACTCCATATTCCTGTGGTTGCGGCGCCAGCCGCGTTAGGTTCATCCGTGTCCATCCACCCTCCGCAGTCGCCACGCTTTGTCGATGGTTTGCCGATGGGCCACCTTCGACGGCTACGGAGGATGGGTCCGTGGTTCCTACTGCATTGTTCCGGCTAGGAGCCGGGTGAAGGCACCCTGTTTCCTTGGGCACACAGCGCGGGCGTAAGAACTGCTTTTCCGGCAGTTATTGCACCTGCGAATCAGTTGCCGTCCAACCGGATTAAAACCAGCCGGCTGGTCTTTCCGACCGGGTTCGCGAGGTCAACAATTTATGAATCCTGACGAGCATCATTTCTTTTCATTTTTTAACTCGTTGAATGCGAGGAGTCTGCGCGAGGCATCGGAAGTCGCAACCGTGGCCGCGCAAACTGTAATTTTCGAGGAAGATGAGACTTCTGACTGCCTTTATCTGGTGTTGTCCGGGACCGTCCAACTCTGCAAACGTGCGGAACGGGGCATTTACATCACCATCGCCTATGCCGAGGAGAACGATTTTTTTGGTGAATTGGGGGTGCTGGATGGGTCACCGCGCAGCACACGGGCAGTCGCCGCTGAAGACGCGACGCTCGCCCGGATTCCGCGCGAATCGGTGTTGGCTGTTCTGGACAAAGCGCCGGGCCGCACGGGCATTGAGGTCTTTAAGCGGACGATTCAGCACCTCCGACAGACCGACGACCGGTATGTGGCCGAGGTGGTACGGAAGGAAAAAATGACGCTGGTCGGGGAAATGGCCAGCACCATCATTCACGATCTCAAGAACCCGTTTCAGGCCGTGTTGATGGCGAGCCAGTTCATCCGTGAGAAGCATGCCGACGAAAAGACACGGCGCTGGAGCAAGATTATTCACGACCAGATCCACATGATGGTCGGGATGGTAGAGGAATTGCTCGAGTTTTCCCGCGGCACGCAGAACCTGAGCAAGAAACCGGTCAATCTGGCCACCCTGCTGGAAAAGTTTACCTTTCTGCACCAGGACTATCTCACGCAACAGAAGGTGCAACTGGAGATCACTCCGCTTGAAGCCGTCATCGCGATTGATGCCAGCAAGATTTTGCGCGTGCTGCAAAACCTGGTCTACAACGCGACTCAGGCCTTCGCCGGTCAAGGTGGACACATTTTCATTGTGGCCAGGCGATCCGGCGAGGATATCGAGATCGAAGTGCGGGATGACGGTCCAGGCATTCCCGATGAAATCATGGATCGCCTCTTTGAGCCGTTTGTAACGTCCGGGAAGAAGGGCGGAACGGGCCTTGGCCTCGCAATCGCCAGGTCCATCGTTGAGGCCCATTCAGGACAGATTTCCTGCGAATCGAAACAGGGAGAAGGAACGACCTTTCTCGTGAGTCTGCCCTGCGCGCAGGCCTTCGCCGCGGATTCGTTCTTCAGAGGCTTCCCGACCTCCGGGACGCAACTGCTGGTCAAGGACGTTCGCCCGGACTGATCTGCGAGCGACCCTCGGTCCGCTGCCGCAACACCGGTCAATTCCGAAGCGCCCGGCGGCCATCAAGTCGGGTTTTCTCAAGGAGCACCGTGGACCGGCCGCGGCATGTCTGACGGTTCCCGCTGGCAGTGCCCTGATTCGGATGTCGTGTCGGCGCTGTGCGCAGATTGAGTCGAGCCATCGGCTCGACGCTACACGAATTTAGGACATTACCCGCGGGCTGAGCCGCTTGACTTTGATTCTCGCAAACTTCATTTTCGTTTATGCCGGCCCGATCGAATCCGCCGGAACGATCCTTTATGAGCAACGCGCACAACCTCTTTAACTCGCTGCATGCTTTCGACCTCGGCAATGGCAAACAGGGAGGGCTTTATTCGCTTCCCGCGTTGGAGAGAGCCGGTGTCGGTAATGTTTCGAAACTGCCGGTTTCGATCCGGCTCGTCCTCGAATCCGTCCTGCGGAATTGCGATGGCAAGAAGGTCGGCGAACAAAACGTCCGCGAACTGGCGCAATGGCAGGCCAGGGCTGAACGTACTGCGGAAATCCCGTTTGTGGTTGCCCGCATCGTATTGCAGGACTTCACTGGCGTGCCGTTGCTCGTTGACCTCGCGGCGATGCGATCGGCCGTCGCCCGCACCGGCAAGGAACCGAAGCTCATCGAACCACTCGTCCCGGTCGACCTGGTGGTGGACCATTCCGTGCAGGTTGACTTTGCGGGCACACCGCAGGCGATGCAGGGAAACCTGGAGATGGAGTTCCAACGAAATCGTGAGCGGTATCAGTTTCTCAAGTGGGGGATGCAGGCGTTTGACACGTTCAAGGTGGTGCCGCCCGGCATCGGCATCGTCCACCAGGTTAACCTGGAATATCTCGCCAAGGGCGTCCTTTCTTCCCCGGCAACCGTCAACTCGCAACCCTCAACGATCTATTACCCCGACACGCTCGTGGGCACCGACTCGCATACGACGATGATCAACGGCCTCGGCATCGTCGGCTGGGGTGTGGGCGGCATCGAAGCGGAAGCGGGAATGCTCGGTCAACCCGTCTATTTCCTGACGCCGGACGTGGTGGGTGTTCATCTGACCGGCGAATTGCGTGAAGGTGTCACGGCCACGGACCTCGCGCTTACAGTCACACAGATGCTCCGCAAAGCAAAGGTCGTCGGCAAGTTCGTCGAGTTCTATGGTCCGGGCGCGGCGGCGCTGCCCGTGGTGGACCGCGCTACCATCGCCAACATGGCGCCCGAGTACGGCGCCACGATGGGCTTCTTCCCGATCGATGCCGAATGCGTGAATTATCTGCGCGCCACGGGCCGCAGCGAAGAGCATTGCCGACGGTACGAGAATTACTATCGCACCCAGGGTTTGTTCGGCATTCCGAAGCGAGGAGAAATCGCCTACTCGCAGGACCTGGAGCTCGACCTTGCTTCAGTGACGCCGAGCGTCGCCGGCCCGAAACGGCCGCAGGACCGCGTCGAGCTGCCGGACTTGAAGAAGGAATTCCTGGCGTCATTCACCCGGCCGGTCACGGAAAACGGTTTCGGCAAACGGGCCGGAGACCTTTACACAATGGCGCGGGTGAACACGGCGAAGGAAGCACACCCGTTCATCGATCATACTTACGGTCATCGCCGGCTGGGTGTGGACCCGAGTGAATCCGAGATGCGCGACCAGCATCCCACGCCGGACACATCAGAGCACGTGCCGGCGACGGCGTTTCGGAAGGCAGAGTCCGAGATACGTCACGGCAGCGTGTTGATCGCCGCCATCACCAGTTGCACGAACACCAGCAATCCGAGCGTGATGCTGGCCGCGGGACTGCTTGCGAAGAAAGCGGTGGAGCGAGGTTTGAGCGTCAATCCGGTGGTGAAGGCCTCGCTCGCACCCGGCTCGCGCGTTGTCAGCGATTATCTGAACAGGACGGGTTTGCAACCCTACCTCGACCAGCTCGGCTTCAACCTCGTCGGCTATGGTTGCACGACGTGCATCGGCAACTCCGGCCCGCTCGCCGCAGCGGTTGAAGATGCGATCAACAAGTACGACATCGTCGCGGCGTCCGTTCTGTCCGGGAACCGCAATTTCGAGGCGCGCGTCCACCAGAGCATCAAGGCGAACTTCCTCATGTCGCCACCGCTTGTCGTCGCGTTCGCGCTGGCCGGCCGTGTCGATATCGACCTGACCACCGAGCCGATCGGCAAGGACAGGGACGGCCAGCCGGTCTATCTGAAGGACATTTGGCCGACGCTGAAGGAGGTCCGCGATCAGATGCAGGCTGCGCTCAAACCCGAAGTGTTCCGCCAGCTCTACCGCGACTTCGCGGAGCAAAATCCGAAGTGGAACGAAATTCCGCCGAGCGTCGGCAACGTTTACGAGTGGGACGCGAAGAGCACTTACATTCAGGAACCGCCATTCTTCGAGAGCTTTTCGATGAAGTCGGGCGAGATTCGCGAGATCAAGAATGCGCGCGTGCTGGCGATCTTTGGTGACAGCGTCACCACCGACCACATTTCTCCCGCGGGTTCGATCAAAAAAACGTCGCCAGCCGGCAAATACCTGATGGGTCACGGGGTCAATGTCGTGGACTTCAACAGCTACGGCTCGCGGCGCGGCAACGACCGGGTGATGACACGCGGCACATTCGCCAACGTTCGTATCAAGAACCTGATGGTGCCCGGCGTCGAGGGCGGCGTTACGAGGCATCAGCCCGAAGGTCAGGAGATGTGGATCTACGACGCGGCCCTCAGGTATCAGCAGGAAGGCGTGCCGCTCGTCGTAGTGGCAGGACAGGAATACGGCACCGGCAGTTCGCGCGACTGGGCCGCCAAAGGCACTGCGCTGCTCGGCGTGAAGGCGGTCATCGCGCAGAGCTTCGAGCGCATCCATCGCTCAAACCTTGTCGGCATGGGGGTGCTGCCACTCCAATTCAAGGAAGGCACCACCGCCCAGACGTTAAAACTTGATGGTACCGAAACGTACTCCATCCTGGGCCTTGGCTCCGACCTGAAGCCGCAGCAAGACCTCAGCCTCCGTATCACCCGCTCGAATGGAAACGTCGATGACGTGCCCGTCCGCTGCCGCATTGATACTCCCATCGAGATCGACTATTACCAGCACGGCGGAATTCTGCCGTTTGTGCTGCGGCAGTTGTTGGCGAATGCGTGAGCCGTGGAGCGCCGGTTTCCGAATCGCAGGTCGAACAACGCGTCGAATCAGAGTTCGCCGCGCCCAGACGTGTTCCCTTCACAGAAACTCGTGCTCTCCGTTGCGAGCGACGTGATCGGCAAGTCCGACCGGCACCATCCGGCGGATGCGATGCTGCGCCACGAGTTGACGGCGCAACGGCGTTTTCCACAGGAGCTGAAGGCGGAGGTCAGCCGCGCCGTGTTTTCGTATTACCGCTGGTTGGGCTGGCTGGATATTGGGCAGCCGCTAGCGGCGCAGGTCGAACGCGCGCTTGAACTTGCCGACGCCTTCGCCGTCCGGCCGCAGACCTTCTCCGACGAAAAACTGATCGAGCGCGCTGTCCCGGCATGGGTGCGTGATGCAATGAATGTCAACGGCTCTTGGGTCCGCGCAATTCAGAGCGAGCCGAAACTGTGGCTTCGCGCGAAGCGGGGCCAGGGAATAGCGCTGGCGACGAAGTTAGGGCTCGCGGGAACGCTCGACCCGCCGGCATTGCCGGACGCAGTGCTCTATGAAGGCGAAGAGGATTTGTTCCGGCGAACAGAGTTTCACGCGGGCGAGTTCGAGGTCCAGGACATCGCATCACAGGCGGTCAGTCGGTTGTGCGATCCGACGCCAGGCGAAACCTGGTGGGACACCTGCGCCGGTGAGGGCGGCAAGATGTTGCACCTTTCCGACCTCATGGGGAACAAAGGTCTGATCTGGGTGAGCGATCGCGCGGAATGGCGTCTGAAGAACCTGAAGCGTCGGGCGGCCCGGGCCCAGGCGTTCAACTATCGATTCGCGACGTGGAACGGTGGAGAAAAACCGCCGACGAAGACGAAGTTTGACGGCGTCCTGGTGGACGCGCCGTGCAGTGGAATCGGGACGTGGCAACGAAATCCGCACGCGCGCTGGACGACAGCGCCGGAAGAAGTGCCGGAGCTGGCGGAGATTCAGACCCACCTGCTGAGTTGCGCGGCGCCGGCAGTGAAGCCGGGCGGCAGGTTGATTTACGCCGTTTGCACGCTGACGTACGAAGAGACGATCGCCGTGGCCAAAGCGTTTACATCCGTGTTCGCCGGCTTCGAACCGACGCCTCTTGCGAATCCGTTCAATTCGAGCGATCCGCCGTCGCCCCTGCTCACGCTCTGGCCGCAGAACACTGGTGGCAACGGCATGTTCGTGGCGGTCTGGCGTCGAACGTAGGGGGGCCTCGCCCTACTTCGTGTCCGTGCGATACAAATCGTCCGACCCACCAAATCGGCTGTCCTCCCACACTTTGTTCGGCCCGGCGGAGCGGATGAGGACGGCGTTGTGCGAGAAGTAGAATTGGATCGCGCTGCCCCAGGTATCGACGATCTCACCCTTGTCATTCTTTTTCGCGCTGGCGGTTGCATAGATGACGACGTTGCTTGTTCCCTGACCAGACAGGGCTTTGGAAATCTCCGCGGACGTGCCGGTCGGATAATGCTTGAAGAACTCTTTGTATTGCTGGAGTCCCTGAATCAGCCGTTCGGCATCTTTGTGGAATTCGGCGATGTCAGGATTGAGCTGGCCGCGGGTGCGGCTCTGGTAGAACCAGAACGCGACGCCAGCGAGCACGACAACGAGGACCAGAGGGACTACGTTTTTCATAGGGTATGGGTTCCAACTTTCTCGACCGGGTTTCTGTGGGCACGGAGGCTGGTCGATGGAGCCGCCGTGCTGGAACGAACAACAATCTCCGCGGTCAACCGCACCGGTTCGGGGCGTTCGCCGCGCAGAAGCCGGAGCATGGAATTCACCGCTGCCACGCCCATGCGGTATTTGGGCTGACGGATCGTGGTCAAGGGCACGCGGAAGTATTCACTCATCAGCACGTTTCCGAAACCGACGATTGACAAATCCGCTGGGATCCGGATGCCCTGATTCAGAAAGATGGTGGCTGCCCCGACGGCGACCAGGTCGTTCACCGCGAGGACAGCGGTGGCGTCGGCCGCCTCGTTGAGCATCTGCAACGCGGCTTTTTCACCTTCTTCGATCGTACTGCCCGCATTGAAGACCAGCCGGTCGTCCACCTCGATGTTCGCCTCGCGCAGCGCGTGGCGATAGCCCTCGAAGCGTTCCTGCGCCCAGGGCGACACCTGCGGGCCGGCGAGGAAGGCAACGCGCTTGTGCCCGAGTTCGAGCAGGTGCTGCGTCGCCACGAAACTGGCCTGGATATCATCCGTCTCGATATTCACGAACTGGCTGCAGAACGGCGCCAGATGTCCGAGCACAACGGTGGGAATGGCACACCGCTGCAATTCGTGGTAGATCGCCGCGGTCGGCCCCATCCGGTAGACCGGCGAAATGAACAGGCCGTCCACGCGCCGGGAGATGAGGCGGCGGATGGCGGTGTCCTCGCGTTCCGCAATGTTCAGCGTGTGGCAGAGGATAACTTCGTAGCCAAGTTCGTGGGCACGTTCCTCAATGGCCATCACGACCCGGGCGAAGATGGGGTTGGTCATTGCTGAGATGACCAGACCGAACAGTTTGGTCGTGCGGGTGCGCAGGCCCTGGGCTTGCGAATCGGGAACATAGCCCATTTGCTGGGCCAGCGCGCGGACGCGCGCCTTGGTGGCAGCGGAAATGTCGGGCGCGTCCCGCATCACTTTTGACACCGTCATCACGGAAACGCCGGCCTTCTCAGCTATGTCTTTCAAGCGGACCATGTGGTTTGGTTTGATTGCGCGTTTGGCGGATCACTGGCCTCAAGATTCCGGACGCCCGACGGTCGTCACAGCCGAACCACTCCAATGCAGCTTCTGTCGCAACGTCGCGAAGAACGAACTCTCGACCAGACGGACCAGCCGCACGCTGTTCGGGCTTCGACGCACGTTAACCAGATCGCCCCCGGTCAATTGCAACTGCACCTGACCGTCGGCAGAGAGCACGGTTTCAATTCTCTGGCTCAATACCTTGACCCGGACCGTCGAACTGAAGCTGACGATGACCGACCGGTTTGAGAGGGTGTGAGGACAGATTGGCGTCAGGGCGAAGACGTCCGCGTTGGGGCAGACCACCGGGCCGCCCGCCGCCAGTGAATAGGCCGTCGAGCCCGTGGGCGAACCGACGATCAACCCGTCACAGCGATAGCTGGTCAGGACTTCATCGTCCACGGCGACTTCCAACTCGATCAGGCGCGGGACGGTGCCGCGGCTGATCACAAAATCATTCAGCGCAATCTGGCCGAAGGTCTTGCCGTGGCTCTGCCCGGTTGCCTCAATCAGCCAACGGGATTCCACGGCGAACTTTCCGCTCCAGACATTTTCAAGCGCCTCCGCAAGTTGTTGCGACGAGGCCGCGGTCAGGAATCCAAGACCGCCGATATTGACGCCGAGGATCGGCGTGTTGGAACCGGCCACATCGCGTGCTACGCGGAGCATGGTTCCATCCCCGCCGAACACCAGGAGCAGATCAACCTGGCCGGTCAGCCGGCCTGCGTCCTGCCCTTCAAACGACTTGAGACCCGCCAGATCAGCCGTCGCCTTGTCGCTCAGGACCGCGCGTCCAGCGGCGGCGATCAACGACGCGGCCTTCTGAACGGCCTCGCGACAGTCCGGTTTCTCGGGGTTGGCGATCAAGCCAACACGCCTAATTTTGTCGGCCAGTTCTTTCAATCAATGCCAGAAATTCCTTGTTGCCGGCGGGACCCTGGAGCGGCGACTCGGTCACGCCGCACCAGCACAAT
>Ga0075421_100004965_pt1 | contig 16037 bp, 13 predicted proteins | sample SoiMetdeltSBSDD5_FD_75292 | JGI IMG/M metagenome (GOLD analysis project Ga0075421, IMG submission 75292) | Bulk soil microbial communities from a Populus tree surrounding site in Tennessee, USA - Soil MetaG P. deltoides SBSDD5 | ecosystem: Environmental > Terrestrial > Soil > Tree plantation...
CGGCGTGGTTGAGGCCGGTCATCGAGCTGTGCGGGTGGATGGGGAGCTTGCCGGCGGAGGCCATCGCCGCGATGCGCAGGGCCTCGGTGATGCCGCCCGTTTTCGACAGGTCCGGCTGCAGGATGGTGATGGCGCCGTCCTCGATCACGCGGTTGAATTCGAAGCGCGTGTAGTGGTTCTCGCCGGCGGCGAGCGGCGTGCGGCCGAAGCCCTTCGCCAGCCGGTAGCTGCGGTGGTCGTGCGCGGGGAAGGGCTCCTCCAGCCAGGCGACGTTCAGCTCGTCCATGCCCGGCATCGCCTGGCGCGCGTCTTCCACGCTGTAGCCGATGTTGGCGTCCGTCAGGATGACGAGCTCGTCGCCGCAGGCCTTGCGCACCGCGCGGATGCGCTCCAGGTCCCGCCTGGGCGAGTCGCCCACGCGCAGCTTCACCGCCTTGTAGCCCGCGTCCACGCTCCTGCGGACCTCGTCGATCAACTGCGCCGGCGGCTGGTAGCCGAGCGAGACGCCCCCCGCGTACGCCGGGATGGCTTTCCTCGATCCCCCCAGCAGCCTGTACAGCGGCATCCCGGCCGCCTTGCCGCGGATGTCCCACAGCGCCATGTCGATGCCGCTCATGGCGAGGCAGGTCCCGGCGCCCATGCCGTGGCTGGCGAGCTGCTTGTCGTAGATCCGCTGCCACACGCCGACCACGTCCGCCGCGTCCATGCCGAGGACCAGCTGCCTGAGGGTCGTCTCGATCAGCTTCGCCACCGCGGTGTGCGCGCGGCCGTGGTGCGATTCGCCCCAGCCCACCAGCCCTCCCGCGGTGGTGACCTTCACCAGCACCGCGTCGCGCTTGACGGCGGTGCCGATGCCCAGCGCCACGCGGTGCTCCGGCGGCACCGGGAAGGAGGTCGGGTAGGCCCTGAGCTCAGCGATTTTCAGGTCGGCGGGCATGCCAGGCTTCGGGGTTCACGAGGTTGCGCGGCTTTTCGCCCGCGAGCATGCGCAGCGTCTCGTCGGCGGCGCGCACGCTGGCGCGCGCGCGCGACTCGCGCGTGCTGCCGGCGAGGTGCGGCGTGAGGACGACGTTGTCGAGACCGAACAGGGGATGCCCCGGTTCGATGCGGTAGTGCTCGTAGACGTCGAGCATCGCCCCCGCGATGCGTTGCGCGCGCAGCGCCTCGATGAGCGCCGCCTCGTCCACCACGGGGCCGCGCCCGACGTTGATCAGCCAGGCGGAAGACTTCATCGCCGCGAGCCGCGCGGCATTGAACAGGTGGCGCGTCTGCGGCGTGAGCGGGCAGGCGATGACCACGAAGTCGGATCGGGCGAGCAGCTCGTCCAGCGTCGCGGCCTGCGCCTCGGGCGGCAGCCGGTCCATGCGCCGCTGGTTGCCCAGCACCGTCATGCCGAAGCCGTGGCGGCACATGCTCGCCACCCGCTTGCCGATCTCGCCCACGCCGACGATGCCCGCCGTGAGCCCGGCGATCTCGCGCGCGGCGCCGCTCAGCTTGCGCGCCTCGTCCCAGGGCCGGGTGCGCATCGCCGCGGTGATGGCGGCGGCGTTGCGCGCCAGCATCAGCATCGCCATCACGCAGTACTCGGCCACCGATTGCGCGTTCTCGCCCGGCAGGTTGGCCACCAGCACGCCGCGGGCGTTGGCCGAGGCGAGGGGCACCAGGTCGGTGCCCGTGCCGTGGATGGTCACCGCGCGCAGGCGCGGCGCCGCCTCGAAGATGTCCTCCGGCAGCTTGGAGCGGATGATCACGCCGTCCGCATCGCGCGCCAGGCGCTTCACCGTCGCCGCGCTGCCCTCGGGGGCGAGCACCACCTCGGCGCCGCGCGCGCGCAGCAGCGCCTCGCCCGAGGCGTCGATCGGGTCGGTGAGCAGGACGCGGTCGGCCATGGCGGGGAATGTAGCAGGCCCGCGCCGCGGCGAGGATGCGCGATGGCATACTGAAAGCATGGGCCCGATCGAAGTGAACGGCCGGCGCTACGCGCCCCTCAGCGAGCCGCTGGTGGTGGTCTGCGTCGACGGCTGCGAGTACGACTACCTCACCGAGGCCGCCGGCGCGGGCGCGGCGCCGTTCATCGCGCGCCTGCTCGCCTCGGGCTCGGCCTTCAAGGGCGATTGCGTGGTGCCCTCGTTCACCAATCCCAACAACCTGTCCATCGTCACCGGCGTGCCGCCGGCGGTGCACGGCATCTGCGGCAACTATTTCTACGACCGCGACGCCGACGCCGAAGTGATGATGAACGACGCCAAGTACCTGCGCGCCGGCACGGTGCTGGCCGCCTTCTCGCAGGCGGGCGCCAAGGTGGTGGTGATTACGGCCAAGGACAAGCTGCGCAAGCTCCTCGGCCACGGCATGGCGGGCGGCATCTGCTTTTCCTCGGAGAAGGCGGACCAGTGCAGCCTGGCGGAGAACGGCGTCGAGGACGTGCTCGGGCTGGTGGGCATGCCGCTGCCCTCGGTGTACAGCGCCGAGCTCTCGGAGTTCGTCTTCGCCGCCGGCGTGAAGCTGATGGAGACCCGGCGGCCCGGGCTCATGTACCTGTCCACCACGGACTACATCCAGCACAAGTTCGCCCCGGGCAGCGAGGGCGCCAACCGCTTCTACGCCATGATGGACCGCTATCTCGCGCGCCTCGACGCGCTGGGCGCCATCGTGGCGGTGACCGCCGACCACGGCATGAACGCGAAGACCCGGGCGGACGGCTCGCCCAACGTGATCTACCTGCAGGATGCGATCGACGGCTGGATCGGGCGCGGCCGCGCGCGCGTCATCCTGCCCATCACCGACCCCTACGTGGTGCACCACGGCGCGCTGGGCTCGTTCGCCACCATCTATGTCGGGGAGCCGGCGCGCGCCGAGGTCGCCGCGCGCCTGGCGCGCACCGAAGGCGTGGAACTGGTGCTGGACAACGCCGCCGCGTGCGCGCGGTTCGAACTCCCCGGCGACCGCGTCGGCGACCTGGTGGTCGTCTCCGGCAGGCACGTGGTGCTCGGCACCAGCGCGGCGAAGCACGACCTGTCAGGACTCGACGCGCCGCTGCGCTCGCATGGCGGGATCTCCGAGCAGGAGGTGCCGCTGCTGTTCAACCGCCGCGTGGTGGATGCGCCCCGGCGCCGGCTGCGCAATTTCGACGTCCTGGACCTCGCGCTGAACCACCTCGAACCGCGCGGCGCTACTCCCTGAACGAGGGGTCGCGCCGGTCGAGCATGCGCAGCAGCGCCGGCCACTCCAGCTCGGTGATCTTGCGCCGCTTGCCGGGCGCGTAGCGCTCGTTGGTGGTGCGGATCACCTCGGCGCCGGGGTGGTTGAGCTCGGTGTTGCAGGCCATGGCGAGCAGCTGCGCCTGGCAGGCGCGCTCCAGCCAGTGCAGCACCACGAAAGCCTCGCACACCGTGCGGCCCGCGGTGAGCAGGCCGTGGTTGCGCAGGATCATGGCCGAGGCGGAGCCGAGGTCGCGCACCAGGCGCTGCTGCTCGCCGAGGTCGATCGCCGGTCCCTCGTAGTCGTGGTAGGCGATCTCGCCGAAGAACATCGCGTTCTGCGTGAGCGGCAGCAGGCCGCATTTCAGCGCCGACACCGCCATGCCGGCGGGCGAATGCGTATGGATCACGCAGGCGACGTCCCGGCGCCCGCGGTGGATCGCGCTGTGGATGACGAAACCCGCCTGGTTGATGCCGTAGCCGGTGCCCGAGTCGAGCACCACCTTGCCGTCGAAGTCGATCTTGACCAGGCTCGAGGCGGTGACCTCCTCGTAGGCATAGCCGTAGGCATTGATGAGGAAATGGCCTTCCTCGCCCGGCACGCCCGCGGTGGCATGGTTGTAGACCAGGTCGTTCATGCCGAAGTGCGCGATCAGGCGGTAGCAGGCGGCGAGGTCGACGCGCGCCTGCCATTCGGCGGCGCTCACCTTGCTGCGCAGCGACGGAATCTTCACTTGCGAGAGGTCGGTCATAGCGTGTCCCTGGTGCCGAAGAGCGCGGTGATCTGGCTGGAGAGCACCCCGCCGTTGCCGTGCGCGAGGGCCACCTGCGCGCCCGGCACCTGGCGCGCGCCGGCCTCGCCGCGCAATTGTCGCACCGCTTCGATGACGAGGAAAATCCCGTACATGCCCGGGTGCACGCACGAGAGGCCGCCGCCGTTGGTGTTCACCGGGAGGCTCCCGCCCGGCGCGATGCGCCCGCCCGAGACGAAGGCGCCGCCTTCGCCCTTGGCGCAGAAGCCCAGGTCCTCGAGAAACAGGAGCGTATTGATGGTGAAGGCGTCGTAGAGCGCCAGCAGGTCCACGTCCCGCGGCCCGAGGCCCGCCATGGCGTAGGCGCGCGCGCCCGATTCGGTCGCCGCGGTCAGCGTCAGGTCGGGCATCGAGGAGATCTGCCGGTGCCAGTGCGCCGAGGCGGCGCCGAGGAGGTAGGCGGCGGGCCTGGGGAAGTCGCCGGCGCGCTCGGCGCGCGTCAGCAGGTAGGCGCCGCCGCCGTCGGTCACCAGGCAGCAGTCGCGCACCGTGAGGGGGTCGCTCACCATGCGCGAGCCGAGCACCTCCTGCACGCTGAGGGGCTCGCGCGCGTAGGCCTCGGGATTGAGCTGCGCCCAGCGGCGCGCCGCCACCGCGACCTCGGCGAGCTGCTCGCGCGTGGTGCCGTACTGGTGCATGTGGCGCGCGGCGGCGAGCGCGTAGGAGGAGGGCGGGTTGAAGGGCTTGTACGGGTGCTCGAAGGGCTGCGGGTCGAGCGCCATCTTGTGCCGGCCGGCCTCGGCGCGGCCGGTGCCGGTGCGCTGGTTGGAGCCGTAGGCGACCAGCACCGTGTCGCACAGGCCGGCGTTCAGCGCCAGCGCCGCCGGGATCAGGTGCCCGACGAAGGAGGAGCCGCCGATCATGCTCGATTCGGTGAATTTCGGGCGGATGCCCAGGTGCTCGGCGAGTGCCAGGCCCGACATGAAGATGTTGGTGCTGGCGATCACCACGCCGTCCACGTCGCGCGCACTGAGCCCTGCGTCGGCAAGCGCATTTTGCGCCGCGGCGGCCGCAATCTCCATCTCGCTCCAGCCCGGCGCCTCGCCGCAGCCGGCGAGGCCCACGCCCGCGATCGCGACCGAGCCCCTCATGCCGGCGTGAATTCCACCAGGCCTTCGGCGATGCGCGCCTGCACCGCCATGCCGATCCTCACCTCGGCGGGCGGGATGCCGGACACGCGGCTCATCATGCGCACCCCTTCGGCGAGGTCCACCAGGCAGACGTTGTAGTCGCCGCCGTCGGCCGGCTTCCTGCGCACCACGGTGGTGGAATAGACGGTGCCGCGGCCGCTCGCCGCCACCCAGTCGAGCTGCCCGCCGCCGCAATGCGGGCAGAGCACGCGCGGATAGAACACGTGCCTGGCGCAGGCGGCGCATTTCTGCAGCTCGAAGCGCCCGGCGGCCAGGCGCTCGAAGTACTGCTTCTCAGGTCCGGACGGTGGCGACATGCCGGCCCTCCTCGACCTGGTCGCCCTCGGCGACGTGCAGGGCTTCGAGCAGCCCCGCGGCGGGCGCGGGCACCGGGATCTCCATCTTCATGCATTCGATGAGGAGCAGCGTGTCGTCGGCGGCGACGCGCGCGCCGGCGCGCGCCTCGAGGCGCACGACCTTGCCGGCAATTTCGCAGCACACGCGGATCTGCGCCATGGGCCGGGCGATTATTGCAGAACTCCTGTGCAACAATCGAGCCGGAAGTCGAAATGCGCTCCCCACCCGCTCCGATCGTGCGCGGCATGCTGTGGATGGCCGCCACCGGCGCGCTGTTCATCGTGCTCAACACGATCATGAAGCGCCTGTCGCACGAGCTGGACCCCTGGCTGGTGGGCTTCCTGAGATACCTCTTTGGCGCCGTCGTGATGCTCGGCCCGGCGCTGCACCTGGGCGCGGGCAGCCTGTGGCCGAAGGCGCCCGGGCTGCAGTTCGCGCGCGGGCTGTTCCACGCCGGGGGCATGATGCTGTGGTTCGCCGCGCTGCCGATGGTCACGCTCGCCGAGCTGACGGCGATCGGCTTCTCGGGCCCCCTGTTCATCTGCCTGGGCGCGGTGCTGTTCCTCAACGAGCGCATGAGCGGCGCGCGCTGGGCCGCGGTGCTGATCGGCTTCGCCGGCGTGCTGCTGGTGGTCCAGCCCTGGGGGGACGGGGGCGTCGCGGGCATCTCGACCGGGATGCTGCTGATGCTCGCTTCCGCCCCGGTGTTCGCCGGTTCCTTCCTCGTCGCCAAGGCGCTGACGCGCCGCGACCGCTCCGAGGTGGTGGTGCTCTGGCAGCACCTGTGGGTGTCGGTGCTGCTCGCCGCCTTCGCGCTTGCCTATTGGACCCGGCCCACGCCCGCGCAGTGGGGCCTGCTGGTGGTGTGCGGCTTCCTCGGCGCGGGCGGGCACTACTGCATGACGCGCGCCTTCCGCGTGGCGGACATCTCGGCGGTCCAGCCGGTGAAATTTCTCGAGCTGGTGTGGGCGGCGATCCTGGGGTTCCTCGTGTTCGGCACGGTGCCCGAAGGCGCGACCGTGCTCGGCGGCGCGGTCATCCTGGTGAGCACGCTGCTCCTGGCGCGGCACGAATCCCGCGCCGTCGCGCCTGTGAAAGAATCCGCCCGGGAGGCGGGATGAGCTGGGACAAGGAGCTCGAGGAGCTGGCGCGGCGCAAGGCCCTGGCGGCGCAGCTCGGCGGCGCCGAGAAGGTGGCGCGCCACAAGGGCCTGGGCAAGCTCACGGTGCGCGAGCGCATCGACGGCCTGGTGGACGAGGGGAGCTTTCACGAGATCGGCAGCATCGCCGGCAAGGCGAGCTACGACGCCGCGGGCAACCTCGCCGCCTTCACGCCGGCCAACCTGGTGATGGGCCGCGCGCGCATCGACGGCCGGCCGGTGGCGGTGGCCGGCGACGATTTCACCGTGCGCGGCGGCGCCGCCGACGCGGCGATCCGCGGCAAGCTGGTCACCGTGGAGCGCATGGCGCTCGACCTGCGCATGCCGCTCCTGCGCCTGGTGGACGGCACGGGCGGCGGCGGCTCGGTGAAGTCGATCGAGATCGAGGGCAGGACGCTCCTGCCCAGCATCGCGATGTGGCAGATCTGCGTGGACAACCTGTCGCAGGTGCCGGTGGTGGCGCTGGCCCTGGGCTCGGTGGCGGGCCTCGGCGCGGCGCGCGTCGCCGCCAGCCACTATTCGGTCATCGTCAAGGACACGGCGCAGATGTTCGTCGCCGGCCCGCCGGTGGTGGCGCGCGTGGGCGAGAAGCTGGAGAAAAACGAACTGGGGGGCAGCGAGATTCATACGCGCAATGGGGCGATCGATGACGAGGCCGCCTCGGAAACCGAAGCCTTCGCCATGGCGAGGAGGTTCCTGTCCTACCTCCCCGGTTCCGTGCACGAGCTTCCCGCGCGCACCGCGCCGCAGGACGACCCCAAGCGTCGCGACGACTGGCTTCTCTCCGCCATCCCGCGCGAGGCGAAGAAGGTCTACAAGATGCGCCCGATCGTGGAGGCGCTCGTCGACGCGGGCAGCTTCTTCGAGATCGGCCGGCGCTGGGGCAAGCCGGTGATCACGGGCCTGGCGCGCCTGGACGGCTGGCCGGTCGCGGTGATGGCGAGCGACCCGTACCACTATGGCGGGGCGTGGACCGCGGACGCCTGCGACAAGGTGATCCGCTTCGTGGACCTGGCGCAGACCTTCCACCTGCCGGTGGTGCACCTGGTCGATGTGCCGGGCTTCCTCATCGGCCGCGAGGCCGAGGAGGCGGGGACGATCCGCCACGGCGCGCGCGCCATGCAGGCCATCTACCAGTGCACGGTGCCCTGGTGCGCGATCCTGGTGCGCAAGGTCTACGGCGTGGCCGGCGCGGCGCACATGAACCCCGCGCGCTACTGCATGCGCTACGCCTGGCCCTCGGGCGACTGGGGTTCGCTCCCCATCGCGGGCGGGCTGGAGGCGGCCTACAAGGCGGAGCTCGAAGCGGCGGCGGACCCGAAGGCGAAGCTGGCGGAGATCGAGGCGCGGCTGGAGAAACTCAGCTCGCCGTTCCGCAGCGCGGAGTCCTACATCGTCGAGGAGATCATCGACCCGCGCGACACGCGGGCCATCCTGACGGAGTTCGCCAACCTGGCCGCACCGTTGAGAACGCCAGGCCCGCCGAGCTTCGGCTACCGGCCATGACGCTGCGCGCGGCGCTCGAGCCGCGCTCGATCGCGGTGGTCGGCGCCTCGGACAACCCGCACAAGGTGGGCGGGCGCCCGATCCTCTACATGAAGCGCTACGGCTACCGCGGCGCCATCTATCCGATCAACCCGGGCCGCGCCGAGGTGCAGGGCCTGAAGGCCTACGCCTCGATCGGCGCGGCGCCGGAAGCGCCCGAGCTCGCGGTGATCGCGGTGGCGGGCGAGGAGGCGGTGCGCGCGGTGGAGGAATGCGCGGCGAGGGGCGTGAAGGTCGCCGTGGTCATGACCTCGGGCTTCGGCGAGGTCGGCGCCGAGGGCAAGGCGGCGCAGGAGCGCATGGCGGCCGCGGCGCGCGCGGCGGGGATGCGCCTCGTCGGGCCGAATTGCCAGGGCCTCGCGAACTTCGCCACCGGCGCGGTGGCGAACTTCTCCACCATCTTCCATGAGATGGAAGCGCGCGACGGGCCGGTGGCCATCGTCAGCCAGAGCGGCGCCTGCTCGCAGGCGATCTACATCCTCGCGCGCCAGCGCGGGCTCGACGTGCGCCACGTGCACGCCACCGGCAACGAGGCCGACGTCACGGTGGCGGACCTCGCCGCGGAGATCGTCAAGGAGGAGGGCGTGCGGCTGCTGCTCCTCTACATGGAGGCCATCCAGCGCCCGGGGGTGCTGGCGCAGGCCGCCGAGTTCGCGCGCGCGCGCGACCTGCCGATCGTGGCGGTGAAGGCCGGGCGCACCGCGAGCGGCGTGCGCGCCGCGTCCTCGCATACCGGCGCGCTGGCGAGCGAAGACCGCGTCATCGACGCGTTTTTCGAGAAGCACGGCATCTGGCGCGCGGCGGACCCGCAGGAACTGGTCGCCGCGGGCCAGCTCTACCTTGCGGGCGGCAGGCCGCAGGGCCGGCGCTTCGTCGCGCTGAGCAACTCGGGGGCGAGCTGCGTGATGGCGGCCGACGCGGCGGAGGAATTCGGCCTGCCGCTGCCGCAGTTCGCGCCGGGCACCCAGGCGCGGCTGAAGGATGTCCTGCCCGCCTTCGCCACGCCGTCCAACCCGCTCGACGTCACCGGCGCGCTGCTCACCGACAGCGGGCTGATCGGCGCGGCCCTCGGCGTGCTGGGCGAAGAGGACGCCTGCGACCTGCTGCTGCTCGCCATCCCCGTCGCGGGCACGGGCTACGACGTGCCGCGTTTCGCGCGCGACGCGGCGGCGTTCGGCGCGCGCCACGGCAAGAGCGTGGCGCTGGCCGCCCCGCAGGCCGCGGTGCGCGCCGAATTCGAGAAGCTCGGGGTGCCCGCATTCGCGCGCGAACGCGAGGCGATGCAGGCGCTCAGTCAGCTCGCCGGCCACAGCGCGCTGCTGCGCGCGCGGCCGGCTGCTGCTGCCGGCGCGCGAGGCGCTCCGGCGCTGCCCGCCGGCGCCGAGCGCTTCCTCAACGAGTTCGACAGCCTCGCGCTGCTGCGGCAGGCGGGCATCGCGGTGGTCGAGCACCGCCTGTGCCGCGACGAGGCCGAGGCGCGCGCCGCGTTCCGCGCGCTCGGGCCGAAGGTGGTGGCGAAGGCCTGCTCCAGCTCGGTGCCGCACAAGACCGAGCAGGGCCTGGTGCGCCTCGGGCTGGAGAGCGAGGAGGCGGTGGCGCAAGTCTTCCGCGACTTCAAGCCGCGCCTGCCGGCAGCCGACGGCGTGCTGGTGGCGCGCCAGGTTTCCGGCGGCCGGGAACTGGCGCTCGGCGCGCGCCTCGACCCGCTGTTCGGCCCGGTGGTGATGCTCGGCGACGGCGGCATCCATCTCGAGGCGCTGAAGGATTTCCGGCTGCTGCTGCCGCCGTTCGGCGAGGCCGACGCGCTGCGCGCGCTCGCCGGGCTGCGCGCGGCGCCCCTGCTCGAAACCCAGCGCGGCAAGCCGGCGCTGGACAAGGCCGCGGTGGCGCGCATGGCGGTCGCGCTCGGCGAGGCGATGCTCGGCTGGAACGGCGCGGCGGCATCGGTCGACGTCAACCCGGTGATGGTGTTTGAAACGGGCGCCTGCGCCGTCGACGCGCTCGTGGAGCGGGCCTTATAATCCAGCGCGTTTCCCACCTCCCGGCTCCCCGATGAAAGTCCTGGTCAGCGTCAAGCGCGTGGTCGATTTCAACGTCAAGGTGCGCGTCAAGGCCGACGGCACCGGCGTGGAGACCGCCAACGTCAAGATGTCGATGAATCCCTTCGACGAGATCGCGGTGGAGGAGGCGGTGCGGCTGAAGGAAGCCGGCGTGGTCACGGAGATCGTGGTGGTGTCGGCGGGCGTGCAGGCCTGCCAGGAGACGCTGCGCACCGCGCTCGCCATCGGCGCTGACCGCGCGATCCTCGTCGAGACCGAGGCCGAACTGCAGCCGCTCGCGGTGGCCAAGCTGCTGCAAGCGGTCTGCGCGAAGGAGAGCCCGCAGCTCGTGATCCTCGGCAAGCAGGCGATCGACGACGATTGCAACCAGACCGGGCAGATGCTCGCCGCGCTGCTCGGCTGGCCGCAGGCGACTTTCGCCTCGAAGGTGAAGATCGCGGACGGCAGGGCGCAGGTCACGCGCGAGGTGGACGGCGGCCTGGAGACCCTCTCGCTCAGGCTGCCGGCGATCGTCACCACCGACCTGCGGCTCAACGAGCCGCGCTACGTCACGCTGCCGAACATCATGAAGGCGAAGAAGAAGACGCTCGAGACGCTCAAGCCCGAGGCGCTCGGCGTGGACGTGAAGCCGCGCCTCGCCACGCTCAAGGTGGTGGAGCCGGCCAAGCGGAAGGCGGGCATCAAGGTGCCGGACGCGAAAGCGCTGGTCGACAAGCTGCGCAACGAGGCGAAGGTGATCTGATGGCGGTCCTCGTCCTCGCCGAGCACGACCACCAGACCGTCAGGAAGGCCACCCTCAACGCGGTCGCCGCTGCGCAGAAGATCGGCGGCGAGGTCCACGTGCTGGTCGCGGGCCACAACGCGGGCGCGGCCGCCAAGGCGGCGGCGCAGATCGCGGGCGTCGCCAAGGTGCTGCACGCGGACGCCGCACAGCTGGGCGAATCCCTCGCCGAGAACGTCGCCGCGCTGCTCGTGTCGCTCGCCAAGGGCTATTCGCACCTGCTGGCGCCCTCGACCTCGACGGGCAAGGACGTGATGCCGCGCGCCGCGGCGCTGCTCGACGTGCAGCAGATCTCGGACATCGTCGCGGTGGAGTCGCCCGACACCTTCGTGCGGCCGATCTACGCCGGCAACGCGCTCGCCACCGTCAAATCCTCGGATGCGATCAAGGCGATCACGGTGCGCACCACCGGGTTCGACGCGGTGGCCGCCACCGGCGGCAGCGCGCCGGTGGAGAGCGTCGCCGCGCCGGCCGACAGCGGGCTGTCCGCCTTCGTCAGCCGGGAAGTGCAGAAGTCCGAGCGCCCGGAGCTCACCTCCGCGCGCATCGTGGTCTCGGGCGGCCGCGGCATGGGCTCGGGGGAGAACTTCAAGCTGCTCGAGCCGCTCGCCGACCAGTTGAACGCCGCCATGGGCGCCTCGCGCGCCGCGGTGGACGCGGGCTTCGTGCCGAACGACTGGCAGGTCGGGCAGACCGGCAAGATCGTGGCGCCCGAGCTCTACGTGGCGATCGGCATTTCCGGGGCGATCCAGCACCTGGCGGGCATGAAGGACAGCCGCGTCATCGTCGCGATCAACAAGGACGAGGAAGCGCCGATCTTCCAGGTGGCCGACTACGGCATCGTGGGAGACCTGTTCCAGGTGGTCCCGCAGGTGATCGAGGAACTGAAGAAATAGGGAGGTCGCCGTGTCCGCCTACGCCGCGCCATTGAAGGACATGCGGTTCGTGATGCAGGAACTCGCCGGCCTTGCCGAGGTGGCGAAGCTGCCCGGGTACGCCGACGCCACGCCTGACACGGTCGATGCCATTCTTGAGGAAGCGTCGAAGTTTGCTTCGCAAGTACTTGATCCGTTGAATTATAGTGGTGATCAAGAGGGCTCGGTCTGGCAGGAAGGGGCGGTCAGGACACCCAAGGGATTCAAGGAGGCCTACCGGCAGTACGTGGACGGCGGCTGGGCGGCGCTGCCCTTCGCGCAGGAGCACGGCGGCCAGGGGCTGCCCAAGCTGGTGGCCACCGCGGTCGAGGAAATGCTGACCTCGGCCAACATGTCGTTTTCGCTCTGCCCCCTGCTCACGCAAGGGGCGATCCACGCGCTGGAGCTCGCCGGCTCCGCGCAGCTGCAAAAGGCCTTCCTGCACAACATGGTGGCCGGCAAGTGGACCGGCACCATGAACCTCACCGAGCCGCAGGCGGGCTCCGACCTCGCGCTGGTGCGCTCCAAGGCGGTGCGCGAGGGCGACCACTACCGCATTTCGGGGCAGAAGATCTTCATCACCTACGGCGAGCACGACCTCGCCGAGAACATCGTGCACCTGGTGCTGGCGCGCACGCCCGAGGCGCCCGAGGGCGTCAAGGGAATTTCCCTCTTCATCGTGCCGAAATTCCTGGTGAAGCCAGACGGCACCCTCGGCGAGAGGAACGGCGCGCGCTGCGCCTCCATCGAGCACAAGCTCGGCATCCACGCCAGCCCGACGGCGGTGATGCTGTACGACAACGCCGTCGGCTACCTGGTGGGCGAGGAGAACAAGGGCCTGTCGTACATGTTCATCATGATGAACGCCGCGCGCTTCAGCGTCGGGCTGGAAGGCGTGGCGATCGCCGAGCGCGCCTTCCAGCGCGCGCTCGCCTATGCGAAGGAGCGCCTGCAGGGGCGCGACCTCGCCGGCGGCGGCACGGTGCCGATCATCCGGCATCCGGACGTTCGCCGCATGCTGATGCTGATGAAGTCGCAGACCGAGGCGGCGCGCGCGCTCGCCTACGTGGTGGCGGCGGCGCTCGACGTGGCGGGGCGGCATCCGGACGCGAAGCTGCGCCAGCAGAACCAGGCCTTCGTCGACCTGATGATCCCGGTGGTGAAGGGCTGGAGCACCGAGACCGGCATCGAGGTGGCCTCGCTCGGCGTGCAGGTGCACGGCGGCATGGGCTTCATCGAGGAGACCGGCGCCGCGCAGCACCTGCGCGACGCGCGCATCACCACCATCTACGAGGGCACCACCGGCATCCAGGCGAACGACCTCGTCGGGCGCAAGATCGCGCGCGAGGGCGGGGCGACCGCCAAGGCCTGGCTGGAGCACCTGAAGGCCTTCGACGCCGAGCTCGCCAAGTCGGGCAACGCCGACCTGAAGGCGATGCGCGCCGCGCTCGCCAGGGGCGCGCTCGCCGTGGGCGCGGCGGTCGACTACATCGTCGCCAACGCGGGCAAGGACGTGACCGCCGCCTTCGCCGGCGCGGTACCGTTCCTGAAACTGATGGGCATCGTTGCGGGGGGCTGGCAGATGGCGCGCGCCGCGCTCGCCGCGGAGAAGAAGCTGGCCGCGGGCGACAAGGCGTTTTACGCAGCCAAGATCGCCACCGCGCGCTTCTACGCCGACCAGGTGCTGGTGCAGGCGCCGGGGCTGTGCGACACAGTGGTGAAGGGCGCAGGCGCGGTGATGGCGGTGCCCGAGGACTCGATGCTGGCGGCGTAGAAAAAGGGGTCAGACCCCATTTTCTCCACGGCGATCGCCGAGGTCGGGTGGTTGCCTTTCAAAACGGTCTCGTGTTTTTTGGCCGAAAGATTCACCCGGCCAAAAAACACGAGATCATGGAGAGGCAAACGCAGGCACCGCGTGATTCGGCGCGCCGACTCCGATTGCCTACGGCCTGCGCGCCGGCCCGCCCGTGCGCGCGGGCGAGCGGATCGCGCGCTGCAGGTTGTCGATGGTGCGCAGCTGCATGCGCCGCACCGGCGACGGCGGGCTCTTCTCGTCCGGGATCTCGGTGCCGTAGCCGGGCTTGTCGACGACCACGCTGCCGAACTTGTTCTCCACGACGATGGCGGTCTCGCGCGGCGCGCCTTCCGGCTCGAGCAGCGCCACCCGGGCGGAGGCGTCCACCGTCTTGCCGTCCTTCTCCTGCCGCTCGGTCACCTCGCCTTCGACCTGCGTGCCGCGGATGCCGATGGTGGCGACGATCACGCCGACCTGCATGTTCTTCTTCTCCTTGCGCGCGATGAGCCCGGTGACGAAGCGGAACGCGCCCTTGATGACCCTGGACTGGAAGGACTCCTCGCCGGGGCCGCCCGCGGCGAAGCTGTAGCGCGACACCTCGAATTCCGCGTTGGGCCCCAGCGTGAAGCGCGCGCTGTCGGTGAACTCGATCTGCAGGATGGTCTCGGCGCCCGTGCGGATGCGCTCGCCCGCAAAGACGGCGTCGCCCGCCGCGAGCTTGCGCGCCGGGGCGCCCGCCGCCTCGGCGAAGCCCAGCTGGCCGCCCGACAGGCGCGACACGCGGCCGATGGCGGGATTCGCCGCGTCGGCCGCCGCCGGCATCAGCGAGGCGATCAGGAACATCAGTCCCAGGCCGATAGAGTGGAGCTTCATGTGGTGACCCCTCGACGTTGACCCTGCGCAAGCCCGGCGCTAGATTGGCTGCGCCCCATTATCCAACAATGAGCGCGCGCAGTCACAAGGCCGGACTCCTCGTTGCCGTGACCTTGTCCGGCATGGCGGTGCTGATCATCGAGATCCTCGCCACGCGCATGCTGGCGCCTTTCTTCGGCAATTCGATCTTCACCATCTCGAGCGTCATCGGCGTCGTGCTGGCGGCGCTGGGCATAGGCTACTACCTCGGCGGCGCGCTGGCGGAGCGCCGGCCCTCGGCGGCGTGGTTCTTCTCGCTGATCGTGGCCGCGGGGTTCGCGGTGCTGCTGCTGCAATTGCTCAACGCCGCCCTGCTGCCGGGCCTCGCCTACCGGCTGTCCCTGGTCAACGGCCCGCTGCTGGTGTCCCTGCTGATGTTCTTCCTGCCGGCCCTGTTCCTGGCGATGCTCTCGCCGTTCGCCGTCGCGCTGCTGCATGCGCGCGAACCGGGCCGCGGCGCCGGCCATGCGGCCGGGCTGGTGTTCTTCTGGTCGACGCTGGGCAGCATCGCGGGCAGCCTCGGCACGGGCTTCCTGCTGGTTCCCCGCTGGGGCATCGGCAGCATCGTCCTCGGCGTGGGCGCGGGCCTGGTCCTGCTCGGCGGCGCCGGGTTGCTGGCGACGCGAGGCGTGCCGCGCGTCCTGCCCGCCGGCCTGGCCCTGCTGGCGCTCGCCTGCGGCGCCGCCCTGCGGCAGGTGCCGGCCGACGAAGGCCGCGGCGTGGTCTACGCCGCCGACGGACTGTACGAGCGCATCGTGATCCGCGAGCTGCCCCTGCGCGGCCGCACCGCCCGCGTCCTGCTGCAGGACCGCAACGTCAGCGGCGGCCTGTACCTGGACGACGGCAGCATGGCCTTCGACTACACCAAGTACTACGAGCTGTACCGGCTGTTCACGCCGGAATTGACGGCGGCGCTGGCGATCGGCGGCGGCGCGTACAACGTGCCCGCCGCCCTCCTGCGCGGCGCGCCGCGCGCGATCGTCGACGTGGCGGAGACCGATCCGTCGCTGCACGCGCTGGCGCTGCGCTATTTCGCGCTGCCCGACGACGCGCGGCTGAGGAACCACGTGATCGACGGGCGCCGCTTCCTGCACGATACCGCGCAGCGCTACGATCTGGTGTTCGCCGACGCCTTTCGCGACTTCGTTTCCATGCCGGCGCAGTTCGCCAGCCGCGAGTTCTTCAGCCTGGCGAGGAGCCGGCTGCGCGAGGACGGCGTGCTGATCGCCAACTACTACGGCAGCCTGGCGCCGGATTCCCGCGCCATGCTGTACTCGATGCTCAGGACCATGCGCGCCGCGTTTCCGCAGGTCTACCTCCTCGCGACGCTCGGTCCGCAGAGCGAGGAGCTGCAGAATTTCATCTTCATCGG
>Ga0075421_100004966_pt1 | contig 16037 bp, 11 predicted proteins | sample SoiMetdeltSBSDD5_FD_75292 | JGI IMG/M metagenome (GOLD analysis project Ga0075421, IMG submission 75292) | Bulk soil microbial communities from a Populus tree surrounding site in Tennessee, USA - Soil MetaG P. deltoides SBSDD5 | ecosystem: Environmental > Terrestrial > Soil > Tree plantation...
GCGGCGGTGAGTTTGCCGGAATCGGCCAGCAGCACATCGAAATTGAGCGTCATGGACGTCGTGCCGACCTTGCCGACGTAGGTCGCGACCCGCAGCCGGTCATCCAGGCGCGGCGGATGGTAGAACTCACTGTGCACCACCCGGCGAGGAAGAAACACGTTGTACCGGTCGAACACGTCTTTGTACGCGAGCCCGCAGGAGCGAAACAACTCCGTCTCGGCGATTTCGAAAAACCGGACGTAGGAGCCGTAAAAGATGATGCCCGCGAAGTCCACGTCGGACCAGCGGACATACTCTTCGATGATGTAGGGAGTCGGGGCGACGGAGGACATCGCCCGGAGAAGCTAGGGCAGCCTAAGAACGGGCGCCAGGACGACTCGGCTCATGATACGTCCGCAGCCGCCGCCACAAGGTCGTGCGGCTGATCCCGAGGCGCCGGGCGGCCTCCGCGAGACGTCCGCCGGTGGCCGAGAGGGCGTCCTGGATCGCGACCCGCTCGAGATCAGCCAACGTCCCGGCGGCTCCGTTTTCCGCGACGAGCATCGCTTCACCGATCCGGATGCTTCCGTCCCGGAGCGGGAGGGTCCGAGCGTCACGACTGAGCAGGATGCGGCGGGGATCTGCGCCATCAACGGTGTTGATCAGCCGTTGCGCGACGGGGTTGGCATAAACCAGTTCGCCCCGTGCATCGAACACGGCAATTCCCTGTTCGAGAGATTCCAGCACCGCGCGACCGAGCGCGTCCATCGGCCCCCATACCATGTGAACCGGTGAAATGTTTCATGGGACGTCTCAGCGGCGGCGGGGGCGGCGCCCGCCGCGCACCAGGCGGGTTCGCTCGGTGCGGGGCAGCTCCGTCAGCTGCCGTCGCATGTCCTCAATCGAGGTCGCCTGGATGGCAGGTCTCTTGCCACGAATGACAGTGAATCGCAACGGACGGTCGACGATCGGGAGGTCTTCCAGGCGTAACCGCCGCGCCTGGCCTTCCTTCAGCCGTAACCGCACGATGCCCCCACCCTGCTCGATGTCGTAGTCGAGCGGCACACGATCACCATACAGATGAAGCGATGAGGGAAGCGCGTCGAGCCGCGCACGAACGTCGGCGGGAATGATGTGGTCGGGGTCGAGCATGAGACGCCGCGCGACGAACTCGTCCCAGCGGCCCACGCCGGCAAGCTGAGCCTCGAGACTCGCGCTGAGCCGCTCGGTGGCGGCCTCCTCCAGAGTTCCACCGGATCGACGCCAGTACTCCCCACACCGCTCCAGGGCCCGGCGCAACGGTCGTTGATCGGGATGGGCGGTGCGACCCTGCAGCACCGCGGCCACCAGCGCCGCGCGTGCCGCGTCGGCCAAATCAGCGGGAAACGGGTCGGGCAAAGGCTCGATGTCCCGCTCGAGCAGGAACCCGAAGTATTCCACGGTCCGCACGGCGATGAGTCGGCCGCGTCCGCGACGCTCGTCGAACTCCACCGTCGCCCCACCACGTCGGGCGTACCGTTTGATCAGGCGTTCGGGGATCTGCGTGCCCTCGATGCCGGCGCGAGGATTGCCGAAGCGATCCGCGAAGTAGCGCAGGTTTCCCGCCACGGCCCCCCAGCTGCCGCAGACGGAGCCCCGCGAAACGCGAGCCTCGCGGCCATCGGCGGTCGCCTCGTCGATCACCAGGTCGAATGGTTCGATCCGCGCCACGAGGTCCTGGAACGCGGCGCACACGCGATCATCGGCGAGCGGGAAGCGCTCCGGTAGAGCGCGTTCGAGCTGGCGGTACACGGACGCCGTGCCGAGCGCAACGTCTTCCAGAGCCTTGATCAGCACGCCCCGCCACTCGGCCCAGCGATCGATCGTCTCGCGGAACAGGTGGCGTGGCAGACCATACACTTCACCCAGGTACCCATGCTTGTTCACGGCCTCAGCGAACAGGTTGTACGCGGTGAGGTGGTCGCTGCCGGGAACGATCAACCCCTTCAGGTTACGTGTCTCCCGGGTCATGCGGTGCAACGAGTCGATGTTCGACGCGACCGCAACCACTGGGGCGAGGTCCGCCCCCGCATGCACCAGCAGCTCACCCCAGGGCCGATCCACCGGCATCGCTTCAACGGCGCGACCGTAGCTCGTGAGCCGGCCGCCTTCTACCAGCCCACGTTCGACCAGGAGCCGGGCGGCTGCGCGGTAGGCCTGGCGATCCAGGGGCACGGGGAGATCCAGCTCGGTGGCGTCGACGCCCAGCGCCGCGCACGTGATGGCCACACGTTCGGCGTCACCTGCGAGCTGGAATTCGGGTGGCGTAGGTCGGAGCGCCGCGAAGTTCAGGTTGCGATCGCTCAGAATGTAGACCTCACCGTGGGGCACCCGGCCGTGCACCCGACCCGCCATCTGGAGAATCTCGTTCGCCCCGAGATAGAGCCGGGTCAGCACATTGCGGCCCCGATCCACCACGTTGGTATAGCGCGCGTCGTAAATCACCACCGTATCCAGCCCCCGGATGTTGAGGGCGGATTGCCCTGCCGCCGTCATGGCCAGCAGAAACGGGCGCTCGACTTCGCCGTCCAGGAACGGACGGATCACGCGGATCGGCTCGCCGCCGTGATAGAAGGCCGCCGTCAGGGCCGGCCATTGTGCGCCGAGTCGGGTCGCAAGCTCCTCGACTTCCGCCCGAGTCGGTACGAACACGGCGACGCCCCGGCGCTCCTTGAGCACGCGCCGCACGAATCGCTCATCCAGGAAATCACCGGGCTGCACCGGCACGACGCGCACGCGGGCCGCTTTGGATGGATCGAACGCCGAGGTTTCAAGGACTTCCGCTGAGTCGAGATAGCCGGCGTAGAACTCGGGGTCGACCGTCGCCGACAGCCAGATGTAGCGGCAGCCCGCGCGTTTACCCAGAGCCAGGCACAGCTCGAGCTCCGCCGACGTCTGGTGGATTTCGTCCACCACCAGCGTGTCCCGTTTCGTGATGAGCCCGTCCTCGAACCAGCGCCGGGCGATGCCGGTCGTGATGATGACCACGTTCCAGGTCGGGGTCTCGGGTGTGGCCTCTCGCTCCCGGTTGACGACCCCGACCAGCAGCGGCACGCCGAGGATACGCTCGGAGATCGGGCGGATCGCCAGGGTCTTGCCGGTTCCGGTCCCGGCCACGATGCCGAACCCGCTCCCCGACTCGGCCAGCCGGCGAACGTCGTCTGCGTGCTCGCGCTCGATCAGGGTGTCGAGGTGCAGGCCCATGGCCAGCTCGATCGTTTCACACGCCGCGCGCGTGGGGGCGATGACAATCACACGCCCGGTCGGCGGAACGGCGGCGAGGTAGGCCTGCGGGTCGGGAGGGAGAAAATGATCGCGGGTGGGCGCGGATGGCACGATTGAATTCAACGAACGGAAGCGTGAAAAAGCAAACGGCTGAGCGGAAGCTCAGCCGTTTGCCAAGGCACCTCTTCTACAATCGGCTACTCGTCGTCGTCCCGGTCGAAGCGATCTCGATCGAAGCGGCGGCGGTCGCGATCGAACTCCCTTGAGAACCGGTGGTCGCGATCACGATCCCAGCCACGTTTGTGGCCGCGGAAACGATGATACCCGCGCGGCTCGACCACGATAATTCTTGGATCGATGTAGTAGCGGCGATACAGGTGGAACCGATCGTAGTAGTACGGCCGGTACAACGGACGCAGATACGGCCTGCCGACGAACACTGAGCCCTCGAAATAGGGCCGCGGCGCCCCGAACCCGAGTGAGAGGCTGACGCTGGATTGGGCCGAGGCTGTACCGGCCGAAAGCATGGCAAGTGAGCCGATCAGCAATGCGATTCTTTTCATAAGTGACCTCCTGTCGCCGCCCATACTGGAAAGCTCTATGCCAGCCCGTCACGGCGGGCCATGGATAGACGCGGCAACGGCTTGCGTGTTAAGGAGGCCCGGCAACTGTCCCCGTTGGCGGTCACGAGTGTCCCCGAGGCTAGTCGCCGAAGCTGATGCCGATTCCCCTGGCCGTGGCGACCGTGTCGGAGTCGAGCGCGACGCGCTTCGGATTGGAAAGCGCCTGTTCAATGGGGACCGGGACGATCTTGGGTGGTTGCAGGGCCACCATCATCCCGAAGCGGTCCTCGGCCACGAAACGCACGGCGGCGGCGCCGAATCGCAATCCGAGCAGGCGGTCGAAGGTGGTGGGGCTGCCGCCCCGCTGCAGGTGCCCCAGCACCAGCGAGCGCGTTTCCTTGCCGGTCATTTGTTCGATGCCGGCCGCCACCTTCTCGGCGCAGCCGCCGAGGCGGCGATGCTCCGCGTCCAGGTATGTCTCGGTGCCACCCTTCGGGACCGCTCCTTCAGCGGCGACGACGATGCTGAAATGACGCCCCTGCGCCTCCCGCTCCCGGATCTTGTCGCACACGCGGGTCATGTCGTAGGGGATCTCGGGAATGAGAATCACATCGGCGGTGCCCGCGATGCCGGAGTGGAGGGCGATGAATCCGGCGTTGCGGCCCATGACTTCCACCACCATCACACGCTCGTGACTCTCGGCCGTCGAATGGATCTTGTCGATCGCCTCGGTCGCGGTCGACACGGCGGTATCGAACCCGAATGTCGCCACGGTGCCGCCGACATCATTGTCGATGGTCTTGGGGACGCCGACGATCGGCACGCCCTTGGATATCAGCCGGCGAGCGATGGCCAACGATCCATCGCCACCGATGACGATCAACGCATCGAGCTCGAAGGCACGGAACGCCGTGACGACTTCATCGGACCGGTCGCGCTCGTTCCACGTCCCGTCCGGCCGCCGCTCACGCCATTTGAAGGGATCACTGCGATTGCTGGTCCCGAGGATGGTGCCGCCCATGTGGGTGATGCCGCGGACGTCCTCGGCGCCGAGCGGCACCAGGAGGTCTTCACCCAGCAACCCGCCAAAGCCGCGTCGCACTCCCACGCACTGCCAGCCTCGGTTGATCGCCGAGAGCACGGCTCCACGGATAACGGCGTTCAGCCCCGGCGCGTCGCCGCCTCCCGTGGAGATGGCGAGCTTCACTGGTGGCCGCCGGCCTCCCGCAGCAGGCGCACGACTTCCCCTGCCTCGGCGTGACGCTTCTGTGTCTTCTTGGAGAAGACGCGACGTCCGTCCAGCTCGACTTCGAACACGCCGCCCGACGACTCGATCAGCCGGACCTCGGCCTGGGGGAAGGCCACGCGAATCTCGGCCGCCAGACCGGCGGCCCTCGGCTCATAGTTTCAGACGACGCAGAATTCGATTGTCACGCGCATGGCGGGAACGATAGCGGCGCTTGACATGCCGCGCCACACGGCCGAGCTTGCGCGCATCGCATGAGCCCGTCTCTCCGTTTCCGGACGGCGCCCGCGTCTTTGTTTCCAAGCGTCGTCGCGCTGGGTGCGCTGCTGGCCGTCGGCGTCGCCTTCAGTGGGTACGCCAGCGGGCGACTCTCCACCGGCGGCACCTTTCCGCTCGCGCTACTCGGACTCGTCATCGCCGGCGCCATCACGCGTCGCTTCGGCATCGCGCTCCCCGGCAACGGCTTTTCCTCTTATGTGCTCGGCATATCGCTGTTCGCCGTGCTGGAGCGTGGGTGGGAGTTCGCCGCAATCGTTGCCCCCCTGGTCACGGTGCTGGGCGACGTCGTGCTGCGTCGCTTGCCCCTGCGCCTCGCGGGATCGAACGCCACCCATCTGACCGCGGGCTCCGCGCTCGCGGGGTTCATCTACGAGCGGCTTGGCGGTGCCTCCGGCACGCTGGCGCTCGAGCCCGACAACGTCGGGCCGATCGCGGCGCTCGTCGCGCTCATGATGGTGCTCGTCAACGGCTCGTTCTACCTCGAGCTGATCGTCAACCGGGCTATCGCGTGGGTCGACGCGCGTATGACCGCGCGCTGGGAGGCGATCGTCTACTCGACCTCGGTCGGCCTGGCCCTGGCGTGGTTCTGGTTGCTCCACTCGTCGCTCCCGCTGGCCGCCGGGAGCCTGGTCGGCGCCGCACTGCTGGCAGCCACCCTTGTCTCCGCGTACGTGGTCAGGCTTGGGGTGCACGCCGACGAGCTGCTCCTCGTCCAACGGCTGTCCCAGACCATCGCCACGGACATCAACCTCGCGAACACGTTCGCCCATATCCAGGACATCACCCGTCGACTCGTTTCGTGGGAGCACATCGGCTTCGCCCGGTTCGACCCGAAACGGCGCGAGATGGAGCTGGTGGCCGATACGGCCATGCGCGACGGGGTGAGCTCGTCGTTCCGCTTCGACGCCGATGCGGGCCTCACCGGAGAAGCGGTGCGGTCGCGCCGCCCGATCGTCGCCCGCAACCTGGGCAGCGGCGATGCCATTTCCCCGGGAGGCGACCGCACCGGATCGGAAATCCTGGTCCCGCTGTACCATGGGGAGCAGCTGATCGGGTTGTGGAGCATCCGCCATTCGGATCCCTGGATGTATCGCGAGACCGACGCCGAAATTCTCAATCTGGCGGCGCCGCAGATCGCGCTGATGCTGGCGATGGAGCGCGCCATTCGGCCCGTGGCCGGCGCATCGGATCAGGCGACGCAGTACGTCCAAACCATCACGGCCACGACGCAGGAGATCCACGCCTCGAGCGAGGAGGTCGCGGCTTCGGCACAACGGGCGAGTCAGAACGCGCGACAGGCGACGGGGCTGGTCGGGGCCGCAGCCACCGAGTCGGGTGAGCTGCAGCGCAGCGCCGTCGAAGTCGCCGCCGCCGGTGATCAGACGCGTGAGGCGGGCGAACAGGTGGAGCGCACAGCAGGTAAGGTCCGCGCGGCCACCCAGGAAGCGGTGCGGCGCCTCTCGGACCTGGGGCGATCGACCGAAGAAGGGGCGGCCGAGATGGTGCGGTTGCGCGAGGTGGCTGGGCGCGTCGAGAAGTTCTCCGAGGCGATCGGGTTCGTCGCGAATCAAACGAACCTGCTGGCCCTCAACGCGACCATCGAGGCCGCCCGCGCCGGATCGCATGGACAGGGGTTTGCCGTGGTCGCCGAGGAGGTCCACAAGCTCGCCGAAGAAGCCGGGCGGGAGTCCCGCAACGTCGGCAAAGCCGTCCACGAGACGCTGCGAGCACTGGACCGAGCCGCGCAGCTCCTGGATCGGATTCGGGCGGAGCTTGGCTCCGTCGTTGATTCATCGGCGGCCCTCCTCCCCGACATCGATCGCATCGCGGATGTGGCGGCGGGAACGGCACGGTCCGGCAAACGCGTCGCCGAAGTGGCCCGCGCCACTGCGGATCGCGCGGCACGCATGACCCAGTCACTGCTGCAGGCGCAGGCCGGCACGTCGGTGTCGACGCAAGAAGCCGAAACCGTGGCCGCCGCCGCCGCCGAGCAGCTGCGCGGGATCGAAGATCTGTCTCAGGGCGCCAATGAGCTTTCGAGCGTCGCGGAGCGGCTATCGCAGGCGGTCGATTTCATCCGTGGCTCGGCCGCGCCGCGCTAACTGTCTGCTCGCGGCGCTGGCTGCCGCCCTCGCCTGCGGTGGGGAGCCCGGTGGGCCAGGTCCTTCCACCCCGCGCGTCGATTACGTCGATGGAGCGATCGAGCCGTTTCTCGTGGCCGGCGCCGCGATTGCCATCGAGGGGTTCGGTTTCGGGGATAGTCAGGCCACGGGCAGCGTGAGTTTCCCGCGCGTCGGCGGCGGGAGGACACCGGCCACAATCGGCACGGGTGGATGGAGCGATCGGACGCTCCGGGTCCGCGTGCCGGACGATGCCGGCGGCGGACTCCTCACCGTCACCACCGGGGATGGACGCACGCTGTCATCGACCGTGCACGTGCTGCCGCGCGTCGGGTTCGCCCCCGCGACGTTGACCTGGCTGGCTCGCACGACATTCCCCCCTCGGTCCGTCGGCGTGGCCCTCACGACGGGAACAGAACCCGCCGGCACGGCGCTGCGGGTGACCTTGTACGCCGCCGGTGGGGCGGAGCCGCTGGGCGGTGATTCGGTGATGGTCCCGGATTCCGGGGTGAACGTCACGCAGGCCGCCCCCGGAGGCGCGATCGGCACCTGGAGCCGATCCCGCGACCTGCCCTCGCCCCGGGCCTTCGCGGCGGCCGCGTTCGCCAATCGCTACAACTCGCGTTTCGACGGTCGGGCGCTGTACGTCATCGGCGGGACGGATTCCTCCGGGCGCGCCCGGGCGACGGTATTTCAAGCGCTCGCAACCAGCGATACCGCCATCGGGCCTTTCGTACCCATCGAACCCTTGCCGGCACCAATCGCCGGCGCAATCGCGGTGGTGCGGCGCGGCCGGATCTACATCATGGGAGGAGTGGATTCGCTCGGGCGGCCGCAGGCGAACGTGTATGTCGGGCGCGTCGGTTTGGACGGACACATCGACGGCTGGTATACGCAGCCCCCGCTCTCCGGGCCCCGCGCCTACGGTGGTGGTCTGGTACTGGACGACCGCGTCGTCGTGTTCGGCGGCATCCAGGATAGTGTCCGGCTGGGCGGAGGCCTCGAGCTGACGCCACCCCGCCTCGCGGCGGCCGACACCGCCCGGGTCAGCCTTGCATCGGGATTTTTTACCGGCGCCTGGGGGATCGATGGCGTGCCACTGCCTGAAGGGCGGTCTCAGTTCGCCAGCCTGTTGCTGGGAGATGTGCTGCTTGTAGTGGGCGGTATGTACGGCGGCGCCGCCACGAATGCGGCGGAGACCCTGGCGGCCACACTGGGGCCAGACTCGCTTGGCGCCTTCACTGGGCCCGTAGGGGCCAATTCGATCGCTGGCGCAGGCGGGGGGACCCTGATTGGGCCGGCCGGCGTCAGCTGGCTGGACAATGATGGCTCTTGGCACGGTATTGTGTTGGGCGGCATCGATCTTGCCACCCGGTTGCGTCGCGACGGCGCATGGGGGTTCTGATGTCGAAACGGCTGGCGCTTTCCCTGGTCGTAATGGCCACCGTGCCCGCGCTCGAGGCGCAGCGGCCCGGGGGTGTGGAGTTCGGCGCGTTCGGGGCCCTCACCTCGTTCACGCCGCGCTTCGACCTGCGGACAGGCGTGGGCGGCGGTGGGAGGGTCGGTTATCTGTTCCGGCCGGCCTGGGAGCTCGAGATCGAGCTCGGCGCCGAGCGCGTGACCAATCAGGGCCTTGCCGCCAACCCTTCGCTGACGCTCGGCGGCGCGCATGTGATGTACAACGTCGGTTACGATCAGCCGACGTGGTACCTGCTCGGCGGCTATGCGCGGCCGCAGTTTCGCGGCACACCCTCAGGGCGATTCAGCGACAACGCCGCCGTCGTCGGGATCGGCGGGCGGATGTTCCTGATGAACCGCCTCGCGGTGCGTGCCGATTTTCGCGCTCTGTACACATTCAATTCCCATCTGCCACCCAGTCGTGGCGCTGGACACCTCGCCGCGACGGCGGGTTTGTCCTACTTCACGGCCGGAGGCCCGCCCCCCGACAGCGACCACGATGAAGTGTCCGATGCGCGGGACAAGTGCCCCGACACGCCGTTCGGCGCCACCGTCGACCGGCGGGGTTGTCCGTCGGATTCGGATGGCGACGGGATCCTGAACGGCCTGGACCGCTGTCCGGACACGCCGCCCGGCGTGTTCGTCGACGCGGTGGGATGTCCGGTGGACTCCGACGCGGACAGCGTATTCGACGGGATCGACCAATGCCCCAGCACGCCGGTCGGCGTCCCCGTCGATACTCGCGGGTGCCCGAAAGACGCCGATGCCGACGGGGTAGATGACACTCACGATCGTTGTCCCGGCACGCCGGCGGGTGTTTCCGTTGATCTCGTCGGCTGCCCGCGCGACACCGACCAAGACGGCGTGTCCGACGGCGTGGATCGGTGTCCCGATACACCGCCCGCCACGGCGGTGGACGCTTCGGGCTGCCCGCTCGCGAAGGACTCCGACGGGGACGGCGTCGACGACTCACACGACAAGTGCCCCAACACTCCCCTCGGAACAGCCGTCGACGCGGTGGGCTGCCAGGTGCTCTTCAGGAACGAGAGCGAGCCGCTGGTATTGCTCGGTGTGAACTTTGAAACCGGACGCTCCCGTCTCACGCCGACCTCGTATGACGCGCTCGACCAGGTCGCGGCGTCATTGGTCGCGCACCCGGAAGTGCGCGTAGAGATCGCGGGTTACACCGACAACACGGGATCAGCGGGGTTGAACACGAGGCTGTCGGCCGCTCGCGCGATCGCCGTGCGCTCCTACCTGGCCCGGAAGGGCGTCGCGCCGGGACGGATGACCGCCAAAGGGTACGGGCCCGCCAACCCGGTCGCCTCCAACGCCACCGCGGAAGGACGCGCGGAAAACCGCCGAGTCGAGCTGCACCAGCAGCCCTGAGGGCCCCCGCAGGTCGCGCGGCGGGGCGCCGTCTCCTATTTTGGCGGGAGGAGGCTCCCACGTGCGCGCGACAATTACCGTCCTGCTATTCGCGGCCGCTGCGGCGACGACACTCCCCGCCCAGCACCGAAACGATTTCGAGTTCGGCGTTTACGGCGCCTATACACACTTCGACCCGGCGTTCAATCTGGACAATGGCCTGGGCGGCGGCGCCCGGCTGACCTACTTCGTGACGAGCCAGATCGGGCTGGGCGCCGATGTGCTGTTCGAGCGCGAACAGAGCGTTCCGGGCTCCACCGGCGCCACGATGGATCCGCTCATCGGCGGCGTGAACCTCCTCGTTCGCCTCCCCGTGCTGGCCTACGTCGTGGCCGGCTACTCGCGGATCGATTTCGGCAAGAGCACCCCCTTCTCCTTTACGGATGGCGGCTTTCACGGTGGACTCGGCGTCCGGTTGCCGATCGGCTCGAGCGTCGGGGTCCTGGTGGAAGGACGGGCCATCTATTCACCGACAACCAAGGCCGCTGTCCCGAACAACCACGCGACGCACATCGTCGGATTGATCGGATTCTCCTTCCTGCAATCCGCGTCGGCGCATGTGACACCTCGACTGTCGCGCGGGCCTCGCGATACCGACGCCGACGGCGTGCCAGACAAGCGGGATGCCTGTCCCAACACACCGGTCGGCGCGACGGTCGACGTGCGCGGTTGCCCGATGGACGGCGACCAGGACGGCATTGTCGACGGCCTCGACAAGTGTCCAGGAACACCGGCCGGTGCCAAGATCGACGCCGTGGGATGCCCGCTCGACGCCGATCGCGACGGCGTGGCGGACGGCCTCGATCAATGCCCCGACACGCCCGCCGGGGCGACCGTGAACACCGTGGGTTGCCCCTCGGACACCGATCGTGACGGCGTTCTGGACGGCCTCGACCAATGCGCCGACACGCCCACGGGGGCGACGGTAGACGTGACCGGCTGCCCAAAGGACTCCGACGCCGACAAAGTGTTCGACGGCATCGACAAGTGCCCCGACACGCCGCCTGGCGCCCTGGTCGATGCGACCGGGTGCTCCAAGGACGGGGACAATGACGGCGTGCCAGACGGCATCGACAAGTGTCCCAACACGCCGGTCGGTCTGCGGGTAGACCCCACGGGATGCCCGGTTGCTCGTGATTCCGACGGCGATGGCGTCGAAGACCGGATCGACCGCTGCCCCGGCACTCCGCCCGGGACTCCGGTCGATCAGGTGGGCTGCGTCGTGCTGTTCCACGAGGAGCGCACACCGGGCGCCCGGCCGACGCTCATTCTGCGTGGCGTCAATTTCCAGACCGGGCGGTCCGCCCTCACGCCGGAATCCTTCAGGGTGCTGGACCAGGTCGCGGGCTCCCTCGTCGCCAACCCGGAGATCCGGATCGAGATCGCGGGATATACCGACAACACGGGATCGGCCGCGGTCAATACGCGACTGTCGAATGCCAGAGCCTTCGCTGTGCGTGCCTACTTGGCCCGTCACGGTGTGGCCCCATCACGCATGCTGGCGCGAGGCTATGGACCAGCCAGTCCCGTTGCCACCAACACTACGGCGGCAGGCCGCGCCCAAAACCGGCGAGTCGAGCTGCACAAGCTGCCCTAGCCCCGGCTGTCGAACGCAGCGGTAGCCGTTTCGGGTGCCGCTGCGTTCCATCAGGCCGGCAATTAGTTTTCCCGCTCCCTTGAACCCGCTCATGTCGTCGCGCCTGCTGACGATCTGGTTGTCGTTGTTCGTCTCCCTCCCCCTCGCCGCCCAGGGGGCGAGCCCGGCCATTCCGACCCCGCGCTCGGTGCTCGGATTCGAGCCGGGGGACGACCGCCGGCTCGCGGACTGGCCCACGCTGCTGCGGTACTATCAGGCCCTGGCCCGCGCCAGCGATCGAATCGACATCCGGGAGATCGGGAAAACGACGCTCGGGGCGCCGTTCGTCGCGCTCGCGATTTCCTCGCCCCTGAACCTGCGGCGGCTGGACGTGCTGCGGCGCCTCAACAGTCGCCTTGCCGACCCGCGCACGATCCGATCCAACCGCGACGCCGCCACGGCTTTGCACGACGCGCGCACGACGGTGCTAATCACCTCCGGCATTCATTCCGACGAAGTGGGCGGCAGCCTGACCCCGGTGATGCTCGCGTACCGGCTGGCAACCGACACCAGTGCCGCCACGCGAGCCATTCTCGACGATGTCGTGCTGTGGCTCGTGCCGTCGCTCAACCCGGACGGCGTGTCGATCGTCGCCAAATGGTATGCCCGGACCGTCGGGACCCCGGCCGAGGGAAGCGACCCACCCGAGCTGTACCACACCTACGTCGGGCACGACAACAATCGTGATTGGTATGCGTTCACGCAGATCGAAACGAGGTTGGTGGTCGATTCCCTGTACAACGTCTGGCATCCGCAAATCGTCCTCGACCTGCACCAGCAAGGCTCCACCGGCTCCCGGCTTTTTCTGCCGCCCTACCTCGACCCCATAGAGCCCGAGGTCGATCCGCTGCTGGTGGATGGGATCAACGCCCTCGGGCAGTCCATTGCCTGGGAGCTCGCCGTGCAGGGCAAGACGGGCATTTCGGTCAACGCGATCTACGACGCGTGGACGCCCGCGCGTGCGTACGGCCACTATCACGGCGCCGTGCGCATTCTGGCGGAAGCCGCAAGCGCCGACCTCGCCAGTCCGGTGCAGGTCCCGTTCGATCGGTTGCAGGCTTCCGCGCGGGGATTCAATCCCCGCGAGCGATCCTGGAACTTCACCATGCCCTGGCCAGGGGGGCGCTGGAGCCTGCGTGACATCGTCAGCTATCAGACCGAATCGGCCTACGCGCTGTTGCAGCACGCCGCCCGATACCGGGATCGCTGGCTCTCGAGCTTCTTGTCGGTGGGTTGGCACGCGGTGCGCGGGTGGCGTGGCTGGCCGTACGCGTATGTGATTCCGCGCCAGCAGGATTCGATGGCCCTGGCGACGCTGCTCGGCATTCTCACACGCGGGCAGGTGGAGATCCGCGTCGCGCAACAAGCCTTTACGATGAGCGGGCAACGCTACGCCGCCGGCACGTTCGTCGTCGTGCTGCGGCAACCATACGCCGCGTTCGCCAAAACGCTGCTCGAGCCACAGCGCTATCCGGATCGCCGTCTGTATCCGGGCGGACCGCCTGAGCGACCATACGACGTCACCGCTCACACATTGCCGCTGTTACTCGGCCTCAAGGTGGCGCTGGTCGACGATACGCTGCGCGTTCCCCTGTCCGCACCGGTTGCCCCGCCACGCGCCACGCCCGGCTACCCGGGCTTCACCGCCAGTGGAGGGGGGGCGCCTCGGATCGGGGTGTACCGCTCCTATCTGGCTCCGATCGACGAGGGTTGGACACGGTGGGTATTCGATACCTGGAAGATCCCGTACGTCTCGGTCGTCGATTCGGTGGCGCGCGCCGGCAGGTTGAAGGAGAAACTCGACGTGCTCGTGCTTCCCGACCAGGGGCCGCGCGACATCGCCGAGGGCGTCCCGCAACGACGCTACCCGCCTCCCTATCCCGGCGGCCTCGGGCCCGACGGGATCCAGGCGCTGCGACAGTTCGTGACCGAGGGCGGCACCCTGGTAGCGCTGAACGACGCCAGCCGCTTCGTGATCCAGGCGCTGCTCCTGCCAGTGCGCAACGTCCTCGAAGGCGTCCCCGCGGAGGATTTCTACGCGCCGGGTTCGATCTTCAGAATCGTAATCGACCAGAATCACCCCATCGCGCGCGGGCTCGGCTCGGAAGCGGCGGCCTGGTTCGAAGACGGGCCGGCCTTCGACGTGCTCGATTCATCGCAGGTTCGGGTGGTGGCGCGTTATCCGGACGATCCTGGCGACCTGCTGCTGTCAGGGTGGGTTCGTCACCCCGAACGGGTCGCCGGCCGGGCGGCGTTGGTCGAAGTGCGGGTTGGAGCCGGGCGAGTCGTGCTGTTCGGGTTCCGACCACAGTATCGCGGCCAGAGTCTTGCGACTTATCCGTTGCTATTCAACAGCTTGCAACTGCACTAGTAATATGTGATCTGGACCGCTTGTAGACCGGGGGTGGATTCCCTATGGTGTACCCCCCCTATGCGTCTACAGAACGTCATTTTGATTTCGCTTGGGGCCGCGCTCGGAACGAGTCGCGGCCTTTTTGCCCAGAACCCGGCGGAGCGCCTCGTGGCGGATCAGAGCCGGGCCGTGCTGGTGGGCGTCGAGATCCGCTTCGCCAAGCGCCGTGAGTATCAGTTCACGCGACCCGATGCCGTAAAAGCACTCTACGTGAACGCGTGGGCCTTCAGCGGCAGCCGCTTGTGGGACCTGGTACGGCTGGTCGATTCGACCGACGTCAATGCGCTGGTGGTCGACGTGAAGGACGATACGGGATGCCTGCTGTACCACTCGAAGGTCGTGACCGCCCGTGAAATCGGCGCCGACCGGTGCGCCCGGACGAACGATGTGGAGGCCCGGCTCGACACGCTCCACGCCCACAACGTGTACACGATCGCGCGGATCGTCGTGGCGAAAGACCCGTTGCTCGCGGAGCGGAAGCCCGGATGGTCCGTGCGCGATGTACACGGCGGATTGTGGCGCGACCGGATCGGCAGCGCGTGGGTCGATGCCTACAACGATTCGGTGTGGGTCTACGCCGGCGAGCTGGCGCGCGAAGCCGTCGGGCTCGGGTTCGCCGAAGTGCAATTCGACTACGTGCGGCTCCCCGACGAGCCGCGTGCGCGCATGGTCAATGCCATCTTTGCCGCGCGACGCAACGGAGAATCCGGGCGCGATGCCGTGCGCCGCCAGGTCCGCCTGCTCACCGGCATGGTCAAGCCGCTGGGCGTGCCGGTCACGTTCGACGTCTTCGGGCTCACCGCCTCGGTGACGACCGGCGATCTGGGCATCGGGCAGGTGTGGGAGGATTTCGTCGACGTCGCGGATGTGATTCTCCCCATGGTCTATCCCAGCCACTACACGCGGGGGGCGTTCGGATTTCGGACCCCCAACGCGCATCCCTATAGTGTCGTGCGGTTTGCGCTCGCGGACGCGCTGTCCCGGACTGGAGCGACCAACGCGGCACAGATTCGCCCATACCTCCAGGCGTTCACACTGGGGCGGCGGCGTCCGCGTTATACGCCGACCGAGATCCAGGCGCAGATTCGCGCCGCCCAGGACGCGGGGATCGAATCCTGGGTCCTCTGGAATCCCCGCAGCGTCTACCTAAGAGCCGCCCTCCCACCGTATCGTTCTGACGCGGGCCGGCTCCGGGTCTCAGGGGGCGAATAACACGACGGTCCCGCCCGCCATTCAGGGAGCGCGTCGTGACCAAGGTGACTGCAGCGTTTCTGCTCATCGTTTTGAGTGCCTGTTCCGATAGCGGCACCGCCCCGACCGCCAACATCGTATCCCCAGGCGAGAAAGCCGCCGTCCAGCAGGCGCTCGCGCTCTCGTTCGGGAGTGACAGCCTCTACACGACCCTGTCCGGATTCGTGTTGCCGTTCATCGACCAGGCCACGGCGTTCCCGAATCCATCGGGCGATTCGACCAGGGTCGCCGCGTTTCAACTCGAAGTGGTCGCGGGGACGCTCTCGGGCGGCGTGTTCGGCGCACTGGCCTGGCGCGGCTACCACGCGACCACCGCCACGGTCGACACTGTGGTTCTCGTCGTGGGGGCGGGCCTCACGACTCCGGTTAACGATTCACTGCGGGAGGCGTTCGCCGTGAA
>Ga0075421_100004968_pt1 | contig 16034 bp, 7 predicted proteins | sample SoiMetdeltSBSDD5_FD_75292 | JGI IMG/M metagenome (GOLD analysis project Ga0075421, IMG submission 75292) | Bulk soil microbial communities from a Populus tree surrounding site in Tennessee, USA - Soil MetaG P. deltoides SBSDD5 | ecosystem: Environmental > Terrestrial > Soil > Tree plantation...
GCTGTATCAGTCCGTACCAGCCATTGCTGGTCCAGTACGAAGTAGTTGAAGCCCTCAGATCCAGAGACGGGCAGTGATGCGCCATTAACCGTCACGCTGACGATGGAACTCACTGGTCCGGGCAGGTACACCTGGCAATCAGGCTCACAAGTGCAGCAGCCACCTGGAGAACCGCACCAGCAGTTCTTCCACTCTCCGTTGAAGAGGTAGGGGATCCAGCCACCGAAGCCATCCCAGTACCACCCGGATGGGCAATTGCTACATTGGCGACCACAGGGGCGAACGGTCAATTGGCAAAGGCCAAACTGCCGCCCGGTAGCCGCCCACACAAACAGTTTCGCGTACTCCAGCGCCTGAGTCTGCATCTCCGGATCGACCGTGTCCCAGTCAGGGCAGCAGAGCTGGGTCAGATCAGGCCAGGTACAAGGCCCGGATTGAATGCTCATCTATCCGGGCCTCCTCCCTGATAATTGACCTTTCAATTATTCCCGCTAGACCGCAGCACAGCCACAAGAGGCTGCTGGTGGCGCTAGGCGAGTGATGAACATTCGATGATGCTGGTTCGAAGCGATCGGTGTCAGCATTCGAATCGGCGTATTCAAGGTACCGGCGTTGTCAGATAGGTCGACGTTGTACGGGCCGGTGCCCCAGTTGGACAGGCTGCGGGTCCGGGCGTTGACGACGAAGTTGACGACACCATTCTCCAAGGTCATGTCACCGATGGTTCCTTCAATGACCCACGGGAAGAGCACGTAGCCGTACTCAGTACCACCAGTACACGGAACACCAGTACCAGAGAGTCGGGTCCAGCCCTCGAAGGCAAAGTTGACGTTGTTGACCGAGTCCTCAGCTGTGGACCAACCGATCTTTGTCGCAGCAGCGTCGTCTGACGAGTACAGCGGCTCGGCGGCCATCAAATTGACGATGTCCGGATCCACATTGCAGAAGGTGAAGACCAGGTCAATCCACTTCAGGATCGGGGGAACGGTCTCGCGTACGCAGAACTGACCGTCCGCATTCTTGATGAAGAACTCTTGCCGGTCCTCATAGTTCTTGGTCATCTCAATGGAGATGATGCCGTCTGTCACGACCTGTGAGCAGGAACCAGTAACTACCTGGCCACAGGAGTTCAGCTTCGTGATGCGAACACGAGGAACCCTAAACGGGGCGAAACATACTGCGGTCATTACGGCTCCTCGCCATTAGAAGCGGAGTGAGTTTTTGCTGAGTTGTTTTCTTGTGCCTCGGTCACCTTGGCGTACCAGGTTTCCGCTACCTCGGGATGAACATGAATGACACGCCCTACGTCACCGGCAACTACTTCTACGAAATTGGCATCTGCTGCGATTTCCAATAGTTCTCTCAGCACCTGAGGTAACAGGTCCTCAGGTGCTGAGATCACCATGTACTCACGCATTAGGTATCCGTATTGGTTAGGGTCACTTGCACAGCGGCTATGTAGCAGTCATAACTGACGACGTACTCACGCTCCATCACAATGTTCAGGACGTTCGTACTCCGGTTGATGATCTGACCCATAGATGGAACGAACAGCTCACTGTCTGGGGTCCGCCACACGGCCACCTGACCAGTGATGTAGATCCAGGTATCACCAGCGGCCGGTACCTGACCAGTTGGGCCAGTGCCGGCGTAGTTGCCGAAGGAGACCACGCTCTTAGGAGCTGTGCGCCAAGGACTGACCGGAGAATCCTGCTCCACCAGGTGCGCACCCTTGACATACGACGCTGCGAGCATCGGTACGTGAATGACACCAGGGATTCCATACCTGGCATACAGCCAGGACTCCAAGGTGCCAAAGGCACGGACGATACCGCCGACGTTGCCCAGGTTCTGCGCTGCTGGTGTGGCTCCCCCTAAGCCGGGGGATAAACCAAACGTGGACTCTGAGAACAGTCGCTCGACAGTGGCCTGTTCACCGGCAACAAGTTGCTGATACAGGAGCTGCTGAACGCGCTCTTGTCCCCAGTTGGCCAGGCCGACTGGGGAACAGTTGATGGACGAATAGACCACGAACGGGGTCGCGGTTACAGTGCCGACGCTTCCGCTGACGGCTTTTGCAGCATGGGATTCGATGCAGGCAACCGTGTAACCCAAGGGCAGTGCGCACGTAGAAAGCTCGTACTGCAGTCCGCCTTGGCGGGCATGGGCCGGAAGGTCCAAGGGTCCGGTAGCAGCGGAGAACAGCCCGTACCGTGGCACCACAGGATTGGGCGCCGGGACATATACCGGGCCATTGAGTGCTGCCACTGCTCCTCCTCCAGCTCAGGCTCAATGGGGCTGGGCCGGGAGGACCCAGCCCCAGATGAGGCCTATTAGCAAGTGATGTCTCGCTGGAGACCGGTCTTACCGTTTGCACAGATTGCAATGGTGTAGACACGGCTAACGGGGCAGAAGCGCATAGCTCGGAAGCCGTCCTCCAAGAACAGCTGGGTCACTTTGTTGGTGGCCAGGTTGGTGCTGTCGTAGATGGTGTCGAGGCGGATGACGTCCTGGCGAGCGACCACCCAGGTTCCAGCCGGGAAGGCAAGGAAGTTAACGCTGAGCGGCAGTGCACAGATCGGGACGTCAGAACCGGGGAACGGACCACCAGAAACACCAACGCTGGTGAACGAGTCCTGCCAGTCATAGATCCACTGGGCGCGAGCGTGACGGGTCCGGAGTAGACCGTCGATCATGGCGTCAGTCAGATCCGGGTCCATGGGACCGTTGCGACGGATCCAGTCAGCCCGTAGCTGCGCCTTGAGCCAGTACGGGAAGACGAACTCAATCGTCTGGTCCCGCTGCAGCCGCAGCCGGTACTGGATGTCGACGGTGGCAACCTCGACAGCTGACATGACCTGTGAAACCACAGAGTTGTCAGTTACCCAGGGAGCACAGTTCAGGTTGACCGCAGTGGAGTCGGTGACGATGTCGGCAATAATCTGCCGGTTGACGTTGTGCGCCTGGGCGGCAATGGCACCCTGCACGAATTCACTCACGAACTCGGGGTAGCCACGGTTCTGCAGAATGTCGCCAGTTAAGCAGAGGGCCGAGACCTTGAGCCGGTCGTCAATGAATGATGGACAGGGAATCGCCACACAAGTCTTGGTTGTGTCGGAGATGACCTGCGCCTCAGTCAGGATGTTGAAGCCGGTACCAGTACCGAAGATGGTGTCGAACTGGATGCCCTGGTTGTGCCGGATGCCTCCGCGCCGTGCACCGATCTCAGGTAGAGACAGGATTCCGTCTGTCGTGATCTGGTTGCAGGTGGTGTAGATGGTCTCCGACGGGGCACACCAGCCGGCGCCAGCAAGAAGTGATCCACCCGGTAGACGGGTCTCGTCCCGGACGAAGTCAATCTTCTTCATGATCGAGATGTCATCGTCGCCATCGCTGACGGACATCTCATTGGAGAACTCACGCTTGATCGTGGCGACTGTTGACTGCTGAGCAGTACCACCGCTGTGGGTGTGGGAACGGGCTACGAAGGCGCGAGCAACGTCAAGCCAGCCGTCAAGCTCAGCACCAGCGGCGAAGCCAGTGTCAGCAGCGGCGAGGATCCGGAACTGAGGCTGAAGAGCGTCGTTGGTAACGACTTCCCCAACTAGGACCTGCGGGTTGGCGGTGGCGATCTCGGCAACCCCCGGAATCTTCTCCACGGGCGGTGCCTTTTCGAGAGTCGCAACGGCGGTAGAAGTGCCAGCAGCACTCATCTCAGCGGCACGCTTGCGCTTGGGCGCAACAGCAGGTGCCGCCTCTTCCTCTTCGTCGTCGTCAACTTCCTCGTCCTCTTCGTCGTCGTTCTGGGTGACGAGAGCGTTGAAGCGGGCGAGACGGTCCTTGCGGGAAGACATTTCCTGGTCGACTGCGAGCATGAAGGTCTTGAGGTCATCCAAGTCCTCAATGTCTTCATCGGTAGCTGTCTCGGGTGTCAGAACGTCACGCAAGGCATCAAACGCAGCGGAGGCCTCAAGAGCCAAGTCACGCAGCGCCGTTACCGTGTATCGGTTGAGGTTGTTGACATCCGGAATCTCAAATTCCATCTCAAGGCCTTTCGGATAAGTCACGTAGGTAGCACGCAGCTATCCGAGCGGCCCGCAGCACAGCCTCGGGGTATTTAGTGCAGTTTAGAGTTTATTGACGCTTCAAGCAAGCTAGCTAGCTTTCTTTCTTACCACTTCTACAGTGCCACCATTCCGAGTGACAGCAATGTCAGCAGCAACCTTTGAAGCAAATTCCTCGCTTTGACCATTTGCCTTTCTTACAACATAGGTCTCAGCGGGCTCACCGCTGCTCTTTCCACAGTTACATGGCATCCCTGTAGCCCTCTCTCCGACCTGGTTCTCTCATTGAACACCGAGATCCATTGCAAAGCTACTAGCGGCTTGCATATCCTCATCGTGACCCGTGATGGGTCTCCGTGATGGATAAGGAGAATAGCTATGCCGCGTGAAACGATCAAGGACGAAGATGGCGGTGTTGTCGCTCAAGTAGTCTGGAGCCCCGACCAGTACGTCCAACTAGCAACATTGTCCACTGATCCGGCTACCTTCATTGCTTGGTGCCGTGACCTTGTCAGTGAGTACGACGAGATCCAGGAAGCCATCAAGCGGACTGGACCAGGTAGCGATGAGACCGGGTTGGGACGAAGTCTGGGTATGTTCTGGTCGCCAAGGCGTCGGGAGATCAACGAACTGATCCGGGTACTCCGTCGAGCCCGGAACTCGGCCTATGGAGCTGACGAGTAGAACATCCGTCCAGGGTCTTGCTGCGTACACTTGGGGTATGACTACGCCCAAAGACCGTGAAGGCGAGATCCTGGACGAGTTCTTCTACGACGAAGACAGAAACATCGTTACCGACGTCAGGGATGCTGCCGGCGCTAAGATCGTTCTGGTAAAGCCTGATGGTACTGAGGAGTATGTGACCCTCGTACGGCGGAAGCCTGGATCCGTCGAACTGCCTGCCGAGTAACCCGAGGGCGCCGCTGCGGTAGCCGTTCATCGGCAATGGTCTTCAACTGCTGGCGCGCAAAGTCCGGGTACAGCTCATCGAACAAGGCTGCCCACTCTGGGAACAGATCACGGAAGTAGATCGGCTCACTGTGGTTGCTGTTACCGAGTTTCCCATAGCCGATAACCCCTAGCAGATAGAGCGCATGGGCTTCAGCGAAGTTCTCCCCGTAGCTCTTCCGACCGTATGGGGTGACTCCGTTCGGGACCATGATCTTTTCACCGGGCGGTGGCGTAAACCTGCCCCAATTCTTAACTGCGGCATACATTGCTGTGGTCAATGCTCGTGGAAGTGGGAAGAATTCGCGCACCCGTCCGCGTGGGTCAGAAGATCTGATTACCTCAGCCACCCGAGGCGATGGGCTATCAAACGATGGCACAGCACCACTTGCCCTAGCGACATTGTGGCCAACTTCGTGATGCAAGTCGTCAAAGAATATGGTGTCACCTTGGTCGAGATGCATATGCGTACCAGCATCCCAGATGATCAATTGACCCCCACCGGCTGAAGCCGATGAAGCAAAGTCAGGGTCACCAAAGCGCTGCGCAAAAACGGGGTCCATCGGATTGGGGTCCAAAGTAAAGGCGTATGAACGCTGCCATCTTTGTGCCTCAGCTGGCAATGTGTCATGGAAGGTGCGGAGCCTCTCCTTGACCTTCTCTGCACGTGCTCTACTGACATCGTTATCCCGATGCTGGATCACGTAAGTGACGCCGTCATGCCGCCAGGCTGTAGCAATTGGCATCTGGTAACCGTTATGCAGCGTCAAGGACCGGACCGGGACGCCTCTGGCGCCGGTATCCCTTGGCAGCATTGTGGCCATTCCTTCGGCACTGTTTAGCTGTCCGGTGAACGTTCCATCAGGCCTTCTGATGATGTGATCGGCATATGGCACTGGCCAGATAGCCGCACCTTCTTCAACTCTGCGAAGTGCACCTCTGGCCTGTATAGGTTCACCAATTTGAGCTGCCAGTGCATCAGTCTTGGTCCGGACCAACGGCTTCGACAATTGGATCCTGCGCCCGTCCTCGTCCACGTAGGAGACACCGGGAACCAGCATCTGCACCGCGTTACCGGCCTTAGTGTCTCCGGCTAGGAGGTCGTGGTCATCCGGGCTGTAGTCGACCCAGTCACCAGCGTGACCATTCACCTCGATGCCGTGCTGCCTGAGAACCTCCCGCATCCGCGCCTGGAACTGTTCCCGGTTTTCGCCCGGTAGCATCTCGCCGATGGCACCACGTACTTCATTCCAGCCGGCTGCTTCTTCTCTTTGCTGACCCGGTGCCTTGCTACCGAAACGGTCCCGAATCAAGGTGCGGAGCCGGTTATCGTCACCATCGCTCATTGTGGCTTCCAGGATCTGCTCCAGATCCCTGGCGTAGGTGGCACTGCCCTGCGCCTTGGCAATGCGAGCAGCCTTGATTCTGTTGGCATCACGTAGCGCCCTACGCTCAGCGGCAACTTGAGCCGTGGTCTTTTCACCAGTACGAAGGAGAACACCGGTCTCAATGTCATTAGCCCGGACGCGGTTCTTGTCAGCTACCCGGCGCATCTCCATAGCTTCCGGGTGGCCAATGTGATGCTCTCGCAGCTCCAGGTGCCCAGCTGCGGTATCCAGATCTAGTGCACGGCGACGTAGTTCGGCAGCGGCATCCGCTCTACTGATCTTGTTAGCCTCAAAGGCGCCAACTACCTGGCCATCGGTCAGCTTTCCAATCTCATGTGGAGTCAGCTGCTTTGGCTTTTTGATCGCCGGTGTGCCCGGAGTCAGATCCGTGCGCTCGGACAGCATGGGAGCGGTGTTGGGTCCAAGCTTCTTGTTCCCTATCAACGGCTCGCGTTTGCGCAGCTGCGCGATCCAGTCCTTCAGCTCCTTGCTCAGGCTGCTGTCCTTATCAAGCCGATGCCACAGCGACTGCATCCGGTACGAGCCATCAATACTTTCGTGGTATGTGCCCAAGACCCTTTCAATGCGCCGTTCGACATCTCCGGCACTGATATCTCCGTTGCTGCTGTGGATGTCACGGAAAACTTGAGCCAAGCGCTCAACGGGAGAATCCTCGGTCGTGGTCATGCCGTGGAGGTGGCTGCCCTTGGGAGCACGGGCTACTGGAATCCGCTCCAGATTCTTGAGCAGCTGCCGTGCAGCCGGCGGTGTTCCTTCAGGCAGATCAGGCTCAGGACCAAGGGGGAAGTCCATTTCCCGGATGGCGTCATCAAGCCGCCGCTGCATCTCCGGATCGGCTTCCATAGACCGCAACGAATGCAGTTCATCTAGCAGCTTCTGTGGTCCATCGATATCACCGTTATCGCGATCACGACGCGTTTGACTGATGTCATACCGCAGTTTCATGAGCTTGTTAGCGGTACCATTGCGTCCCCGACGGGCGTACTCCTGCGCCAACTCCATCGATCCGGAATTCCCGTGCATGATGGCGTTGTCGCCTTCAGGGTCACTGATTAGTGGGACAAGCTCAGCGATCCCTGGAGATGTCTCCCTAGCTGCTTCAGCTACTTTCCTTGTTGGAGCAGCTGGCTTTTCAGCCGGCGTCTCTCTCTTGATCGTTGGTCGAGTAGCCTTGGCAACAGCCTTCTTAGCTGGCCGCCTTTCTGCCGGAGCCATGGCATCCACAAGGCGCTTACGCTTCGCAGCCAGGGATTCATCATGTGGACCTCTGGACAGGCCAACTCTAGTTAAAGCATCGCCAATTGAATCCCGATTGCGTAGGAGCTTGGCGATGTCTTCGACATCTTCCCGAGTCCTAGCAGCACCCATACGATTAACGGCATCGCGGCCAGTAAGGTTCTCCCGTACTGGAGTCTTTCTTGGCGCAGCAGCACGCTCAATGCCACGGACCTTAGCTGCAGCACGGCGCTGAGCCCCACGAACCTCAACACGTTCACCGGCTAGGGTCCGACGCAGCTCATCTCTAGTAAAGTCGTACTGCGTTGCCCCTAGGTCCTCGCCAGCACGCCTACGCCGGTCAATCTCGGCATGTAGTTCCTCACGGGTCATCCGCTCAATTGGCTTAGCAGCTGGCGGCTTTACTTCAGCAGCACGCGTGATACGTGGCTTGGCAACCTTTTCTGGAGCAGTCTTCTTGGCTGTTGGTGGCGCTGGCTGCGGGGCGCCCTCAACCATCCAAAAGGCGTTGTTCGGCATATAGGTTTCAGTCCGGCCGTCATCACGGGTGATTCGGATGCTCTTGTAGTTGTCTCCGGTCCGTTCGATGGCCGTGATGGTGTGCGGAGCGCCCCACTGTCCAGAAGGACCAGTGGTGACATCGCCAACCCTCAAGTTTGTGGCGCTCTTGCGCTTAGTTCCATTGGCCAACGGAGAAAGGAACTTCTCCTCTTTCTCAACTGGTGCTGCAGCCTTCTTTGCGGCTGTCTTCTTAGCAGCTGGAGCCTTCTTCTCTGCCTTAGCACCACCAGCTTCGCCACTGGGAGCCTGTGGGCCACCGAGACCGCCATCCGGTGCACCAGCGTCAACGTCACCCGGCAGATTGCCACCGCCAGGTACACCACGGCTGTATCCACGCTTAGTTGGTGCTGCCTTCTTTGCTGGTGCTGCTTTCTCAGCCGCACGAGTAACTGCTGGCCGTGCTGTCTTCCTGGGTCGTGATGCTGTGACCCTCTTGATCATCTCGTCAACACGAGCTAAGGCATTAGCGTGCCACTGCTCCCGATCCATGGCACGGAACTCAGGTCCAGCTGCGACTAGTGCTCGGCGCGCTGCCCGTAGTTCGGCAACAGTAAATGGAAGGTCATCACTCCACTCAGGATTGCCGTCTGCGTCTAGGCGAACTCCCTTGTAGTAGTTGTTGAGTGGGTCCTCTTCGATGACATGTGAAGGTTGACCGACCCGTGGACCACCCTGGAAGTTGGAGGAGTGGTCAATGCCCCAAAGCCCGTCTTCCCCTATGCGCAGGTTACCTTTGTTCCGATCTTGGTTGCCGGCGATTAGGTCGAACAGATACAGCCTGCGGCCAGCCTCACTGGCGACAGCAGCTCTCCGTCGAGCTGCACTGACCTTGTCCCCATCACGCCCAGAAACCATATCTGTGTAGACAGTTTTAGAATCCGCTTTGTAGGCCGCCGGGACGTGCGCACCCATGCGACGGGCAAGTGAACTGGACAGGACTTCAGCATCAACCTGATCTTCAGGGCTGTAGTCATAGCCTGGACCCTTGTCTCGCTTCGGCCGCTTGCGAATCAGTCGACGTCCACCAGCTCCCTCTACTTCCCAGGTGGTTGAATACTTGCCGCCACCAAGACTCTTCCGGTCAGTGACACCATCTGTGATCGATTCACGAATGGCCTTGGTCTCAGGGCTCTCGTACCGATTTCTTGGTAGTGCTGCAGCCTTCTTTACTGGTGCTGCTTTCTTTGCAGGTGCGGCAACAGCTTTCTTTACTGGTGCTGCCTCCTTGGTTACTTCATAGACAGCAGCGTCATGGTCACGTTCACGATGTGACAGGCGGTATTCCCAATAAGCTTTGCGCTCCGCTGGTGTTAAGGCTCTTAGTTCTGCTTGTTGGTCAGAATTGAGCTTGCGGGAAATGGTTCGGCGTTCGGCAGCAAGCTCCATCTCCAGGCGCTGGCGACCAGTACCGGGTTCCGCCTTCTTGGCCGCACGAGTAACCGTCGGCCGTGCTGTCTTCTTCGCTGCCTTGAACCGTCCTGGCGTTTGGACCTGAGACAGGGACTCAGCTAGGGCTCTGTCGTGTGGCAGTCCCCGATCCCGGTTCTCAAAGTAAGCAGCTTGTTCAGCCGGGTCCAAGGCGTCGATCTCTGCTTGCTGGGCAGCCCTTAGCCGGGGACGACCAATCGGTTCACCGATATCACCCTTGAGGCGTCGGGCAATAGCTGCACGCCGTTCCGGAATCCGGAGTGTGACCTGATCCCCGATGCCGATGTCGTGCATGATCTCCTGGAGATCGGAGCCGTTGACTTGCTCGTCTTCCAGAATCTTTTGCACAGCTTCTGGGCTATCAGCACGCCGCAGACGATCAACCAGCTTTTCTCTGCTCGCGTCGGGCAGCGTCTTGATGCCGCCACCAGCTGAGGAAACCCGCTTACCGGCACGGGCACGGGTGATTGTTGGCCGCTCCTTGAGTTCTGCGATTTCTTCCGGAGTGTAGAAAGGCCTGGCACCAGCAGGTGGTCGCTTCGGAGATACTCCAAGCTTGTCGCCAAGAGTCCCGTGGGCTTCCATCCGGTCAGCGAACTCACGGATCCGCTTTGCTTCAGCCTTAGCCAACCGCTGCTGCGCGGGACCACTGAGCAATGTGCCGTCAACCGTTGTCACTGCCCGGAGAGCTTCAATGCGATCGGCGTCGGTACGGAGTTGTTCTACAGCTGCGTTCTTGTCTCCGGTAGCGGCGTACTCAACACCAGCCTTGGTGAGGACATCCCGAGCCTGGGTGGTCCTGATGCTGCTGTCGAAGTTGCGGCGCGACAGAAGATCACGGTAAGTCTGCTTACGTTCCTCGCGGAGTTCAGTGGCTGACTTACGCAGCGACTTGGTGCGAGGCTCCGGCTCCCGGATCTTCTTCAGCAGGACCTCGGTGAGATCGTTCCGATCCTTGTCAGCGTGCTCTGGTCCGAGATCGAGCGCAGTCACCAGCCTCTTGAAGCGGGTCTCATCCATCTCGTCAATGAACTGGTGCGCGTGATCCCGGTCAGAGGCCATGTAGATGGCATCCGCATCATCAAACGCACGGCTAGGACGATGGCCAGTGTCTTCGTTCCATGCCTTTCCTGGATCGTCACGGTGCTGGCCCCAGAAGGACTTTGGCCGTCTCTTGGTTGGCAGCGGTTCAGCAAGCCGCTTGGTTTTCCCTTCTGCAGAAGGGACGGCTACGGGCAGCACTTCTTCACGCAGGCGCCGTTCTGCGTCGTAGTTATCCAGGATCTGCTGACGGATCGTGGTAGGGCTACGACGGTCCTTGAACCGTGGAGCAGCTACCAGTCCCCTGGCTAGCGCTCGCCAGGCTTCCTTGTCGTTGCCCAGTTCCAGATCGTCAAGGATCTGCTCCATTTCCTTGAGGCTGGAAGCAGATTCCAGATCTGATCTGACTATGTCCGGGTCAGCGGATCTCTTTAATCTGACCGGGGTTGGCGCCGCACGTGGTACCTGGATCTTTCGTGCGGGAGCTGCCTTCTTGACCGTAACTGGAATCTCAGGACGCTCAGGAAGTGGTGCGAACGGCTTGATGTTTGGGCCTTCGCCACGCAGATGGCGCTCAACAGCTGGAGTCAGGTTCTCGTCGCTGAGCTTGTTCTGGATGGTCCAGTAGATGGCACTCGCGATACCTGCCCTCTTGGCCTTTTGAGGATCAGTGGCCTTGAGGTCTTGTGCCTGCTTCTCCAGCGTCTTGACTTCTGCCCGTAGCCGCTGCCGAACCTTCTCCGGGGTCAGCCTCCGCTCCTGTACTGCCTTAATGAGTTCCTTGCGGAGTGCGTCATGTTCGGCTGGCATCCGAGATTCGTACTGCTCCAGGCGATCGATGGTCGCCTGAGCCTTCGCCTGGTTCAGGGGCGTGTCTTCAATCAGCCGTGGCGCACGAGGAGCACGGGTGATCTTCGGCCGCTTGAGCACAGACAAATCACCGGCATCATGACGCGCCAGTGCTACCTCTAGCTCTTCCCGCTTCATCTGGCTGAAGCCAGGGATCTTTGCGGCTCTGGCCCTGTCCTGCAGGCTCTTCAGCGTGACCCGTGGTGCAGTTTCACCCGTACCACTGGTGCCAGCTGGGGCACGACGGACGACCTTCTTAACCGGTGGTGCTTCTGGTACCGCCTTCTTGGCAACCTTTTTGACCGGTGGTGCTTCCGGTGCAGCCTTCTTGACAGTTCTCTTAATCGTTGGCCGTTCAGGCTTGAGCCCACGATCGGCCATTACCTTTGCAACAATTTCTCGCCGAGACTGGGCACGAGTCATACCTGAGCCTCGTGGGCCTGGAGGACCAGCCTTTCTCTCCTGCCGGATGTGATAGAGCATGTTTTCGCTGAGCTTGTCCAGCGCTTGGTCAGCTTCTTCAGGCGTTGTAGCCGCATCAAGAAGCTGCAGATTTTCTTGCAGGGTTCGGTTACGAGGAGACTTGCGTCGAGTGATCTCCCGGAGCTTTTCTGCAAAGGGAGTTTCTTCAAGGGGTTTAGGCTTTGCCCTAGGAACAACCTTCTTAGCTGCAGGAGCGGCGCCTTCTGGCTCCAACATGTGTGTCTCTGACGCACCTGACGTGCGCTTCAGCTCACGACCATCAGCGGTCTTGGCTGTGACCTCGAACATGCTTCGGCCGCCTCGACGTGTAGGCGGAATCCGGCGCACAGAAGTAATTTCAATGACTTCGCCCTTGGTACTGGCGCGAGTCGGCTTGAACCAATCAGGGCCAGTTTCAGCTCGCAGGCGCATCCCTGGCTTGAGGCGTGTAGTTGTAATGCGTCCTGCAGCGGCAGCACCAGTAGGACCTGGCATTAGTTCCTGGCGACGCACCGGGACAGCCTTGACGCCGATAGCAGCACGACCGGCATCGGTGATCCGTGGAACACCGTCCTTGTATTCCAGCCAACCGTTGTCCTGTAGCCGCTTTCCGACGTCAGCACGTGCAAACTTGCGTTCACCACGGGCCAACGACTCCAGCACCTGACGCTGAGATGCTGTTGGCTTAGCCGCCGCTGGGGCTGCCCTCTTAATTACTGGCCTAGCACCCTCCCTCCGAGCAGTCATCGGTTCGCCGATGTCAACGGCTGGGATGGCCTTCTTGGCTGCCCGCTTACGAACCGGTCGTGCAGGTAGTCCGTCTGCAAACCGATCGAAGACATCGGCCGCCTTGCGAAGCTTCGGGGCCTCGGAAACCATCTCCTGGCCCTGCTTATATTCAGGCGATCCCTTCTTGTTCGCCTTCATTCGGCGACGGCCTTCGGACTCGGTCAGGTCCGCTTGACGACGAAGCTCCTGTGACCGTAGCCGAACATCATCCGCATATTTGTTAGTGCTGTCGCCATAACGTCCTTGCTCTGCTTCACGTAGCGCCTTAGCAATAGGACTGCTGCCCATAACCCCGCCATCAGGGCGCAGGGCTTCAAAAACCTGGCGATGGAGCGGGTCAGGGATGTCAGGGAGCCGCTTGCGTGATACTGGACCAGTTCTACGCGGGTCGATGATGTCAGCGATACGGTCATAGTGATCAGCAATTGCATGGCTCCGGGCACGGTCATCCTGAACCGTGAGGATGTCTGGGTTAGCGCGATATCGGCTATCCGCACTCTCCCGTAGATGCTTTGCGTGGAGTCGAAGCGACTTGGCCTTGCTGTCCGCCCGGGGACCAGCCCGGTATGCACCGCCCTTGAATTCCTTGCGGATGTGGTCCTGGTCAACCTCTGGCAGCCGAGCAACGATCGCCTTGATGTCATCTCGTTCAACAAGATCAGCAGCTTTGACCTTTGCTGGTGCAGCTTTCTTCACTGCTTTGGCTGCAGGCACCTTTTCAGGAATGGCCCTCTTGGCAGCCCGCGTTACCTTGACCGGGCGCTCAGGAACAACCTTACGTACCGTTGGCCGTCGCGTTTTAGCTAGGCGATCAGCGACTTGTTCAATCTTGTCTGCTCGCTGCTGCCACTGTCTGTATTCACGCTTCTTGCGGTCAACGTATTCGTCCCCAAACTGTTCCCGATCCTTTTTTTCATCAGCCATGCCATAACGGATGGCGGCACTGTCTCTGATTCCTCCGGCCAGACGGCGGAGCCAGTCATTAGCTACAACGCTGGGTGCTTCACCATTGTCAAGTTTGGTCTGTGCTGTGTCCAGGTCACCTTTATCGTAATCAATACCCTCAGCAATCTTCTTCAAGTCAATGTGTTTCGGGCCACCAGGACCAAATTCAGCATTCTTTCGAGAAGCTGCTTCTTCACGCTTTGTTTGTGCAGTAGCAGCTTTAGCTGCCCTCCTTTCCTTAGGAGTTGGCATGGGCAACCGAGATAGCCGCTTCTGTGCACCCTCTACGGTCAGGGAACTGGTAACGCGTCCATCGCGGTGTAGATTGCCGTTAGGGTCGATCAGATACCAACGCTTGTTGCCACTGTGCTGAACGATGTCCCAACCTGGGTACTCCGGCTGGCGAAGAACCGTTCCCCGGTTTCGAATGACGTCGTCGGCTGTCTGTACCTTGGTACTGGCACGAGTCACTGTTGGCTTTGTAGCCTTTACTGCCTTAACTGGGGCAGCCTTTACCCTGGTTACTTCTGTGCCACTCCATGGTGTGATGCGGCGACCGTCTGACATGTGGACGACGCCATCATCACTAATACGGTCGATTACGCCACGGTCAACTTCACCCCGTCGCCTTGGCCATTCAATCTCGTCGCCTGGCTTCAGGTACTGCTCAAGTTGACTGCCGCTGAGCTTCTTAGGGATGCCTCTGACAGCAGCAGGAGCGGCCTTCTTCAACGGAATTGCGCGTCCGGTTCCCTTTTCAGCTACCGGGATCTCAGGAACGGCCTTCTTAGCTGCCCTCGTCACCTTGACCGGGCGCTCAGGTACAGCCTTCTTAACTGCCTTAGCAGGAGCTGGAGTTGGTGTCTCTCCTGGGCGCATGTTGCCACGAGCAAGGAACAAGGCCTCGCCGTGCTTCATAGTTGGGACGCGGCGCCGACGGTCAAGGTAATCGGCCTTGTCCCCAGGGGACAGTGAATCAAACTCCCGACGCTCTACTGCAGACAAGCTGTCAAGAATCTCTGCGTCAGTGCGCTCTACTGCTGCTGCTCGTGGAACTCTGGTAGTTGCCTTGGCAGCCCGGCGAACACCAAGCGGCTGATCACCAGCGCCGCCACCCTCAAGCAACCGGCGCCGTAGTGTAGTGATATCCCAGGTGCTGTAACCCTTCCAGCCACGCTGCTTAGCTGCCCTACGAAGTCCAGTAATGCCTTCTGGTAGACCAGCTGCCCTTGCACGCTCCCGAATCGCAGCAACTTCATTGGGAGTAACTTTCTCCCGACTGATCGTTGGCTTAGCTGCCTTGGAAACCTTCTTAACCGGAGCTGGTACTGCCTTACGGACTGCCCTTGCCCCTCCACGGGGACGAAGCTGGATTCCGTTCTTGGTGAGGATCTGGCGGACGGAGCTGGGGGACCGGCCTTCAGCAGCTCCAACCTCGGTCAGGCTCTTGCCAGACACGTACTGCCGAATGATGCGCTTCTCTAACTGTGCCCGTTCCTTGGCAGCGGTTCTGGCAGCTGCTCGTTCCTCTTGAGCTGCTAGCCGTTTGTCAACGGCTGCCTTACGCGCTGCCGCTTTCGCTGCCCTTGCTTCGTCACGTGCTTTGACAGCGGCTCTAGCCTCAGCGGCCGGTGTCATCTTCTTAGCAGGCGCAGCCTTAGCGGCCTTCTTTGCAGGTGCCGCCTTCTTGATAGTTGGTCTGCGTACTGCAGCCTTCGCTACCGTTGGCTTGGCTTCGTACCTCTCCCTGAAATCAGCGTCTGGGACAAGCTGAATCTCCCCGCCCGCCTGGCGCAGCACCCAGTCACCAGGATTCGGCTTACGTGGATCTGGATACTCCACGTTTCCGTCACCGGTAACGGTCTGGATTGCTGGGTGATCCTCACCTTCACGCACCTGGTAGGCCTGGACGTCGGCCACCTTGCGCCACATACCTGGTTGCCCAGGGATCTCCCGGTTGTCGCGCTCCCACTCATCAGCTCTAGCGGCGTACTTAACATTGCCGTTGTCGTCCAGCACTACATAGTGCGGACCGGCCATTGGCTGCTCTTCGCCCCACTCAGCCTTATATGTTGCTGGTCCTTCACGCTTCTCAGCGCGCTTCGGTACACCAGTGGACTGGAATGTTTCTGAGCGCCGTCTGTCGAAGCGGCCTCCAATAACCTGTCCGCGATCTGGTTGACGGAGCCTGCGAGCAGCTGTTTCCTCAGGAGTAGGAACTGCCTTCTTTGCAGGTGCAGCAGCCTTGGCTACCTTCTTGGCCGGTGGTGCAGCTGGAGCAGCCTTAGCCACCTTCTTAACT
>Ga0075421_100004969_pt1 | contig 16033 bp, 12 predicted proteins | sample SoiMetdeltSBSDD5_FD_75292 | JGI IMG/M metagenome (GOLD analysis project Ga0075421, IMG submission 75292) | Bulk soil microbial communities from a Populus tree surrounding site in Tennessee, USA - Soil MetaG P. deltoides SBSDD5 | ecosystem: Environmental > Terrestrial > Soil > Tree plantation...
CCATCTCGCTCACGCGTTTGGGAAGTACATTACGAAACCGTAAGTAGTCTCCCATGGCTTTGGCCCGCAGCATGACCTCGGGCGATCGCATCATTACCGCGAACGGTCCGCTGACCGCATAGCCGCGCCCGGCTTGGAACTCCTCGGCCGCCTGCTTCTGCTCGGCGGTCCATTTGTCCGGCTGAATGGGCAGCATGCGTTCATTGGTCGCCATCTTGCATCCTATCCTCCAGCTTGGCCGGAAAGCCCCGCGCCGCCGTCTCTTGCCCCCACGGAGGTCAGCCCATGCATAGGACCGCTTGCTCCAGTATCGAGCGATTGTTCATAGGTGTTCATATTGTGACCATTTTTACCAACAGAGTTTCGCAATTGTCGCACTGCAGCGTATAACCTGAGGCTCATGACCACACTCACCCAAACCGACGACGCCATTGTCGGCCGCATCGAGGCGGCCGGCGAGCGCATCCAGCGTGTACAAAAAGCCGCTTCCGCCGTCATCTTCGGCCAGGATCAGGTGATCGAGCGCACGCTCGTGACCATCCTGGCTGGGGGCCACGGACTGCTGATCGGTGTCCCTGGTCTTGCCAAGACGCTGCTGGTCGAGACCCTTGGCCGGGTACTTGGCCTCGACGCCAAGCGCATCCAGTTCACGCCCGACCTGATGCCCTCCGACATTATCGGCTCGGAGGTGCTGGAGGATGGCGGCGCAGCCGGCCGACGCAGCTTCCGCTTCATCAAGGGGCCGATCTTCGCCCAGCTCCTGATGGCCGACGAGATCAACCGCGCCAGCCCCAAGACGCAGTCGGCGCTGCTGCAGGCCATGCAGGAGCATCATGTCACGGTGGCGGGCCAGCGCCACGACGTGCCCGCGCCGTTCCACGTGCTGGCGACGCAAAATCCGTTGGAGCAGGAAGGCACCTATCCCCTACCCGAAGCGCAGCTCGACCGCTTTCTGTTGCAGGTGGACGTCGGCTACCCCGACCAGGGCGCCGAGCGGCGCATGCTGTTTGCCACCACGGGCACCGACGAGCGTCGGGTGGATCCGATCATCACTGCGCAGGAGCTCATGGCGATCCAGCGGCTGGTTCGCCAGCTGCCCGTTCCCGACAAGGTGGTGGAGGCGATCCTCAAGCTGGCTCGCTCGGCGCGTCCAGGCACCGGCGTCGGCGGCGAGACCGACCGCCTGATCGCCTGGGGACCAGGCCCCCGCGCCAGCCAGGCCCTGATGCTGGCCGTGCGCGCCAAGGCGCTGATCGATGGGCGGCTCGCGCCGTCCGTCGATGACGTCATCGCGCTGGCCGAGCCGGTCCTCAAGCATCGCATGGCGCTGACGTTCGCTGCGCGCGCCGAGGGCGAAACGGCAACGAGCGTCATCAATCGATTGGCAGCAGCGCTGGAGTGATAAGAGGGTGGCGGCGCGAGGCACCGCGGCAGGGACGAGCAAGTCCGGCAACACGAGCGTGCTCGCGCTCGAGGGCGAAGCTCAGGCCCTCGCCGACCGCCTGCCAGATCTGTTGTTGGAGGCCCTGCGCGTCGCCAATGCGGTGGCCCATGGTATTCACGGCCGCCGCCGTCCGGGTACTGGCGAGACCTTCTGGCAATTCCGTCAGTTCAACCAGGCAAGCGACGCGGCCACCATCATCGACTGGCGACGCTCGGCGAGCTCCGATCACCTGTATGTGCGCGAGCGGGAATGGGAGGCGGCTCACACCTTCTGGCTTTGGCCGGACGTGTCGCCCTCGATGCTGTTCCGCAGTCATCTCGCGCAGACGGCCAAGCGCGACCGCGCCGTGGTGCTGACGCTGGCCTTCGCCGAGTTGCTGGTGCGGGCGGGTGAGCGCATTGCGCTCATGGGCGTGACGCCGCCGCTGGCCAGTCGCAAAGCCAGCGCGCGCATCGCCGAAGCGCTGGCCACGCACGAGATGGAGCCAGCCCTGCAGGCGAGCCTGCCACCGCCGGCTCGTCTCAGCCGCTTCTCGACTGCTCTGCTGTTCAGCGATTTTCTCGACCCGCCGCAGGCCATCGCCCAGCGCATCAACGAACTCGCCGAGGGCGGCATCAGCGGCCATCTTGTCCAGATCCTTGACCCGGCCGAGGAAACGCTGGCCTACGAAGGACGCATGGAATTCCGGGGTCCGGAGGGCGGTGAGCGCTGGGTCGCCGATCGCGTCGAGACGTTGCGTCCCGCCTACCAGAAGAAGCTGGCTGCGCATCGCGCCGAGATCGCCGAGGCGGCAAGCCGGGTCGGCTGGTCGTTCCTGGTGCATCACACCGATCGGCCGGCGGCCGAGCCGCTGCTGGCTCTGACCATGCGCCTGCAGGGTCTGGCAGGCGACTATCGCTGGAGGTCCGACGGCCGGTCCGCGGAGGGCGCGGCATGACCTTGGGGCCGATCGCCTTCCTCAGTCCGTGGCTGTTGGCCGGGGCGCTGGCACTGCCCGTCATTTGGTGGCTGCTGCGCACGGTGCCGCCGCAGCCGCGGCGCCTCGCATTCCCGCCGACCCGCATTTTGATCGGCATCGACAACCGCGAGAAGACACCCGCGCAGACGCCCTGGTGGCTCACGTTGATCCGCATGCTGGCGGCCGCCCTCGTTATCTTGGCGCTGGCCGAGCCGGTGCTGAACCCGAACCACGACAAGGCGCTGGGCGGTTCGGGGCCCGTGGTGCTGGTGGTCGACAACGGCTGGTCTGCCGCCGCGCAATGGTCGGCCCGCACGTTCCTGATCGAGCGGTTGATCGCCGAGGCCGAAGGACAGAGCCGGCCGGTGATGATCGTGCCGACAGCCAGTCCAACACGCGGCGCTAATTTGAAGATCGAGGCGCCGACCTTGGCTCGGTCGACCGCCACTGCACTGCAGCCGCAGCCGTTCGCGCCGGACCGCATGGCTGCTGCCGAGGCGTTGGCGGCGACACTGCGCGACAAGAACGCGACGGTGGTGTGGCTCGCCGACGGCATCGACCATGACGGCCAGACGCGGCGATTTGCCGAACGGCTGCAGGAGCTGGCGGGTGGCGGTATCTCGGTCGTCGAGACGCGCCCGGGCGTCGAGGCGCTGGCCACCTCGGCCGGCGTGGCTGCCGAGGGTCGGCTAGAGGCGCAGGTGCTGCGCGCCGGGGGCGGATCACGCGCCGGCGTCTTGCATGCGGTATCGGCCCGCGGTCAGCGGCTGGGCGAGACCGCCTTCACGCTCGGCGACGGCGACACGCGCGCGCTGGCCACGTTCGACCTGCCGCTCGAACTGAGGAACCAGGTGACGCGCGTGGAGATCGCCGGCGAGCGATCGGCAGGCGCAGTGAACCTGCTCGATGCTCGGTCGCAATGGCATCGTGTCGGCATTCTGGCCAGCACATCGCGCGAAGAGGCGCAGCCACTGTTGGCGCCGCTCTACTACATCGAACGGGCGTTGGCGCCGTTTTCTGAGGTCGCCAAGACCGAGGACGCCAATCTGGCCTCGGCGATCGACGGTCTCATCAAGCGCAACATCTCCGTGCTGATGCTGGCCGACATCGGCACGCTGCCCGGCGAGATCAAGGAACGCGTGGCGCAGTGGGTCAAGAAGGGCGGCGTACTGGTGCGCTTCGCTGGTCCGCGCTTGGAGAAGGGCGGCGACGATCTGCTGCCCGCGTCGCTGCGCTTTGGCACGCGAACGCTTGGCAGCGCCATGTCCTGGCCGCAGCCGCAACAGCTGGCAGCGTTTGCCGACGACAGCCTGTTCGCCGGCCTCGCTCCGAGTGCCGACGTGCTGGTCAGCAGCCAGGTGCTGGCCGACCCCGCCGCGCTGGGTCAGGATGTGAAGGTGTGGGCGCGGCTGAAGGACGGCACACCGCTGGTGACAGCCGCCAAGCGCGGCGACGGGCAACTCGTGTTCTTTCATGTGACCGCCAATTCGGATTGGTCCAACCTACCCCTGTCCGGCCTGTTCGTGGAGATGCTGCGGCGCATCGCCAGCCTTGGCAATCTGAGCGGCGGTGTGGATCAGTTGACCGGCGATGCCAAGGATGCGGATGCCACGACCGCCGCCAGCGTGCTGGCGCCTCTACAGGTGCTGGACGGCTTCGGCCTGCTCAAGAGCCCGTCGCCGACGACGCAGGCGATCTCCGCCGCTAAGATCCTCGACGCCAAGCCGAGCGCCGAGAACCCGCCCGGATACTATGGTCCGGCCGGTGCCCCGCGTGCCCTCAACCTGATGACGCAGAAGAGCCTGATCAAGCCCATGCCCTCGCTACCCTCGGGCGTCGATCGCCGCGCCTATGAAAGTGACACCGCCCGCCCTTTGAAGCCGGAACTGCTCAGCTTCGCGCTCGCGCTCTTGTTCATCGACATCGTGGCCGTGGTGCTGCTGCAAACCGGCGGCGCCGTCTTCGGCCGCCGCCTCGGCAGGGCCGGCACAGCTGCTATCACCGTGCTCGCGCTTGGCGCGGCAGCCTACATGACGGCATGGTCGGCGAGCGCCCAAACAACTGCGGCCAGGCCGGGTGCTGCCGACGCGCGCGCCATACAGGCTACGGGCAAGGTGACCTTCGGCTATGTGGTGTCGGGCGATCCGACAACCGACCAGACCAGCCGGCAGGGCTTGATCGGACTTGGCAAGTTCCTGACCACGCGCACCGCGGTCGAGCCCGGCGACCCGTACGCCGTCAACATCCTGACCGACGAGATTGCCTTCTATCCGATCCTGTACTGGCCGGTGCTCGCGAACGCCAAGCCGTTGCCGGATGCGACGCTGGCCAAGATCGACGCCTACATGAAGCAGGGCGGCATGATTGTCTTCGACACCAAGGATTACGGCCAGGGCATCCCGACGGGCTTCACCATGCGCGGCGACGGCACGCCGCTACAGCGGCTGCTCGGCAACCTCGATATTCCCCGACTGGAGCCCGTGCCAGAACAGCATGTGCTCACCAAGTCGTTCTATCTGCTGCGCAGCTTCCCCGGTCGCTGGGACGGCGGGCAGCTGTGGGTGCAGGCGGAGGCGCCCGCCGATAGCGAGCAGGCGCGGCAGGCGCGCCGGGTCGACGGCGTCAGCTCGATCCTGATCACCTCCAACGACTTGGCGGCGGCCTGGGCGCTTGATGACCGCAATCAGCCGCTTTATCCGGTCGTGCCCGGTGGCGAGCGGCAGCGCGAGATGGCGTTCCGCACCGGCGTCAACATCGTCATGTACGCGCTGACTGGCAACTACAAGACCGATCAGGTGCATGTGCCGGCCATTCTCGAGCGGCTTGGGCAGTAGCAATTGGAACTTGAGTAGGCGATGAGCAACTGGTCGATCGACATTGCGCCGATGGTGCCGGCCCCGCTGTTCTGGGGCGGCGTCATCCTGGCCGTGGCGATGGTGGCGCTGCTGCTGGTACGGCGCAGCCGCGGCGCCTTGTTGCGCGCGCTATCGCTGGCCGCGCTGCTCGCCGCGCTTGCCAATCCGACGCTGCGCCAAGAGGAGCGCGAAAGCCTCGCCAACATCGCCATCGTCGTGCTCGACGAAAGCCTGAGCCAGAGCATCGCCGGACGCCCCGAGCAGGCGCAGGCCATCAAGAGCGAGCTCGAAACCAAGCTTGGCGGCATCAACAACCTGCAGGTGCGCTGGGTCTCGTCCTCCAGGCCGACCGGCGAAGCAGCGTCCGGCACGCACCTGTTCGCCGACCTCAACTCCGCACTCGCCAACACCCCGCCAGATCGCCTCGCGGGCGTCATCATGGTCACCGACGGCCAGGTGCACGACGTGGTGAAATCCCCGCGTGCACTTGGCTTTGATGCCCCCGTGCATGCGCTGCTGACAGGCAAGCCCGGCGAGTATGACCGCCGCATCGAGATCATCAAGGCGCCGCGCTACGGCATTGTCGGAGAGAAGAAAGAGAACTGCGAGCGCCCGCAGGGCCCCGAACGAGCGGGCGGCGAACGCAACATCCAGTTCCGCGTGGTCGAGGAAGGCCGTCGTCCGTCCCCGGGCGATACCGTGCAGGTGCGTATCCGCCGCGAAGGCCGCAGCGACGAGCTGCGCCGTGTGCAGATTGGCCGCACGGCGACGGCGGAAATGGAATTCCCGCATGCCGGCCAGAACATCGTCGAGATCGAGGCGGAGGGTGCGCCGGGCGAGCTGACGCTGGTCAACAACCGCGCCGTGATCGTGGCCGAGGGCGTGCGCGAGAACCTGCGCGTGCTGCTGGTATCGGGCGAGCCGCACGCGGGCGAGCGCACCTGGCGCAACCTGCTGCGTTCCGACGCTGCCGTCGACCTCGTGCATTTCACCATTCTGCGCCCGCCGCAGAAGCAGGATGGGACGCCCATTCATCAGCTCTCGCTGATCGCCTTTCCGACCCGCGAGCTTTTCTCCGATAAGATCAACTGTTTCGACCTCATCATCTTCGACCGCTACCAGCATCGCGATATCTTGCAGTTGCTCTACTACGAGAACATTGCCCGCTACGTGGAGCAGGGCGGTGCATTGCTGGTCGCCGCGGGCGACGACTTCGCCGGCGCCATGAGTCTGTCGCGCACGCCGCTGTCGGTCGTTCTGCCCGCGACACCGACCGGCCGCCTTTTGGAGCAGCCCTTCAAGGCCAAGTTGTCGGGCGACGGCTCCAAGCACCCCGTCACGCGCGGCCTGCCTGGGTCTGACACTACTGATCCGGTGAAAGATCCGGGCTGGGGACGCTGGTTCCGTCAGGTCGACGTGGTGCCGAGCCGCGGCCGTGTCGTCATGAACGGGGCCGAGAACCGGCCGCTGCTGCTGCTCGATCGCAAGGATCGCGGGCGCGTGGCGCTGCTACTGTCTGATCATGCCTGGTTGTGGGCGCGCGGCTATGAGGGCGGCGGTCCGCATACCGACCTGCTGCGCCGCCTCGCGCATTGGCTGATGAAGGAACCCGATCTCGAGGAGGAGCGGCTGCTCGCCTCGGCGCGGGGCCTCAAGCTCACCATCGAGCGTCGCTCGATGGAAGATAGCGTGCCCGTCGTGCAGCTGTCGGCGCCGGGCGGCGAGACCACGGAGGTGACCCTCGACAAGGCCGGACCCGGACTATGGCGCAGCACCGTCGATGTGCGCACGCCCGGCCTCTACAAGATGCAGAGCCAGTCCCCTGCGGGCCGCTTGACGGCTGTGGCTCACGCCGGCATCGAGGACGCGCGCGAGATGAGCGAGGTCACGGCCACCGACCTCAAGATGAAGCCGCTGAGCGAGGCTACCGGTGCCGGCGTCTTCTGGACGCGCGGCAGCGGCCTGCTGTCGAGCGATACGGCGGTGGACGTTCCGCGCATCTCCATGCTCGCCAATGCGCGCGTGCTGGCGGGCTCGGGCTGGCTCGGCCTCAGGGATCGCGAGGCCTACGTCACGCGCGGCGTCAAGCTGATCCCGATGTTCAACGGCCTGTTGGCCCTGGCCGCCCTGCTGGCCTTGCTTGCCGCCACCTGGTGGCGCGAAGGGCGGTAGGCATTTACGCGGGCTGGTGGCGGTGCTGTGCGCTACCAGCCAATTCGGCAAAGCACGCCGCAGCGTCAGACCATGCCGGCCCGGCGCTTGCTTGGCACGATCCCAGCCTGAACGCTGAGACAGGCCGACGGCCCGCCAAGCAGCGGGAACTGGCACTGCCTGTCCCAGGCCAGAAAATCGTAGCGCAGGCTGGGACGTTCACCGATGTCCACCACCTGAAGCACCAAGCCACACTTCTGGCAAATTCGCTGACCGACCCCAGGGGCTGTCTTTTCGGCATCCAAAACGAGCTTTTGACACATGCGGGTGCGCCTCGCAGCAATTGCGAAAACTCTACGGGCCCCGCTTGGCGATACTGCCATACTAGTATCTTTAGAACAGAGCAATGCCTTCCTACAAAGACGATCTGACTGTGGCCAACCGGCCATGCTACACTGCCAAAAGTGCACTACTGGAGGCCCACTACTACTGGGGGGCCCAGTACTGGAGGCCGCCACTGGAGGCCACCACGGGGGCTAGTCTTCTGGAGGCTCGGTTTTGCGAAGGCGGACGCAGACACAATCCCTGGCGAGCACGGCTACGGAGCAGATCCGTCGTAGAATAGTGGACGGTGAGCTGCAGCTTGGACAGGCGCTCTCCGAAACCACTTTGGCAGCCGAGCTTGGCATCAGCAAGACGCCGATCCGCGAAGCGCTGCTCCGCCTCGCGGCCGAGGGCCTTGTGCAGATCTTGCCGCAAAGAGGCACATTCGTTTTTGAGTTGAGCGAGGTCGACGCCCATGCCCTGAGCGATTTCCGCACCACGCTGGAGGTCGAAGCGCTGCGGATGGCTATGCGCGACCATAAACCCGCATTGGTCGCAGCGCTCAGGGCCGTGCTTGGTAAGATGAAGCCGAGCAGGTCCCAAAGCGAGTCGCTGCAGTACCGTGCCCTGGATGATCGCTTTCACCGCGTCATCATGGAGCACAGCTACAACCCATACTTGGCACGCGCCTATGAGAACATCGCCGTACTGGTGCATGCCCTGCGCAACCGGTTGGTCATCGACGCGCCCACCCATGCCCAATCTCTCAAGGATCACAAAGAGCTGGTCCGGGCGATAGAAAAGGGTGAGGTTGAAAAATCCGTGACGCTCTTGAAGGAGCATATCGCCAGGTCGCCCGCCGATTATGTCAAGCGCCTGACACGGTCTCGGGATCCGCAACGCGTCATGGACGGCTGGGGACTTGCTGCCTCTCTGTTCCGCTAGTTTTTTGCCGGCACTGAACGCTGCATCGTCTCGCGCCCTGCAAAAATTTGTGCTGGGGATAGGCGCGTTCCCGCCTCCCCCGACTCGGACTATCGTTGTCGCTTGTGGCCCGTCGTGCGTCCTGGTCATCACCTCAGCCGTTCAGGACTGCGCTTCTCATGAACCTGCTCTTCCACATCGTCTATGCCGGACACGCTTCCGGTACGCATCACAAGCTGGCCCTGGACTCGCTGCGTCACCTCAAATGCATGGACTGCGACCTGTGGCAGCGGCTGTTTCTGGCCAACGCCAAGATCTACCTGGACGGCTCGAAGGCACCCGACAACGAGTTCAAGGACTTCAAGAACCACGTCCTGCACACGCGCGATGGCTACTGGGGTGGTGCCCCCGACAAGGTACGCAGCTGGTACCAGCACCTGGTCGAAGCCCTCACGCTGCAGGACTGGCAGACCGCCGTCTATTGCGCGGGCGTGCTGAGCCACTACTACACCGACCCGTTGCACCCCTTCCACACCGGCCAGTCCGAGGCGGAGAACAACATTCATCGGGCGGTGGAATGGAGCATCGCCAAGGGCTACGACGAACTCTACAGGCTTGGCAAAGGCGAATTCGACCGTCTCCAGGTGGATTTCCCGCGCGATGCCAACTGGCTGGAGCAACTCGTATGCCAGGGCGCCGAGATGGCGAACGGCTACTACGAGAAACTGATCGCCCACTACGATATCCAGCGCGGCGTGTCCGATCCGCCGGCCGGCCTCGATCAAGTGGCCAGGCGCATCGTTGCGCGGCTGATCTGGTATGCCACCATCAGCTTCGGCGCAGTGCTGGATCGGGCCATCGATGATTCGAATATGCATCCGCCGGAGACCGCCCTGCTGCCCGCGACCCTGCTGGCCGCCGTTCAGGTCCCAGTCAAGGTGCTCACTCGCCGCCTGGCCGATGCGCAGGAGCGTCGGCAGGTCGAGCGCATGTATGACGAGCTGATTGCCACTGGCACGGTGGAGAAGTCGCTTTCGGAGGACGACCGGGCGGTGCGGGATCTGCATGCGGCGGAGGTGCTCGCCAAGCTGCCCCCCAAGCCCGAGGCGTCCAAGGTGTTCCCCTTCACGCCGCGCGAGCGCGTGGTGACGCGCATCGATCAGCGTCGGGCGGTGGCCACGCCTGGTGCCAACGTCATTCAGCTGCGCTCGCAAGCGCCGATCCGGCCTGCGGCCAACGCAACCTCCTCGACACGCCGCGAGGCCGCCTACGAGGCCGTGCATGCAGCGCTCGACAAGCCGGACATCGCCCCGCCAGCAGCCTCGCGAGCCAAGGCGGGGCTGAGCCAGCGGTTGGATCAGGTCACGGTCACACCCATCAAGCCAAAGGAGCGCAAGGCTACGCCGGCCGCAGCCGCAGCGAGCCGGACGGCCGAGCCCCGGTTCTATCTGTCGCTCGATCAGGACGTGGTGGATGGCCCATCGATCGGCCCCAAGACGGCCGAGCGGCTCTATCCGCTCGGCATCAAGACCGTGCGCGACCTTATCAAGGCCGAGCCGGCGGCTCTCTCGGTCTTGATGGATGCGCGCGGCGTCACGACGGAGGCGATCACAGCCTGGCAGGCCCAGGCCCGACTGGTCTGCACGGTGCCGGGCCTGCGCGGCACGCATGCGCAACTCCTGGTCGGCGCGGGCTATGTCAGCGGCGAGGCGATCGCTGCCGCCGATGCCGACAAGCTATGCGCGGACGTGCTGGCCTACGCAGCCTCGGCCACCGGCCAGCGCTTGCTGCGCAACGGCGATCCGCCCGACATCGACAAAATCAAAGGCTGGCTGGAGGCCGCACAAAGCATACGGGCGGCCTAGCGCTCTGATTGCGAATTGGCGGCTGCGTGCGGCGGTGGATGCAACTTGGCGATCTAGAGGGCGCTCGATCAATGCGCTCGTGTAGGGCAAATCGACAAGTCCGCGTCTCAACTTGGCCGCAAAGGATCATGGGCCTCCTCGATGATCGCACGAGCCTGACGCCATTCCCGCCGTACGATTGGCAGTTGGCTGGTCGGGGATGGTATAAGCTCGTCCATGCACATGCCGACCGAGCCCCACCCCTTGCCCCCGTTCACCGAAGCCTCCTTCCGCGCTTTGGCGCGTCGCCGCCTGCTGGCGCAGCCGTCGGACGCCGTGTTCGACCCACGCTCCGGCCGAGCCTGGGGCCCAAGCGACTGGGACTTGAATCCGGAAATGCTGGCTGACTTTGCCGTCATGGCGCCGCCGCGGCCGGCGGCGGTGCTGGTGCCGGTGGTCCTGCGCCCCGAGTTGACCGTGTTGTTCACCCAACGCTCGCACGACATGCCGAGCCATCCGGGCCAGATCTCTTTTCCCGGCGGCAAGGTCGAGCCGGGCGATGCAACGCCCATCGACTGTGCGCTGCGCGAGGCACACGAGGAAATTGGCCTCGAGGCATCCCGCATCGAGCCCCTTGGCTATCTCGACAGCTATCGCACCGGCACCGGCTTTACGATCAACCCGGTGGTGGCCCTCATAACGCCCGGCTTCGCCCCCGTGCTCGATCCGCGCGAGGTGCTCGAGGCGTTCGAGGTGCCGCTGGCCTTTCTCATGGACGCTGCCAATCACCAGAAGGCGTCCCGCCAGTGGCGCGGGCGCGAGCGCTCCTTCTATGCGATGCCCTACGAGGGGCACTATATCTGGGGCGCGACTGCCGGCATGCTCAAGAACATGCACCAGAGGCTGTTTCAGCCATGATCCGCGTCGTAATCGAAAACATCCTGCTGTTCTTGCTGCCGACCGCCGTCTATCTCGCCTACGTATTTCTCACGCGACGGAGCGCCAACACGCCCGGCGAGGTGATCAGCGAGGCACCGCTGGTCTGGCTGTTCGTGCTCGGTGCGCTGTGCGTGGCGGCCACGCTCGTCTACTACGCCACCGTAACGCCAGGCGGCAAACCGGGTCAGGTCTATATTCCGCCACGCATGAAGAACGGCCAGATCGAGCCCGGTCAGCTCAAGTAGCGGTGCCGATGACCGCCCAGCCAAACTCCGGCCGATCGCTGCATCTCGTTTCAGCCGACTGGCTGGCACGCCCCGCAACTCAGGCCGTTTTTGCGGCGCTGGCCGCACAGGGGCACGCCGCCCGAGCGGTGGGTGGAGCCGTGCGCAACGCGCTGCTCGGGCGGCCGGTGGTGGACGTCGATATTGCCACCACCGCCAAGCCGGACGATGTGATTGCGGCCGCGGGCGCGGCCGGCCTGTGCGCTGTGCCGACCGGCATCGCGCATGGTACGGTCACCGTCCTCGCCGACCGTGTGCCCTACGAAGTGACGACGCTGCGACGCGACGTCGAGACGCACGGCCGGCATGCCACCGTTGCCTTCACCGACGACTGGGCGGCCGACGCCCGCCGGCGCGACTTCACCATCAACGCCCTCTACTGCAGCGCCGACGGCGAGGTGTTCGATCCGCTTGGCGGTGCCGCCGACATCGACGCGCGTCGCGTGCGCTTCATTGGCGACCCGCGCGCGCGCATCCGCGAGGACTATCTGCGCATCCTGCGCTTTTTCCGGCTGACGGCCGAATATGCGGCCGGTGCGCCCGATGCCGAGGGGCTGGTCGCTTGTGTGCTCGAGCGCGATGGCCTGCAGCGCCTGTCAGCCGAGCGCATCCGCCAGGAGCTGCTGCGCCTGCTGGTTGCGCCGCGCGCGCCGGCGCTGGTGGGCGCCATGCTGGACTACGGCTTGCTGCCACTGGTGCTAGGCCTGGCGCCGCGGCCGACACTGCTGCGCCGGTTGGCCGATCTGGAGGCCGCGCTCGGCTCCGTACCGCATGCCATTCTGCGGCTGGCGGCGCTGGCAGTGGAGGTACCCGAGGACGCCAGCCGCCTGACCGAACGCCTGCGCCTGTCCAACGACGAGCGGGATCGGTTGGTGCGCTTGGCCACCAACGTTCCTGGTCTGGGGCGGCCTGTCTCGGACGCTGCAGCGCGCGCCTACCTGTATGCAGAAGGCGCTGTTGCTTACCGCGACCGCATTCTCATGGCCTGGGCTCGCTCAGCCGATGCGGCCGACAGCCAGTCTTGGAGCACGCGCCTCGCCTTGCCCGAGCGCTGGCAACCGCCCCGCTTTCCGCTGGGCGGCGCTGATGTCATGGCGCTCGGCGTGCCGGCCGGGCCGCGCGTCGGCGAACTGCTGCGGGCCGTGGAGGCCTGGTGGATCGCCGGCGATTTTGCTGCAGACGAGATCGGATTGAGAAAAGAGCTGCAAAGATTGGCGATGCCGGAGCAAGACCCATGAATGCGACCGAGCCTGCCGCCACGTCAGCCAACGAGCGCCTGGCTAAGGCGGTATTCGCCACGTTGGCCCTGGCCTCCGTCCTTGCCGGGCTCGGCATCTACCTGCTGCAGGAGCGGATCGGTATCGACGAGGACACCGCGCGGCTTGTGGCGACCGCCTTCCTCGTGGTTGGCATCGGCGACACCCTGCTACTCTACCTGTGGAACCGCTTGTTCAAACGCGGCAGTTAGCCAGCATGGTCGAAGCAAAACGCACTCCATCCTTCTGCACGCAGTGCCGCTCGCGCTGCGGCTGTGTCGCCGTTGTCTGCGATGGCCGGCTGGTGGGGATCGAGCCCCTGCCTGGCCATCCGACGGGCGACAAGCTCTGTCCCAAGGGGCGGGCAGCGCCGGACCTCGTCTATCACCCCGATCGCATCACGCGCCCGTTGCGGAGGACGCAGCCCAAGGGGGCTGCTGATCCCGGCTGGGTTGCGATCGCCTGGGACGAGGCGCTGACCGAGATCGCCGCTCGCATGGGCGCAATCCGCGACCGGCATGGGCCCGAGCAAGTGGCCTTCTCGGTCACGACGCCGAGTGGCAGCCACATCCAGGATTGTATCGCCTGGATCGAGCGATTCATCCGGGCCTACGGCAGCCCCAATACCATTTACGCCACCGAGATCTGCAACTGGCACAAGGATTACGCAGCCCGCTTCACGTACGGCCACGACATTGGCACCCCCGATTTCGTCAACGCGGAGTGCATTTTGCTGTGGGGCAACAATCCGGCGACCACCTGGCTGGCGCGCCTTGGTGAAGTCCAGAAGGCGCTGAGGCGCGGCGCCAAGCTCGTGGTGGTCGATCCGCGGCCCACCATCCTGGCGCGACGTGCCACGCGGTGGCTGCAGGTGCGCCCAGGTGCCGACCAGGCCCTGGCACTCGGCTTGATCCATCTGCTGATCTCCACCGACCGGTTCGATGAGCGGTTCGTGCGCACCTGGACCAACGGCAGCTTCCTGGTGCGCAGCGACACCGGCCACCTGCTGCGCGAAAGCGATCTGCGCGCGGGTGGATCGACCAGCAACTTCGTCACCCGCGTCGGCGCAGGCTTCGCCATCTACGATGCAGCTCGGGGGCGCTGGTTGGATGGCACCGTGATGCCGGCGCTGCGCTGGGCTGGCACCTTCGACACGCTGGACGGGCCGGTAGCCTGCCAGACTGCGTTCGACAGGCTCGCGCAGATGGTAGCGGAGTATCCGCCGGAGCGGGTTGCTGGCTTGAGCGGCGTGGCGCCCGACGATCTTGCCGCAGCGGCTGATGTGATCGCCGGGTCGGGTTCGGTCGCGTATTTCGCCTGGAATGGTGTCGGCCAAAGCGTCACGGCAACGCAAACCGATCGCGCCATCTCGATCCTGTACGCGCTGACGGGCAGCTACGGAGGCAAGGGCGGCAATGTGCCCGGTGGCGCTGCGCCGTTCACCGACATCTCCGGGCAGGATTTGCTGTCACCCACGCAGAAAGCCAAGGCGCTCGGGCTCGACACGCGACCTCTCGGCCCGGGCCTGAACGGCTGGGTAACCGCGCGCGATGTGTATCGCGCCGTGCTGGCGCAAGCGCCCTATCCGGTGCGCATGCTCTTGTCGTTCGGCACCAACGTGCTCGTCTCCCAGCCGGATACGGAAACGGCGCGCCGGGCACTGGCGGCCCTCGAGTTCCATGTTCACGCCGACTTTTTCGTCAACGCGACGGCGCGCTATGCCGACATCGTGCTGCCGGTTGCCACCTCGTGGGAGCGGGAAGGTCTGCGCGCGGGCTTCGACGTTAGCCTTGATGGCTTGCGCCGCGTGCAGCTGCGGCAAGCGGCGATCGCACCGGTCGGCGAGGCGAGGTCGGATACCGACATCGTTGTGGCATTGGCGGGCCGGCTCGGCCTGTCTGATCAGATGTTCGACGGCGACGTGAACAAGGGGCACGATGCTGTCCTCGGCAAAGTCGGGCTGAGCGTCGCTGACTTGCGCGCGTTTCCCGCCGGTGTTGTGGTCGACAGTTCCATCAGCCTGGACGCGCACGCCATCGAGAGCGACGGCAGCCCGCGCGGTTTTCCCACGCCGACCCGCAAGATCGAACTCTATTCGGAGCGGTTGTTGCTGGCGGGCTATCCGCCCGTTCCGGCGCTGGCTGCGGATGACGCCGTGGCGGTCGATGCGCGCTATCCGCTGCGCCTTGGCGGTGCCAAGACCGTTGCCTTTTGCCACAGCCAGCATCGCAATATCGCGGCGCTCAGACGTCTCGTACCCGATCCGGTCGTGGAGATTGCGCCGGCCGATGCTTCGGCCCGCGGCATTGCGCAGGGCGATTGGGTCAGCGTCGAAACGGAGCGCGGCACGTTCCTCGCGCGTGCCACGCTCGTCGCTGGCTTGGCTCCGGGAGCTGTGTTCGGCCAGCATGGCTGGTGGGTCGAGGGCGCGGCCGGCACGCCCTACGACTGGCGCCGTCCGCTGGCGGCCAACATCAACAATGCCATTGCCACCGAGCGCGCCGATCCCGTCAGCGGCTCGCTGCCGCTGCGTTGCTCATGGTGCGAGATCGCAAGGATCGATGCTCCCACCTAGTCGAGGCGCAGGTGGCGATTTGGATCGCGCATGGTATCCTGAGCATTGTTGGGCAGCGTCGCCGCAAAGCGCTACGAATTTCATCTTGCGAGTAGTTTTCGGAGGGCCAAGTCATTGGTGCGCGTCCTGCATATTGGATTGATTGCCGCACTGCTCGCATGGGCCGCCCCCGCAGTCAGCCAGACGATGCGCGAGCACGGGCTCGGCGGACGCGGCTTCACGGCACCCGGCAGCATACGCAAGGCAACAAGCATGGCAGGCAGGGCCGATGCGCGCGCGCTTGTCCAACGCAGCATCGGCGTGATCGGCATTCCGATGTTCAAGATCACCGAGCCGCCACACGGGGTGCTCGTCGCCTATTCGACGGCTGCCGGCCAATATGCGCAAGACGGAACCGGCAATCTCAGCCCTTATGCGCAGGCCCTTCTGCAGGCGCTGCGTGAGCCCGGCATCGAAATGCCAAAAGTGTTCCGAATGGT
>Ga0075421_100004970_pt1 | contig 16032 bp, 13 predicted proteins | sample SoiMetdeltSBSDD5_FD_75292 | JGI IMG/M metagenome (GOLD analysis project Ga0075421, IMG submission 75292) | Bulk soil microbial communities from a Populus tree surrounding site in Tennessee, USA - Soil MetaG P. deltoides SBSDD5 | ecosystem: Environmental > Terrestrial > Soil > Tree plantation...
CGCGCGTCGCGTCCCAACGGCTACGCCTACGCACGCGTCGTGGACGTTGAGCACGCCACGGACGTGCCACCCGACACGCTCGTACTCGCGATCGATCCGCTAGCCAGGCTCGAACGGGCATATCCGGAATCCCCCACGCCCGAAACAGGACCGCAGGCCCCACTTCCGACGTAGACACGGGACCTCAATCACGGCCCTCATCGGCGATCGGCATGCGACCACCTATATGACGCGGTGCCGGTCTAACTGACGGTCTACGGGTCGCACACGGGCGCCCGCCGATGCATCCCGACCGCATCTCCATAGTCTCAGGCTAGAAGTCGGCCGCGCAGGTGAGACGCCTGATAAGGAAGAGATCCGTGGCGGCATCCTCAGTCGCCCACGGGTTGAGCGCTGTGCCAACCGGCGAAACTGCAGGTCAGCGCCGAGCGCTGTGCGCGCGGTTATCGGGCCGGTTTCAGGGCGGCGCCAATCTCCCGGTCTGAAGTTTCCGCAGGTCAGCTCGCCGTCCCTAAGCAGGGCGGGCACGACTCACACGTCCGAGCCGATCCGGGACCTCTGGCACTGTGCGGCATCCGACGGTCGACGTAGAACGCTGAAAGGGACCGGCCCAGGACCTGGCAATGCGACCTCAACCGGCCCGGATCCCGTACTACAGGGTGCTCCAACGCGCGCCTTAACGAAGGAGAAACCATGGGACTGCGGGACAGACGCAAGGAACGGAGCACCGAGAGACACGGTGGCAGCGCCACGGCATACCGGATGCGACAGAAGCTGGCGTCGATCGGCGACGACTACTTGATCGAGGACGGACAGGGCCAGCGCGTCTACAAGGTGAACGGCAAGGCGCTCCGGCTCCGCAAGACGCTGGTGTTCGAGGACGCCACAGGAAACGAGCTACTGAAGATCCAGGAGCGAAAAGTACGGGTCCGCGACACGATGGAGATCGAGGACGCGTCGGGCAAAACCGTCGCGACCGTCAAGAAGGCACTGATCTCACCGCTCCGCGAGCGATTCGTCGTCGATGTGGACGCCAGTCCTGACCTCGAAGTCCAAGGCAACATCGTCGACCACGAATACCAGATCACCCAAGATGGCACCGACGTAGCCGAGGTCTCGAAGAAGTGGTTCCGCCTCGCTGACTCGTACGGCGTCGACGTTGCCGCCGGGCAAGACCCGGTGCTGATCCTGGCAGTCAGCGCCGTCATCGACTCCCTCACGCACGAGGAGCGCTGACCGGACGCCGGGCAAGCGCGTGTCCGTGCATACGTAGCGACGCCGCCTACTGGTGGGTCATGGCTACCCGGAGCCGCTCCTCGGGGGAGATCAGGTGGTCGGCGTCGTCGGCGTCGTCGCCCAGGTCGATCTGCACCCAGCGGACCCGGCCGGTGAAGGCACTGTCAGCTGGGCTGTAGTCGTCGCTGACCGGGGTTGCGGTGTCTGAACCGATGTCGGTGGTCTCGTCGCCGGAGAAGACCATCGGCTCGGTGTTGTCGACTCTGCCTTCTCCGACCTGGTCGCCGTCGAGATAGAGCGTGACGGTGCCACCCTTGCCGAGCCCGCCTCCGTCGTAGGCGAATTCGGCTCGCACTTGGTGCTCACCGACGGGGATGGTCTTGTCGGCGTAGACCTTGAACCGTCGGAGGCCGAACAGGTTGTAGCAGTACGCCGGTCGGCCGTCGGTGACGTAGAGGCTCCAGCCGCCGAACGCGCCGCCTTGAGCGACGACCACCCCGTTGGCACCGTCCTCGCCTACGTCCAGTTGGGCGGTGACGGCGTGGGATTTGTTCTTGATGTTGACCACGCTGGCCTCGGTCAGCCGACCCATCCCGCCGAACATGATCTGGCTGTTGCCTCGGATGAGCGTCGGACGGCCGGCCAGCTCGGGATCGAACCTCTCGACACGGCGGTCGTCGAGCGGGAACACGTTGTACTTGCTCGCCTCGAGCAGGAACAGATGCTGCAACGCACGCAGCCGCTCGGGCTGTTCGGCGGCGATGTCGTGCGCTTGGGTCCAGTCGTCGGGAGCGTAGAGCTCCCACTGGTCGTCGTCGAGCGCCGGCAGCTCCGCGGCGAACACCCACGGCGTGCTGTGTCGGGAGACGGCGGTCCAGCCCTGGTGGTAGATGCCGCGATTGCAGAACATCTCGAAGTACTGCGTGGTGTGCCGTTCGGCCGCGTCGGGGTCGGCGAACGAGTAGACCATGCTGACGCCTTCGAGCGGGCGCTGCTGCACGCCGTTCACGATGGTGGGTTCGGGCAGGCCGGCGGCTTCGAGCACCGTCGGCGCGATGTCGATCACGTGATGGAACTGGTGACGGGTCTCGCCTCGTGCCGCGAAGCCGTTCGGCCAGTGCACGATCGTGCCGTTGCGGGTGCCGCCCCAGTGCGAGGCGATCTGCTTGGTCCACTGGTACGGCGTATCCATCGCGTGCGCCCACCCCACCGCGTAGTGGTTGTACGCCTCGGGCGTGCCGAACTTGTCGATCCGCGCCGCCATGAACTCCGCGGTCTCCAACGCCGCCGCACCGTTCAGGCTCAGCATCTCGTTGAAGCTGCCGTTGATCGTCCCCTCACCGCTGGCCCCGTTGTCGCCGACGATCACGTACACCAAGGTGTCGTCAAGCAGGTCGAGATCGTCCAGCGCGTCGACCAGGCGGCCGACATGGTGATCGGTGTGCTCCAAGAACCCGGCATAGACCTCCATCTGCCGGGCCAGCACCGGCCTCAGCTCCGCCGGCGTCTCCTCCCACGCCGGGATCTCCGCCGGCCGGGCGGTCAGCTCCGCGTCCGTCGGGATGACTCCAAGTTCCTTCTGCCGGCCAAACGTCTCGTCGCGCAGCGCGTCCCAGCCGTCGTCGAAGCGGCCCCGATACTTCGCCGACCACTCCGCTGGCACATGGTGCGGCGCGTGCGTGGCGCCGGGGGCGTAGTAGACGAAGAACGGCTTGTCCGGCATCAGCGCCTTCTGCTGACGCACCCAGTCCAACGCGTGCTCGGTCATGTCCTCGGTGAAGTGATAGCCCTGCTCCGGCGTGCGGTCCGGCTCCACCGGCACCGTGTCACGATAGATCGCCGGGGCGTACTGGTTCGTCTCGCCGCCGATGAACCCATAGAAATGCTCGAAGCCGCTGCCGGTCGGCCAGGCATCGAACGGCCCCATCGGGCTGGACTGCCACACCGGCACCTCATGGCACTTGCCGAACTGCGCCGTCGCATACCCGTTGAGCTTGAGGATCTCAGCGAGCGGGGCACACGTATTCGGCCGGATCGAGCTGTAGCCAGGCGCCGACGTCGCCAGCTCGGTGATCACCCCCATCCCGGCCGAATGGTGGTTCCGCCCGGTCAGCAGCGCCTGCCGGGTCGGCGCACACAGCGCGGTCGTGTGGAAGCGCGTAAAACGCAGCCCCGCCGCCGCAAGCCGCTCGAACGTCGGGGTGTTCACCGGGCCGCCGAATGCGCTCGAAGCCCCGAACCCGGTGTCGTCAAGCAACACCACCAGCACATTCGGCGCACCCGCCGGTGGCCGCAGCGGCTCGATCGGGGGGAACGACGTGTCCGGATCCTTCGCGTCGTACGTCGTCAAGCCCACCGGGCTCCGATCCGGGATCGGAAGCACCTCCCGCTGCACCAACCCGCCCATCCGGACACCTCCAAGACCGCCGTCCTGACGGCACGTCACCGTCGCGCCGAATCAGAGCGCACCCGCCAGTCTCTGCATGCGCCCCGCCGGGGCGCCTCACCCCCACAAGGTGATCACCGCGGCGTGCCGTAGGTGAGACTCGAACATCTCGGTTGCCCGAGGCCAGGTCCGACCGTAGGCCGACGCGGTGGAGGTGACATCATCCGCTGCAGGTGAACTACAGGTCCATCCAACTGTTGTGACACGGCTGATGTTTAACGAATCGGGGTCAGATGTGCGTCACGCCCCGACCCGGAGAGCGCCTGGCATAGGCTTCCGGTCCGCCGGAGCTGCGCTGACAGCCAGCAAACCACCTCGGATCAAGGGCTGATGGGCCAGCGCACGGTTCACCCATGGCGGGTGAGACGGCACTTGCAGTTGATGAGGTGTCATTGGGAGACGGACGATCCGTGACGGCGGCACGACGCGGGAGGCACGGGAGATGTCTGATGTGTTTGCCTCGCGAGTGGAGCGTCCGACGACGCCGCCGGAGCGTCCCGCGTGAACCTCTTCCTCGCCGCGATCGTCACCCTCGGCGCCACCGTTGTCACGACGACGGCGATGCTCCTCGTACGGAAGCGGGCACCAGACGGCAGCTACTTCAGCGACGGTGATCGCGCGTCGGGGGTCTTCGGCGTCCTGGCCACCGGCTTCTCGGTGCTTCTCGGGTTCATCATCTTCCTCGCCTTCACGTCATACGACCAGTCGCGCTCCGGAGCCGAGTCCGAAGCAACCATCGTGGTGCAGCAGGTCGAGACAGCCCAGTTCATGCCGGAGGAGTCGAGATCAGAGCTGACCGGCGAGCTGGTCTGCTACGCGCGCTCGGTCGTCGGCAACGAATGGAGCGCCCTCGACGCAGGCACCCTCGGCGACGCGATCAACCCATGGGGGGCAGCGATGTACCACACGCTCAGGTCGGTCGCCCCGAAGACCTACGCCCAGCAGTCAGCCTACGACCGGTGGACGGACCAAACCGCCGATCGCGAGCAGGCGCGCAGCGACCGCATCCATGGGGCGGAGGGCATCATCCCCCTCCCCTTGTGGCTGGTCCTCTTCCTGATCTCCGGGGTGATCTTCGTGTACATGCTGTTCTTCGCCGACGTCGGCGAACGCGCCGCCACACAGGCACTGTTGATGGCGAGCGTGACCATCGTCATCACCGTACTTTTGGGCCTGCTCGTGTTCTTCAATCACCCGCATGGCGACGAGGTGGGCAAACTGCAGCCGACCGCGATGGAACGGACTCTCCGCCAGATCGACGCCGAGCTCGATGTAGCCGGCCTGGACTTGCAGGCCCCTTGTGACGGCAACGGCACAGCGCTCTGACGACCAGCAGGAGCCCAAGAGCGACCGGCACGAGTTCCTCGTCACAGTGCTCCTGGTGGTGGCCGCGGTTGCCACCGCCTGGTGCGGCTACCAGGCGAGCCGCTGGCACGGGGAACAGGCCGAGGCGGCCAGCCGGACCAACGCCATCAGGATCGAAGCCGCCCGCGCCGAAGGGCTCGCCGAGGCACAGAGCGGGATCGACGTGGCGACATTCATCGCCTGGGCCGACGCCAACCAACGCGACCAGCGTGAGCTCGCCAACTTCTACATCGACCGCTTCCGACCAGAGTTCAAGACCGCATTCGACGCCTGGACAGCGACCGACCCCCTCACGAACCCGAACGCGCCGCCGACGCCGTTCGCGATGCCCGAATACCAGGTCGAGGCCAACAACCAGGCCGAAAGCCTCGACCAATCCGCCGAAGCCTCAGCCGCCGAGGTCGATCGCGACATCCAACGCGCCGACAACTACGTCCTAACGGTCGTGCTGTTCTCCATCGCCTTGTTCTTCGCCGGCATGAGCACCAAGATCACCGGCCGCCGGTTGCGCGTCGTCATGGTCGCGGCCGGGTACGCCATCCTCGTCGCGGCCCTGACATGGATAGCCACGTTCCCGGTGAGCCTCCAGATATGACTTTGAACGTCAGGACGGCACGCGCCGAGGCGTGGCTGGTCTGATCGGAGAAACCCGAGCGATGGCAGCATCCTCGACCAGCGGAACTGGCGGTTACGACAGACCGTCCGCTCTCTGGGCGAGGGCGTCTGCCGCCTTCGTAATCGCCCGTTCGATCAGGCGCTTTAGCAGCCAACCCGTGCCAGGGACATTGGCCCGGAACCTCGCCTGCCAATGGATCTCCGTGCCATCCTCGGCGAGCGGCGACAGCAGAACCTCGGCGACATAACCCCTGATCGGCAACCCGGAGACGATCTCGTAGACATAGCGACGCGGCGGCTCGAAGCCCACGACGCGCTCGCGGGTGCTGATCAGCCCCATCCGCACCCGGCGGACCTCCCCGACCTCCTTGCCCTGCTCCACCGTGACCTCGTCGAACGGCGCCCAGTCCGACCACGACTCGACATCCGCCAACACGGTCCACACCCGTTGAGGACTCGCACGCGCCCGGGTGCGGACGTCGATGTGAGGCATAAGATCCCTCCGCGAGTCGCGTAGCCGCACACGGGTCCGCGTAGCCGTCCCCACGCTCCTCGCCGGGCAACCGCACTGAATCGCCCGGCGTGGGTGATTCGGCGGGGCGATCCATCGGCCAGCCGAAGTCATCCGTCGCGGGTGATGCCTCGGCGTGGTGGCGGGCAGCATCATCGTGGCGAGGATTGGCCACTCCAGGGACGACCGATGCCCCACGCAGAACCTGAAGGCTCGACGCGTCCGTCGAGCTACGTCGAGCCGTCCGGCTGGGTCGGCTGGATCGCGTTCGCCGCCGTCATGATGATCCTGCTCGGCTGCTTCCATGCCATCCAGGGTCTGGTTGCGCTCCTCGACGATCAGAAGTTCCTGGTGACTGACAGTGGCTTGCTGGTGTCAGTCGACTACACGGCCTGGGGCTGGGTGCATCTGATCGGCGGCATCATCGTGGCGCTGGCCGGTATTTCGTTGTTCGCGGGCCGGATGTGGGCCCGGATAGTCGGCGTCCTGGCCGCGATGGCCAGCGCGATCGTGAACATCGCGTTCTTGTCGGCATTCCCGGTCTGGTCGACCATCATGATCGCGCTGGACATCCTGATCATCTGGGCGATCACCGTGCACGGCGCCGAGATGAAGGAGACATAGAAGTCACGGGGTGTGTCCTCCGGTCGATCGTCCGTAGTGAGGCGGGATGCCAGCGGTCGGCCCGCCGCTGGAAAGTGCACCGGATGGGGTATTCGTACAGCGGCGTGGCTTGTGGCGCGGCCCTGAACGCCGAATGGCGGAGGCCTGACCGGGAGCGCGCGCCCACCAGGCCGCGAGCCAGTGGCGATGCCGCTTCGAGAGGGGATGTGCGGCATGGCTGACGAACAGCCTGCTACACCCGGCGATTCGGAGCCGACGGGTTCCCTGCAAGAGGCGGCACCGCACGAGGCGCCGGCCGGGGAGGGTCACTCCAAGGCAGGTTCGATCACGGCGGTCATCTGTGTGGTGTTGGCGGCGCTGCTGACGACGCCGGCGGCGGTGGCGTATTGGGGGCAGCGCACGCTCAACGACACCGAGCGCTATGTCGACACCGTCGGCCCGTTGGTGGACTCTCCCGAGGTTCAAGACGTGCTCGCCACCACCGTGACCGACGCGATCGACAAGCAGGTCGACATCGAGGCGATCCTGAACAACGTGTTCGCCGGCGTGATCACCGACCGGCCGCGGCTGGAGCTGCTGGTCGGGCCGTTGTCCGCGGCGATCAACGGCCTGATCGACCGTGAGGTCCGCGCCTTCGTCGCCTCCGACGAGTTCGCCGACCTCTGGACTCGGATCAGCACCCGGGTCCAACAGACCGCCGAACAGGTGCTGAAAGGCGAGGAATCTGGGGCCGTCTCGCTCCAAGACGACGAGGTCGTCCTCGACGTCGGCGAGGTCATCGACCAGGTCAAGCAACGCCTGGCCGACCGCGGCCTCACCTTCGTCGAGAACGCCCCCGTCCCCGACACCGACCGGCAGATCGTGCTGTTGGACGCGCCGCAGCTGAAACAGGTGCGCAACATCTACGCCTTCACCAACCCGGTGGCACGGTGGCTACTCCCCCTGGTCGGGGTCCTGTATCTGCTGGCCTTCGTCCTGGCCCGCCGCCGCCCCCGCATGACGGTGGCGATCGGGGCAGCCCTGGCCGCCAACGCCCTCCTGGTGGCGCTCGCGCTCTCGATCGGACGCCAGCTGTTCGTCGACCACCTGTCCGGCACGGTCTTCGGCCCGGCCAGCAGAGTCTTCTACGACACCCTGCTCACCTACCTCCAACGCGGTCAGCAAGTCTTCCTCGCCCTCGGCCTGATCCTGGTGGTCGCCGGCTGGTACGCCGGAGCGAACAAGTACGGCACCACCGTCCGCACCACCGTGAACACTGGCCTCGAGGGACTCGGCGCCCAGCTGGCCGCAACCGGCCAGGTCGGCGGCGTCGGCCGATGGGTCCGCCCCAACGCCGGCTGGCTCAGAGTCGTCGTCGTGACCCTGGGTGCGGTGGTCCTGCTCTGGGGCAACGACGTCACACTGACCCGGCTGTGGTGGTCCCTCGCCCTCGTCGTCCTCCTCCTCGCAGCACTCCAAATCCTGGCAGGAGCCGGCCGGGCGGCCAGGACGCTACAGCCAGGCCCCCCACCCCAAACCACGACCCCCGAAGCACGCTAGACGCAGGCGCATGTTCAGCTCGGCTGGACCCGGGCGCCTCGCCGGGCATCTTCGGTGCCCGCGGGTCGAACGCTGTGCCAACCTGCGAAAGCGCAGGTCAGCGCCGAGCGCTGTGCGCGCGGTTAGGCGGATCCTCGACGGCCGGCTTCTCGCGGTGTGACGTTTCCGCAGGTCAGGCTGCGATTCGTGGAGCGAGCCGGACTCGAACCGGCGCGCCCGCCTGCTTGCAAAGCAGATCGCGCTCAACGCTGTGCTGACCAGCAAATTGAGCGTGAAACAGCCGAACGCAAGCCGAAAGCTATGTGCCCACTGTCACACCATCTCCGCACCGCCCTCCTCCGCACCTTAACGTTCGCCTTCGCCTTGCCGAGCCTGACTCTGTGATGTCAAGGCGCGCGGCGACTGCCTAGTCATGGCTCGGCGAGCTGTGCGCGGGGTGACCGATCCCTTGGCGGTCGGCCGCGAATGAGCGATCGAAGTCGACCGAGTCGCGCCATCCTTCGGAGACGCTGGCATCGAGTCGGCGGATCTCTTCTTCGACCGCAGGTCGGTGCTCAGGTCGTACAGCCTCGAGAAGTTCCTCGAGCAATGCTCGGAGTCGTCGCGTGACCTGCACCGACGTCGCACCGTACTCCCGGATCTCGGTGAGTCCGAGCATCACGAAGTCCTCCCAGCGGTGAGTCACCATGACGACCGCGGCCGGCGTGGCGGCTCCTGCGGGCTCCGTACGCTTCGTGAGGTCGGTCCGCCCGATGAGGCCAAGAACTGCTCCGACGTGGTCGAGGACCTGGACGGCGGTCGTGGGATCGTTCACGGCGGGTGACAGCGCTCGGTTCGCGATGTCGACCATCATCCGGATCGCGAAGGCGGGGTCCTGGTCGAATGTGCGTTCGTCGCCGAGCGCGATCATTCCCTCGAGTTCCTGCGTGGCACGGGGACCGATCTCGCCATTGTAGACGCGGACCAGTTCCCCGCCCGTCTGGAGGAAATCGCCTACCCGGTGCGGTAGGACAAGCTCGGCGCGATGGGCGCGAGCCCACTCGACGAGACCGTCTGGATCGACGGCCTGGATTGCACCACTGCGGCTGGCACGCACAACGAGCGTTGGCTCCTCGCGGGTCGTCCCATAGTCCCACCGAATGTCTGGCCGATCGGCGAAGCCCATGGCCTGCACGAACGTCCTGCGTGCCACGCTTGCGACGTCCGCCGCGACGGCCGCCGGTCGCAGGCGACGGATGAATCGATCCAAAAAGACGATGAAGACCAGCAGGCACAGGGAGATGAAGATTCCCGAAAGGGTCACGCCGAGGTCCGGGACGAAGTCCTCGTCGATCCTTCGAAGTAGCGAAAACGAGAAAGTAAGGGTGCCGACAAGAACCGCGAGCGTCACCTTGAGGACGCGGTCGCGGAACCACAGGCGCATGATGCGGGCCGAAAACGTCCCTGTCGCCATCTGCACGACGAGAACGGTCACGGTGACGACGAAGCCGGTGAGCGCGGCCGTCGCGCCGATGATCGCGGTCACAACCGCGCTCGCTGTCGACGACGAGTACTCCCACAGTGGCGAGGGCCCGATGTGCTCCTCCGCCACGGAAACCAGGACTCCGAGAATCCCCCCTAGCGCAGCACCGATTAGGGGAATGAGCCATAGGCTTTCGAGCACACTTTCGCGGCGCCGGAAACGCCTAGCCCACGTCATCTCGCTCGCCCTTTCTGCGGATAACGTCCGATTGCGCACCTTCTCCGCCAGATACGAGGCCGGCGTGGCATCGCACCAGCGACCGCGACGATGCGAACAGGTAGGAGCATCGCCACATCGAGTCGCGACGCGCAGGCACTTGTGAGGTCCGAGATCTGGTTGTGCGTCTCATTCTGCTCGTCCTCTTTTGGCAGCGCCCAGGATTACCTGGATGCCCAGTCCGAGGATCACGAGGTTCAGCAGCATTTGGGCTGTCACGACGAGACGCGCTAGTTCTCCGCGTGGGTTTATGTCGCCGAAGCCAACCGTGGAGAAGATGGTGACTGTGAAGTAGAGCGCGTCGGATCGGGAGAGTCGCTCGCTGAACCTTGAGGGATCGTCCGTGCTCAAGATGAAGTAGGTGGCGGCGAGGAGTAGCAGAAACGCAGGGGTCGTTGCGGCGAGAGCCTGGACCGCGCGGATGCCCGGGTAGTCGGAGCGAATGATGGCCCGTACCTGCCATCCGAGCATTCCTGTCAGCCCCGCGACGCCGATCGAAAGCCAAAAAACGAGGTATGCATCGGACATGCGATCGAGGGGCAGGAGGTAGTAGAGCGCGACCAGGCTTGCAGCGGTGATCGCCGCGCGCAGCAAGCCCCGCCCGATGAGCCTCCACCGCTGCCCCGTCGTCAGGCTGTCCATGACCCTATCGCGTCATTCGAGTAGGTGTTGCACGGTTGGCTGGGCGCGATCGGCGACGTTGTCGAAGAATCCCCCCGATCGGAGCCGGGAGATGGCGCTGCGAGCGATGACGTAGGCGGGCACGGCCAGGATGAGGCCGACGATGCCTCCCACGATGCCACCCAGCGCGGTGACCACGAGGACGATCAACGGGTGGATGTCGAGAGAGCGGCCCATCACCTTGGGCTCGACGAAATTCTCCAGCAACAGGTTGGCCGCGAGCACGATCACGAGCATGACGACAGCCTTCTCGAGTCCGCCGTCGCCGAGCGCGACGACCACGGCGAACCCTCCTCCGAGGAAGGCGCCGATGTAGGGGATGTAACCGCCGACGAAGTTGACCACGATGATCGTGAACACCAGCGGGAGCCCGAGCAGAAGACTGGCCACGCCGATGACCACAGACACGATCGCGGACATCGCGGTGCGGCCGCGTCCGTAGTCGACGAGGATCCTGCCCGCGTCGCCGAAGAAGTCGTCGACGCCGTCCCGATGCGTGGGTTCGAACTGGGCGACGATCGAGCGCCGGAAGCGGGAGCCGTCCTTGAGCAGGTAGTACATGATCAGGGCGCCCAAGATCATCCCGCTGGCCACGCCAATCAGTGTGTTGACGCCGGAAACGAGTTCGGTGACGAAGCCCGACCCGATGGTCGGACCCGCATTCTCGATCGAGTCCCGCGCGCTGTCCAGCGACGCCTGGTCGACATCCAGCGAGTCGGATGCCTTGTCCAGCGCGGCGTCGACCGAGTCGTTGATGTCGTCGGTTTGTTGGGTCACGCCCCGGACGATGGCGACCCCGACGCCGGCCGCCAACGCGAGCAATCCGAGGACGATCAGGCCGGCACCCAGGGACGAGTTGAGCCCGCGGCGTTCGAGGGCATCGGCCGCGGGCTTGAAGACCACCGCCAGAACGGCCGCGAAGATCAGCGGCAGCACGATCTCGCTCACCGCGGCCAGCGCGGCGACCACGATGATCGTCACAACCACAACCCCGACGAAACTCCACGCCCACACCCCGAGTCGGGGAACCCAACCGATTGGCGACGGTCGCCGGCCATCGTGGGTCGCGTCGGTCTGTCCGGTCCTGGCGCCGTCTGCGCCGGTGTCAGTTTCGCCGACCATGATCTCCTCCTCCACGCCGTGTCGCCCGCCGACCCAGCGTGATTCCCAACCGGTCAGCAAGTCCCCTGGACGTCGCTGATGAGGGTGTCCAGCGCGGCAATGAACGCAGACGCCGCGGAGCTGACCTCAGACACCGCGGGGGCCGTTGGGTTAGTGGTGGCGGCGTCAACGTCGGCCTTCAGCGTCGCGAGGGCGCTATCGACCGCATCGAGCTGGGACGAAAACTCCGCCTCCGCCTCGGACTTCACATCCGCGAGATTGCTCTCGACGTCCGCCAGCCCGCTCTCCAACTCGCTGACGCCACTCGACGAGGACACATCAATGTCCTTGACGTTGTCGACCGACGTCTGGAGCTCATCGACAGAACCACAGACAGCGGGCTCGTCGTCGCCACAGCCGACGAGAGCTGCGCCGAGCAGCAAGGTCGTGGCAATGGCACCAATAGTAAGTCTCATCGTCGAACTCCTAACAAACCGGCTCTAAGACAATGGTTGAGATACGGCAGGGCACCACGCGCGGAATGCCCGCCCAGATGCCACAACATCGCGACACACAAGTGATCCGCCCAGACAGATTCATCTGCTCTATTCCACCCGGAGAGCAAGCCCTTCGCATCACTCGGACTAGGCGAATCGCTTTGTCGGGGCGCCTCCAGTTACGCGGGTCGCCGGGACCACCCGCGGAGCCAAAGAAGAGACCGGGCTCGCTGCCGCGGACCCTAGCAGGCGCCTTACGCCACGGGCTCGAACTCACCGGGGCGCCAGGTCTTGTCGAAGAATGGCTGGAGCGGGCTGTACAGGCGCAGGATCACGAACCAGCCCTTGTCGGGGTCGGTCTGGATCCAGTTGCCCGTACCGACATCGTCGGGCTGGGATGGTGAGAAGTAGACGACAGTCGACCCGTCGGACTCCGCCTCGGCTGCCGGGGAGGGGAACATCTGGCTGCCCGCCCGCGGATGACGCTGCGGGGTCTGCAGCATCGAGCGGGTCTGGTTGTCGTAGACGGTGAACGACCAGAACCGGGCGGCCGGGATGTCCTTCGGCAGCCGCAGTTGGTAGGTCCTCGCGCCGTCCAGCGGCTCGCCGTCCGCATCCACGTTGGCGATCAGGTACTGGGACCCGACGTTGGTCAGCCGCATGCACATCGCTGGCGTGATGCCAGTCGCGGTGTAGAAGAACGAGGTACGCGAATGCAGCCGGCGCGCTCCCTGGTCCGGGAACGGCTTGATTCCATCGGCCGTGATCATCGGTGGGGGATTGGTGAAGTCGAACCCGCCGGCCCACAGCGAGATCCACCAGGCCGAATCGTCGTCGGCGTAGTAGCGGAAGCCCTCGGCCGGGTGGGCCCCCATCCCCAGCATCCGGCCGGCGGCGTTTCCGACCGCCACCGCCTCGTCCAGGATCGCCCGCAGCCGAGCATCCGGCTCGAACTTCTCACCCTTGACGATCCCTAGCGCGGCGAACTGACCGGCCAGTTCCGTGTCCAGCGCCTCGGCCGGCTCCAGCTGCACCAACGCATCCAACATCTCGTAGTGGCCGAAATCGTTCGGCGGCACCGTGTTGATGGCCAGCCCCGTTCCTTCCACGAAACGAGGACTCCGAGGCTCCACCAGCTGGCCGAGCGTCCCGCGACAGGTCAGGTAGCCGCCGATGCTGCTGCCCAGACCTCCCGGGACGTAGGGGGAGATCTTCAGCTGCTCCTTGATCCGGGCCACGGTCGGAGCGGGATCGTTGCCCTCGTTCTGGTCGATGAACGCCCGGCCAAGCATCAGCACATGGTTGGTAGAAGAGCGACGGACGAAAACCCCACCCTCGGGCACCGCTTCCTCGTAGCCCGGGGGGAGCAGCAGGTAGCTGCCGCCCTGCCCGCGATCCGCGCCGGGAAGACCGAAGTCGGAGATCCAGCCGAACCACATGTCGTCGACGATGCCCAACGTGTCCGTGGGCGTCTCCAGCACCAGCGGGCCGTCGGACAGGTCGAGGAAGGTAAAGAAGTAGACCGTGTCGGCGTTTCCGGTCAGGAAGAGCGACCGGGAGTCCATGAGCTCCGAGAAGATGATCACGTCGCCGTCGTTGATCCCCGCACCCAGGAGCCCCTCACGCACGGCGTAGGTCGAGACCGCTTGGATCGTGTTCATGAACGTCTCGACGCCGTGCAGATAGTCCAGATGGTCCCGTAGCCTCGCCGCGGTGTCACCATTCGGATACCCGTCAGTGAACTCCAGGGTCCCGATCCCGGCCTCAACAGTCGCTGGAGTCGTGATCGCCTCAGGCACAGGCGTCCTGGCAACATCGTCGGTGGGCATCGCGGCCTCCTCCAGTTAGGTCCAGGTGATTCACCGTAGTGAGCCCCATCGACGGCCACATCACACTGATTGTGTGAAGCGCAATGTGCTCGACGGCCGAGATCGGACGTCGTCAATCGGCGCGACGAATCCGCGCGTCCGGCGGGCAACACGGTCCGGTGACGATGATGAATCACATCATGTGTGTGATGCGCACGGTGGGCGATTGGCGCTCAATGGAGCAACAAGGTTCCCCAACAGCGCGCTCGCCACGTGACGGACGAGGCCCGATGCGCTTGCCGAAGGATGTGTTGGCGTTGGACTACACCGACGTGTTGCGCCACCTCTCCCTCCACGACGAGCAGGTGGTGGCAGTTGAGCCCTCACAGCTGAGGCCGGTGCTCGATCCGAAGACGCTGGCGTTGATCAGACTCGCGGCTCTGGTAGCGGCCGGCGGTGCGGTGCCGTCCTACGGTGCTCAATCCGACGCCGCGGTGGATGCCGGCGCAACGGCGGCAGAGATCGTCGACGTGCTGGTGGGCATCATCCCCGTCGTAGGGCTTCCGCGTGTGGTTGCGGCGGCCCCGAAGCTGGCGCTGGCGCTGGGCTACAACGTCGATGAAGCCCTCGGCATCGAGTCCGGGTGATCGCGGTCACCCGCCGACCAGACCGATCGCCGTGGCCTGTCGCACCGCGTCGTTGCGCTTGGAGACGCCCAGCTTTCGGTAGATCGAGGCGACCTCAGAGCTGACCGTGTTGCGTGAGATGAACAGCCGCTCCCCGATTTCGGCGATGGTGAGGTGAGTTTGCAGGTACGGCAGCAGCCGAAGCTCCGCGGCGGTGAGCGGCGAGGCTCCGGTTGCCCTGGACTGCGCGCTGGCTGCCGCGGTCTGCCGAAACTCCGAAGCCTGGTCGACAAGCGTACCCAGTGCTGGCCGATGCCGCAGGATCTCGTCGATCTCTCGCAGCAGGTGCCGAGCGGTGGCCGGGTCGCCTCGTGCCGAGTACGCCTTGGCCAACTCCAGGCGGGCCCGGACCGCCAGGAACGGCAACACGAACGTGCAGGCGGGACGAGCCCGCATCCCTCGCGTCAACTGGCGATCCACTTCCTTCAGCTCGGCAGTATGCAGGGCAAGCCGTGCCGCCGCGGCGAACGCGAGCACGCTCGCGGCGTAGTCGTGCATCCGGTGCTCGTCGACAGTGGCAAGGGCCCGTTGGACGTGTTCGGACGCATCATGCCATCGCCCGCGATCCATCGCAGCCAGGGCGAGCTCAGCCTCGCCGTCGACGATCGTGTCGGTGTTGCCCAGTTCGGCTCCGACGGCGGACGCCTCGACGAACAAGGCACACGCCTGGTCCACGTCGCCGGTGAGCAGATGCGCCTCGGCGGACAGCAGGAGCGCCGTGTCCCGCCATGGGCTCCACGGATGCTCCGCGGCAACTGCGAGTCCGGCGTCGATCATCATCTGCTCTGGACCGGCGGCACACATAGCGGCGCGCAACATAGCCCGCGACGAGTCGAACGACGCGGTGCCGTCCACCGGAACCGCGTCGAAGGAGGCGGCGTCCACGATCGCCGCCCACCGCTGCGCCTCGGCGGTCTGCCCGACCAACACCGCGACCCAGCCCGCCAACACGGCGAGCGGGGGATACTCCTCGATTGCGGCGTCGCCGAGCGCGGACAGCCACCGCTGCACGATCGACATCTTGCCGGCGCCGTAGGTGGGCAGCACCAGTTCGGTCACTAGCCGGACGCACCGATCGCGCTCGGTCGTGTTCAACAGGTGCTCGAGGGCTAGCGCTGCTGATCCGTTCGACTCGTACCAATCGGCGGCGCGCAGGTGGAGCTTCATGATCACGTCGGGTTCGAC
>Ga0075421_100004973_pt1 | contig 16027 bp, 13 predicted proteins | sample SoiMetdeltSBSDD5_FD_75292 | JGI IMG/M metagenome (GOLD analysis project Ga0075421, IMG submission 75292) | Bulk soil microbial communities from a Populus tree surrounding site in Tennessee, USA - Soil MetaG P. deltoides SBSDD5 | ecosystem: Environmental > Terrestrial > Soil > Tree plantation...
AGCCTCAACCATGTCATGCGCCTGCCCGAACTGGCGCGGGTCTTCCGCAATGTGCGGGGGGCACTCGCGGCCGGCGGCGTCTTCCTCTTCGATCTGAACATGGAGGAGGAGTTCCGCAACGGGGGCAATGACTCGCTCGAGATCGTCGAGGCGGATCACGTCTGCGTCGTGCGCAGCAATTACGAGCCGGAAGCCCGGGTCAAGAGTTACGAGATCACTATGTTTCGGCTCGAGTCCGGGCGCTGGCGACGGTCGGATCTGACGCTCCTCCAGAAGTACTACCCGGAGGGCGAGGTGAGGACGGCGCTCGCTGAGGCGGGCTTCGGCGAGGTGACGAGTTACGACGCCGACCGCGAGTTCGGTCTGACGGTGAGCGATGGGCGGCGATTCTTCCTGGCCCGGGCATGAAGGACGATGGCCACAGAGGCACCGCAGACACGGAGCATTGCTGAATCTGACTCTGTGTCTGCGGCGCCTCTGTGGCGATTCCTTGGACACATGCTTCTGCAAATCGCTATAAATCTCGCCCCCGCGTGGCGAGAGGGGGGCCAATGGTCAAGACGCTGACACTGCTCGTCGCCCTCGCCGGGTTGCTCGCGGCCGGCGAGGACTACGGCGAGCGCTACCGCCCGCAGTTCCACTTCAGCCCCGCCAAGAACTTCATGAATGACCCCAACGGGCTGGTCTTCTTCCAAGGCGAGTACCACCTCTTCTACCAGCACAACCCGTTCGGCAACGAGTGGGGGCACATGAGCTGGGGCCATGCGGTGAGCCCGGACCTCGTCCGCTGGCAGCACCTGCCCGTCGCGCTCGCCGAAGAGGGCGGGGTCATGATCTTTTCGGGGAGCGCCGTGGTCGACTGGAAGAACACAAGCGGTCTCTGCCGCGGGGGCGAGCCGTGCCTTATCGCGGTCTACACCGGCCACAGCCGGGAGAAGCAGACGCAGAATCTGGCCTTCAGCCACGACCGGGGGAGGACCTGGACGAAGTACGCGGGCAACCCGGTGATCGACATCGACTCGCGCGAGTTCCGCGACCCGAAGGTCATCTGGCACGAGCCGAGCGCGAAGTGGGTCATGGCCGTGGTCCTCGCCCAGGAGCGAAAAGTTCGCTTCTACGGCTCGAAGGACCTCGCGCGGTGGGAACAGTTGAGCGACTTCGGCCCGGCCGGCGCGACCGGCGGCGTCTGGGAGTGCCCGGACCTCTTCGAGCTGCCCGTCGACGGGAACCGCCGGCGGAAGAAGTGGGTGCTCATCGTCAACCTCAACCCGGGCGGGGTGGCCGGCGGCTCGGGCGCGCAGTACTTCGTCGGCCACTTCGACGGCCGGGTCTTCAAGAGTGACGGGGCGCCGGGGCAGGCCCTGTGGGCCGACTACGGCAAGGACTTCTACGCGGCGCAGTCCTGGTCCGACGTCCCGGCCTCCGACGGCCGGCGGCTCTGGATCGCCTGGATGAGCAACTGGGAGTACGCCAACAAGGCGCCGACCAGCCCGTGGCGCAACGCACAGTCGCTGCCGCGCTCGCTTGCGCTCAAGACCTATCCGGTCGGCGTCCGCCTGGTCCAGCAGCCGGCGGTCGAGCTGCAGCGCCTGCGCGGGTTGCACGACCAGTTCGGCGGCGAGCGGGTCGCGGGCGAAAAGGCGCTCTCGACGGCCGGCGAGACGCTCGAAATCCTCGCCGAGTTCGAGCCGGGGCTCGCCTCGGAGTTCGGCCTCAAGGTCCGCCAGGGCGCGGGCGAGGAGACCGTCGTCGGCTACGAGACGACGACGCAGCAGCTCTTCGTCGACCGCACGAAGTCGGGGGAGGCGGGCTTCGCCCCGAGCTTCGCCGGTCGCCACGCGGGCCCGCTGCCGCTCGAAGGCAACCGCGTCCGGCTCCACATCTTCGTCGACCGCTCGTCGGTCGAGGTCTTCGGCAACGACGGCCGGACGGTGATCACCGACCTCGTCTTCCCCGACCCGCAGAGCACGCGCGTCGCCCTCTACGCGCGCGGCGGCCAGGCCCGGCTCTGGTCACTCGATCTGTGGAAGTTGCGCCCGGCGTGGGGGAAATAGGCCACCGATGAACACGGAAACTGACTGAGCTCCAAGGATTAGACCCTCTTAAAGCTCGGGGATGACGAACGGCGGCACCTGTCGCCCGTCGACGTCAGTGAAGCCGTACTCGTGCGCCAGGTCGCCGACCGCGAGCGTGAGCCCCGACTTCGACATGACCCCGGGGTCGGCGGCGAGCGCCGCCACAGCGCGCCCGAGGTACTCGGGCGATTCGGTCGCGCCCAGGTCGAAGGGCTGCGCCGCGTGCGCGGCCATGACGCGCTCGGTGCGCATGAACCCCGGCGCGAGCGCGACGGCGGCGACCTCATGCCGGCGCAGCTCGCGCGCCATCCCGTAGGCCATGCGGTTGACCGCGCCCTTCGCCAGGTCGTAGAAGAGGTTGCCGAGGTACTTGTCCCGGTCCCACGCGGTCGTGTTGACGATCAAGCCCCGGCGGCGGGGGATCATCAGCGGCGCGGCCGAGCGCGCGGCAACAAGGTGCGCCCGCACGCCCGCGACGAACATCCCCTGCCAGTGGCGCAGCGGCTGTTCCCAGAACGGAGCGGTGAACCCCGCGAAGTCATACTGCTCATAGCCGCCCCAGGCGTTGTTGACCAGCAAGTCGAGCCGGCCTTGCTCCCCCGCGACACGCGCGAAGAGCGCCTCGACCTCCTCATCGCTGGTGTGGTCGCAGCGCGCCGGGATGCCGATGCCGCCCCGCGCCGTGACACCCTCGGCCGTTTCCTCGATCGTGCCCGGCAAATTCTCGGTCGTCGCCCCGCCGCGTGCGCTGCGCCCGGTGACGTAGACCGTGGCCCCCACTTCGCCCAGCACCAGGGCGACGGCGCGCCCCGCGCCGCGGCTCGCGCCGGTGACCACCGCGACTTGGCCCGATAGCTTTTTCATGATCCACCCCCTTGACCAGGCATGATCCGACTTGCTTCTTGACAGCCTGTGTCATATTTCTCTGGCGGACAAGAAAAGAGGAGGGGAGATGCGTGCCGATCGGTTACTGTCGATTCTGCTGCTGCTGCAGGCGCACCGCCGGATGACGGCGCGGACGCTGGCCGAGCGGCTCGAGGTGTCGGAGCGGACCATCCACCGCGACATGGAAGCGCTCAGTGGGGCCGGGGTGCCGGTGGTGGCCGAGCGCGGGGCCGGGGGCGGCTGGATGCTTGTCGAGGGGTACCGCACCGACCTCACGGGGCTCAACCGGGCCGAGGTCGAGGCGCTCTTCTTCGCCAAGCCCTCCCGCCTGCTGGCCGATCTCCAGCTCGACCGGGCGTCGGAGGGGGCGGTCATCAAGCTGCTCGCGGCGCTCCCGGCGATCTCGCGCCGGAGCGCCGAGGCCGTGCGCGCGCGCATCCACGTCGATGTCTCCGGGTGGAACCGCGCGGAGGAAGCGGTCCCGTTCCTGCCGGCGCTGCAGGAGGCGGTCTGGCGGGAGCGGCGGCTGCGCCTCGCCTACGGGCATGAGCCCGGGTGCGCCGTCGAGCGGCTGGTCGACCCGCTCGGCCTGGTGGCGAAGGGGAGCGTCTGGTACTTCGTCGCGGGGGTGGAGGGGGAGGTGCGCAGCTACCGCGTCTCGCGGGTGCGGGGCGTCGAGGCGACGGGTGAGCCCGCGGCGCGCCCCGCAGATTTCGACCTCGCCGCCTTCTGGGAGCAGTCGTCGTCGCGATTCCGCGAGAGCCTCCCGCGCTTCTGCGCGACGCTGCGCGCCGACGCCGCGATCCTCCAGCGCATGCGGTACGCGCTGAGGTTTGCGCGCATGGGCGAGGTCAGCCGGCCGGACGGGGAGGGCTGGGTGACGGTCGACATGCGTTTTCAGTTCGAGGAGGAGGCCTGTGAGTTCGCGCTCAGCTTCGGCTCGCAACTGGAGGTCGTCGCGCCGCCGTCCCTGCGCGAAAAGGTCATCGCCATGGCAGAGAGCGTGGTCAAGTTTTACGAGGGGAGAATGGGCCACGGATGACACGGTTGCGGCGGATCGGCACGGATCAGAGCCGTGTCCTCATTCCACCACGGCGAGCGTCTCGCCCGCGTTGACGGTCTGGCCCTCGGCGACGCGCACTTCGATCACTTTCCCGGCGCGCGGGGACTGGACCTCGTTCTGCATCTTCATGGCCTCGACGACGAGGACGCCCTGGCCGTCGGCGACCTCGTCGCCGACAGCGCAAAGCACTCGCACGACCTTGCCGGGCATCGGCGAGGTGAGCGTTGCCCGGCCGCCGCCGCCGGCCGCGCCGGCCGCGCCGCCGCGCCATCGCTTCCGGTCGCGCACGGCGATGGTCACGCGCCGCCCGTTGACCGTGACCTCAGACCGGCCGTCCGGCGCGCGGTCGAGCGCGCAGCGGTAGACGCGCCCGCGGAGGATTACCGTGAAGAGCCCGGGCTCCGGCTCGCTCACTTCCGCCTCATGCGTCCGGCCGTCGATTGCCAGCCGCGCGCGCCCCGCGGCCGCGTCTAACTTCGCGGCGATCGTCCGCCCGTCGATGTCGAGCTCGAGCTTCACGGCGCCTGCGCTTTCGTCTCGCGGAAGAGGTGGCCGTAGACGAGCGGCTCGTTCCTCTCCCAGGGCCGGTAGGTGTTGCAGAAGTCGATCCGCTCCCCGAGCGGTGGGTGCGACGCCCGCCAGAGCTTGACCAGGAGCCCTGGCCGCGGGTTGCCCAGATTCTCCTCCTGCAGCTTGACGAAGGCGGTCGCCGCCGCCCGGTTGTCCCGCGTGAGCTCCAGCCCGAAGCGGTCGGACTCGTGCTCGTGGTGGCGCGAGAAGGCGAGCGCGATTGGCGTGACGAGGAAGATGTAGCTGCTGAAGAGCAGCAGGATCAGCGGCAGCGAGGCGACGTCGGCGAGGCTCTCGAAGCCGAAGCGGTGCCGGTACCTCCCGATCAGCCAGCCCGCCGTGCGGTGAATCGCGTAGAGCGTGGCGAGGATCAGCGCCGAGAAGAAGAGGATCGACTTCCAGACGTGGCCGAGCACGTAGTGCCCCATCTCATGGCCCATGACGAAGAGCAACTCCGGCTCCTCGAGCCGCGCGATGATCGTGTCCCAGAGGACGATCCGCTTGGTGTCGGCGAAGCCGGTGACATAGGCGTTGAGCGCCTTGGTGTCGACGCTCTTGTTGACCTCGTAGACCCGGCCCCCTTCGATCCCCGCGCGCTCGGCGAGGCCCAGAATCCTCGCCTCCAGCGCCTGGTCCCGCATCGGCCCGAACTCGTTGAAGAGCGGGTCGACCCAGACGGGCGTGATGAGGATCATGAGGAAGAGGAGCGGGACGGCGAGCAGCCCCGTGTAGAGCCACCAGCGCCGCGGGCTCCGGCGCAGGAGCAGGTAAGGAATCCAGAGCAGCAGGCAGCCCGCCACCAGGCTCACCGCCAGACCCTTGATCTCGTCGCCGAACCACTTCCCGAAGGTCTGGTTCGAGAGGCCGTAGGCGTGCTCGCGGGCGTAGCCCTCGTAGTAGCCGAGCGGCAAGTCGAGGACGAAGTTGAGCAGGGCGAAGATGATGAAGTAGAGGCCGACGATGAAGAACCACTTCCGGCCGAGCCGCGCGGCCCAGTTGCGGATGCGGGCCGAGAGCCCGGTGAAGAGGAAGAGCGCGGGGACGGCGAATCCCCAGACCAGATTGATGACCCAGAGCGCGTTCCCGCTCCGGTAGTAGGACATGGCCTTCTCGCTCGGCGAGGGCACCGGGACCGGCGCGCTCGCCTCGCGCGCCGCCGGCGTCGGGGTGGGCTGCGGGGGCGGCGACTGAACGGCAGCGTCGGCCGGTGAGGTCGCCAGCAGGAGACAGGCGGTCAGGAGCAAAGTGCGCATGATAGTTTCACCTAGGCCCCGCAGGGGCGAGATTCAATAGCCCGGGGCGGTGCCCCGGGCTATTGAATCTCGCCCCTGCGGGGCTGACCGACCCGAGACTTACTTTCTCCCGAGCGCGGCGAGGCGCCCGGCGACCTTCCACTTGCTCGCGGGAGCGCGGGCGGGGCCCGCACCGTTTTGCCGCGCCCGCTCCTGACCCAGGTAGTCGAGCGCCGCGACGATGGCTGCCGCGATCTGCTCGTCGCCCGGCTCCCGGCCCAGCTCGGCCGCGCCCTGAACCCGGCGCTCCATGAAGCGCGCGATGTAGCCGGTATCGATCTCGCCGCGCCGGAACTCCTCGTCGTCGAGCACCGCGGCGAAGAAGGGGATCGTCGTGCGGATGCCGCCGACCTGGTACTCGCCGATCGCCCGGCGCATGCGCGCGACCGCCTCCTCGCGCGTCGCGCCCCAGGTGGCGAGCTTCGAGATCAGCGGGTCGTAATGGATCGGGACTTCCCACCCCTCGTAGACCCCGCTGTCGTCGCGGACACCCGGCCCCGCCGGCGTCCGCAGCCGCGTAATCCGCCCCGGCGACGGCAGGAAATTGTGCTCCGGGTCTTCAGCATAGATGCGGCACTCGACGGCCGCACCCGTCAGGCGCACCTCCTCCTGCCGGATTTCGAGCCGCCCGCCGGCCGCGATCCGGATCTGCTCGCGCACCAGGTCGATACCCGTGACCAACTCCGTCACCGGGTGCTCGACCTGGAGCCGCGTGTTCATCTCCAGAAAATAGAAGTTGCGCGCCGCGTCGACTAGAAACTCGAGCGTGCCGAGGCTGTAGTAGTCGGCGGCGCGGGCGATGGCGACGGCCGCCTCCCCCATCCGGGCGCGCAATCCGGCGTCGTCAAGCGGCGAGGGGCACTCCTCGATGACCTTCTGGTGGCGGCGCTGGATCGAGCACTCGCGCTCGCCGAGGTGGATCATGTTCCCGTGGCGGTCGCCGACGACCTGAATCTCGATGTGCCGCGGACGGTCGATGAATTTTTCGAGGTAGATGGCCGGGTCGCCGAAAGCTGACTGCGCCTCGGCGCGCGCCAGGCGCAAGGCTCCCTCGAGCTCGGCCGCCGCGCGGACGACACGCATGCCCTTGCCGCCGCCGCCGGCCGCGGCCTTGAGCATGACCGGGTAACCGACTTCGGCCGCCACCCGCCCCGCCGCGGCATCGTCGGCGAGGATCTCAGCGGTCCCCGGGACGATCGGAGCACCGGCGCGCAGCGCCGCCTCGCGCGCGCTCGGTTTGCTGCCCATCAGCTCAATGCTCGCCGGCGAGGGACCGATGAATGTCAGCCCCGCCGCCTCGACGGCGCGGGCGAAATGCGCGTTCTCGGCGAGGAACCCGTAGCCCGGGTGGACCGCCTCGGCCCCGGACTCGCGCGCCGCCCCGATGATCTTCTCGATGGCGAGGTAGCTCTCCGACGACGGAGCCTCGCCGACGAAGCAGGCGCGATCGGCCAGGCGCACGTGCAACGCCTCGCGGTCGGCCGCCGAATAGACGGCAACCGGCGAGACGCCCAGGTCGCGGCACGCGCGGATGAGGCGCACCGCAATCTCCCCCCGGTTGGCGATGAGAATCTTTCGGAACATAGCGGTCAGCATAGCGGTCAGCGGTCAGCGGTCAGCCAGAAAAGGGCTGGTTTGGCTGAGAGCTGAAAGCTGACCGCTATTGGACCACCGACCGGCCCGGGTGGCGCGGGTCGTAGCGCACCGTCACGGTGGCGCCGGGGACGTACTCCGTCCGCCGGCCGAGCTGCTGCTGGGTGAGCACCTGCGATGACTCGTACTGGACGTTCATGATGTCGTAGCGGTAGAAGATCGTCACCGCCGCGTCGCCGTCCTGCGCGTCCATGACCAGGCCCTCGGTGATGCGGCCGTGCTGCGTCAGCCAGTCGTAGTATTCGGTGAAAGGGTCGTCGCCGCGGACGCGCTTGATGATGCGGGTGAACCAGCTGCTTCCGGTCATAAGTAATTCGAGGTTGCGCGCCGGACGGGGGCGCGCAACCTCGGTCTTCCCCGGCGCCGGAGAGGCGGCTACGGGCGCGGCTTCTCCGGGGCCAGCAGATCGCTCTCTGACGGCGTCGTCGTCACGACTACGCCGTCGATCATGGTGATGTCGTCCTCGGTGCCGAACTGGCCGTCGGGCCCGGCGGAGGTCAGCCGGTAGGTGCTGAAGCCGACGGGGCCGCCCTGCGAGGCGACGACCGCCCCGGGCGAGTAGCTGAAGGGGCGCTCCCAGTAATCGAGCTGGGGGAGCGGCTGATCGCTCACCCGGGCGAGGTCAGACGGCTCCGCCGGGTAGACGCCCTTCTCACTGTTGTACTTCTCGAACCCCTGCGCGTGGAGCTGGTACATCATCGCGCGCGTCGCCGCGGCCCGTCGCTCGCGGCTCTGCTCGAGCGCCCGCGGGATGGAGCTCACGGCGGCGGCGCAGAAGGCCAGGCAGAGGAGCGCCGAGAGGGCGAACGAAGCCCGCGCGTAAGGCCGGCCGCCGAAGCGCACCGGATCGCCCTGGGTCAGTCGCAGCGCGCGCCGCCCGAGCCACATGGCGACCAGCGAGAGCGGGATCAGCGCGGCCGAGAGAAAGAAGGCCAGCCGGTAAGCATCGTAGGTGAAGATACGGTAGGAGGGCAGGTTCGGATCCGCCTTGAGCAGCTCGCGGGTCCAGACCGTGCCCTCGCCGAGCGCCCAGACGAGAAAGACGCGGGCCACCTTCATGTCGTTGCCGAAGAACCAGACCAGCAGGAACGCCGCCGGCACCAGCAGCGCGCAGGCGAGCGCGGCCAGAGACGCGCCCAGGCTCGGCAGCCGGACCTCCGGGGGGGCGAGGGGTTCGCCGACCCGGCGCGCGCCGCAGCCGCAGTCACTCGCGTCGGCCGCGCGTTCGCGCCCGCAGCAGGGACAGATCATAACTTTGTCTCTTATTTTTTGTGTCATACCCGAATGCGCGCAGATCTAGTTATGAAGTCAAGCATGGGTCTGAACTTCACCCTTTACCCTCTTCTACACCGGGTCATGCTCGAAACGGAGGCGGTGCCCTTCCTGCTTGTCCCGGGCCTGGGACTGTGCCTGCGCGGCGAGCCCCGAGCCGTCCATCTCGCGCGTCAGCCGCCAGGTGTGGTAGAGGCGGTGACCGAACGTCCAGTACGAGAGGACTGTCATGAGCCAGATGGTCGCCGGCATTTTGTTGAGCAGCGGGTGGGCGGACTCGGGCCACACAGTCAGCGAGCCGAGGATGAGCAGGACCACCCGCTCGGGCCGGCGCAGGAAGCCGACGTCGCACTTCGGGATCAGTGACTCGGCGCGGGCACTGGTGTAGCTCACCATGACCGAGCCAATGAGCGCGGCCCCGGTGAGGGCCGCGTAGAGGGTGCTGTGGTACTCGGTGTCACGGGAGTAAAAGATGATAATGCCGAGAAAAACGACCATGTCCGAGAGCCGGTCGAGACTCGAATCAAGGAACGCCCCGAACTTGGTCACCCGCCCCGTCAGCCGCGCCACGCGCCCGTCGAGCATATCGAAGATGTTGGCACAGATCATGACCAACCCGGCGGAGAAGAACCTCCCGAATCCATAGAGGACGGCAGCCAGGAGGTTGATGCCGAGCCCGATCACCGACAAGAGGTTCGGATTGGGGTTGAGGCGCGCCAACTGGCGAACCAGGCCGTTGAGGACCTGCTGGCTGAAGCCGCCAATAAATTCACCGAGCATAGCTGCCGTCGACCCTTCCCCGCACTTCGCGCTCGTGTTAAACCTGGTCGTCAGGCGAACGACGGGAAACACCTGTCATCTCAATCTTTGACCGGACACTTCGAAGCTCGAATCATACGTGAGCGCCCTGGGCCGTGTCAAGAAAGTCCAGGTTCTGCAGCGCTTGGGCGACCTTCGACGCTCGCCTCCGCAAGTTGGCTCTGTCAGATTAAAGCAACCTTGATGTATCATTTGCACATCCTTATCGAGCGCATTTGAGCGGGTGCAATGGATTGGAGGGACGGCATGAAGATTAGTGGCAATCGGGCGGTGGTCGTCGGGTTATACGCCGCGCTGGCGCTCCTCGCGGCGCCTGTCCTCGCGCAGTACGGGCACCTTGGGGTCAACTCCGACCCGATTCCGTTGGTCCAGACCAAACGGCAACGACAACCAGCCCTCAAGTCCTCGCCGCGGCCGGAGCCCGTCGTCGCGACGAACCGGCCCCCGGCCCCGGCGCTCCCGCGGGGCACCGTGAACCCGGTGCCCCTGCCGGCCTCAAAGACTTCTCTCCCGACCTTTGATGACCACCTGGCCCGCGCCGAGAAGGCGGCTGTCGCAGGCCAGGCTCCTGAGGCGGCCGCCGCATACCGCCAGGCGCTCGCCGTCAACCCGGCTTCGGCCGAGGCCCGCCTCGGGCTGGCCGACGCGCTCTTCGACCAGAAGCAGTACGAGGCCGCGCTCAGCGAGTACCAGCAGGTGCTCGCGGCCGGGGCTGAGGCGGCCCAGGCCCGGCGCGGCAAAGCCGACACGTTCTACGAGTTGAGGAAGTACGAGGAAGCGATCGCGGAGTACTGGGCGGCGGTCAAGGCCGGGGCCACCGACGCGGACACCTACAACAACCTCGCCAACGCGCTCTTCCGCTCCGGGACGACCGAGAATAAAGAGAAAGCCATCGTCTATTACCGCCGCTGCATCGAGCTCAAGCCCCAATGGCCGGCGGCCCACGCCGGGCTGGCCAACGCGCTGCGGGGGCAGCGGAAGCTGGCCGAAGCGCGGCAGGAGGCGGAGCTCGCCGTCACGCAGGGACCCAATCTTGCCCTCGCGCACTCGGTGCTTGGCCGCGTCTACGCCGACCTCAAGGAGTTCGCGCGCGCCACCGCGGCCGGCGAGCAGGCCGTCAAGCTCGCGCCGCGCGACGCCTTCGTCCACGTCAACCTCGGCGGCATCCTCTTCGCGCAGGGGCGCTACGACGAGGCGATCCGCGCCTACCAGACCGCCATCTCGCTGGACCGCGAGTGGGCCTTCCCGCATAACAGCCTGGGCAACACCTACCTCGTCGCGCTCAACCGTCCGGGGGACGCGGCCCGCGAGTTCGGCGAGGCGATCCGGCTTGAGCCGCGCAGCCCGACCCTCTATAACAACCTCGGGAGCGCGCTCGCGGCCCAGCGGAAGTACGGCGAGGCGGTCCGCCAGTTCCAGCAGGCGGCCGAACTCGACCCGCTCAACGCCGCCCCGCATTCGAACCTCGGGCGGGTCTACCTCGAGCAGCGCCGCTTCGCCGAGGCCGCCGCCGAATTCGAGCGCGCCGCCAAGCTCGCCCCGGATAACCCGGCGTTTCGCACCGCGCTCAAGGACACCCAGCGGCTGTCGGGCAAGGGGGGGGCCAAGGGCGACGACGAGAGGGAGGACGAAAGGAAGGACAAGAAGGCGTCCAAGGAGTCCGAAGGGAAGAAGAAGAAAAAGAACTATTGAAGACTGTCCGCGGCCCGTGGTAAGTAGTCAGTCGTCCTCGGTCCTCGGCCAACTGACTGCCGACCACCGACCCATGAGCGACCTGATTGGGAAAATCGTCTGCGGCTACCGGATCACCGACGCGATCGGCGAGGGCGGTATGGGCAAGGTCTACCTCGCCGAGAGCGCGTTCCTGACCGAGTACAAGCAGCAGGTGGCGATCAAGACGCTGACCACCTACACGACCGACGAGCGGCAGGTCCGGATCCTCCGGGGCCTCTTCGCGCGCGAGGCCAATATCCAGGTCCAGTTCGATCACCCACACATCGTCAGCGTCATCCAGTTCGCGGTCGAAGGCGAGCAGCACTTCCTCATCCTCGAATACATGCCCGGTTACTGGCACCGGGGCCACCGGATCACCAACGTCGCCGACATGATCGCGCACGAGACCGGGCCGATCCCGCAGGCGCGCGCGCTCAAGCTCTTCGCCCAGGCGCTCGAGGCCATGAGCTACGCCCACAACTTCCGCTACCGCTGGGAGGGCGAGGAGCGTGTCGGCATCGTGCACCGCGACATCAAGCCGGCCAACCTGCTGCTCCAGGACGCGCAGACGGTCAAGGTCAGCGACTTCGGGATCGTCAAGGTGCAGCAGCGCGGCGGGACGGTGACGCAAAACCTGACCCCGGGCACGAGCGCCTACATGTCGCCAGAGGCGATCCTCGGCCCGCAGCATTTCAAGATCGCGGAACTCGACACGCGCTCGGACATCTACTCGCTCGGCGTGACGCTCTACGAGATGCTCTGCGGGCGCCTGCCCTTCGAGCCGGAGCCGGGGTCCAACCGCGACCTCTCGCTGCGGCGCAAGCACGTCCACGAGGCCCCGGTGCCGCCCTCGACCTTCTACCCAGCGCTCCCGCCCGAGGTCGACGCCGTCGTCCTGCGCGCACTTGAGAAGCGGCCGGAGCGCCGCTACCAGACGGCCGCCGAGTTCAGGCAGGCGATCCTCGCCCTCGGCGGCCGGCCGGCGCCCGCACCCGCGGCGCGCGACGAGAAGAAGGGGTCGCCGTTAGACACGCAGCCGTTCGAGACCGTCGCGCTCAACCCCGAGGCCGGCACGTCCATGGGCGTGGCTGCCACGACGGTCGTGACCCCTTCCGACCCGCTGGCTACGGTGCCGATCCCCGCGGCCCCGACGCCGCGAGAGTTCGGCGCCGAGGCCCAGGCCACGGAGCGCTCGCGGCGGCTGGCTTACCTGGTCGTCGCCGCGGCGCTGGTCTGCGGCACGCTGGCTACGGCCGCGGTCATCATGGTTCCGCGCCTGACGCGTCAGGGGGGCAACACCGTCACCCTCCCGACCCCGGCCCCGCCGCCGCCACCAAGCGCGACTCCGGCGCCGACGCCCGTGCCCCTCGTGCCCCCCGTGTCCCCGCCCGCGGTCCCGGAGGGGATGGTCACGATCCCAGGCGGCGGCTTTCTCATGGGTCGTGACCTGAGCGCGGCGGAGCAGCGGATCAAAGCCCCCGACAACGCCGGCCATCTCGCCGAGGTCTTCAGCTTCAGCTACCCCGCGCACCAGGTCAGCGTCCGGCCCTTTCACCTGGACGTGACCGAAGTCTCCAACCGCGACTACGCGCGCTTCGTGAGCGAGGCGCGTCACCGCGCCCCCCCAGGGTGGTCGGGCGGCGCGCCGCCGACGGGCGCCGAAGACCTGCCCGTGACCAACGTCACTTATAACGACGCCGTCGAGTACTGCGCCTGGCGCGGCAAGGCGCGCGGCGACGGGGTGAGCTACCGGCTCCCGACCGAAGAGGAGTGGGAGCTCGCAGCGCGCGGGACGGGAGAAGTGAAGGCGCGGACTTACCCGTGGGGGAACGTCTGGAAGCCCGGGCTGGCCAACACGCGTGAATCGCGGCTGGCGCAGCCGCAGATCGTCACGGCCAACCGGGACGGGGCCTCGCCTTTCGGGGTGCTCAACATGTGTGGCAACGCGGCCGAGTGGACGGCGACCGATTTCAAGCACTACCCCGGGAGCGACCGCCCGACGCCGCGCGAGAAGGGTTACGCCGGGGCCTACCAGGTGGTCCGCGGAGGCTCGTTCGATTACGTCAAGGAGTGGGGCATGACAACGACGCGGGCCTGGGCGCGGCCGACGGTCAAGGCCCCGAACATCGGCTTCCGCTGCGCGGCCGATGCCCACCACGCGGCCCCTTGACGCGAAAAAAATTCTGTGGGAGCATACGGGATCGTCAGGGGCTCTTCATCGAGCCCCTTTTGACGCGCACCCGGTCCTTAAAAGGCGGCGTAGCCAAGTGGTAAGGCAGAGGTCTGCAAAACCTTTATGCGCCGGTTCGACTCCGGCCGCCGCCTCCAAATTATCCAAGCACTTAGCCCCTTTCGGTGACTGCCGCTGAAAAGCGACTGTAGTAGGAACTGTAGTAGGCGTCCGCTCAGTTGATCGCGCTGCTCGCCGCCTGTTCCCGAATCTCACTTTCGATCTTCCACCGCTCAAGCCGCTCCATCGCCTCCTGCTGGTGGCCCTGTGACGGGTGAGCGTAGCGCGTCACCATCTGGAGCTTACTGTGCCCGAGCATCGCGGCGAGCGTCACCGGGTCGGTCCCGGCCTCAACCTGGCGGGTCGCTCAGGTGTGTCTCAAGGCGTAGAACGTGAAATGGCGGACGCCGCTTGCCTTGAGAGCCGTGCGGTGGGCGTCCGCGGATTTGACCATCGGGCGCTGTGGGTCATGTCGGTGCGGGAAGATAAACGGAGAGCCTTTCTCGCGGGCGACTTCTAGTATTACTGTGTTAAGAGAGCTGGCATATTTCTCTCGAATATGCTGATCTAAAGCGATGAAAACAAATAAAGCATCGCAACCAACTCGCTTACGTATACAGCACCCGTGACTGTACTGGCCAGCAACGTAGGATCCGACAGAAGATCTATTTTCCTCGGTAACCGACGGCGCCAAAGTGCGGTATGCAGGCGGCTTGCGGGCGCAGCGAAGGTGGCCGAGTTATGTCAGAGTAGTGCCTGAGTTATGCTCCTCAGGTTCCCGAGGCGATCTCATCGAGGAGAGCTGACACAGTCGATTCGATCAAGAACTGATCGCGCACCCTTCGAACACCTGCGTCGGCGAGCTGACGCCGGAGGTTGCCGTCGGCTGCGAGCCTGGCCAGCACTTCCACGATCGCCCCCGTATCTCGTTGCGGGATGAGCACCCCGGCGCCGCCTCCCAGCAGTTCGGGAATCCCGCCCGTCTCGGTGGCGACGACCGGCACCCCCGCCGCCATCGCCTCAATGAGGAACACCGGAATTCCTTCCATGGACTTCCTCGTCCCGATACTTGGGAGAAGCGCCACGTCCCACCGATGATCCCGGAGCTGGGCCAGTAGCTCTTGGTGGTCGATGAACCCCGGGAACTGCACCCGATCCAACACGTCCAGCGTGCCGGCATACTTCTCGACGCTCGCCCTCAAGGGTCCGTCCCCCGCACAGTGGAGTGACACGTCCACGCCGGCCGTCTTGAGCCGAGCAACAGCCTCCAGAGCGTAGCGATGGCCTTTAACCTCGACAAATCGAGCTCCGAGTAAGACCCGCAGCGGTCCTCGCGGCTCCCGCTCCCTCGCGGGACTGGGAGGGCGGAGGACGACGCCCATATGAATAAAGCGGACCTTGTGCTCATGCGCTCCGACGAGGGCTGCCAGCTCCCGCGCCCCGCGGGCATCAATCGTGCGAGCAAACTGGGCCGCCCCTGCCTTCTGGTCGAGGAGGTTGTCCTCGGGGATGTCCCAGCGATGTGCGGTGAAACTCCAGGGAATGCCCGAGACCACGCTCGCGACCAGCGCGGCCGTCGCGCTCGTGGACGCCCAGTGGGCATGGATGTGATCGACGCGCTGTCGCCTCGCGACCCGCGCGAGCCACAAGCCCTTCGGGAAGACTGACAGATTCTTGAGGAGGAGACGGAAGTTGCGACTCTTCGCCAGCAGCGATGCGGAACGAAGGGCGAGCGCCGGCGATCTCACGACCTCAGCGAGTGCGGTGCCGACGATGGGCAGTGACAGGAGGGGTTCGGCAATCGTCGACCCAGTCAGCCGCCGCGCATCCTCGTGGATGACCGGGCAGCGGGGTCGTACGGGGACAACCGTGACCCGATGCCCGCGCCGTTGAAGTTCCACGATCTCCGGGACGATAAACGTCTCACCGGCGCTGAGGGGCAGCGCGGCAGTCACATAGATGAGATGCATGCACCTAGCGGGATCGCCATTAAGAGACATTCCAGGCCCTCGGCACTGAGCTAATTTTTCGAGGCGCCAACCTTCTGGGGCAACGAGCATCTGCGCCGCTGCAATCGGGGTCGCTTCCCGTGGTATCGGCGGGGCGCCTGGCGTCCATTCCTTTTATTCCTGGAGATCGCACGTCACACCTCGCCACGGCAGGCCTCCTGCTAATTGACAAGCAGTGGCAAGGCCGCGGGCGTCTTGATTGAAACGAGCAGAGAGCGATAGACAGCGAGGTTCGCATAGATTACCTGCTCCAGCGAGAATTCGGCGGCCGCTATTTCACGACCGCGCATGCCCATGGCCGCCCGGAGCGGGGCATCTCCGATGAGCCGCGCGATTGCGCCCGTCAGGGCTTCGCCGTCGCGCACGGGGACGAGCAGGCCGTTCTGGCCATGGCGGACGACTTCGCGGCATCCGGGAGAATCGGTGGTGACGATGGGGCGGCCAGA
>Ga0075421_100004974_pt1 | contig 16026 bp, 13 predicted proteins | sample SoiMetdeltSBSDD5_FD_75292 | JGI IMG/M metagenome (GOLD analysis project Ga0075421, IMG submission 75292) | Bulk soil microbial communities from a Populus tree surrounding site in Tennessee, USA - Soil MetaG P. deltoides SBSDD5 | ecosystem: Environmental > Terrestrial > Soil > Tree plantation...
ATCCATCGCCGCATCGAGCGTCCGACGTTTCTCGTTGGACAGGTTGAACGTCGCCGGCGGAATGTCCTCGCAGCAGTCGAGCGCCCATAACGCGTTTTCGAGCGCACCGGCATCCGCGGCAGACAGCATCTGGAGACGAGAACCGCCGTGGCCGAGCCCGCTCAGGACCGCACGCGCCCAGGCAAGCTCGCGTTCCAGCGCAGTTCCGTATTCAGGCGCCTCAGAACCGGCCCAGAGCGTCGCCACCTGTGCGGCTCCGAGGGCGAGCGCGCCGAGCCACGTATCAGGACCGAGCGAAGCGACATGCGCTACTTCAAGGGGGATGACGTGGGCAGGCAGGCCGCGCCCCCGGCGTGCGAGCTTCGCGATGAGCTCTTTTCCGTCTGTCGTATTGTGAAAAAGCAGCGTCGCCGACTTCCCGCCTGCCGCGCGATACGCGCCGAGCGCCGCCCGCAAGCGCGTGCCCGTGTCCGCCACACGCGGATAGGCATAGCTCATGGCACCGGAGGGGCACACGCTGGCGCAACCGCCGCATCCCATACAGAGGTGCGGGTCGACCTCCACGCGGTTCTGTTCGACGTTGCTGGAGATTGCCGCGGTCGAGCATACGTCGATGCATCGCGTGCAGCCGACGATTTCGGCGCGGCTGTGGGCACAGATGCGCTCGTGATAGGCGAAGAAGCGCGGTTTCTCGAATTCACCGGTGAGCTTGAGCAGCTGAGACGCTGCCAGCGCCTGCTCGAGCGGATCGCGGCCCGGCGCGAAATAGCCCTGAGGCGGCTGGCTCATCCTGAGCAGCGGCTCCGTCGAGAGATCCAGCACCAGATCGAAACGGTCCTCGCGCCCTTTTTCCGCGCGGTCGAAATCGATGGCACGAATGTCGCCGCACGCCGCCACACACGATCGATGCGCCCGGCACCGCTCCAGGTCAATCTGGAAGCTCCAGTCGATCGCCTGCTCCGGACATGCTTTCGCACACGCGCCGCAACGCGTGCACACCTCGAGATCGATCGGATTCGCCTGCTGCCAGGCAACCTGGAAAGCGCCCAGGTGCCCGCGAAGCTTCACGTCTCCGCCCGAGTACACGGGATAGCGGCGCTCCGTCGGCAGCTCGGCTGAGAGCGTGTCGCCCGTGACAAGAACGGTGACGTCGAGCTGCGTCGAAAGGCGCTCCGCCCAATCCAGAGCGGCTCCCGCGGGACCCATCACCAGGAGCTGGCCGGAGGAGGCGTAAGAAACGACCGGTACCGGCTCGGGGGCGGCCACATCCGCCAGCGCGAGGAGCGCGGCCATTTTAGGTGCGGCCCGTTTGGCGTCTTCGGACCACCCGGCCGTTTCGCGGATATTGACGAAACGTATCTCGCCCGTTGCGCCGAGCTCTTTGTGCACCTCCGCAAAAAGCGGCGCTTCCTGGGTGCAGGCGACGAGCACGTCGTCCCCCGACCTGATGGCTGCCTCGAAGCTCGACACGTGCTTGCGGCAAAGCTCGGTCGCCACTGCGGGAGCGGCGTCACGCTTCAACGCACCGGCGAGCGCTTTCGCATCGACCGCCATCGTGCGGTTGCAGTTGCAGAGGAGGAGTTTCGAACGTCCAGTCGTCATAAGAGCAGTTGTATAGGTCGGCGTCGGCCGCGGGGACGCGGGCCGATGCTAACGAAAAGCGTTGATGAAAACTACGTTCTGGCGGACGGAGCCGTTGCGTCCGCGGCGAGAGGCTGTGCCTCCCGGTCGTTCGACAGCTGCTGCGGCACTGCCTCCGTATCGAGCGCCTCCAGCGCCTCGTGTGCCGCGGCGTTGTTGGCTGGTTCCGCAATGTCAGCCCGCGCTTCTGCGCCTGCTGCGGGCGTTTCCTCCTTCTTGTCCGCTGCCCATTCGAGTATGCGCTGCGCCTGTTTCAAGCTGGCGAGCATCGCGGCAGGAATGGGTTCGGACTTTGAATAATCGTCGATATAAACGTCGAGACCGTCCATCACGTTGAAATGCGGCTCGCTGAAGAGCTTGCGCAGCGCGCGGCGGCGCAGATCTTCGTCGACTTCAGGATGGAAGAAGCCGCTGAAATCGGACTCGAGAGTGAGCTTCTCGACCGGTGGCAGCTCGGGCGGGGGTTCGTCGGCTTGCGGCTTCGAGGCGATGGGCACGACCGGCGTGGTCGGCGCCTCGCCGGCTTCGCGGGTCTCGCTCTTCACGCGGGACCAGCGGCGCAGGAAGCTTTCGGGGCCGTCGTCGCGATCCGCGCTCATGAGCGATCCATCATTCGAAATTGCCCATACGGCCGCGATCCTTGTTGCTCGCGTACCGCTTTTTCTTGGGGGGCTCGGGCCGGTAATGTTCTTCGACGAACGCCGCCATCCACGGCAGAAGATCGGAAGGGATCGGCACGCCATCCACCTGCTCGCCGCTGTCCGCCCATCGTGTCCCTTCGCCGTAGCTCACGGTAAGGCGGTCGGGCTGCGCGACGCCGTCGCTATGCCGCCACAGCACGAACACCTTAGGCTCGGGAGACGTGAGGTTGAGGTAGTAGCCTTCCGCTTCGTCGCGCACGAGCTGTAGCCGGTGGCCGGGAAAGAGCATCTGGGTAAGAGCGTCGGTCTCGACGATCACGCGCGCGGCACCGCCTGTCGTATCGCGCACGACGCCTTTCGCTTCCCACTGTTCCGAAGCCCAGCGATTGGCAAGCACGGTGCGCTCCATGATCACGGCCAGCGGATACGAGCGGCTCGGTGTGAGGTTCTCTTCCACGGCGGCATTGTGCGCGATACCGCTCTGCGATTCAACCGCCAAAACGCCGCCAAATACCTGATTTGAAAGTGGTCATATCCTTGCTGTGGCACGCGGCGGCTGCGATAATGCGCACCCATGTCCAACGCAACCTCCCTGCTCGCGCATGCGTCGGCACCCGGCGCTTCCTTGCGTGACGCGCTCGGCCGCCCGCTTCGGGATTTACGCATTTCGGTCACCGACCGCTGCAACTTCCGCTGCGTCTACTGTATGCCGAAGGAAGTGTTCGGCAAGGACTACGCGTTCCTGGAGCGCAAGGCGCTTCTCACGTTCGAGGAAATCACGCGGATCGCCCGCGTATTCAGCGGCCTGGGTATAGAAAAAGTCCGGCTGACGGGGGGCGAGCCGCTCGTTCGCCGCAATCTGGAGCATCTGATCGCGATGCTTTCGGAGATTCCGGGGCTGGATCTCACGCTCACCACCAACGGCTCGCTTCTCGCGAAAAAAGGTGCCGCACTCAAAGCCGCCGGGTTGAAGCGCGTGACCGTGAGCCTCGACGCGCTCGACGACGCCACGTTCATGCAGATGAACGACGTCGATTTCCCGGTCGCCAAAGTGCTGGAAGGCATCGATGTAGCTGCGGCCGCCGGTCTGAACCCGATCAAGATCAACATGGTCGTCAAACGCGGCGTGAACGAGCACGGTATCGTGCCGATGGCGCGCTTCTTTCGTGGGCGGGGCCATATTCTCCGGTTCATCGAATACATGGATGTCGGCCACACGAACGGCTGGCGCATGGACGACGTCGTCAGCGCACGCGAGATCGTTGAAACGATCAGCGCCGAGATGCCGCTCGAACCGGCAGACCCGAACTACAAGGGTGAAGTGGCGGAACGCTGGCGTTATCGGGACGGCTCCGGAGAGATCGGCGTCATCGCCTCCGTCACGCAGGCATTCTGCAGAGACTGCACGCGCGCTCGCATTTCGACGGAGGGAAAGCTCTACACATGCCTCTTCGCGACCGAAGGACACGATCTGCGCTCGCTCCTGCGCGGTGGAGCGACGGATGAGGAAATCGCCGCGGCGATTCGCGGTGTGTGGTCGCGGCGCGCCGATCGCTACTCCGAGATTCGCACGTCGCAGACTGCGGTCCTGAAGAAAATCGAAATGTCCTATATCGGTGGCTGAGGGCATGCGCAATCATCGTCCGAAACTGTCCAGCGCAAGCTGTCCCCTCACCTTCGAAGTCGAAGCAATGAACGAGCGCGGCGAAGTGCTGCCGACCTCGATCGCCGGCGAACATCCGCTGACGCTCTATGTGGATAAGCGCGAGGTCGTCACGCTGATGACGCTCGGTCAGGCACCCGAAGCGCTCGCCATCGGGTATCTGCGCAATCAGCGGCTCGTCCGCTCGATCGAAGACATCGCCGAAGTGCAGGTCGACTGGGAAACGAACGCGGTGGCGGTGACGACCCGCACTCAGCTCGACGGCCTCGCGGAAAAAATGGCGAAGCGCACGGTTACGACCGGCTGCGGACAGGGCACCGTGTTCGGCGATCTCATGGACGAGATCGACGCGATTCGTCTACGCCAGGACGTGAGGCTTACCGAGGAGACCCTCTACGGACTCCTCGATGCTGTGCGCCGACATGAGACGATTTACAAGAGCGCAGGCGCGGTACATGGCTGTGCGCTTGCCGACGGCGAGAACATTCTTCATTTCGTAGAAGACGTCGGACGCCACAATGCGGTCGATGCGATCGCCGGTCTCATGTGGCTCGAAGACATACGAGGTTCCGACAAGATCTTCTACACGACGGGTCGCCTCACGTCCGAGATGGTGATCAAGGCGGCGCAGATGGAAATTCCTTTTCTCGTCTCGCGCTCCGGCCTCACGCAGATGGGTTATCGCATTGCGCGCCAGGTGGGGATTACGATGCTCGGCCGTGCCGTGAACAAGCATTACCTGCTGTTCACGGGCAAGGAGCGGTTCGTGAAAACCGTCAGCCCGACGATGCTCGCGTGACGGCACCCGTCACCGGCGTCGTTCTCGCGGGAGGTCTTGGCCGCCGTATGGGCGGCGTCGACAAAGGGCTGAAAATCCTGCGCGGCAAGCCGATGGTCGAGTGGGTGATCGAGCGTTTCGCGCCCCAGGTCGACGAACTCCTGATCAACGCCAACCAGAATGTCGACGCGTATTCAGTCTACGGTCATCGCGTCATTCCAGACGCGATAGCCGGCTACGCCGGTCCCCTGGCGGGGCTGCACCGCGGGCTTTCGGAAGCCCGCTTCGCCCTCGTCGCGACGGTGCCGTGCGATTCCCCTTTCCTGCCTGCCGACCTCGTGCAGCGGCTCTTCGGCGCGCTCGAAAGGGAGGACGCTGAGCTCGCCGTCGCGCGCACCGGCGATCAGCCGCATCCCGTCTTCTGCATGTGCCGCAGGAGCGTGCTCGGCAATCTCACGTCGTTCCTGGGAAGCGGCGGGCGCAAGATCGACGCGTGGTATTCGGCGCTGCGCGTGGTGGAAGTGCCGTTCGACGATAACCCTGACGCCTTCAGCAACATCAACACGGAAACCGAGCTTTACGCGGTTCAGAACAAGCCGCATTCATAGCGCTCATCGCTTCGGCGTCCTGCGCCAGGTCGCCTGGTCGCATCCCCGCGAGCGGGGCCCCTGCTTCCCGGCTCCTGGCGCCCTTCAGCAACATCAATACCGAAGCGGAGTTGAGCGCGGCCGACCGCGTGCGCTAAAAAACGTGCCGTGCAGCGCGCGCAGCCTCTGCGAGCGCCCCGTAGAGTCCCACCTCGTTGTTCATGACAACGCGCACGGGAATTCCGTGAAGCAGCTTTTGAAAGCGCCCTTTCGCCGCAAACGCGCCCATGAACGTGCCGTCCAGCAGCTTTTCCGCGATTTTCGGGGCGATGCCGCCGCCGACGTAAACGCCGCCGTGCGCGAGCGTGGCAAGCGCCATGTTCCCTGCAAATGCGCCATACGCCGAGACGAAAATGTCGAGCGCCCGGACCGCCACTTCGTCGACCCTGCGAAGCGCACACTCCGTGATGGCTTTCGCGGCGTCTCCTGTCTGCATCGCATCGGCAAGCGCAGGCGACGGTATGCCTCGCCCGCTTTGCTCGAGAAACTCGACAATCCGCGGCAGCCCCGGGCCTGAGATCACACGCTCGTACGACACACGCCCGAAGCGGCTGCGCAGGTAGCAGAGCAACTGATCCTGAAGGGCGTCGATCGGGGCGAAATCCGTGTGCCCTGCCTCGGAGGGGAGGACTTCCCAGCCTGTCGAATCCCAGTCCAGGATAGCGACGCCGAGCCCCGTGCCTGCGCCCACGACGACACGCGGCTCGTGATCGACCGGCTGGCCAGGCTGCAGCGTCAGCAGATCGCCTCGCGAAAGGTATGCAATGCCACGCCCGGCGGCCGCGAAATCATTGATGATCCGCACGTGCGGGAAGCCGAAGCGGCGCGCGATCTCCGCCTCGTCGGGCTTCCACGGGAGATTCGTGAGCGACGCTCGGCCATTCTCGACGGGACCTGCGACCGCAAAACAGGCCGCTTCGACGGAAGCCGCATGGGTCGCGACGCCTGGTTCCGTAAGGAAAGCTTCGATCACCCGCTCGAGCGAAGCGTACTGCCCACTGGGATAGAGCTTGCGTTCGAGCACGCGCGGGCCAACGCCTCGAAACTGCGCGAGCGCGAACTTCGTATTCGTGCCGCCGACGTCCGCGCCGATGACGAGCGGCTCGTGCGCGCTCATACGGAGGCGAGCTCGACGGGACGGCCTGTCGACGCGTGCACGATCGCCTCCGGCTGGGCGAGGAAATAGCCTTGTGCGTAATCGATCTCGAGCTCGGTGATTTTCGCCAGCGTCTGCGCGTCTTCGACGGACTCCGCCACCGTCTGGATGCCGAGCAGATGGCTGATGCGGTTGATCGCATCCACGATCGTATGGTCCACGGGATCGGTTACAAGATCCGTGATGAATGTGCCTGCGATTTTCAAGACATCGACCGGCAGGTATTTGAGGTAAGCGAATGACGACAGGCCCGTGCCGAAATCGTCCAGCGCAAAGCGGCAACCCATTTCCTTCAACTCCCGTATGAGCTCCGCCGCGGTGTTGAGATTCGAGATCGCGGTCGTCTCGGTGATTTCGAAGCACAGGAGACCCGGCGGTAAGCGGTAACGCGTGAGCAGATTCCTCAGGAAATCCGGCAGGCTTTTGTCGTTGATGCTCGTGCCGGACAGATTGACCGAATACCAGCCGCGTTCGGTGGGCTCGCGCGGGATCGCCCCTGCGTTCCACTGGTTGTGAAGGTATTCGATGAGCGAGCTCACCACCCAGCGTTCGATGGACGTAAGCAGGTTGTAACGTTCGGCTGCCGGCATGAAGCCTGTCGCCGGGATGAGATTCCCCGCGCGGTCGATCATTCGCACGAGGACTTCGTAGCTCGGGCACTGCGGCTTTCCGGCCGCGAGCGGCACGATCGCCTGGCGGTAGAGGCGGAACCGGCCGAGCTCGAAAGCCTGGTTGATCTGTGAAACGATCTGAAGCTCGCTATCCTTGCCGCTCACTTCCGCTTCCTGCGGCCTGTAGACCTGCACGCGGTCGCGGCCCTTGTTCTTCGCCTCGTAACAGCAGGCGTCGGCAAGACTGAGCACGCGGCTCAGATTACCGCTCTCGGCGGTGATCGGCACGAGCCCGATACTGACCCCGACACTGAACGTTTTGTCTTCCCAGACGAACCTGAACTCGCGTACGGTTTCCCGAAGCGCATGCGCGATACGCATCGCCTGCTCTGGTGGGCAGCTTTCCAGCAAAGCGCCGAACTCATCGCCGCCGAGCCGCGCCAGCGTGTCGCTCCCGCGCATGCGCGAGAGCATGACCGACGTGAGCTGACGCAAGAGCTCGTCGCCCGCCGCGTGTCCGCAGGTATCGTTCACGGCTTTGAAATTGTCGAGATCCATGAAAAGAAGCGCGTGCTCGCGGTCTTGAGTACGCGCGGTCTCGATCAACTCGGCAAGCCGGCGCTCGAATTCGCGCCGGTTCACCAGACCGGTCAGTGCGTCATGGCTCGCCTGCCAGAGAAGCTGCTGCGCCATCGCGCGCATCTGGCTGATATCGTGGAACACGACGATCATGCCCAGCACGCGGCCGTCGCGACTCTTGATGGGTGCATGCGAATAGCGGACCGGAGATTCGCGTCCATGCCGATCGACGAGCCGCACGGATACGGCTGACCCGGCGCCGTCCGCCTTGGGCAGACCGCCCAGTGGATCGAACGCGTCGCCGGTGCGCTCGTCCACCACCCGATAGACTTCCGCCAGCGGCCGGCCCTGTGCCTCCTCCGTCGTCCAGCCCGTATACTGCTCCGCGACCGGATTCAGATATTCGATGCGCGCGTGCGCATCCGTCGTGATGACGCCGTCACCGATCGAGTGCAGCGTCACCTGCGCAAGCTCTTTTTCGAGATGGAGAGCAGATTCGGTGCGCTTCACCCCGCGCGCCACGAGCAACGCGACGAGCACTGCGCCTGCAAGCGCGAAGGAGCCGATGATAGCCACCACGACCAGCGCATGGCTCGTCGAACGGCGGCCTTCGCTCACGAGCGTTACCGTGGCGGCACGGGTGGAGTCGAGCATCCTGTCAAGCGAAGCCTGGAATGCATCCTGCGCCTCCAGGCCGGCGGCGCCGTAAAGCTTGCGCGCTGCTGCCGTTTCACCCTTGAGCAGCAGATCGACGACTTCGTCCCGCACGTCGCGCATGCTCGCACTTGCGGCGAGTACGCCCTGCAGCGCCGCGCGCTCCGTCGCTGTCAGGGGTACCATCGTGAGCTTGTGCAGGGCTTCCGCGAATTCCTGACGGAGAGCCCTGAAGCGTTGCAGGCTTTCAGCGGGCACCGCGGTGTCCTGCTCCGCGAACAGTTGCTGCAGGACGCGCGTGCTCTCCCGAGCCGTTCCCGAAAGCGTCGAAACCGCGCCCGCTTTAGTGTCCTGCTCCGCGATCAGCGCCTGCACGCGTCTGTTGACCTGTTCCGTGCCCGTAACGCCCAGAACAGTGACCGCAAGCAGCAAAGCGAGAAGCAGCCCGAAGGCGCCGAGCAGCGCATAGTGCGAAGACAGTGGGCTCAGCTTCATGAAATTGCCTTCAGCGCCTCCGTATCGCGGTCTTGACGCTCGAGCCGGGCGGCAGTGTCCTGTTTGAAGAAACGTGCCAGTTGGGTGTAAACGTCCGGATAGGCGTCGCGGACGACAAAAGGAGCCTCGAAGAACGCCTCGCTCAACACCGCAAAGAATTCTGCCGGACTTTCCGCCGCATATTCGTCGATCTGGATCTCCACGCCGGCGTCGATTTTCCTGCAGAAGTCCTCATACGCTCCAGTGAATGCAGCCGCCCAGTCGGCCCGGCGCATGTCGGCCGGTAAAGGCGGGTAGCCGTTCGGCTCGCCATTCAGCATGTCGAGCTTGTGAGCGAACTCGTGTATCACGACGTTATACGCCTGGCCGCTGCCGGCTTCCTGGACATCGGCCCAGGAGATAACCACGGGCCCGCGCTCCCATGATTCACCGGTCATCGCCTGCTGCACGTGATGCGCCACGCCCGCTTCATCGATGTATTCGTATTCCGCTACGAATTCGTCAGGGTATACGATCACCTCGACCCAGCCGCGGTAATAATCCAGATCCAGATTGAGCACGAGGATGCAGGCCTGGACCGCGATCGCGAGTCTGACCTCGTCGCGCACGGCCATGCCGCCGGCACCGTGAATGGCTTTTTCGTCGAGGAAAAGCACGACCAGATCGCGCAGACGCGCCGTTTCCGCGGCCGTAAGCGAACGGGTGAACGGGTAGCGCGCGATGGCGGCGTTCCAGAGCTGCGGATCGACGCAAGCGCGCCGCAGCACTCTCGCACGCCTCCAGCGCCTGAACCAGCTCACCGGCGACGGGACCTAAGCCTTACCCTCGTCGCGCGCTTCGACGATGCGAAGAGGCGGTGACGGCTGGTCGAGCTCGCCCAGCTCGGCGGCCTCGATCTGCGCGAAACGCTGCGAGATCTTCTTGCTGCTGATCTGCACGTTCTCCACGTCTTCGTGCGCCTGGCGAATGTGGCGCGCCAGATCCTTCATGCGCTCGTCGAACCGGTTGAAATCCACCGCGAGCTTACCAAGGCAGTCCTTGATGATATGGATGTGCCGCCGAGTCTCCACGTCTTTCAGGACGGCACGCGCCGTGTTGAGCACCGCCATGAGCGTCGTCGGCGACACGATCCAGACGCAATGCGTCATCGCGTAATCGACGACTTCCGCATGGTGCGCGTGAATCTCCGCGAATACGGCTTCCGCCGGAATGAACATCACGGCACCGTTCGATGTTTCGCCCGGCACGATGTACTTGGTGCAGATCGCATCGATGTGGCGGCGCAGATCTGCCCGGAACTGTTTCTGGGCCGCGGCGCGCTCGATGTCGTTCGCTTCCGCTGAGAACATGCGATGGTAGTTTTCGAGCGGGAATTTCGAATCGATCGCGATTTTGCCGGTCGGCGCCGGCAGCTTGAGCACGCAGTCCGCGCGCGCGCCGGTCGAAAGTGTCGCCTGCATTTCGTACGCAGCGGTGGGCAGTACGTTCCGTACGAGACCCTCGAGCTGCACCTCGCCGAAAGCGCCGCGCGCGCGTTTGTCTCCGAGGAGCTCCTGCAGGCTGACGACGCTGCCCGTCAAACTTTCGATCTTCTTCTGCGCTTCGTCGATCGTCGCGAGCCGCGACATGACGTTCACGAACGTCTCGTTGGTTTTCCGGAAGCCGTCGTCGAGCCGCTCGTTCACCTTGCCGGATATCTCGGAGAGTCGCTGGTCGATGCGGGCATTGAGTGTCTGCGTCGTCTCGCCCAGGCGCGCGAGCATCGCCTCGCGGTATTCCCCCATGCTGCGCTCGAGCGAGAGCTTGAGCGCGTGCACCGTGTCGCGCGTCTGCTTGAGCTCGTCTGCAACGGCTGCGCGAAGCCGTTCGCTCGACTCGGTGAGGTGGCCGCCCAGGCGGTCGCCCTGCTGGGTGAGGCCGCTGTGCAGATCGACGAGCATGCCGCGGTGTTTGGATTCGAGGGCGTCCGACAACCGCTCGGACATTTCCGACAGCCGCGCCCTCAGCTCACGTACGTCGCGGGCCTGTGAGGCGCCGCGTGCGAGCAGAAGTACGAGCATCGCCGCGAGCAGCAGTACCGCTACAACGAATGAAACGTCCATTGCGCCGAGAGTATACGCTACGCGTTCTCGCGAAGCGCCTGGAGCGGCGCGACGTTGAGCACTGCACGTGTGCCGAGATAGCCGGCCGCCGTGATGCCGATGGTGCCGGCGAGCACGCCGGCGAGCCAGATCATCCAGGCGAATGTATAAGGCAGATTCAGCACGTATGTGGCTACCCCGTAGCCCATCGCGGATGCACCCGCTGCCGCGAGCAGGCCGGAGAGAGCGCCCAGCACCGCGAACTCTGCCAGGACGGCGCGCCGCAACTGTGCCCGGCTCGCCCCCAGCGTGCGCATCACCGCGGCCTGATAAAGCCGCTCGTCCTGAGTGCTGGCGAGCGCCGCGTACAGAACGACAAGGCCCGCCACCACGGTGAAGAGAAAGATGAACTGAATGGCCCGCGCGACCTGATCCATCATGACCTGCACCTGCGCGAGCACCTGCGCTACATCGATCAGGAGCACGTTCGGAAACTCGCGAACGAGACTGGAGAGCAGCTGCGCATTGCCCGGTGCGAGATAGAAGCTCGTGACGTACGTGAGCGGGTAGCTTTCCAGCATGCCGGGCGGCGCGAGCACGAAAAAGTTGACGTTGAAGCTATCCCAGTCGACTTTGCGCAGGTTCGTGATCCGCGCCTGAACTTTCGCGCCCGCGATGTCGAACGTGAGCGCATCACCGAGCTGCATGCCGAGCGTTTCGGCGATTCCGGTCTCGACCGAGAACTGCGCCGACGGCTTCGGCTGCGCCCACCATCTGCCGGCCGCGAGCTGGTTGTCCGACTGCATGCGCGAAGCCCATGAAAGGTTGAATTCGCGGTCGATCAGCCGGCGTGCACGCTCGTCGGAATAGGCGGCGGACGACACCGGCCTGTCGTTGATCTGGACGAGGCGTGCGCGAATCATGGGATAGAGCTCAGGCTCGCGAATGCCGCGCTTGGAAAAGAACGCGCGAAGCGGCTCGATCTGCTCCGGTTGTATGTTCACGATGAAGCGGTTCGGCGCATCCGCCGGCAGGCGCGTTTGCCAGGCGTGCAGCAAATCGTGCCTGACGAGCGTCAGCACGAGGAGCGCCATCATGCCCAGCCCCATGGCGACGATCTGAAGGACGCTTCCAAGCGTGCGTCGCCGAAGGTTTGCGACCCCATAACGCCAGCTCAAAGCTTGTGAAGCGAGCGGACCGGCCGCTTTCAGCATGAGCCATGTGATGGCGCCGATCACGAGCATTGCGCCGGTGAAACCGCCGAGCACCAGCCCGCCGAGCTTCGCGTCCTGCGCTTTCCACAGAATCATGGCGGCAATCACCACGTAGCCGGCGGCATACGTCGCGAGCGCGCTGAAACCCGGCGCGCCGAGCTCACGGCGCAACACCCGCAGTGTGGGCACGCGCGCGATGGATACGAGCGGCGGTAACGCGAAACCGATGAGGATTGCGAGGCCTGTCAGCAGGCCATGCAGCGCAGGCCTCCCGCCTGGTCCCGGAAGCTCCACGTCCAGTAGATTGCCCAGCCAGTGCGCCAGCAGTGCCTGTGCGCCGATACCGATTGCGCAGCCGACCGCACTCGCCACTATGCCAAGAACGAAGAATTGCGTGACATACAGTCTGACGAGACTCGCCTGGCTCGCACCCAGACAGCGCAGCATCGCGCACGCGTCGAGATGCCGTTGCAGAAATCGGCGCGCGGCAAGGCCGATCGCCACCGCCGCGAGCACAACCGTGAGCAGTGCCGCGAGGCTCAGGAACTTCTCGGCGCGCTCGAGCGCCGCGCGGATCTCCGGGCGCGCGTCGCGTATGCCTTCGATGCGCTGCCCGGCCGTGAGGCGGGGCTGGAGCCACGCGCGATAGTCTTCCACGGTTTGCGCGACCCCCGCGAAATGCAGCCTGTAACTCACCCGGCTTCCCGGCTGAAGGAGCCCTGTCGCGTCGAGATCGGCTTCGTTGATGAGCACGCGGGGCGCGCTATTGATGAATCCGATTGCTGCATCGGGCTCGTGCGTGAGCACCGCGGTCACGGTGAAACGACTCTGTCCGAGCTCGACCGCATCGCCGATACGGAGCGCGAGCTGGCTATAGAGCCGCTCGTCCACCCATGCGGTGCCCGACTGCGGTATCGCGTTCGCGCGGCGGTCGCGCCCGTACAGTTCTTCCGAAATACGCAGCTCGCCGCGGAGGGGATAGCCGGCGCTCACCACCTTGAGGCTCGCGAGCGTGCTTCGCTCGCCACGCGTGGCCATACTGGGAAATCGAACCATGCGCGTCACCGCGAGCCCGCGGCCGCGCGCCTCCGTTTCGAGCGCGCGGTCGAGGGGCCGCTCGCTGACGATCACCAGATCCGCGCCGAGGAGCTGATTGGCTTCGCGTCCGAGCGCCTGATGGATGCGATCCGTGAAAAACCCGATCGTGGTAACGCTTGCCACGGCGATCGTGATCGCGATGGCGATGAGCGTAAGCTCCCCCGCCCTGTAGTCGCGCCACAGCAGGCGCAGTGCGAGCAAGAGCTCGCCGCCCGTTTTCATGCGGCCGTCCTCAGGCGTCCCACCTTCCGCCTCTCGCCTGCGCATCGACCAGCCGTCCCCCTGCCAGGCGCAGGATCCGATTGCATCGCTTCGACAGGGACTCGTCATGGGTGACGAGAACGAGCGTCGCGCCCCGCTCGCGATTCAGCTCGAACATGAGATCGGCGACCTGCTTTCCGGTATCGGCGTCGAGATTACCCGTAGGCTCATCCGCGAGCAGCAGGCCCGGCCGGGGCACGAATGCACGCGCGATGGCAACGCGCTGCTGCTCGCCACCCGACAGTTGCTTGGGATAATGTTCGAGCCGCTCGCCCAGGCCCACGCGCTCGAGCATGAGCCGCGCGGCTTGCCGGGCGTCGCGCCGGCCCGCGAGCTCGAGCGGTAGCATGACATTTTCGAGCGCCGTCATCGCGGGCAGAAGCTGAAAAGACTGAAATACGAATCCGAGCATCCGCGCCCGGAATGCAGCGCGGCCATCCTCGTTCAGCGAGAAAAGATCGTGACCATCGATGTGCACGCGTCCGTGTGTGGGCGTATCGAGCCCGGCAAGAAGCCCGAGGAGTGTCGACTTTCCCGAGCCGGAGACGCCGACGATCGCAACGGCCTCGGCCGCGTGGACTTCGAAACTTACGCCGCTGAGAATGGTCAATCCCGTGCTTCCGTTGGGCACGGTCTTGCCAAGCGCCTCCACACGAAGCATTGTTTCGACGGATTTTTCGATCATGTTCATGTTTGCACGTATTCTCAGCTTTTGTGTGCTCGTCGCGGTGCCTTCGTTTGCCACGGCCGCGACAATACTCGTATTCGGCGACAGTCTCTCGGCGGCATACGGTCTGCCGCAGGACCACGGCTGGGCCAGCCTCCTCGAAAAACGCCTGAACGAGGAGCGGTACGGCTACCGTGTCGCGAATGCAAGCGTGAGCGGCGAAACCACGACCGGAGGCGCGAGCCGTATCGAAAACGCTTTGCAGACGCACCGTCCAGACATCGTAGTGATCGAGCTTGGTGCGAACGACGGCTTGCGGGGCCAAAGTCTCGACCTCATGCGGCGCAATCTCGAACGGATGATCGATGCGAGCCGCCGCGCGAAGGCTGAAGTTCTGCTCGTCGGTATGCGTCTGCCACCCAACTACGGCACGGCCTACACTCAAAAGTTCCAGCAGACCTATGCCGAGCTCGCGCGAACGAAAAAAATCGCATTCGTGCCGTTTCTCTTCGAAGGCTTTGCGGAGAACGGACGCTACTTCCAGGGCGACGGCGTTCATCCCACCAGCGAAGCGCAGGCGCTCATGCTGGATACGGTGTGGAAAGGATTGCGGCCGCTCTTGAACCGCCGGGTCAGCGCACGGTGATGCCCGGCTCGCCTCCACTAACCTCACCGATCACAGCCGCGTGCTCGAAACCGTGCTGCCTGAATACGTCCAGCACGCGTTGTGCGACCTGAGGCGCGCACGCGACAAGCAAGCCACCGCTCGTCTGAGGATCGGTGAGGAGCTTCCGGTGCCATATCGGCCGATCCTCCGGCAGATCGACGAACGCTTCGCAGCTCGTCCAGTTGCGGTCCGACGCCCCGGTGGCATAGCCCTGCTCGGCCAGATGCCGCGCGGCCGTGAGTATCGGCAAGTCGGCAAAGCGCATCTTCGCGTGCACGCCTGAGCCACGGCAGACTTCCATCAGGTGCCCGACAAGACCGAAACCGGTGACGTCCGTCATCGCGTGTACTTCTGCCATTTCCGCGAGCACCGGTCCCGGCGTGTTCAGCCGGGTCGTCGTTTCGATCATCTGTTCGTAAGCTTTCGGCTTGAGCTCGCCTTTTTTCAACGCCGCGCTCATGATGCCGACGCCGAGCGGCTTGCCCAGTATCAACAGGTCGCCGGCAACCGCGCGGTCGTTCCGCTTCACGCGCTCGGGATGCACGAGCCCGAGTGCCACCAGCCCGTAAATCGGCTCGGGCGAATCGATCGAGTGGCCGCCTGCGATCGGAATACCGGCGGCCGCGCAGACCGCCTGGCCACCGGCCGTAATGCGCTGGATCACGTCGACCGACACTTTGCCGACGGGCATGCCGAGAAGTGCGAGCGCCATGAACGGGCGCGCGCCCATGGCGTACACATCGGAAATGGCGTTCGTCGCTGCGATACGACCGAAATCGAACGGATCGTCGACGATCGGCATGAAGAAGTCGGTCGTCGCCACCAGCGCCTGCGTATCGTTCAGGCGATACACAGCCGCATCGTCACAGGACTCGGTCCCGACGATGAGATTCGGGAAAGCGCTCGTCGCCGGCGCTTTCGCCAATATTTCGCTCAGCAACGCCGGCGTGAGCTTGCAGCCTCAGCCGCCGCCGTGTGCGAGCTGCGTCAGTCTGATGGCGGCGGGTTCAGTGGGCTGGTTCATCTTTTACCGTAAACTTCACGATCAAAAGTAGCGACGGATCGCGCGCTGTATGAGACATGTCGGACAGTGACCACAGTAATCTTCCACCACGAGGCACACGCGAACCGCTCGCGGTTACCGTACCACAAGCGCTCGACTTTGACGAGGTG